>Ga0302154_10000020_pt1 | contig 149568 bp, 121 predicted proteins | sample I_Bog_N2_3_FD_193507 | JGI IMG/M metagenome (GOLD analysis project Ga0302154, IMG submission 193507) | Peat permafrost microbial communities from Stordalen Mire near Abisko, Sweden - I_Bog_N2_3 | ecosystem: Environmental > Terrestrial > Soil > Wetlands > Peat | place: Sweden: Abisko... | reverse complement strand
GCACCCAGGTGCCGTTGCGCCTGCTCACCGACAACGGCCTCACGCTCGACTCGCGCGCGCAGGCGCGCTGGGTCGTCTCGCGCCTGGAGCTGTTCGCCACCGCCGAACTCGATTTCGAAGGCGTCGACGACGTCGGCCCCAGCTTCATCGACGAGGTCTTCCGCGTGTACGCGAAGGCGCATCCGGAAGTGGCGCTGCAGCCGACCAAGGCCAGCGATCGCGTGGGCAAGCTGCTCAAGGGCGCGGTCCACTGAGCCATCGTGCTCACTCGTCGGTGGCCGCCCACATCGCGCGGTAGGCCGCTTCGAGATCGCGCACGAAACGCGGCATGTCGGCTAGCGGCGAGGCCAGCAGGCGCGGACGCAGTTCGGCCCGCAGCGTTCGCAGGGTTTCGCGGTCCGCGGCACGCGCTACGACCATGTCGACCCAGCCGTCGATCGACGCCGCGACCCAGTCATCGAGCCCGAGCGCCCGCAACACGCCGGCCGCGCTTCTCGACACCGATCGGTCGCCGGTTGCGGCCGCCACCGGCGCGCCCATGTAGATCGCGTCCAGCGTGGTGGTGCCGCCGCCGTACGGGGAGCTGTCCAGCGCGATGTCGACCGAGTTGTGGAGCGCGAGGTACTGGTCCAATGGCACGCGCGCGGTGAACGTCACGCGTGCGACGTCGACGCCCGCGGCGGCGATCGCGCGCAGGATGGCCTCGCGCTTGCGTGCGGACTTGATGTTGGCCACGAGCAGGCGCGAGCGCGGAACGCGCGCCAGCAACTCGCCCCAGCGCCGGCAGGCGGCTTCGGTGATCTTCAGCGCGGCGTTGAACGACCCGAAGGTCAGATGGCCGCGGCGTTCGAACGGCGCACCGGGCGTGATCGGCTCGTGCACCAGCGACTCGTAGCACCACTGGCTCGCCGCCAGGTACTGCAGGCGCTCCGTGTGCTGCGGCTGGGCGACCTCCACCGGATCGGCGAAGCGGTCGGTCAGCCGATAGTCGATCCGGGTGAGGCCGGTCGTGCAGAGATAGCCGAGCCAGCTCACCTGCACGGGTGCAGGCCGCTGCGCGAACACCGCCAGTCGCGGCGGCTTGCCGGTGTGACCGCCGAGATCGACCAGCACGTCGATGCCGTCCGCGTGGATGGCGTCGGCGATCGCGTCGTCCGTCATCGCGCCGACCTCGCGCCAGTGGTCGCTCAGCTCCCGGAGGCGCGCCGTCATCTTGTCGCCGCCGCGGGTGAACGAGTAGCAGAACACCTCCACCTGCCCGCGGTCATGGCGCTCGACCACGGGCAGCAGGAAGAACGCGACCGGGTGCAGCAGCAGGTCGCCCGAGAAGTAGCCCACACGCAAGCGGCGCGCCGGCTCGTGCGGCTGACGGCCGTGTTCGAAACGCACCGGATGGGCCCGCTCCAGATCGGCCCCGAAACGGGCGTGGCGACGACATATCTCTTCGGCGGAAACGCGGTCGACGTAGAGCGCGAGCGCCAGTTCGAGAGAGCGTTCCGGCCATGCCGGCACCCCCCGTGCCGAAGCCGCCTCCAGCATGGCGAGCGCCTCGTCGGCGAACCCCTGGTCGCGCAGCGTGGCGGCGAGCATCCCCAGCGCGGCGGCGTTGTCCGGCTCGCCAGAGAGCGCGCGCCGCAGCGCGTCTTCTGCCTCGTCGGGGCAGGCTTGCTGGCGCAGCATCGAGCCGAGGTTGAACCAGCCTCCCGGGTCGTCCGGCTGCAGCCGGAGCGCCTCCTGGATGACCGCGATGGCCTGCTCATGGCGCCCCAGCGCGTCCAGCACGTTGGACTGCAGCACGAGCGCCTGCGGGAAGTCGGGCTTCGCGCGCACGGCCGCCGCAACCAGCGATTCCGCGCGCGCGAGTTCCCCGCGCATCAAGGCCAGGCGGGCGAAGTTGTAGTTCCCGAACGGGTGCGTCGGCTCGATCGCCAGCACCCGTTCGTAGGCCACGACAGCGCCGTCGTGCTCGCCGCGCGCCGCCAACACGATGCCCAGGTAGAGGTGCGCGCGGGCATGTCCCGGCGCGGTGGCGATCGCGGCGCGGTACAGCGCCTCGGCCTGCGGCAGGTCGCCGGCCTCCTCTCGACCGTCGCCTTCGGCGATCAGCATGTCGGCCCGGGCGCGGTCGTCCGCAGACGCGATGGTGGGCGACGGGGACGCAGGCCGGAATCGGTTGAGCAGGCTCTTGAACATGGGAAGGCTACCTCGGTCTTGTCGCATTGTCGGCGGACGTCGCGCTCAGTTCGTCTTCTCGAGCCACATGCTGCGGTAGGCGACCTCCAGGTCGCGCGTGTATCGGGGCAAGTCGGTCAGCGGGGATGCCTGCAGGCGCGCACGGAGCCCACGCCGCAGTTCGCGCAAGGCCTGGAGATCCGTCGCGCGCGCGATCGCCACCTCCACGAAGCGATCGACCGAGGGCGCCACCCAGTCGTCGAGCCCGAGTGCGAGCAGGATGCTCGCCGCGCTGCGCGACACGGGCGTCGCGCCGGTCGTCGTCACCACGGGCACGCCCATCCACAGCGAATCGAAGGTGGTGGTGCCGCCGCCATAGGGGAACGTATCGAACGTGATGTCGACCTCGTTGTGGAGCCCCATGTATTCGGACGCCGCGACGCGCGGGACGAACCCGACACGATCCTCCGCCACGCCCAGGCTCGCGAAGTCGCCCAGGATCGCCGCACGACGGCCCGCGGAATTGACGTCGCCGATGAGCAGCCGCGATCCGGGTACCTTCAGCATCACCTGCGCCCACCGGCGGCAAGCGGCGGGCGTGAGCTTGAGCGAGGCGTTGAACGAGCCGAACGTCACGTGGCCGTGTCGTTCGAACGGCGCCATCGGCGCGATCTCGTGCTCCGTCGCACCCGGATAGCACCACTGGCTCGTGGGCAGGTGCACCAGGCGCTCGGTGTGGACGCGTTGCGAAATGGCGGGGGGATCGCTGCGGGCATCGGTGATGCGAAAGTCCATGCGCGACAGGCCCGTCGTATTGAGATAGCCCAGCCACGCGACCTGGACCGGGGCGGGCCGTTGGCAGAACACGCCGGGGCGGGGCATGCTGGTGTGGCCCATCAGGTCGACCAGCACATCGATGCCGTCGGCATGGATCGCATCGGCCACCTCGTCGTCGGTCATCGCACTTGCATCGCGCCAATGATCCGACGCGGCGCGGATGCGATCGGTCATCGCGTCGCGCCGCGCCGACAGTGAGTAGCAGAACACCTCGACCTGCGATCGATCGTGGAGCTCGAACACCGGGGCGAGGAAGAAGGTCACCGGATGGACGTGGAAATCGCCCGAGGCATAGCCCACGCGCAACCGCCGTCGCGGATCGCAGCGGTCGCGGTGGCGCTCGAAGCGCACGGGCACCGCCTGCTCCAGCGCCGCGCCGAATTCAAGGTGGCGGCGATGCACGTCGTCTGCCGCGATGTCGTCGACGAAGTTCAGCATCAGCAGTTCGAACGAGCGATGCAGCCAGTTCGCCGGATCGCGCTCGACGACGCGGCTTGCGGCTGCCAATGCCTCCTGCGCGAACCCCTGGTCGCGCAGGATGCGGTGCGACAGCTCCAGTGCCTGCGCAAAGTCCGGCATGGCTCGCAAGGCCTCGGCGACCAGCGCGCCGGCGCGCTCCAGGTCGCCGCGTTGCACCATCAGGCGCGCATGGTTGTAGTTGCCGAAAGGATGCCGCGCATCGATCGCAAGCACCTGCTCGTAGGCGGCGATGGCACCCTCCTCGTCACCCTGCGCCGCGAGCGCGACACCCAGGTACAGGTGCGCGCGCGCGTGGCGCGGCGCGGCCGCGATCGCCGCGCGGTAGTGCACCACCGCCCGCGCCAGGTCGCCCGCTTCTTCACGAGCATCCCCTTGCGCGAGCAACGCGTCGGAACGCACGAGTTGCTCCGGCGTGGGCGCCGACGGCGGCGCCCCCTCCGCGCCTGGCGCGAGCGCGCCCTGCGGCGGCGGCAGGATTCGTTTCAGCAGGTTCTTGAACACGCCATCTCGCGATAGGCCGACTCGAGGGCGCGCGTGAACTGCAGCGCGTCGGTCAGCGGCGACTGCTGCAGGCGTGCGCGAAGGGTGCGGCGCAATGTCACGATCTCCCCGGGCTCGCTCGCACGCGCCACGGCGACGTCGACGAAGTCCTCGATCCGCGGCGCCACCCAGGATTCGAGGCCCAGCGCCGTGACGACGCTGGCGGCACTGCGCGAGACGGAGGTCGATCCAAGCGCCGCCACCACGGGCACGCCCATCCAGAGCGAATCGAAGGTGGTCGTGCCGCCGCCGTAGGGGAACGGATCGAGCGAGACGTCGACCTGGTTGAAAAGATCCAGGTAGCGGGCCAGGGGAACCCGATCGGCGAAGACGATACGTTCCGGCGCGACGCCCACCGCCGCCATCTCTCGCAGCATGGCCGCGCGCTTGTGCGCCGACTCCATGCTGACCGCGAACAGCCGGGAATGCGGCACCCGGCACAGGATCTCGCCCCAGCGCCGACAGGTGGCGGCCGATATCTTCAACGGCGCGTTGAACGAGCCGAACGTGATGTAGCCGTTGCGCTCCAGCGGCGCGACGGCCGCCACCTCGACATCCAGGAACGGCCGATAGCACCACTGGCTCACGGGCAGGTACTGCAGGCGCTCGGTGTGCAGGGCCTGCGACGTCTCGGGCGGGTCGCAGCGCGCGTCCGACAGCCGGAAGTCCATGCGAGTGAGCCCCGTCGTGTTCAGGTAGCCCAGCCACGCGACCTGAACCGGCGCCGGACGCTGGCAGAAGACGCCGGGCCTGGACCGGTTGGTGTGCCCCGCCAGGTCGACCAGCACGTCGATGCCGTCGGCGTGGATCGCGTCGGCCAGCTTGTCGTCGGTCCAGTCGGCCGCGTCGCGCCACTGGTCGCAATGGCTGCGCACGTCGTGGGTGATGTGGTCGGCGTCGCCGTCGGTGGAATAGCCGAACAGCTCGAAGCCCTCGCGATCGTGGGCCTCCAGCACCGGCAGCAGGAACATCGAGACGGGGTGGATCCTGAAGTCGCCCGAGAGATAGCCCACCCGCAGCCGGCGACGCGCGCCGCCGGCTGACGGGGGGTGTTCGAAGCGGACCGGCACCTTGCGCTCCAGCCGCGCGCCGAACGCGGCGTGGCGACGGAACAGTTCTTCTGCCCCGACGCCATCGACGAAGTTCAGCAGCAGCAGTTCGTTCGACTCTTCCACGAGCGAGTCGGGCTCCCTGGCGTTCAAGGCCTGCTGCACCTCGAGGGACTCTTCGGCAAAGCCTTGCAGACGCAGGGCTCTTGCGAGCAGCGCGATCGACTCGGAATGGAGCGGATCGAGCGCCACGGCCTTGCGCGCGGCGTCCGCGGCAGGGTCGAGGCGACGCTCGGCGACCAACAGGATGCCCAGGTTGAACCAGGCACCTGCATTCTCCGGCTCGAGCCTCAGCGCGGCCTGCAGCGCCTCGATGGCCTGCGCCGGCTTGCCGAGCCTGTCCAGCACCTCGGACTGCAGGATCAGGGCCTGGGGGAAGTCGGGCTTCGTCTGCAGGGCGCGCGCGAGCAGCGTGCCTGCCCGCGCGTTGTCGCCGCGTAGAAGCGCCGCCCGCGCATAGTTGTAGTTGCCGAACGCATGCGGCGGATCGATCGCCAGCACCTGTTCATAGGCCGCAATGGCGCCGTTCAGGTCGTCCCGCGCCGCCAGCACGACGCCCAGGTAGAGGTGTGCGCGGACATGGCCAGGCGCGGCGGCGATCGCGGCGCGGTACAGCGCCTCGGCCTTCGCCAGGTCGCCCGCCTCCTCGCGGCCGTCGCCCTCGGCGATCAGCGCATCGGCGCGCGCGACGTCATGGGGCGGCTGCACCGTCGACGCAGGCTCCGGCGGCGCTCCTGTCGCGCGCGGCGTGGACAAAAAACGGTTCACCAGGTTCTTGAGCATGCGGAACGTCCTCGAGCGGAGGCCATTGTCGCCAACCTGGCTTTGGTTCAGCCGACGCGACAGATCTTGAGCATGTTGGTGCCGCCCGGATAGCCCATGGGCTCGCCGCAGGTGATGGCGTAGGTGTCGCCCGGGCGGAGCACGCCGCGCGCGACCAGCAGGCGCTCGGCCTCGGCCAGCGCCGCGTCGCGATCGTCGTGCGCGGCCATCAGCAGCGGGGTGACGTTGCGGTACAGCGCCATGCGGCGCAGCGAAGTGGGCTGCGACGTGAGGGCGAAGATCGGCACCTGCGTGCGCTGGCGGCTGATCCACAGCGCGGTGGAGCCCGACTCGGTCAGCGCGACGATGGCCTTGCAGCCCAGGTGCTGCGCGGTGAACAGCGCGCCCATGGCGATCGACTGGTCGATGCGGCCGAACTTCTTGTTGAGGAAGGTGGCCTCGATCAGCTGCACGTCGTCGGCACGCTCGGCCTCCAGCGCGATCGCGGCCATGGTCTCGACGGTCTCGATCGGGTACTTGCCGGCCGCGGTCTCGGCGCTGAGCATCACGGCGTCCGTGCCGTCCAGCACCGCGTTGGCGACGTCGCTCACCTCGGCGCGCGTAGGCACCGGCGCGAGGATCATGCTCTCCATCATCTGCGTGGCGGTGATGACGACCTTGTCCATCTCGCGCGCCATGCGGATCATGCGCTTCTGCAGCGCGGGCACGGCGGCGTTGCCCACCTCCACGGCGAGGTCGCCGCGCGCCACCATGATGCCGTCGCTGGCCCGCAGGATGGACTCGAGGTTGGGGATCGCCTCGGTGCGCTCGATCTTGGCGATCATCGCCGGCTTGTGGCGCGTCGACTCGCCGGCCACGTTGGCCAGCTGGCGTGCCATCTCCATGTCGGTGGCGTTCTTCGGGAAGCTCACCGCCAGGTAGTCGCAGCGAAAGCTCGCGGCCGTGCGGATGTCGTCCATGTCCTTGGCCGTCAGCGCCGGCGCCGTGAGGCCGCCGCCCTGCTTGTTGATGCCCTTGTTGTTGGACAGCTCGCCGTCGACCTTGACGAGGGTGTGCACCTGGTCGCCGCGCACCTCCTCGACCGTCAGCACGATCAGGCCGTCGTTGAGCAGCAGCGTGTCGCCGGGCTTCACGTCGCGCGGCAGCTCCTTGTAGTCCAGGCCCACGCCGTTGATGTCGCCCGGCTCGGTGCGCGAGGCGTCGAGCACGAAGCGCTCGCCCTTGACGAGTTGCACCTTGCCGTCGACGAACTTGCCCACGCGGATCTTGGGGCCCTGCAGGTCGGCCATCAGCGCGACGGTGCGGCCCACGCGTTCGGCGATCTCGCGGACCATGTTCGCGCGGTCGATGTGGTCCTGCGCCTTGCCATGGCTGAAGTTCAGCCGCACCACGTCGACGCCCGCGCGGATCAACCGCTCGAGCACCTCCGGGTCGCTGGTGGCGGGGCCGAGGGTGGCGACGATCTTGGTACCACGGGTCATGACGGGATGTCTCCTGGGCGCTCGCGCGCCTCTGCGGGGAAGTAACTGGATAACGCGATTATGGGCGCGCCGCCCCGGTCGCGGTTACATGCGGATTACAGCATCGCCGCGACGCCGCGCGAGGTCAAGCGGCCCGCTTCTCCAGGATCTCGAGCGCGGGGAGCTTCTTGCCTTCGAGGATCTCCAGGAACGCCCCGCCGCCGGTGGAGATGTAGCCCACGTCCTTCTCGATGCCGTACTTCGCGATGGCGGCCAGCGTGTCGCCGCCGCCGGCGATCGAGAAGGCCGGGCTGGCCGCGATGGCGCGCGCCAGCGTCTCGGTGCCGTGCGAGAAGGCCTCGAACTCGAACACGCCCACCGGGCCGTTCCAGACGATGGTGCCCGCGGCCTTGAGCTGCCCGGCGAGCAGGGCCGCGGTCTGCGGGCCGATGTCGAGGATCAGGTCGTCGTCGTCGACGTCGGTGGCGGCCTTGACGGTGGCCTCGGCGTCCGCGGCGAACCTCTTGGCGACCACCACGTCGGTGGGGATGGGCACCGCGGCGCCACGCGCCTTCATCGCCTCGATGACCGCCCTGGCGTCGCCGACGAGGTCGGGCTCGGCCAGGCTCTTGCCGATCTTCAGGCCGGCGGCCAGCATGAAGGTGTTGGCGATGCCGCCACCCACGATCAGGCCGTCGACCTTGGCCGACAGCGCCTGCAGGATGGTCAGCTTGGTGCTCACCTTGCTGCCGGCCACGATGGCCACGAGCGGACGCTTCGGCGCGGCGAGCGCCTGGGTGATCGCGTCGATCTCGGCGGCCAGCAGCGGACCCGCGCTGGCGATGGGCGCGTACTCGGCGATGCCGTAGGTGGTGCCCTCGGCGCGATGCGCGGTGCCGAACGCGTCGTTGACGAAGATGTCGCACAGCGCGGCCAGCTTCCTAGCGAGCTCGGGGTTGTTCTTCTTTTCGCCCTTGTTGACGCGGCAGTTCTCCAGCAGCACCACCTGGCCCGGCTTCACCTCGACGCCGTCGACCCAGTTCGCCACCAGCGGCACCTCGCGGCCCAGCAGCTCGGACAGGCGCTTCGCGACGGGCGCGAGCGAGTCCGAGGGCTTGAATTCGCCTTCCGTCGGACGGCCCAGATGGCTCGTGACCATCACGGCCGCGCCTGCGTCCAGCGCCAGGCGGATGCACGGCACCGACGCGCGGATGCGGGTGTCCTCGGTGATGTTGCCGGCGTCGTCCTGCGGCACGTTCAGGTCGGCGCGGATGAACACGCGCTTGCCGGTGGCTTGGCCCGAGGCGGCGAGGTCGGAGAAACGGATCACTTTCATGGCATTCACGCAGTCTGAAGGAAAGAAGAATTGAAGGCTTACCAGCCGAGGCTCAATCGAAGGGCCAGAAGCACCGCGGTACCCGCGAGTATCGTCCCGAGCAGGCTGCGGCTGGCGACGAACACGAGGATGGCGACCGCGGTGGCGTAGATCCGCGCGTCCTTCCAGGTGGCGATGAGGTGGTCGCCGGTCATGGCGATCTCGGGCAGCAGCACCGCAACCAGCGCGGCCAGCGGCGCGTAGCGCAGGGCCTCGCGCAGCCAGGCCGGAATCGGCACCTCGCGATCGGGGATCATGAAGAAGCCGCGTGTCACGACGCTGACCACCGTGAGGCCGGCGATCGCCACGATGGTCGTCCACGCCTTCATGCCGCGTCCTCTTCCGAGACCGCGGTGCGCGGCAGCGAGAAGTGGTCGATCAGTACCCCGACAGCCATCGCCGCGGCGATCGCGACCACGACGTTGAGGTGGAACGGCAGCGCGAACGCCGCCAGCGCGGCGCACGCGGCGACCGCGGCGGCGATCCAGGTCGCGCGATCCGCCAGCAGCGAGGCCGTGATTCCCAGCAGTGCCAGCGAGCCGGCAAAGCCGAGGCCCCAGCGTTCGGGAATCACGTCGGCCAGCAACACGCCCAGCACGGTCATCGACTGCCAGGCGACCCAGCTCACGGCGACGTTGCCCGCCACGTAGGCCATCTGCGCGCGCACGTCGCCGGGCCGCGGGAAGCGGCGCATGAACGCGATGTAGGTGAAGTCGACGGTGAAGTACGCGAGGAACAGCCGCTTCGTGCGCGACAGCGACTCGAAGTACGGCCGCCAGCCGGCGCTGAAGATGATGAAGCGCAGGTTCACGCAGAACGCCGTCGCCCAGATCACCCACAGCGGCGCGCCCTGCACCATCAGCGGCAGCGCGGCCAGTTGCGCGCTGCCGGCGAACACGAACAGCGACATCGCGACGGCGAACACCGGCCCGAGGCCGGCCTTGGACATCGCGATGCCCGCGACGAGCCCCCATGCGCCGATGCCCAGCGCGACATCGCGCGTCTCGCGCGCGCCGACGGCGAATTCAGGATGGCGCCAGAGCGGCGTCGGGGTGGTCATCGCGCCATTGTCTTATGGCGGCGGGGGCCGGCGGTTACGGCGGCGCAACAGAATCGCGGCGCGGCTTCAGTGCTCGACCGGCTTCTCCGCCATCGACTTGTCGATCTTCGCGATCTTGTCGGGCTTGGCCGGCGCGACCCTGGCGATTTTTTCCGGCGCCGGCTTGTCGGCCGGCTTGTCGGTGGCGGCCACGGCGTCGGGCTTGGCGTCGTCGTCGGCGTCCGCCGTCTTCTTCGCGCCCGGGCCCAGCGTCGGCTCCACGGCCTCCAGCTTGTTCTCGCGCATGTAGTCGTCCATCTCGCGCCAGCCGGCGTAGATGGCGGCCTTGTCGACGCGCTTGTTGAGCGTGAAGCAGTCCTCGATCGCGCGACCGCCGTGGCGGCAGGCGGCCCCCACGGCCTTGCCGTCGGCCTCGACGCGCGCGGCGGTCACCGACGCGGCCTCCAGCCCGAGCTGGTCGCAACCGGCGAGCAGGGACAGGACGGCAAGGGTGAGAAGGAGTCGGCGCAGCATGGCAAAGACGGGTTGATGCGTCGTTATCGGCTGCCGCGCGCCCGGCTTGAGGCCCGCAAGCCGGAAACTGGCGCTGGATTCAACCCAAGACGGCGCCGCGCCGGAGCGGCTGCGCCTGCAGCCACTGCGCGACCGGGCCGCGCTTGCCGCCCGGCCGCTGGACGTCGAGCAGCGCGAGGGCGCCATCGCCGCAGGCCACGACCAGTTGCTGGCCGTCGACGGCGATCACGGTGCCCGGCGCGGCGGCCACGTCCAGGCGCTCCACCTGCGAACGCCACAGCTTCACCGTCTCGCCGGCTGCCTGGAAGGTGGCGCCGGGAAACGGGTCGAACGCGCGGACGCGGCGCTCGATGACGTCGGCCGGCAGCGTCCAGGCTATCGCGGCCTCGGCCTTGGCGATCTTGTGGGCGTAGGTGACGCCGGCCTCCGGCTGCTTCACCGGCCGCAGCGCCCCGGCCGCGGCACCGGCCAGCGCCTGCACGATCATCCGGCCGCCCAGCGCGGCCAGGCGGTCGTGCAGCAGGGCCGTGGTGTCGTCGAAGGCGATCGCCTCGCGCTCGGCCAGCAGCATGTCGCCGGTGTCCAGGCCCGCGTCCATCTGCATGATGGTGATGCCGGTCTCGGCGTCGCCGGCCTCGATCGCGCGATGGATGGGCGCGGCGCCGCGCCAGCGCGGCAGCATCGAGCCGTGGATGTTCAGGCAGCCCAGGCGCGGCAGGTCCAGCACCCACTGCGGCAGGATCAGGCCGTAGGCCGCCACCACCAGCACGTCCGGGCGGGCGGCGTCCAGCGCAACGCGGCCGGCCTCGGCCTCGTCGGGGAACTTGCCATCCGGGCGCAGGCTGCGCGGCTGCGCGACCGCGACGCCGAGGTCCAGGGCCAACTGCTTGACCGGCGACGGGCTCAGCTTCATGCCGCGCCCGGCCGGGCGGTCGGGCTGGGTCAGCACCAGCGGCACGGCGTGGCCGGCGGCGTGGATCGCCTTCAGCGCGACGGCGGCGAATTCCGGCGTCCCTGCGAATGCCACGCGAAGCGGGGCAAAGTCCCGATTTATCGGGAATGCCACGCGAAGCGGGGCAAAGTCCCGATTTGTCGGGAATGCCACGCGAAGCGGGGCAAAGTCCTGACTTGCCGGGAGTGCGGCGCGCAAAGACGTCATCAGCGCTTGCGCACCGGCTGCTCGTCGCGCGTCTTCTTGAGCATCTTGGTCTTGATGCGCTCGCGCTTGAGCGGGCTCAGGTAGTCGACGAAGACCTTGCCCATCAGGTGATCCATCTCGTGCTGCACGCAGACCGCCGCCAGGCCTTCGGCGTCGAACTCGTAGGGCTGGCCGTCGCGGTCGAGCGCGCGAACGCGCACGCGGGCGTGGCGCTCCACCTTCTCGTAGATCAACGGCACCGACAGGCAGCCTTCCTCGCCGAGGATCCAGTCGTCGGAGCCGGCGACGAGCTCCGGGTTGATCAGCACGCGCGGCTGGTCGTGCGTCTCGGAGGTGTCCATCACGATGAGCCGGATGTGGCGGTTGACCTGCGTGGCCGCCAGGCCCACGCCATCCGCGGCGTACATCAGCGCCGTCATTTCATCGGCGAGCGCGCGGATCTCGTCGGTCACGTCGGCCACCGGCTTGGCAACGGTGTACAGGCGTGGATCGGGGTAACGGAGAATCTGGAGTTGGGACATGCGAAGACAGTTCCTGGAAATCTGCCACGAAAATCGCCGTTAATGCTCCGAGCGCCCTTGCAATGACGGTGCAGAATGTGTCTGCGCCGAGACGGCCGGCCTCAGGGTGAATGCCTATCTCAGCCGTAACCGAGTGTCCGATTCATTGCGACATGAGGGGTTTGCGGGCAGAATCTGCGGCAAATTTCGTAGTTTTTTGACAGGCTGGATACTCCAGCCGATTCGGAATTGTCGCAGCACACGCGGTTTCCGTCTCACTTGCGTCCCAAATGCCTTCACGGGCCCGGGAGTTTTCTGGACATGACCTTTCGATTCCGCCGTTCCGCCCTCGCGCAGCCCGCTGCAGCCCTGAACTGCGCCGCGCTCGCGCTGGCCGTGCTGGCAGCCACACCCGCCGTGACGCAGGCGTTCCCCATCACGCCCGCGGAACGCAGCACCGCCCAACAGGTCGCCAGCAAGGGCGTGCCCCTGTCCGAGCTCGCAGAAAACGCACCCGACACCTATACCGTCAAGCGTGGCGATACGCTTTGGCACATTTCCGGCCTGTTCCTCAAAAGCCCGTGGCGCTGGCCCGAGCTGTGGGGAATGAATCTCGACCAGATTCACAACCCGCACCTGATCTATCCGGGCCAGTTGCTGGTGCTGGAGAAAATCGACGGCATGGCCCGTTTGAAACTCGGTAGCACCGTTGGCGGCGTCGGCGACACGATCAAATTGTCGCCCTCGATTCGCAGCGAATCGTCCGAAACCGCGGCCATCGGCGCGATCCCGATGAATCTGATCGCACCGTTCCTCACGGACGCGATGATCTTCGACACGAACCAGATGGCCACCGCGCCGCGCATCGTGGCGGTGCAGGAAAACCGCATGCTGCTGAACCGCGGCGATTCCGCCTACGTCGTCGGCGACCTGGGCAACACGCGCAACTGGCAGGTCTTCCGCGAGCCGAAGGCCCTGGTCGACCCGGACACCAAGGAAGTGCTGGGCTACGAGGCCCGCTACGTCGGCTCGGCCGAGCGCAAGCAGGACGGCGAGTCGCGTCCCGGTGCCGAAACGGGCGGCCTGAAGGTGCCGTCCACGTTCACCGTCATCAGCAACAAGGAGGACGTCGCCATCGGCGATCGACTCGCGCCGGCCACGGTGCGCGACTTCGCGCCCTTCGTCCCGCATCCGCCCGCCGCCCCTCTCAACGGCAAGGTGGTCTCGCTGTATGGAGACGCCATGTCGGCGGGCCAGAACCAGATCGTGTCGCTCAACCGCGGCGCGCGCGACGGCCTCGAACGCGGCACGGTGCTGGCGCTGTGGCACGAGGGCGCGGTCACGCACGACAAGTCGGTCGACCAAGGCACGCTGATCAAGCTGCCGGACGAGCGCATCGGCGTCTTGTTCGTGTTCCGCGTGTTCGATCGCATGGCCTACGCCCTGGTGCTCGAGACGACCGAGCCCACGCTGCCGGGCGACCGCGTCACGCAGCCCTGAAGACGCGCGCCCGGTACTCGGTCGATCCGTCCGGACGCGCCCCGTCGCCACCTGACACTGCATGCCCGGTGCGTCCATGGGGTCCCGCGGTGAACTCGCCGGCTGGCTGAGGCTGGCCACCGCGCCCGGCATTGGTCGGGCGACCGCTCGTCGCCTGCTGGCCGCGCTCGGTTCGCCCGAGCGCGTGCTGGGTGCCGACGTCGACACCCTTCTTGCGCTGGTCGGGTACGACGTGGTGCAGATCCTGAAGCACCGCGACGCTCGCGACGACGCGCAGGTCGACGCCACCCAGCGCTGGCTCGCCGATGGCAGCGCGGAAGCGCCGCGCGATCTCGTCACGCTGGGCGACTCCCGCTACCCCGAGCTGCTGCTGCGCAGTACCGACCCGCCGCTGCTGCTGTTCACGCTGGGCCGCGTCGAGCTGCTGTCGGCGCCGGGCATCGCCATCGTCGGCAGTCGCAGCGCGACGCCGCAAGGCATGGACAACGCACGCGCGTTCGGACGCTTCCTGAGCGGGCGCGGGCTCACCGTCGTGTCGGGCCTGGCCATGGGCATCGACGGCGCCGCGCACGAAGGCGGCCTGGCCGGTGCGGGCAGCACGGTCGCCTTCGTCGGCACCGGCCTGGATCGCGTCTATCCCCCTCGCCACGCCGCGCTGATGGGCCGCATCGCCGGGCAGGGCCTGGTCTGCAGCGAATACCCTCTGGGAACCGACGTGAAGCCGCACCACTTCCCCCAGCGCAACCGCCTGATCGCCGGCATCAGCCTGGGCACGCTGGTGGTGGAGGCGGCGGTGGAGTCGGGCTCGCTCATCACCGCGCGCATGGCGCTGGAGTGCGGGCGCGAGGTGTTCGCGATTCCCGGCTCCATCCACTCGCCGCAGTCGCATGGCTGCCACCGGCTGATCCAGGAGGGTGCGAAGCTGGTGGAGACGGGCGACGACATCCTGCGCGAGCTGCGCCCGCTGCCCGGCAGCCCCGCGGCCACGGCACGACTGTCAACGCCGCGGCCCTCGCTGTTCGCGACGGCCAGGGACGACCCCGGGGAGACGCCGGGACCGGACGCCGCGCTCGTCGCGGCGCTGGGCCACGACCCGGTGACGTTCGACGTGCTGGCCGCCCGCACCGGGCTGCCGTCGGAGCGGCTCGCGGCGCGGCTGCTGGAACTGGAGCTCGCGGGGCAGGTGCAACGCCTTCCCGGCGGCCTGTTGCAACGTCGCGTGAAGACGTGAACGGGCCTGCACTACCCCTCCATCGAGCCGATGATCCTCGCACGCAATGGGGACGGGAAGTGTATTTGGAGATGTAAATCCAGCCCTCGCGGCGACGATTTCACAAAGGTCCAACAGCGCCCTTGACACCGGTCAACTCGCGCTTGCCGCCCCGGGTCGCTGCGGTATAGTGGGTTCATGTTTGACGTCCTTGTCTACCTGTACGAGAACTACTGGCGACCGGACGCCTGTCCGGATCACGACCAGCTGTCGCGCAAGCTGACGGCCGTGGGCTTCGAGACGGACGAGATCCAGGAGGCCCTGCATTGGCTCGATGGCCTCGCCGACACCTCGCAAGGCTATACCGGCGTGCAATCGGACGACGCCATCCGCCTGTATTCGGATCGCGAGATCGAATCGCTGGGCGAGACCTCGGTGGGCTTCGTCACCTTCCTCGAATCGGCCGGCGTGCTGCCGCCGCCCATGCGCGAGATGGTCATCGACCGCGCCATGGCAGCCGGCGGCAACCCGCTCGACCTGGACGACATGAAGATCATCATCCTGATGGTGTTCTGGAGCCTGGGCGAGGAGCCCGACGCGCTGATCCTCGACGAGCTGTTCGTCGCGCCGGAAGAACGACTCATCCATTGAGCGCGGCACCCGCCGCACCATGAACAAAGGCTCCCGCGGGAGCCTTTGTCGTTCATGCGCTCGCGGCGCCATGTCACTTGAGGCGGTCCGGATCCGCGTTGATCTTCTCGATCGCGCTGCGCGTGGCCGCGATGGTGAGCGACTCGTCCTGCGCCGGCACCAGCAGTTGCGCCTGCAGGAACGCGGCCAGGCGGCGGCGCTGGAACAGCACGCAGCGGCCACCGCTCGAGACGAACAGCGACAGCTGCTTGCGCATGCCCTGCCACGCCAGCTGCACCGCCTCCTGGCGGTCGCGGTATTCCAGCATGTACCAGCCGCCCACCAGCATCTCGTCGGTGGCGGCCAGCGCGCCGGCCGAGGGCGTGGCGCCGCCTTCGCCGACGATCTCGAGCTCGTCGGACTCGTGGCCCGAGAGGTCGAGCGCGAACGAATCGTCGATCTCGAAGTCGGCGTCCGGCAGGATCTCGTCCAGCGCCTCGAGGCGTTGCTTCAGGCGGCCGAACTGATCCGGGTCGATGGCGGCCGAGCGCGCCGCGAAGGCCGCGGTGAGGGCGATGTTGAGCGAGCGCAGCGAGGTCTCCTGGCGCTCCGGCGGCAGGCCCCCGGCCAGCATGCCCTGGCGCAGCGAGGCCAGCAGCGGGCCCAGCCGGCGGATGACCTCGGCGCGTTCCTCGCGGGTGGTCTTGGCGCTGGCGATCCACACCAGCTCCAGCGCCGCCTCGCGCACCACGCGCGTCTCGCCGCTCTGCAGGCCGTGGCGCATCGCCGTGGTGGCGAGCACGTCGGCCCAGACCTGGAACAGGAACTCGCGCACGCCCTCCTGCACAGGCACGCCGTCCAGCAGCTTGCGCAGCTCGATCGTGTACTGGATGGCCAGCGTCTCGCGCTGCTCCACCTGGCTGGCCAGCGAGACGCCCTTCTTGGTCGTCTCGTTCTGCTCGCGGAAGAACTTCTCGACGAAGCGCTCGAACTCGACGAGCACCGTCTGGAACACCTTGCGGCCGGTCTCGGGGAAGGCCTCGACGACCTGCACCACGCGGGCCACCTCGCCCTCGAGCTCCGGGCCGGCACCTTGCGGGGCCGCGTCGAAGCCCATCACGCAGGCGCCCATGCGGTCGATCAGCCGGCGCGCCGGGTGCTGCGCCGACGAGAAGAAGTCCGGCTCGGCCATCGCCACGCGCAGCGTGGGCATCTGCAGGCGCGCGAACCACACGCGCACCGCCGACGGGATCCGATCCTCGGTGAGGATGCTGGCGAACAACAGGGCGACGACCTCGATGGTGGCGCGTTCCTCCTGCGTGTTGGCCGTGTTCTTGATGGCCTGCTTCTGCTCGCGCAGCGCGTCCACCATCTCGGCGGGGGCCAGGGCGCTGCCTTCGTTGCGGCGCGCCTCGACGCGCTCGACGAACACCTGCTGTGCGACCGCGATAGCACCGGTGATCTCGGCCGAGGGCATCGTGAACCGCTGCGTGTTCATGAAGCCCTGGACGTGGCGCTCCATGGTCCGGCCGAAGCGCCTCAGCGTCGCGTCGACCTGCACCTGCTGCGGCGACGCGAACTGGCCACCGCCGCCACCCCCGCCGGGCGCCCTGGCGTTGCCGGCCGCGCTGATACCCAGGTTGGGCGCCGCCGGGCCACCTGGCCCGCCGCCTTCGCCCATCGGCTGCTGCGAGGTGTTGCGCATGAAATCGCCGCCGGAACCGCCGCCGTGCGCGCCATTGCCGGCCGGGCCGCCGCCCATGCCAGGCCCGCCGCCCTGGTCGTTGCCACCGCCATGGCCATGGCCACCGCCACCGCCGCCGCCACCGTTGCCGCCGGGCTGGCCGCCGCCGTAGCCACCCTGGCCACCCTGGCCACCGCCATAGCCCGTCTGGCCGCCGTAGCCCGTCTGGCCGCCTCCACGCCCGCCCTGGCCGCCTTGCTGATGGCCACCCTGGCCATAGGTCGTCGGCGCGAACTGCGTGCCGCCGCTGCCGGTGCTCGTGGCGCCGTCCTGGCTGTTGTGGAAGTCCTCCAGCGGCACCTGGCGCGAGGCCACCACCGGCGCGCGGTCGACGCTGCGTCGGATCAGCGTGCGCAGGTTGACGTCGGGCAGCACGCCCTTCTCCACCAGGAACCGGTTGGCCTCGTGGTACGCCTCGGTGGCCAACGCCGAGATCTCCAGCTTCATCGCGCTCTCGACGCCAGACCAGGCGTCCGGCCCGAAATCGCTGTCGATGAACGAGCGGACGACGATCTTGGACAGTTGCTGCGGACGGAACAGGTCGTGGTCGACCAGTTCGTCCAGGCCCTCGAGCGCCGCGATGCGGGTCTTCAGGTCGTTCAGCTCCCAGACGGCCACGTCGACGATGGCCTGGGACAGGCGCGAGATGAAGATCTCCTTCTGCACCGTCTCGTCGTCGACCAGCATCAGCTTCTGCGAGTGTCCCTGCATCGACGCGAGCAGCGCGCCGGTGCTGGTGGAGGGCCGGTCGGCGACTGCGGCGTCGCGCAGCATCTCGCCCTGGCGCTCGATCCACTCCTCGCCATGGCTCATCAAGGCCTGCAGCGTGTCGCGACGCTGCTGCGCCACCGAGCGCTCGGCGGGCTTGTCCAGGAGCAGGCGGGCCGCCTCCAGCACGGCGGCAAGCAGGCGCGGCCCCGCCTCGGCAAGCTGCTCGGCGAACATCTGCCGGGCCCTGCGCGCGATATCTGGCGACAATTTGCCATCGACCATCCGGCTTTTCCGCTTCCCTTGGGTTGACCGCTGTACTGTGCGCTAAGGGCGCAATCTACACCACGGCGCCTGCGTTCGGGTCATTCGGATCGATCGCGGCCTTCGCGCCCGTGTGAACGAGGTCTTCCCGCTTCACGCCCAGCCACATCGCGATGGCCGCAGCGACGAACACCGACGAGTAGATGCCGAAACAGATGCCGATGGTCAGCGCCATCGCGAAATAGTGCAGCGTCGGGCCGCCGAAGATCAGCATCGACAGCACCATCATCTGGGTGCAGAAGTGGGTGATGATCGTGCGGCTGATGGTGCTGGTGATCGCATGATCGATCACCTGCATCGTCGTGAGCTTGCGGAAGCGCCGGAAAGTCTCGCGGATCCGGTCGAAGATCACGACCGACTCGTTGACCGAGTAGCCCAGCACCGCCAGCACGCCGGCCAGCACCGAGAGCGAGAACTCCCACTGGAAGAACGCGAAGAAGCCCAGGATGATGACGACGTCGTGCAGGTTGGCCACGATGGCCGCGATGGAGAACTTCCATTCGAAGCGGAACGCGAGGTACAGCATGATGCCGATGACCACGCTGATCATCGCGTAGGCGCCGTTGCGCATCAGCTCGTCGCCCACCGACGGGCCCACCAGCTCGCTGCGCTTGAGCACCACCGGCTCGGTCGCGCCCGCGTCGCACGACGGGCGCGTGATCGACTCGCCCTTGGCGGTGGTCTCGGTCTTGGTGCCCACGGCGCCGGCCTCGGCCTTGCACAGCGCCTCGAACACGTGGCCCGGCACCGCCTTCTGGTCGATGCCCGCCTTCGTGGGCACGCGGATGATCACGTCGTGCGAGGTGCCGTAGTTCTGCACCTGCACGTCGCCATAGCCGAGTCCGCCCACGACGCCGCGCAGGCGCTCGAGGTCGGCGGTCTGCACGTAGGTGGCCTCGACGGCGGTGCCGCCGGTGAACTCGATGGAGAAGTTCAGGCCGCGCGTGACGAGGAAGAAGACGGCCGCGAGGAACGTCAGCAGCGAGATGATGTTGAACACCAGCGCGTGCCGCATGAACGGGATGTCGCGCCGGATACGGAAGAATTCCATGATGTTGTCCTGATCAGCGTGCGATGCGCGGGTTCTTGCCGGCGGCCGGAGTCGCCGCGTCTTCTTCGAGGTCGTCGGGCTGCGGCACGTTGCCGGGCTGCGCCCCGCCCTTCCAGACCTGGCCGATCAGGATGGACTTCAGCTTCTTCTGGCGGCCGTACCAGAGGTTGACCAGGCCGCGCGAGAAGAACACCGCCGAGAACATCGAGGTGAGGATGCCCAGGCAGTGCACGATGGCGAAGCCACGGATCGCGCCCGAGCCGAACAGCAGCAGCGACAGTCCGGCGATCAGCGTCGTGATGTTGGAGTCCAGGATGGTGGCCCATGCGCGCTCGTAGCCGGCGGCGATCGCCGTCTGCGGCGCGCTGCCCGCGCGCAGCTCCTCGCGGATGCGCTCGTTGACCAGCACGTTGGCGTCGATGGCCATGCCCAGCGTCAGCGCGATGGCCGCGATGCCCGGCAAGGTGAGCGTGGTCTGGATCAGCGACAGCACCGCCACCAGCATCAGCAGGTTCACGCCCAGCGACAGCGTGGAGATCACGCCGAACAGCAGGTAGTAGGCGCACATGAACACGAGGATCGCCACGAAGCCCCAGGCCACGCTGTGCAGGCCCTTGGCGATGTTGTCGGCGCCCAGGCTGGGGCCGATGGCGGTTTCCTCGATGAACTCCATCGGCGCCGCGAGCGCGCCGGAGCGCAGCAGCAGCGACAGCTCGTTGGCTTCCTCGGCGGTGAAGCCGCCCGAGATCTGGAAGTTCTCGCCCAGCTCGCTCTGGATCGTCGCCACGCTGATGACCTGGCCCTTGTTCTTCTCGAACAGGACGATGGACATCAGCTTGCCGATGTTCTGGCTCGACACCTCGCGCATGCTGCGCGCGCCCTTGGCGTTCATCTGCAGCTTGACGACCGCGGCGTTGCTCTGGCTGTCGAAGTTGGGTTGGGCGTCGGCGAGGTCGTCGCCGCTGGCGATCACTTCCTTCTTGACGATGGTGGTGGGGCCGTTGCGCCGCGCGATGTCGGGGCTGTTGGGGAACACGTCGTCGGCCGGGTTGTCCGCGGAGGCGGCGGCCGTCTGGTCGACCATGCGGATCGACAGCGTGGCCGTGCGTCCGATCAGCTCGCGCGCCTTGGCGGTGTCCTGGATGCCCGGCAGCTCGACGACGATGCGGTCGGCGCCCTGCTGCTGGATCACGGGCTCGGACGTGCCGAGGCCGGCCACGCGGTTGCCCAGCGTGGTCATGTTCTGCTTGATGGCCTGGTCCTGGGCCTTGATCAGTTCGGCCGGCTTGAGCGCGCCGGTGACGTGCACGTCGGCGCCGTCCGCCACGGACGTCCACTGCACGAACTGGAACGCGTCCGTGAGCACGTTGACGGCCTGGGCGGCGGTGGCGGCGTCGTGGAAGGTCATCGTGACCGAATTGCCGTCGCGCGCGACCGCCGCGCGCAGCTGCTTCTCGCGCAGCGTGGTGCGCGTGTCGGTGACCAGCGCCTCGATCTTCTTGTCGAGCGCCGCCTTCAGGTCCACCTGCAGCAGGAAGTGCACGCCGCCGCGCAGGTCCAGGCCGAGGTACATGGGCAACGCGTGCAGCGAGGCCATCCAGTGCGGCGCGCGCGGCACCATGTTCAGCGCCACGGAGTACGGCGGCGCATCCTTGTCGGCGCCGCCGTTGAGGCCGGCGTTGATCACGTCCCGCGCGTGGATCTGCGTGTCGGTGGTGGCGAAGCGCGCGTGGACCGTCGTGCCCTCGAAGGTGACGTAGTCGGGCTTGATGGCGGCCGCCGCGAGCAGTTGCTCGACCTGCGCAGCCGTGTCGGTGCCCACCTTGGTGGTGAGGCTGGCCGCCGACACCTGCACCGCCGGCGCGCTGCCGTACAGGTTGGGCACCGTGTAGAGCAGGCCGATCAGCACGGCCAGCGCCATCAGCACGAATTTCCAGACAGGGTAGCGATTCATGGGTGTTTCCTGGGAAGGCGTCGCGGCCGTTGCCGTGCCCCCAGGGGCACGCCGCGCGACGGCGCCAGCCGCGGCGCCGACGGCGCCCGCGGCCTGGCGGGGACTTCTTACTTCAGCGTGCCCTTGGGCAGGATCTGGACGATCGCGGTGCGCTGGATCTGCAGCTCGACGTTGCCGCCCGTCTCGATGTGGACGCTGGACTCGCCCAGCTTGGAGATGCGGCCGATGATGCCGCCCACCGTCACCACCTCGTCGCCCTTGGCAACGCCGGCGATCAGCGCCTTCTGTTCCTTGGCGCGCTTTTGCTGCGGCCGGATCATCACGAAGTACATGATCACGAACATCGGGATCATGATGAACAGGAAGCTGTTGTCTCCGGACGAGGCAGCAGGTGCCGCGGTCTGGGCGTAGGCGGTGGAGATCAGGAACACGGCGGAAGATCCTCAGGGAAAACGTGAAAGGCAGCGACGGCGAGGGCCTCGCAGCCGGGGCAAGCGTGCGGTCGAGGTGGAGCCAGGACGGGTCGATTCAAGCCCGGCAAAGTTCGAGCAACCCGCCATTTTAGCGGGCGGCGCGCCCCGCCGGCCGGCCGCGTGTGCCCGGAGCGACCCGGCGCCCGGTTCAGGCCCGTGCCCGCACCTGGTTGCGTCCGGCCCGCTTGCACTCCTGCAGGGCGGCGCCGGCCCGTGCCAGCGCGTCGCACAGCGACTCGCCCGGCGCGCGCGCGGCCACGCCGATGCTGGCCGTGACGCGCAGCCCGGCCAGCACGCCGTCCCAGGCATGGCCCTCGATCGCCGCGCGCAGGCGCTCGGCCACCAGCAGGGCCCGCGTGGTCGACACCGGGCCGCCGAGCGCCACCACGAACAGGTTGCCGTCCGCGCGCGCGAGCACGTCCTGCGGGCGCGACTGCGCACGCAGGACGCCGGCCACCGCCTGCAGCACCGCATCGCCGGTGGCCTGCGACCAGGCGTCGTTGACGTGGCGCAGGTGGTCGACGTCGACGGCCAGGAGCATCAGCGGCGTGTCCGGGTATTGGCGCACCAGTGCGGCGCCGGCGGCTTCCAGCTCGGCGCGATCGGCCAGGCCGGTCAGCGCGTCGCCGCCGCCTTCGGCGCGGGCCGGGACGTCGCCCTCGGCCTCCAGCCGCGCCAGCGCGAGCAGGACGGCGTGCAGCGCGGGCGACAGGCCCTGCAGCGATTGGCGCTGGACGACCGGGTCGGCGAGCGCCTGCAGGGCGGCCAGGCCCGGGGCCAGCGCCGCGCAGGCGGCCAGGGCCTCGTCCAGCGCGGAGGCAAGGACGGGGTCGGGCGGGATCGGTGCCGGTGCTGCCAAGGTGAAGGTCTCGCTCTTTTCGTGTCGGACGGCCCTGCCATCGTACGGCCAGCGGCTTGAATCCTGCCGTGGAGCGACCATATGTGAGGGACACGCCCCTGGCGTTCCCACTGCAACGCCATGTCGCTCGCCATCGTCCTCGTCGCCGCCCTGCTGCTCGTCGCCGTCATCGCCGGTGCGCCGCGCTGGCGCGCCTGGCGCCGCCAGGCCTGGGCCAGCCGGCCGTTCCCGGCCACCTGGCGCGGCATTCTCCGGCGTCGCGTTCCCCTGTATCGGCAGTTGCCGCCGGATCTGCAGCAGCAGTTGCGCCGGCGCATCCTCGTCTTTCTCGCCGAGAAGCCGTTCCTGGGCTGCGCAGGCCTGTCGGTGACCGACGAGATGCGCGTGACGATCGCCGCCCAGGCCTGCCTGCTGCGGCTGAACCAGGGCGGCCCGCTGTTTCCGGAACTCAAGCAGATCCTCGTCTACCCGGGCGCGTTCGTGGTCGATCGCGTCCATGCCGCCCCGGGCGGCGTGCTGCGCGACGAGCGCCGTGTGCTGGCCGGCGAATCGTGGTCGCAGGGCCAGGTGATCCTGTCGTGGCAGGACGTGCTGGACGGCGCGCGCGCGGTGGGCGACGGCCACAACGTGGTGCTGCACGAGTTCGCGCATCAACTGGACCAGGAAACGGGCAGCGCCAACGGCGCCCCGCGGCTGGGCTCGCGCGCCGCGCATGCGCGCTGGGCGCAGGTGATGGGCGGCGAGTTCGCGGCCCTGCACGCGCGCATCCGCGCGCGGGAGGCCGCGCAGGCCCGGGCACAGGCCGGGTGGTCGTGGTTCGGATCCGCCTCCGACGACATCGCGGCCCCGCCCGCGGACCTGATCAGCGACTACGGCGCCACCAACGAAGCCGAGTTCTTCGCGGTCGTCACCGAGGTGTTCTTCGAGCAGGCCGAGGCGCTCGCCGAGCGCCACCCGCCGTTGTTCGCGCTGCTGCGCGACTACTACCGGGTCGATCCGCGCACCTGGCATTGAGCAGGCGTGTGTCATTGCGCGCGCAGTCGCGGAATCCACCTCCGCCATGCGGCTTCCCGGCGACCCCATGAGGGGGTGGATCCTGAGACTGCGCGCAGGATGACGGAGAAGCTCAACGCTGCATTCGAATCCTTTGGATCATCCCGAGGCGCTCCGGGCAGACACTTCTCTCACGCCATCAGCGGCATCGCTGACACAACGACTGGAGAGAAATCATGCTCACGCTTCGCAAGGCTCAGGACCGCGGCCACGCCGACCACGGCTGGCTCAACAGCCACCACAGCTTCTCGTTCGCCGACTACCACGACCCGGCGCACATGGGCTTCGGCAACCTGCGCGTGCTCAACGACGACACCGTGCAAGCCGGCCAGGGTTTCGGCACCCACGGCCATCGCGACATGGAGATCATCAGCTACGTGCTGGACGGCGCCCTCGCGCACACCGACTCCATGGGCAACGGGACAAAAGCGGGCACGCCCGGCGCCGCCAACGCCGGCGTGATCGTGCCCGGCGACGTGCAGCGCATGACGGCCGGCACGGGCGTGCGCCACAGCGAGTTCAACCACTCCAAGGACTCGGCCACGCACTTCCTGCAGATCTGGATCCTGCCGGAACGCGGCGGCATCACGCCCGGCTACGAACAGGTCAACGTGCCCGACGCCGCCAAGCGCGGCCGCCTGGCCCTGGTCGGCTCGCCCGACAAGGTGCCCGGCGCGGTGACGCTCAACGCCGACGCGCGCATCTTCGCGGGCCTGTTCGACGGCGCCGAACGCCAGGAGCTGCCTCTGCCTGCGGGTCGCCTCACCTACGTGCACGTGGCGCGCGGCAGCCTGCGCGTCAACGGCCAGCCGCTGGGCGCCGGCGACGCGCTGAAGATCCGCGACGAGGCCACGCTGGTGCTGGAAGGCGGCGACAACGCCGAGGTCCTCGTCTTCGACCTGAAGCCCTGAGTTGACGCCTCGAGAAGACGCGGACGGGCGGTCTGCATGAGAATGGTGGTCGAACCCACCAAGCCTCCCGCATGACCGCCCCAACGAAACGCGCCTACAGCGCCACCACCCGCCTGCTGCACGCCGACCGCCTCGGCGGCGTCGAGCATGGCGCGATCCACAAGCCGCTGCACGTGGCCGCGGCCTTCAACTATCCGACGGCGCGCGACCTGGTCGAGGTGTTCCAGGGCAACCAGGCCGGCCACGTCTACGCGCGCCAGGGCAATCCGACCGTCAACGCGCTCGAGGCCAAGGTGACGCTGCTGGAGGACGCCAAGGGCACGGCGACCTTCGCCACCGGCATGGCCGCCATCACGGCGGTGTTCCTGGCCTTGCTGCGCACGGGCGACCACCTCGTCTGCACGCGCTTCCTGTTCGGCAACACCAACAGCCTGATGCAGACGCTGCAGGGGCTCGGCGTGGAGGTCACGTTCGTCGACGCGACCGCCGCGGAGAACGTGCGCGCCGCGATCACGCCCGCGACGCGCATGGTATTCGTCGAGACCATCGCCAACCCGGTGACGCAGGTGGCCGACCTCGACGGCATCGGCAGGGTCTGCAAGGACGCCGGCGTGCTCTACGTCGTCGACGGCACGCTCACCACGCCGCTGCTGGTGCGCGGCCGCGACATCGGCGCCGGCCTCGTCGTGCATTCGCTGAGCAAGAGCATCGGCGGCCACGGCAACGCGCTGGGCGGCGCGGTCGTCGACACCGGCGTGTTCGACTGGTCGGGCTATGCCAACATCCTGCCGCCCTACAAGAAGGGCCCGCCCGACAAGTGGGGCCTGCTGCAGTTGAAAAAGAAGGGCCTGCGCGACATGGGAGGCACCCTGCGTGCCGAGGATGCGCACCGCATCGGCGTCGGCGCCGAGACACTGGCGCTGCGCCTGCACCGCGCGTGCGACAACGCGCTGGCGCTGGCGCAATGGCTGGAGACCCAGCCCGCCATCCGCCGCGTGCACTACCCCGGCCTCGCCAGCCACGCCCAGCACGAGCGCGCGGCGCGGCTCTTCAGGGGCGGCTTCGGCCTGCTCATGAGCGTCGAGCTGCGCGAGGGCATCGACCCCCTCGCCTTCCTCGACGCGCTGCAGCTGGTGATCGTCTCCAGCCACCTGGCCGACAACCGCACCCTGGCGATCCCGGTCGCGCAGACGATCTACCACGAGATGGGTCCCGAGCGTCGCGCCGACATGGGCATCGCCGACGGCCTGATCCGCCTCTCGGTGGGCATCGAGGACATCGCCGACCTGATCGACGATTTCTCGCGTGCCCTCGAAGCGGTGGCGAGCTGACGCTCAGGCGGCCACGCGCTCCAGCGGCGCCACCTGCCGCAGCCGCGCCACGTCGCGCCCCGGCGGCGCGCCGAACATGCGGCTGTATTCGCGGCTGAACTGCGACGCGCTCTCGTAGCCCACCGCGAAGCCGACGGCCGCCACGTCGTCGGGCTCGGCCAGCAGCCGCGCGCGCGCCTCCTGCAGCCGGATCTGCTTCTGGTACCGGATCGGGGTCATCGCCGTCACCGCGCGGAAGTGGCGGTGGAACGACGACACGCTCATGGCCGCCAGCGCGGCCAGTTCGTCGACGCTCAGCGCCTGCGCGTAGCGTTCGCGGATGTGGCGGATGGCGTGGCTCACCTGCGTGAGGCGGCTGTCGGCCAGGCCGATCTGGCGCACCCGGCCGCCCTGCTCGCCGCCCAGCAATCGCCACAGGATCTCACGCTCGACGAGCGGTCGCAGCACCGGCGCGTCGCGCGGCTGGTCGAGCAGCCGCAGCAGCCGCACGGCGCAGTCCACCAGGTCGGCCGGCGCCCGCCGCACGCCGTAGGCGCAGGGCACGGGCGCCGCGTCGTCGCCGGCGGCGGTCTCGAGCAGCAGCGCGGCGATCGCGGCCGGTTCCAGCGCGAGGCCACAGGCGAGGTAGGGGCGGTCGGGGCTGGCGCCCACGATGCGCGCGCAGATCGGCAGGTCCACCGAGGTGACGATGAAATCGCCTTCGCCGTACTCGAACAGCCGGTTGCCCACGAGCGTCTCCTTGGTGCCCTGCGCCACGATCGCGAAGCCCGGCCGTGTGACGTGATGGACGGGCTGGGTGGGCTGCAGCGAGATCGTCGCGCGCACGCCCGGAAGCGCCGTGTCGGGCTCGCCCTCGCGCGCGTGGCGTGCGATCAGGGCCTGGAGTTCGGCAAGGGAAGACATGCGCCCATTGAAGCCGAGCGACCGCGGCGTGGCAATGGGCAGGTGCCTGGAATTCCTGCGATTGGCAGGATCGTGCAATCAATCGAGAGCATGTGGCTACGCATTCGAAGGGGCCGCGGCGCACCATGGCGGCCTGCCAACGAAAGGAATCATCATGAGCAAGACCTGGTTCATCACCGGCGCCAGCCGCGGGCTCGGCGTCGACATCGCGAAGGCCGCGCTGGCCGCCGGCCACCGCGTGGTCGCCACCGGCCGCCAACGCTCGCAGGTGGCCGACAGCCTGGGCCCGGACGGCGACCGGCTGCTGTCCCTGGCGCTGGACGTCACCGACGCCGGCCAGGCGCAGGCCGCGGTGGCCGAGGCCGTGGCGCGCTTCGGCGCCATCGACGTGCTGGTCAACAACGCGGGCTACGGCCACCTCGGCTACTTCGAGGAAACCACGCCCGACGACGTCGAGGCGCAGTTCGACACCAACGTGTTCGGCCTGCTCCACGTGACGCGCGCGGCGCTGCCGGTGATGCGGGCCGCGCGGGGCGGCCGCATCTTCAACCTGTCGTCGATCGCCGGCATGCGCGGCTCGGAGATGGGCTCGCTCTACTGCGCCACCAAGTGGGCCGTCGAGGGCTTCTCGGAGGCGCTCGCGCTGGAGCTCGCGCCGTTCGGGATCAAGGTGACGATCATCGAGCCGGGGCCGTTCCGCACCGACTTCCTGAAACCCGAGTCGATCCGCTTCGGCGCCAGGGCGATCCCCGACTACGAGGAGCGTCGCACGGCCCAGCGTGCCACTTTCGAGCAACGCAATGGCAGGCAGCCCGGCGACCCGGTGAAGCTGGCCGAGGCGATGGTGCAGCTCGCCAACGACGCCGCGCCGCCGATGCGGTTCGCGGCGGGCGCGATGGCCGTGACGCTGTGGGACGCGAAGCTGCAGACGCTGCACGCCGAGCTGGACAAGTGGCGCCAGCTCGGATCGGCGACGGACTTTGCGCCGACCGCTTAGGCCAGCAGCTGCCGCAGCACGTAGGGCAGGATGCCGCCGTGCGCGTAGTAGTCCACCTCGATGGGCGTGTCGATGCGCAGGATCAGCGGCACGCGCTGGCTCTTGCCGTCGGCACGGTGGATCACCAGCGTGGCCTCCGACTGCGGCACGATGGGCGCGGCCCACTCGACGTCGATCGTCTCGTTGCCGGTGAGCTTCAGGCTGGCCCAGGTGACGCCGGGCTTGAACTGCAGCGGCAGCACGCCCATGCCCACCAGGTTGTTGCGGTGGATGCGTTCGAAGCTGCGCGCGATCACCGCCTTGATGCCCAGCAGGTAGGTGCCCTTGGCCGCCCAGTCGCGGCTGGAGCCGGTGCCGTATTCCTCGCCGGCGAAGACGACCGTCGGCGTGCCGGAGGCCTGGTAGGCCATGGCGGCGTCGTAGATCGACACGGGCGTCGAGCTGTCGACCGGCGCCTCGGGCGTGCCCGTCGTGCCCTGGTAAAGGGTGTAGCCGCCCTCCACGCGGCCGCCGTCGGCGCGCGCCGGCAGCATCAGGTTCTTGATGCGCACGTTGGCGAAGGTGCCGCGCATCATCACCTCGTGGTGGCCACGGCGCGAGCCGTAGGAGTTGAAGTCGGCCGGCAGCACGCCGTTGGCCTGCAGGTACTTGCCTGCGGGCGAATCGGTCTTGATCGAGCCGGCCGGCGAGATGTGGTCGGTGGTGATCGAGTCGCCGAACAGTGCCATGATGCGCGCGCCCTTCACCGAGGTCGGCGCCGCCTTGGGCACCTGCGTGAAGCCGTCGAAGAACGGCGGGCGGGCGATGTAGGTGCTCTTGGGCCAGTCGTAGACCTGGCCCGTGACACCGGTGATCTCGCCCCACAGCTTGCCGGGGTTGCTCTTGACCTGCGCGTAGTTGGCGCGGAACGCGTCGGCGTCCATCGCGAACTTCATCAGCGCATAGACCTCGTCGCTGGTGGGCCAGATGTCGCCCAGCCACACGTCCTTGCCGCCGGTGCCCTTGCCCACCGGCTGCGTCATCAGGTCGACCTTCACGTTGCCGGCGATCGCGTAGGCCAGCACCAGCGGCGGGCTGGCGAGGAAGTTGGCCTTCAGGTTCGGGTGGATGCGCGCCTCGAAGTTGCGGTTGCCGGAGAGCACCGCCGCGGCGACGAGGTCGTTCTCGACGATGGTCTGGTTCAGCTCGGGCGTGAGGTCGCCGGCGTTGCCGATGCAGGTGGTGCAGCCGTAGGCCGCCACGTCGAAGCCCAGCGTCTCCAGCGCCGGCAGCAGCCCGGCCTTCTCCAGGTATTCGGTGACGATGCGCGAGCCGGGCGCCAGCGAGGTCTTGACGTGCGGCTTCACGCGCAGGCCCGCGGCCACGGCCTTCTTGGCCAGCAGGCCGGCGGCCAGCATCACGCTGGGGTTGCTGGTGTTGGTGCAGCTGGTGATGGCCGCGATCAGCACGTCGCCGTGGCCGATCTCGATGCCGCTGGCGGTGACGGCACGGCGCTTGACCTGGTCGGGCGGCAGGTTGTAGCCGTTGGCGGCCGCGGGCGTCACCAGCAGCTCGTCGAACTTCCTCGACAGCTTGCCGATCTCGATGCGATCCTGCGGCCGCTTCGGGCCCGCCAGGCTGGGCGCGACGGTGGACAGGTCCAGCGTGAGCGATTCGCTGAAGTCGATGGAGCCGCTGGCCGGCGTGCCGAACAGGCCCTGGGCGCGGAAGTACGCCTCGAAGGCCTCGATCTCGGCGGCCGTCCGGCCCGTGCCGCGCAGGTACTCGACGGTCTTGTCATCGACCGAGAAGAAGCCCATCGTGGCGCCGTACTCGGGTGCCATGTTGGCCAGCGTCGCGCGGTCGGGCACCGACAGCGAACCCACGCCGGCGCCGTAGAACTCGACGAACTTGCCCACCACCTTGGCCTTGCGCAACAGCTCGGTCACGGTGAGCACCAGGTCGGTGGCGGTGACGCCCTCGCGCAGCGTGCCGGTGAACTCGACGCCCACCACGTCGGGCGTGAGCAGGTACACCGGCTGGCCCAGCATCGCGGCCTCGGCCTCGATGCCGCCGACGCCCCAGCCCACCACGCCCAGGCCGTTGATCATCGTGGTGTGGCTGTCGGTGCCCACCAGCGTGTCGGGGTAGTACACCGGCGCCTTGCCGGCCTCCTCGGCGCCCTTGTGAACGCCTCTTGCCAGGTACTCGAGGTTGACCTGGTGGACGATGCCGAAGCCCGGGGGCACCACGCCGAACGTGTCGAAGGCCTGCATGCCCCACTTCATGAACTTGTAGCGCTCGTTGTTGCGCTGGAACTCGATCTTCATGTTGATGTCGAGCGAGTTCTTGTGCCCGAAGTCGTCGATCATCACGCTGTGGTCGACGACGAGATCCACCGGCACCAGCGGCTCGATGGTCTTCGGATCCTTGTTCTGGCGGGCGGCCTCGGTGCGCATGGCCGCCAGGTCGCACAGCAGCGGCACGCCGGTGAAGTCCTGCAGCACCACGCGGGCCACCACGAACGGGATCTCGTCGGTGCGCACGCCGTTGGGCGCCCAGTTGGCCAGCTGGCGCACGTGCTCGGGCGTCACGCGGCGGCCGTCGCAGTGGCGCAGCACCGCCTCGAGCACGAGGCGGATCGACACCGGCAACCGGGCGACCTGCGGGAATTCGGCGGCGAGCGCCGGCAGCGAGTGGAAACGGCCGGTGGCGCCCGAGGGCATCTTGAACGTCTGCAGGGTGTGCGCGAACGGCGCGGTCGGGGCCAGGGGCATGTGTTCTCCTCGCGGTGACGGCACCGCTGATGGCGACAAGGACAAACTTCCATCTTGCCTCAGCATCGCGCATTGTTCGATGACCCCGCGCGAGTGTCAGCCGTTTTTACTCGGGTTCACCGATTGCCGAGCGGCCGGCCCGAAATCGCGTCAAATGGCGACCGTGAATCCGAGAGCCGTCCCATGCCACTGACGATCCCGCCCGACGAGGTGGAGATCACCGCCATCCGCGCCCAGGGCGCGGGCGGCCAGAACGTCAACAAGGTGTCCAGCGCGGTGCACCTGCGCTTCGACGTGCGCGCCTCGTCGCTGCCGGAGCCGGTCAAGGAACGCCTGCTGGCGCTGCGCGACAGCCGCATCACGGACGAGGGCGTGCTGGTCATCAAGGCGCAGCAGTACCGCAGCCAGGAGCAGAACCGTGGCGACGCCTGGATGCGCCTGCAGGAGCTGGTGGATTCGGTGGAGAAGCCGCCGCGGGTGCGCCGGGCGACGAAACCGACCTATGGCTCGAAGCAGCGGCGGCTGGAAGGCAAGAGCGTGCGCTCGGCGATCAAGGCCGGGCGAGGCAAGGTGGTGGACTGATCAGTCGGCTCGCGCGCCCGCGCGGTCCCCGCGCCGGGGCAGGCGCACCACCGCGCCCCCGTCGGCGGCCCGTGCGCGAAGTTGCCCGCAGCCGCCCTCCACGTCCTGCCCCGCCGACTGCCGCAGCTTGGTGAGCACCCCGCGCGACTGCAGCGTGCGCGCGATCGCCGCGGCCTTTCCGGCGGACGGCCGCGTGAAGCCCAGGCCCTCGTTGGCGTTGTACGGGATCATGTTCATCAACGCATACTTGCCCTTGAGCAGGCGCACGATGCCGTCGATCTCGTCGTCGCCGTCGTTGATGCCCTCCAGCAGCGTCCACTGGTACTGGATCGGATAGCCGGTGGCGCGGGCGTAGCGTTCGCCCGCGTCCGCCAGTTCGTCGGGCGACATGCGCGGCGCACGCGGCAGCAGCTCGCGGCGCAACGCGTCCTTGGTGGTGTGCAGCGACAGTGCCAGCGCGGGCTTCACGGGCCCGAGCGGCAGGCGCTCGAAGACGCGCGGATCGCCCACGGTGGAGAAGACCAGGTTCTTGTGGCCGATGCCGCCGGCCGTGCCCAGGAGGTCGATGGCCTCCATCACGTTGTCGAGGTTGTGCGCGGGCTCGCCCATGCCCATGAACACCACCTTCTTCACGAATCGTTTCGAGCGCGCGAGCGCCACCTGCGCCACGATCTCGGCGCTGCCCACCTGGCGCAGCAGGCCGTCGCGGCCGGTCATGCAGAACACGCAGCCGACGGCGCATCCGACCTGCGTGGACACGCACAGGCCGTCGCGCGGCAGGAGCACGCTCTCCACGGTCTGGCCGTCGTTCAGGCCCACCAGCAGGCGCGCGGAGCCATCTTCGCCGGGGTGCTCGGACTGCAGCGTGGCCAGTCCGGCCAGGTCGGCGACGAGCGCTGGCAGCGCGTTGCGCAACGCGAGCGGCAGGAAGTCCTCGATGCGTCGCTTGCCGGCGTCCTGCGGCTGCGCGTTGACCCATTGGCGCAGCACGCGCGCCTCGTGGTCGGGGGATGCGCCCAGCGCCCGGAGGCGAAGGCGCAGGTCATGAATGCGCATGGAAGGGACGGAAAACGGCGAAGCGCCGATTTTCCGCCATCTTCAGTGCGACGGGCCCACCAGCGTCTTCTGCACCCAGCCGGAGAAGTTGGCCGAGTCCACCTGCACGAAGCCGTTCTTCTGGTCGCCGCTGGCGATCAGTTCGTCGGTCTTGGCGAGCGTGGCCACGACCTTGCTGTCCCTGGACGGCCCGGCATACACCTTCACGTTGTTGATGCGCGCCATCAGCGCCTCGCCGGCCTTCTGCGGGGCGCCGGCGCGGGTCGAGTTGGCGGCGTTGACGTCGCCCGACTCGCTGTGCGTCTTGATGAGCGACGGGTTGTCGCGGATCGTGCGGACGATGTTGTTCCAGTTGTCGAGCAGGCTGGCCGCGATGACCTTGCCCTCGGGCGTGTTGGTGTAGCCGTTGGCAGCGCCGAACGCGGCGCCGGTCCAGCCCCAGCCGCCGATGTCGAAGTCGGTCTTGGTCGCCTTGCCCTCGGCCGCGGCCACCTGGATGCTGGAGCGCACGTCGGCGATCACCAGGCTGGTGGACGCCTCCTTGAACTTCAGGCCGCCGCTGATGCCGCCCAGGCCGAAATGGCTCATCAGGCCGCCGGCCAGCGCGCCGCCGACGCCGCCGGTGTTGTTGGCGGCGATCTGCACGGCCGGCGTCATGACGAAGTCGGCGGCCTGCATCTGGCCCTTGCCGATGTTGGACTCGCCGCGCAACTCGCCGCCCTCGGCGAGCGAGCGTTCCTGCTGGATGTTCTGCATCGCCACGCCGCGCTCGACGACGTCGAAGCAGCCGGAGTCCTGCACCATCATGCGCAGCAGCTGCTCCGGCGAGCCGAGCTGGTAGGACGAGAGGTAACTCCATCCACCGTGCGGCTCGGCCACGGCGATCACGCCCAGCTTGTGGTCGCACTTCTCGATGTTGGGGGTCGCGGCCGCGGCGGCGTACTGCGCCGGCACGAGGGACAACGCGGCGACCAGCGCCGCGGACGTCTTGGTGATTCTGGTCATCGGAACACTCCTCCAGTGGGCCGCCTCGCGTCGACGAGGCACGAAACACGCAGAAATTGTGCCATCCGGGACGCGCGCTGGCGCTCCCTCGGGAGGGGGACGACCGGAGCCCGATCCTGGGGATTTCCCGGTCCGAGGGCCCTGTTCGGGCCGGTGCAAGCGGGGTCCGGCCGCCATCCATTACCCTTGCAGCTTCGCATCGCCTCCCGAGACGCTGTCCGCCAGCCATGCGCGCCAGAATCGCCGATCCCGAAAGACTGCAGCGCTGGGCCATCGCCTTGGCCCTGGCGGCTTTCGCCGTGGCCTTGCAGTGGTCGGTGCGTCCCTGGGTGGGCGCCAAGATCCCGTTCCTGTTCTTCCTGCCGGCCATCGTGGCGACGGCCGCACGCTGCGGCCGCGGCGGCGGCTTTCTCGTGACGGCGGTCGGCCTGGTGAGCGCGACGCTGTGGCTGCGGGCCCCCGGAAGCTGGTGGGTGCTGGACTCCACCGACGAACTCTCGCTGCTGATCTACGCGATCCTCGGCCTGCTGCTGTCGGCGCTCGGCGCGCGCCTGCACGTGACGAGCGCGCGCGCGTCGGCCGCCGAGCAGCGCCTGGTGCTGGCCAGCGAGGACACCGGCATCGGCATCTTCGACCTCGACCTGGCCACGCGCACCGTGTACCTGTCGCCGGCGCTCGCGCTGCTGTGCCGCGTCGACGCGAGCCGCGGCGCGGTGCCGCTGGACGACGTGCTGGCGACCATGCCGGCCGAGGCCGTGGTCGAGGCGCGCTCGGCGGTGGCGCGCAAGCTGCGCGAACGCGCCGCCGGCTACGAGCGCGAGCTGCGCATGAAGCTGCCGGACGGCCGCGAACGCTGGCTGCTGCTGCGCGTGCACATCGTCTGGTCGGGCGATCGCGCCGTGCGCATGCGCGGGGCCTGCATCGACATCACCGAGCGCCGCGCGGTGGACGACCTGCTCCGGCGCACGCAGGCCGAGCTGGGCCAGCAGGTGGCCGACCTGCACCGCCTGCACGAACTCAGCAGCCGGCTGCTGGACACCCGCACCCTGCCGGAACAGCTGCACATGATCCTGGTGGCGCTGGCCGACTTCCACGGCGCCCGGCGCGGCATGCTCGCGCTGTTCGACACCAGCTCGGGCACGCTGGGCGTCGAGGCCAGCACCGGCTTCACGCCCGACGCGCTCGCGCGGCTGATGCAGACCAGCGGCATCGACGGCGCGAGCGCCATCTGCTGCGCGCGGCGCGAGCGCACGGTCATCGTCGACATCGAGTCGGCCGACGTCGACGCGGGCCTGCGCGCGCTGGCGCTCGAGGAAGGCTTTCGCGCCGTCCACGCCACGCCGCTGATCGGCCTGGACGGCGAGACGATCGGCGCGTTGGCGATCCACCTGGAGGTGACGCACACGCCCACCGAGCGCGAACGCACGCTGGCCGACATCTGCGCGCGCAAGGCCGCCACCTTCATCGAGCGCGCGCGCGCCCAGGCCGCGTTCCACGAGTCGCAGGATCGCTTCCAGGCCGTGCTCGACGCGTCGGCGGTGCCGTTCGTGGTGCTGTCGCCGGTGCGCGAGGACACGAGCGGACGCATCGTCGACTTCGAGTGGACCTACGTCAACGACGCGGCCGCCAAGGCCTTGCGCCGGCCCGCCGGCGCGTTCGCCGGCCGGCGCGTGCAGGACGTGCTGCCTGCCCGCTGGTCGACGAGCACCTCGTTCCAGCAGTACGCCGCGGTGGTCGAGAACGCGGAGACGCGCGAGTTCGAGACGCTGGTTCACCACGAGGGCGTCGAGGAGTGGTTCCGCTGCGTGGCCTCGCCGATGCGCGGAAGCGTGGCGCTGTGGTTCACCGACATCACCGCCCGCAAGACCGACGAGCGCCAGCTGCAGGACGCCGATCGGCGCAAGGACGAGTTCCTGGCCACGTTGGCGCACGAACTGCGCAACCCGCTCGCGCCGATCCGCCAGGCGAGCGCCGTCTCGCGACTGCCGCAGGCCACCGAGGCCCAGAAACGCTGGAGCCACGAGGTGATCGAGCGCCAGGTGCGCCACATGGCCTTGCTGCTGGACGACCTGCTGGACGTCTCGCGCATCACGCGCGGGCGCCTCGAGTTGCGGCGCGGCGCGCATGCGCTGTCCGAGATGATCGATGCGGCGGTGGAGACCGCGCGGCCGCTGATCGACTCGCGCCACCACCAGCTCGACGTGGTGCTGCCGCAGGCGCGCATCCTGATGCAGGCCGATCCGCTGCGCGTCTCGCAGGTCGTGGCCAACCTGCTCACCAACGCCGCGAAGTACACCGATCCGCACGGCCGCATCCAGCTGGTGGCGGCGCTCGACCGCGACGACGTGGTCATCGAGGTCGGCGACAACGGCATCGGCATCGCGCCCGATTCGCTGCCGGCCGTGTTCGACATGTTCACGCAGCTGCGCGGCACCGGCGACCGCGCCAGCGGCCTGGGCATCGGGCTGGCGCTCACCAAGGGCCTGGTGGAGCTGCACGGCGGCACGATCGTCGCGCGCAGCGAGGGCGGCGGCCGCGGCAGCGTGTTCACGGTGCGGCTGCCGCGCGGCGAGACGCCGGAGCCGGCGCCCCGCCCCGACGACGGGCGCGAGCCGCGCGCCGCGGCGGCCCGCCGCATCCTCGTGGCCGACGACAACCGCGACGCCGCCGAGAGCCTGGCCGCGCTGCTGGAGCTCGAAGGCCACCAGGTGACGCTGGCCTACGACGGCGCCGACGCGCTGGCCGCCTACGACCGCGTGCGCCCGCAGGTCTGCCTGCTCGACATCGGCATGCCGCATCGCACCGGCAACGAGGTGGCCGCGGAGATCCGCGCCCGCGCGGACGGTGGCCTGCCCACGCTGGTGGCCATCACCGGCTGGGGCCAGGACGCCGACCGCAGCCAGGCGCTGGCCGCCGGGTTCGACCACCACATGACCAAGCCGGTCGACCCCGCGCAATTGCTGCAGCTCATCGGCCAGGCGCGCACGAGCGTGCTCGCCGGCGCCTGAGCGCGCTTTACATCGGCGGCGACACTTGTCCGGCCCGACACCGAACGACTAAACCCACGACAAGTCCGCTTCGTCCAATGGCGCCACGCAAGCTTGCGCAGCCAACCAGGGACAAGCCATGGACGATCACGACAAGGGCCTCGCCCACGACCTCGACACCCTCGGACGCCGACGCGTGCTGCTCGGCGCCGCCGGGCTGGCCGCGACGACGGCGCTCGCCGCATGGGGCTGCGGCGGCAGCGATTCCGGCAGTTCGTCGAGCTCCTCCGGATCCAGCAGCTCGTCGGGTTCGTCGAGCTCCAGCGCCTCGACGTCCGCCGGCACCTGCGCGGTGACCGCCGAGGAGACCGAGGGCCCGTATCCGTCCGACGGCTCCAACACGATCAACGGCACGGTGTCGAACGCACTGGCGCTGACGGGCATCGTGCGCAGCGACATCCGCACCAGCTTCGGCACGATGTCGGGCACCGCGGCCGGGGTCCCCACGACGCTGACGCTGACGGTGGTCAACGCCAACGACAGCTGCGCCGACCTGTCCGGCTACGCGGTCTACGTGTGGCACTGCGACCGCGACGGCGAATATTCGCTGTACGGCGCCACGGACCAGAACTACCTGCGCGGCGTGCAGGAGACCGACGCGAGCGGCGTGGCCACGTTCACCACGATCTTCCCGGCCTGCTACTCCGGCCGCATGCCGCACATCCACATCGAGGTCTACCGCAGCATCACCACGGCCACCTCGTACACCAACAAGCTGAAGACGACGCAGCTCGCGTTCCCGACGGACGTCTGCACCACCGTCTACACCACGGCCACGGGCTACAGCGCCAGCGTGACCAACTTCGCGCAGATCAGCTTCGCCACCGACAACGTGTTCTCGGACGGCACCTCCACGGAGATGGCCACGGTCACCGGCAACGTGACCGACGGCTACGCGGTGTCGTTGCAGGTGGGGATCTCCGTTTGAACATCCGCAAGCGCAGCTGCCGCAGAATGGGCACATGGCAGGTTGGGTATCCAAGGTGAGCGAGCGCATCAAGGCGTTGCTGGCCGACACGCTGTTCAAGCGGCTGTTCGCGCTGATGTGGCTCGCGCTGGTGATCAGCCACGCGGTCGCGTTCCTGGTCGTCACGCGCAGCCTGCCTGACGGTGGTGTCGGGCGCATGCCGACCTTCCCGTCGCTGCCGCCGGTGGCGTTCGGCCAGCGCGCCAACCCCGCGAGCGCGCCCGCGATCGCGCGACCGGAGGGGCAGGGCATGCCGGGCGCGCGCCAGGGCGACGGCGGCCCGCCCGGCTGGAACGGTGGACCCGGCGGCATGCGCGGCCCGGGCGGAGGTCCTGGCTGGCCCCCACCGTTCTCCGACCCTCCCGGCGCCAGCCCGGACGGCCGCATGCCGCCCTCGCCGCAGCCGCACGGCGACCCGGGCAACGCGTCGCAAGGGATGGGCCTGCCGACGTCGATGGTCATCCTCGACTACGGCATCCGCCTGCTGATCATCGGCCTGGCCGCGTGGCTGGGTGCGCGCTGGCTGTCGGCGCCGATGCGCCGGCTGCAGGCCGCCTCGCGCACGCTGGGCCAATCGCTCGCGCGCAACGAGTCGCCGCCGCACGTCGACGAGCGCGCGGGCACGGTGGAGGTGCGCGAGGCGGCGCACGTGTTCAACGAGATGTCGCGCCAGCTCAGCGACCAGGTGAGCTCGCGCGCGCTGCTCGTGGCCGCGATCTCGCACGACCTGCGCACCCCGCTCACGCGCATCCGCATGCGGCTCGAGGCCAGCGAGGACGACCCCCTCACGGCACGCTCCATCGCCGACATCCACGAGATGGACGACCTGATCGAGTCCGCGCTGGAGGTCTTCCGCGGCGCGAGCACGCGCGAGGAGCCGAGCGAGACCACCGACGTCCATGCGCTGGTGCAGGCGATCGTCGACGACCTGGCCGACCTGGGGCAGCCCGTGAGCGTGCGCGGCGAACCCGCGCATGCCCACGTGCAGGCCGGGGGCCTGCGCCGCGTGGTCTCGAACCTCGTCAACAACGCGCTGCGCTACGGCAAGCGCGCGCAGGTGTCGGTGCATCCTCTGGGCGACGCCATCCACATCGTGATCGAGGACGAGGGGCCCGGCATCCCCGAGGCGCAGCTGGAGGCCGTGCTGAAGCCGTTCTACCGGCTCGACACGTCGCGCAACCGCCTCACGGGCGGCAGCGGCCTGGGCCTGTACATCGCGCGCGACCTGATCGCACGCCAAGGTGGCTCGCTGGCGCTGGCCAACCGGCCCGAAGGCGGCTTGCGGGCGACGATCGAGTTGCAGCGAGCCTGAGCAAGCCGTCATCCTGCGCGCAGTCGCAGGATCCACGCGGAGACGTCATCCTGCGCACAGTCGCAGGATGACGCGCGGCGGCGCGGCGCATCATTTGACCTCGGCGTCGAAGATGTAGCCTTCGCCGCGGATCGTGCAGATCAGCTGCTCGCCGCCCTGTGCGGTCGAGAGCTTCTGGCGCAGGCGCGAAACCGCCAGGTCGATCGCGCGATCGGCCACCACCACGCCCTGGCCGCGCGTGGCGTCCAGCAGCTGGTCGCGCGTGAGCACGCGGCGCGGACGCTCCACGAAGGCGCTCAGCAGGCGGTACTCCGCGCTGGACAGCGGCACCACCACCTGCTGCGGCGACACCAGCTGGCGCTTCAGGCGGTCGAATCGCCAGCCGGCGAATTCGACGCTGCCGTCGCCGCCGCGCTCGGCCCCGGGCGCGGAGCGCCGGCGCAGCACGGCCTTGATGCGCGCCACCAGCTCGCGTGGCTCGAAGGGCTTGGACACGTAGTCGTCGGCGCCCAGTTCCAACCCGAGCACGCGGCTGTGCGGGTCGCCCTGGGCCGTGAGCATGATCACCGGCAGGTTGGCCGTCTCGGGTCGCTGGCGCAGCGCGGCGCAGATCGACAGGCCGTCGCCATCGGGCAGCATCACGTCGAGCACCACCAAGTCGATGCCGCCCTGCGACAGGCACGAGCGCATCTGCGCGGCGCTCGCGGCGGCCACGGCCTCGAGGCCGAAGCGGCGCAGGTAGTCGCACACGGATTGCAGCAGTTCGGGGTCGTCGTCGACGACGAGGCAACGCGTGATGGCCATGTTCCTGGGCGGACGCGACCGGCAGGCCGCTTGTCTCTGATGTTCGGCCACAAAGGTACCACGCACACGCGCGAACGCCCCGGGCGCGCGCGCGGCCCGGGGCGCGAAGGGGAGGCGAAGCCTAGATACGGCCGGTCAGCAGCAGGATCAGCAGGATCACGACCAGCAGGCCGAAGACGCCGCTCGGGGCATAGCCCCAGCTGCGGCTGTGCGGCCACGTCGGCAGCGCGCCGAGCAGCATGAGGACGAGGACGACGAGAAGAATGGTGCCAAGCATGGTGTGCTCCTGGAGAGATGGTGGACCGGTGCGTGTGTGCCGGAGGTACGGCTGAGCTTCGGCAATCCATGGACCAGGGCAGCCGACCCGTAAGCAGAATCCCTCACCGCGAGAGCATGCCAAAACGCCGCGATCGCGCCAGAATGCGCGCTGGAACGAAGACGGAGACAAATGCATGGATGCAGTCGCGAGCGGAACCATCGGCCACTATTCCTTCGCGGAGAAGCGACGGCGCATCTTCGCGATCATGGCCGCCTCGTCGGGCAACCTGGTGGAGTGGTTCGACTTCTACATCTACTCGTTCACCACGATCTACTTCGCGCCGTCGTTCTTCCCCAAGCAGGACGAGACGGTCCAGTACCTGTATTCCGCCGCCGTCTTCGCGATCGGCTTCCTCATGCGGCCGATCGGCGGCTGGATCTTCGGCAAGATCGCCGACCGGCGCGGCCGCAAGACCTCGCTCGTGATCTCCGTCGTCATGATGTGCGGCGGCTCCCTGCTGATCGCGATCCTGCCCACGTACAACCAGATCGGACTGGCCGCGCCGCTGCTGTTGCTGCTCGCGCGCATGGTGCAGGGCCTGTCGGTGGGCGGCGAGTACGGCGCCACGGCCACCTACCTGAGCGAGGTGGCGCTGCGCGGCGAGCGCGGCTTCTACTCGTCGTTCCAGTACGTCACGCTGATCGGCGGGCAACTGCTTGCGGTGCTGGTGGTCTTCCTGCTGCAACAGTTCCTGGCCGAGTCGCAGCTCAAGCAATTCGGCTGGCGCATCCCGTTTGTCATCGGTGCCATCACCGCCGTCATCGCGATGCTGCTGCGCCGCACGCTGCACGAGACGGCTTCGGAGAAAGACCTGCAGAGCCACGAGGCCGGCAGCTTCTCGGTCATCTGGCGCGACCACCGGGCGGCCTTCCTCACGGTGCTGGGCTACACCGCGGGCGGCTCGCTCATCTTCTACACGTTCACCACGTACATGCAGAAGTACCTGATCGCCTCGGCCCACATGCCCAAGACGACCGCCACCGACATCTCGCTGGCCACGCTGTTCGTCTACATGTGCATGCAGCCGGTCTTCGGCATGCTGTCAGACCGCATCGGCCGGCGCCATTCGATGATGCTGTTCGGCGCGCTGGGCACGCTGCTCACGGTGCCGCTCATGGTGGGCATCGCCAGCGCCGGCAGCGCCGTGCTGGCCGGCGTGCTGATCTGCGTGGCGCTGGCCATCGTGAGCCTGTACACCTCGGTGTCGGCCATCGTGAAGGCCGAGATGTTTCCGGCCCAGGTGCGCGCACTGGGCGTCGGCGTGGGCTACGCGATCTCCAATGCCATCTTCGGCGGCTCCGCCGAGTACGTGGCCCTGCAGTTGAAGGACTGGAAGATCGAGTCCAGCTTCTTCTGGTATGTCACGGTGATGATGGCCATCGTGTTCCTCGTGAGCCTGCGCCTGCCAAAGACGGCCAGCTACCTGCACACCGACCACTGAGAACCTGCGAACCGCCTCAGGCTTTCTTCACATAGGCGCTGCACCACCCCTTGGCCGCCACGGCCTTGCCGGCGTACAGCGGGCACGGCCCGGAAGCAGCGCCGGCCTTGCCCTGGTACAGCGCGCAGTTGCCGCAGGCCTGGTCGGCGGCGTACTTCGGGTACTTGGCCTTGTCCGCCTTGCTCGCATCGGGCACGTAGCCGAGCGCCGCGGCCTGCGGATCCTTGGGATCGACCAGCGGGGCCGCGGCCTGGCCGCGGGCCAGCGTGGCGGCGCCCAGCAGCGGGACGAGGGAAATGAAACGGCGGCGCGAGGTCATGGCTTGCCTTCCTGGAATGCGGGTGGGTGGCGACGATTGTGACCGCGTTGCGCGGCATGTCGAGCGGCGCGTTCCAGTTCAGGTGTGGCGGATACGCCGCTGTTTGAGGCGCGCGGACGCTCGACAGCGCGAAATCCCCCGGAATGACGAATGCCCCGGAGCGCATGCCGTGATTGAATAGGCATTCGGCGACAGGCCCCGAGGTCCTTGCTCGCCTCCCAGGCCGTGCACATGTGCCGCAGGGACGGCCCCAGGAAACCAAATCTCATCGAAGTGACGTGACATGACATCGACGAAACGATTCCGACTCCACCCGGTCGCTGCCGCCACCTTGCCCCTGGCCCTGTTGCTGCAGGGCTGCGCCACCGATCCGCACACCGGGGCGCAGTCGATCGCGGGCATCAAGGTGAGCGACGATCCCTGCGCGAAGACCGCCACCGTGGTCGGCGGCGTGCTGGGCGCGGTCGCGGGCGCCGTCGTCACGTCGCAGTTCACCAAGTCCACCGACGCCCGCGTGCTGGGCGGCGTGGCCGGCGGCGGCATCGGAGCGGCCATCGGCTACAACATGGACCAGCGCCGTTGCGCGCTGTTCGCCATCGCCAAGGAACACAACGCCGAGATCAGCGTCGCATCGGTCATCGTGCCCAAGGGCGACCTGCCGGCCGCCGGGGCCGTGGCCGCCACCAACGCCTCGCCGGCCTCGGCCACGCCGTTCGCCGCGGGCAGCGACACGGCTTCGGCCGGCCTGTCTGTCACGCTGCGCGACAACGGCAAGCAGTTCGCGACGGGCTCGGACAAGCTCACGCCGGAGGCCGAAGCCCTGTTCCGCGAGGTGGCCGACCAGTACTCGTACGCGAAGCAGCAGGCCAAGCTCGGTGCCACGTCCACCGACGACGACAGGAACGCCGTCGAGACGCTCAAGACCAAGCGCATCCTGCTGGTGGGCCACACCGACGACACCGGCGGCACCACCGAGAACGCCAACCTGTCCGAGCGGCGTGCCGCCGCCGTGGCGCGCGTGTTCCAGGGCCAGGGCGTGCCCGCGGCCAACCTGTACTTCCAGGGCGCCGGCGAAACCCTGCCGGTGGCCGACAACCGCACCGAGGCCGGCCGTGCCGCGAATCGCCGCGTCGAGATCGTCGACCTGACCGACGACGTCGCCTTCCACAAGTTCCTCGCCACGCGGCGCCAGGCGCTGCAGTACTACCGTGCCAGCGACGCGACCGCGTCCGACGTGGCTGCCGCCGCCCCCGTGCCCGCCAAGGGCAAGAAGGCGCCCAAGGCCAACAGCACCGGCTACGACTTCGGTGGCGTGCCGGCGGCCACGCTCACGAGCTCGCCCGATTTCGCGGCCGGCACGGTGGGCAACGCGGGCGGCTCCGGCGTCAACGCCGGCCGCCCGGTCGTGCCCACCTGCAACGCCGACCGCCCGCGCGTGTCCAACGGCGTGAAGTCGCTCGCCACGCAGAGGGACCTGCCCATGAGCGACTATGTGCCGGGCCTGTACAACACGTCGTGGTCCGACACCGTCAACGGCAACCTCATCGGCCTGACCAACGTCGACGTGCCGCGCGACGGCGGCGCGGTCGGCGGCAAGCCCACGCTCTACATCTGGAAGAACTACAACCCGAAGAAGAAGATGCCCCCGGCCGACTTCCAGGCCAGTCCCGACATCAATATCTACCGGGGCAGCAATGCCATCCTGTACCGCGTGTTCGTCGGCGGCCCCATGAAGTGCATGGACGTGCTGTTCCCGTACACCGACACCGGCGAGTCGCGCAATTCCAGCCTGTTCTACGACCGCCAGCAGGCGCTGTACGTGAGCTCGTTCGAGCTGAAGTCCTCCAGCGGCGGGACTCAATAAGTCCCCGGGAGCGCCGGCGAATCGCTTTTGCAGGGCGGGACCCGTTATTGCCGTGCTGTCGGGCTAGACTTCAGCGCAACAATGGTCCGCAACGCGTCCACGCCGCCTTCCGCCGAACCCGCCTGCTCCGCGCTCGCGGCCGGCCTCTGGCGTTGCCGCGGCTGCGCCGCCGTCTGCGTGCCGCCGCCCGAGGCGCAGGAACACCAGCGCACGCGCTGCCCGCGCTGTGACGGCGTCGTGCATCCGCGCAAGCCCGATGCCATCGCACGCAGCTGGGCCTTCCTGCTCGCCGGAACGGCGCTGTACCTGCCGGCCAACCTGCTGCCGGTGACCGCCACGTCCTCGATCGGGGGGCGCCAGACCGACACCATCTTCTCGGGCATCGTCTATTTCTGGAAGGACGGCTCGTACGGCTTGGCCGCGCTGGTCTTCGTCGCCAGCATCGTCGTGCCCATGGCCAAGCTGCTGCTGATGTCGCTGCTGCTGATCTCGCTGCAGCGCCACGATCGCCGCTGGGCGAAGCGCCGGCTGGCGATGTACCGCGTGCTGGAGCTGATAGGCCGCTGGTCGATGCTCGACATCTTCGCCATCACGATGCTGGCCGCGCTGGTGCAGGTGGAGAGCCTGGCCGAGCTGCAACCGGGCCCGGGCGCGATGGCCTTCGGCGCGGTCGTCGTGCTCACCATGCTGGCCACCCACAGCTTCGACCCACGCCTGCTGTTCGACAACCCGGAGGGCGAGGTCTCGCCCGTGCCGCCCCTGTTCACCGACCCTGCCGGAGACGCGACTTGAGTGCCCCAGACGAACCCAAGCCGGTGCAGGCAGAGCCGGGCGCGCCGGTGCCGCCGGTGCCGCCGGCCGCGCTCCCGCGCCCGGTCATCGCGCGCCGCGCCCACTACTCGCTGTGGCTGGTGTGGCTCGTGCCGCTGGTGGCCGTGGTCATCGGCCTGTATCTCGGCGTGCGCTCCATCCTCAACCGCGGCCCGACGATCACGATCTACTTCCACAACGCCGAGAGCATCGAGGCCGGCAAGACCCACATCAAGTACAAGGACGTCGACGTGGGCATCGTGCGCCGCGTCACGCTCACCAAGGATCACCGCGAGGTGGAGGTCACCGCGGAGATGCGCGGCAACTCGGGCATCGAGAACCTGCTGGTCACCGACACCCGCTTCTGGGTCGTGCGCCCGCGCATCGGCGCGGCGGGCGTCAGCGGCCTGGGCACCCTGCTGTCGGGCGCCTACATCGGCATGGACGCCGGCCGCAGCGCCAGCGAGAAGCGCGAGTTCGAGGGCCTGGACGTGCAGCCGGCCATCACCGCCGACGTGCCGGGCCGCGAGTTCACGCTGGTGGCCGAAGACCTCGGCTCGCTGGACATCGGCTCGCCCATCTACCTGCGCCGCGTGCCCGTGGGCCAGGTGCTGGCCTACACGATGATGCCGGACGGCCGCCACATCCGCTTCACCATCTTCGTCACCGCGCCGTACGACCGCTTCGTCAGCGCACACAGCCGCTTCTGGCATGCCAGCGGCATCGACGTCGACATCGGCGCACAAGGCCTGCACGTGCAGACGCAGTCGGTGGTGAGCGTGCTGGCCGGCGGCATCGCGTTCCAGGAACTGCCTGATCCGGACAACGCGCTGGGCACGCCGCCCGAGGCGCCCGAGCGCACCCAGTTCACGCTCTACGAACAGATGGCCGACGCGCTGAAGCTGCCCGATTCGCAGGGCTTCGACTACCGCCTGCTGTTCGCCAGCTCGGTGCGCGGCCTCGCGGTGGGCGCGCCGGTGGAGTACCGCGGCCTGCCCATCGGCGAGGTCACCCGCATCGCCGTGGACGGCAGCGGCGGCGAGGCCAACCCCGAGCCGATGATCGCCGTCGACGTGCGCGTGTACCCGCGCCGGTTGCCCACCATCAACAAGTCCGGGCCCGAGGACATGACCCAGGCCGACCAGCGCAAGCGCATCGACCCGATGGTCAAGCGCGGCTTCCGCGCGCAGTTGAAGAGCGGCAGCCTGCTCACGGGGCAGCTGTACGTGTCGCTGGACTTCGTCAAGGACGCGCCCGACGCGCACATCGACTGGACGACGTCGCCGCCCCTGATGCCCACCGCGGCCGGCAGCCTCGACAGCCTGCAGGACTCGCTGGCCTCGGTGGCCAAGAAGCTCGACGCGATCCCTTACGACCAGCTGGCCAAGGACCTGCACAAGGACCTGGCCGACGTCGACGTCACGCTCAAGCATGTGGACGACCTGGTGCAGAACCTGGACAACGGCGTGGTGCCCGAGGCCAAGAACACGCTCGCCGAGGCGCGCAAGGCCGTCGACGACCTGCGCAAGACGCTCGGCACCGTCGACCAGACCGTGGGCCCGCAGGCCACCAGCGCACTCAACGAGGTCTCGAAGGCGGCGACCTCGCTGAAGGGCCTGGCCGACTACCTGGAACGCCATCCGGAGTCGCTGCTCAAGGGCAAGCCCGAGGATCCGAAATGACGCTGAAACGCCTCGCCCTCCCCGCCGCCATCGCGGCCGCCCTGCTGGCGGGCTGCTCCACGCCGCCCGACCACTTCCACACGTTGCGGCCCGCGACCGCGCCCGCGCCCACGGTCGCGCGGGAGGCACCGCGCGTGCTGTCCGTCGGCCCGGTGACCGTGCCCGATTCGCTCGCGCGCGACGAGTGGGTGATCCGCACCGGCGAGACGGGCGAGATGGTCTACGACCACCAGTTGTGGACGCAGTCGCTGGGCGCCGACGTCGCGCAGTCGCTGGTCGACTACCTGAACCGCAGCCCCTTGCCCGACGGCCTGTGGGCCGACGCCGGCCCCACCGGCTCGGGCAGCGGCGCCGACCTCGACCGTCCCGCGCCGCTGCGCGTGCGCGTGCAGGTGCTTCGCCTCGATTCGATCCTCGCGCCCGCACCGGCGGTCAGCGACCAGGTGCGCTGGACGATCGAATGCCTGCCCTCGGACGCGGCGCTGGGCCCGGTCGACGGTGGGCGCTACCGCGTCGTGCGCACCGCGGTTCGCGACGCGGCCGGCAGCGCGCCGCCCGCCAACGCCTTCGTGGAGGAATCGCAGCAGCGCTTCGACCGCGTCGCCCGCGCGCACTCCGACACCGTGCGCCTGGTGGCCGAGGACGTGGCCGCCGCCCTGCGCGCGAGCGCCGACGAACGCGCGCGAACCTGCGCCACCGGCCGCTGAGATGTTCGAGCGCCTGCGCCGCGCACTCTCGGGCAACGGCTCCGCCCGCCACGTGGCGGACGCGGCGCTGGACGACAGCGTCGACGTGCTCGCGCCGCGCATTCCCGTGGCCACGCTGCGCGACGACCTGATCGCCTGCGAGGAGTGCGACGCGTTGCACCGGCGCTCCAGCGTCGACGGCGCGGGCGAGCACGCCGACGACGTCGTGCCCTCCGGCCGCCACTACGAATGCCGGCGCTGCGGTGCCTCGCTGGGCCTGGCCCGGCACGCCAGCTTCGACCTGCCGCTGGCGCTGGCGCTCGGCGGCCTCGTGATGCTGCTGGTCGCGCACACGAACGACATCATGGTCATCGACATCCAGGGCCAGTTGCGCAGCACCACGCTGTGGGAGGCCGCCTGGACGCTCTACGACGAGGGCGCCTGGTTCATGTGCGGCCTCGTGCTGTTCACCACGCTGCTCAATCCGCTGGTGGAGATGGCCGCCGTCGCCTGGGTGCTGCTGCCGCTGCGCGCGGGCCAGGAGCCGCCAGGCTTCGACATCGTGTTGCGCGCCATGCAGGCCGTGCGACCCTGGGTGATGGTGGAAGTGTTCATGCTGGGCGTGCTGGTGGCCTTCGTGAAGCTCAACGGCCTGGCCAGCGTGGCCCCCGGCCCCGGCCTGTGGGCCTTCGGCGCGGTGATGGTGCTGGCCGCCGCGATGGCCTCGGCGTTCGACCACGAGCACGTGTGGGCGTCGACGGCGCGGCTGCGTGCCGCTCACCGCACGGCGTAGGCGCCCAGCCCGGCGTGCCGCGTCAGCCAGCGGTAGGTGGTCGTGAAGCCGGGCCAGTTGATCGTGTGGCGACCGTTCGCGTCGACGTACCAGCTGGTGCAACCCGCGAACACCGTCTGCCGCGATCGCTGCTGCAGCCGCGCGTTGTAGCGCTCGAACGGCGGCGTGGTGACCTCGATGGTCCTGCCACCTTCCTCGCGCAGCTGGCGCAGGCAACGCATCACGTGCGCGACCTGGCACTCCAGCATGAAGACGATCGAGTTGTGGCCCAGGTTGGTGTTGGGGCCGTAGATCATGAAGAAATTGGGAAAGCCCGGCACCGTGATGCCCAGCCACGCCTGCGCGCCCTGCGCCCAGGCCTCGTTCAGGCCGCGGCCAGCGCGTCCGCGGATCGTCATCGGCGCCAGGAACTCGCTGGCGGCGAAACCGGTGCCCAGCACGATGGCGTCGGCCTCGATCTCGCGGCCGCCCGCCACGCGCACGCGCGTGGGGGTGACGGCCTCGATCGCGTCGGTCACGAGCGCCACGTTCGCACGCGACAGCGTGGGCAGCCAGTCGTTGGAGATCAGGATGCGCTTGCAGCCGACCGGGTAGCGCGGCGTCAGGCGCGCGCGCAACGCCGCGTCGGGTACCTGCTTCTTCAGGAGGCGGCGCGCCGGCAGGCCGCCGACGATGGCCAGCAGCCAGTGCAGCCGCATGAATCCGACGGCGCGCGCATCGTGTCCCGCATAGATCAGCGCGCGGTGCGCCGCCATCAGCCATGGCCAGCGCGCGAAGCGCCGCCGCTCGCGCTCGCCGTAGGTGCGATCGGGGCGCGGCAGGATCCACGCGGGGCTGCGCTGGAACACCGTCAGGTGCGCGGCCTCGCGCGCGACCTGCGGCACGAACTGGATCGCCGACGCGCCGGTGCCGATCACCGCGACGCGCTGGTCTCTCAGCGACACGTCGTGCCGCCACTGCGCCGAATGGAACACCGGGCCGCGGAAGGTCTCCAGGCCCGGCAGACGGGGAATGGCGGGCCGGCTCAGCAGTCCCACCGCGCTCACGAGCACGCGTGCGTGAGCCTCGTGTGCGTGCCCCTGCGCGTCGCGCCACGCCACGCGCCACAGCGACGTCGCCTCGTCGAACGTGGCGGCCGTCACCTCGCAGCCGAAGCGGATCTTCTCGCGCACCGCGTACTTGTCGGCGCAATGGCGCAGGTAGGCCAGGATCTCGGCCTGCGGCGAGTAGGTGCGCGACCAGTGCGGGTTGGGCTCGAACGAGAACGAGTACAGGTGCGAGGGCACGTCGCAGGCGGCGCCGGGATACGTGTTCTCGCGCCAGACGCCACCCACGTCGTCGCCCTTTTCCAGCAGCAGCACCGCGTGTTCGCCCGCGCGCGCCAGCGCGATGGCCATGCCCAGGCCGCCGAAGCCGGCCCCGACGATCAACACCGCCCAGGGGGCGTCGCTGCGACCGCGGTCGACGAAAGGGGGAGGGATGGGCATGCCCGGACTCTAGCGAAAAGCCCTCACAGATCGTCAGGGTGAGTACAGAAAGCCTTACTCAAGTTCGCTGAGCTGCCGATATCCAGGCATGCAGCGAGGGTCGCTGCGCCCCATTCCATCCGACCATGATCCCCTCCTCGACCTCCGGCCCGTCCCTGGGACGCCGCCTGACCGCCGCCTTCGGCCTCACCCTCTGCCTGTCACTCGTCGGCTCCGGCTACGGGGCCTGGGCGCTCGGCGAATCGGCGGAGAAGACCCGCACCATCGTCGAACAGGACGTCGCGACGGAGCGGCTCGTCGCCGAGTGGTACCGCAACGTGGCGATGTCGGTGCGCCGCACGAGCGCCATCGCGGTGAGCGCCGACCCGTCTCTCGCAGACTTCTTCGCGTCGGACATCGTGGCGACGACCAAGTCGTCCAGCGAACTGCAGGAAAAGGTCTCCAAGCTCATCGACACGCCCGAGGAAAAGGCCGTCCTCGCCGAGATCCAGGACGTGCGCAAGGACTACGTGGCCACGCGCGACGCCGTCTCCGCGGCCAAGAAGGCCGGCGACGCCGAGGGCTCGCGCAAGCTGCTCGACTCGACCTACCTGCCGGCGTCCATCAAGTACCAGGACGCGCTGCGCCGCCTCGGCGCGCTGCAGGCCGAGGCGATCGACCGCGCCGGCGCCGGCATCCAGGCAGAGAACCGGACGGCACGCCTCGCGCTGATCGTGTTCGGCGCGGCGTCGCTGATCCTCGGCGGCCTGCTGTCGGCCTGGCTGGTGCGCGGCATCACGCGCCCGATCCAGCGCGCCGTCGACGCGGCCCACCGCATCGCCGCCCTCGACCTCACCGACACGATAGCGTCGCACGACCGCGACGAGACGGGCCGACTGCTGAAGGCGCTGGCCTCGATGCAGGGCTCGCTGAAGACGCTGGTGTCGCAGGTTCGCACCTCCACGGACAGCATCGGCATCGCCTCGGCCGAGATCGCCGACGGCAACATGGATCTCTCGTCGCGCACCGAACAGGCGGCGTCCAGCCTGCAGCAGACGGCGGCGTCGATCGAGCAGATGAACGGCACCGTGCAGAACTCGGTGCAGAGCGCGCGCACCGCCAACGACCTCGCGGCCACCGCGGCCGAAGTGGCGATGCGCGGCGGCGCCGTCGTGGCCCGCGTGGTCACGACGATGGAAGAGATCAACGGCTCGTCGCGCCAGATCGCCGACATCATCGGCGTGATCGACAGCATCGCCTTCCAGACCAACATCCTCGCATTGAACGCGGCCGTGGAAGCGGCACGCGCCGGCGAGCAGGGCCGCGGCTTCGCGGTGGTGGCCACCGAGGTGCGCTCGCTGGCGCAGCGCAGCGCTGCGGCGGCCAAGGAGATCAAGAGCCTCATCGGCGCCTCCGTCGACCGCGTGGAGGCGGGCACGAAGCTGGTGGGCGACGCCGGCACGACGATGAACGAGGTGGTGGACGCGGCCAAGCGCGTGTCGGCCATCATCGCGGAGATCACCCACGCGGCCACCGAGCAGAGCCAGGGCATCGGCGAGGTGAACACCGCGGTGGCGCAACTCGACCAGGTGACGCAGCAGAACGCCGCGCTGGTGGAGGAATCGGCCGCTGCGGCGGAAAGCCTGAAGCTGCAGGCGCAGCAGCTGGCCGGCACGGTGCAGCGCTTCAGGCTGCCGGCTTAGCTGGATCAGCGCGGCTGCAATCCAGCGATCTCCGCAAGAAGGCTGTACGACTTCCTGCGCGCCTCGGGGTCGAAGATCGCCGAGACCACCATCAGCTCGTCGGCGCCCGTGTAGGCGACGAAGCGCTCGAGCCCGTGGCGCACCGTCTCGGGCGAGCCCACGACCGAGCACGCGAGCATGCTCTCGGCCATCTGCTTCTCGGCGGGCGACCAGTACCCGTCGATGTCGTCGATCGGCGGCTGCTGCGGGCCCGGGCGGCCGCGGCGCAGGTTGGCGAACGACTGCTGGTGCGTGGTGAACAGGCGCTTCGCCTCGGCGTCGGTGTCGGCGACGATCACGTTGACGCCGGCCATCGCGTGGGGCTTGTCCAGTTGCTGCGACGGCTTGAACAGCTGGCGGTACAGCTCCATCGCCTGCACGAGCGCATCGGGCGCGAAGTGCGACGCGAACGCGTAGGGCAGGCCCAGCGCCGCGGCCAGTTGCGCGCCGTAGGTGCTGGAGCCGAGGATCCACAACGGTACGTCGAGCCCGGCGCCGGGAAACGCCTGCACCGCCTGGCCCGGGCGCACCGGCTGGAACAGCGCCTGCAGTTCCTGCACGTCCTCCGGAAAGCTCTCGGCGGCGCGCGGATCGCGGCGCAGTGCGCGCACCGTCACCTGGTCGGTGCCGGGCGCGCGGCCGAGGCCGCAATCGATGCGCCCCGGATACAGGGACGCCAGCGTGCCGAACTGCTCGGCGATCACCAGCGGCGAGTGGTTGGGCAGCATGATGCCGCCCGAGCCCACGCGGATCGTCGACGTGCCTTGCGCGAGAAAGCCGATCACCACCGACGTGGCCGCGCTGGCGATGCCGGTCATGTTGTGGTGCTCGGCGACCCAGTAGCGCGTGAAGCCGAGCGCCTCGGCGTGCTGCGCCAGCGCCAGGCTGTGGCGCAGCGCCTCGCCGGGCGTGGCGCCCTGCTGCACGGGCACGAGGTCGAGGACGGACAGCGGGGGGAACTTGGGGGGCGAGATCGAGGGCATGGGTGTACGTTACGACCCTTTGCGAAACCGAGGCGGCCGCAGGGCCGCCCGGATTCGCATCGCTTCGGTCAGGCCGGCTTGATCGAGGTCACGACGGAAGCCGTTGGCGCAGGCGTGCCCTCTCCCCAGCCGCCGCCCAACGCGCGGATCAGGCCCACGGTCGCCTGGTACTGCGCGGCCCGCACCTGCACCGCCACGCGACGGTTGGCGAGCTCGCTGCGACGCGCGTCCAGCAACTCGAGCTGGCTCACGAGCCCGTTGCGATAGCGCGCATCGGACAGCACGGTCGCCCGCGTCGACGCGTCGACCGCCACCTTCTGCGCGCCGGCCTGCTCGGCCAGCAGGCGCAGCGAGGCGAGCTGATCCTCCACGTCGCGGAACGCGCCCAGCACCTGCTCGCGGTAGGTGGCCGCGGCGATGTCCCATTGCGCGTTGGCCGTCTGGATGCCGGCGTCGCGGCGGCCGCCGTCGAAGACCGGCAGCGACAGCAGCGCGCCGATGCCCCACGCGCGGGCCGACCACTTGAACAGGTCGCCCAGATCGGTGGTCGCGTAACCGCCGTTCGCGGTGAGCGAGACGTCCGGGAACCAGGCCAGGCGGGCCACACCCGCGCGCGCCTCGGCGGCCTGCATCGCGAGCTGCGCCGATGCGATGTCCGGACGGCGCGCCAGCACCGTGCTCGGCACGCCGGCCGGCACGCCCGGCAACGCGCCGGTCCAGGCCGCCGGCGCCAGCGCGAACTGGGTCGGCAGTTCGCCCAGCAGCACGGCCAGCGCGTGTTCGTGCAGCGCGCGTTCGCGATCCAGCGCCAGCGCCTGCGAGTCCGTCGCGGCCACCTCGGCCTGCACGCGCGCCAGGTCCAGCTCGGCGACGTCGCCGGCCTGGTAGCGGCGCTCGGTCAGGCGCAGCGTGTCGGCGTAGGCCGCCACCGTCTGGCGCACGATCTCGCGCTCGGCGTCGAGCGCGCGCAGCTCGAAGTAGGCCTGGGCCACGTCGGACTGCACCACCAGGCGCGTGCTCTGCAGCGCGGCCTCGCGCGACCCTGCATCGAGTGCCGCGGCGTTCTTCGTCTTCGTCAACTTGCCGAAGAAGTCGGGCTCCCACGACGCGGCGAGGCCGGCCGTGCCGAGGTTGGCCGCCTGGCCGGGCGCGGCGCCGAGGCCCGGCTGGATGGTGGCGCGCGAGGCACCCAGTTGCGCGTTGACCTGGGGCAGCAGGTCGGCCTGCGCGTCGCGCAGCAGCGCGCGTGCCGCCTGCACGCGCGCTGCGGCCTGTTGCAGGTCGGTGTTGTTGGCCGCGGCGCGCAGCACGAGGTCGTCCAGCACCGGGTCGGAGAACACCGTCCACCACGCGCCGCGCGGCTGCGCCTCCGCGGGGCCGACGTCGGCGAAGCGGGCGGCGCCGTCTTCCTTGAAGGCGACGGGTGCCGCGGGCGCGGCGGCCGGCGTGAAGGACGCGCCGGCGCAACCGGCCAGCATGAGCGCGGCGACGAGCGGGGCCAGCGTGGTCTTGAGAGTCGAAGTCATGATGAATCCTTGTTGAGGACGCGTGCGCGTCGTCATTCGTCTTGATGGCGCGGCGCAGCCAGCACGGGCTGCGCGCCGAAACCACCGCTACCGCCGCCGTGCCCGCCGTCCACGCCCGGCGCCTCGACGTCGTGCGGGATCTCGCCGTGCTGCTTCAGCGGACGGTTGCCGGTGAGCGCGCGCAACAGCACGTAGAACACGGGCGTCAGGAACAGCCCGAACGCGGTGACGCCGATCATCCCGAAGAACACGGCCACGCCCATCGCATGGCGCATCTCGGAGCCGGCGCCCGACGACAGCACCAGCGGCAGCACGCCCATCACGAATGCCATGGACGTCATCAGGATCGGGCGCAGGCGCAGGCGGCTGGCCTCGATCGCGGCGCGCAACGGGGTGCGTCCGGCGAACTCCAGCTCGCGCGCGAACTCCACGATCAGGATCGCGTTCTTCGCACTCAGGCCCACGAGCACCATCAGCCCGATCTGCGTGAAGACGTTGTCGTCGCCGTGCGTGAGCCACACGCCGGTCATCGCGGCGAGCAGGCCCATGGGCACGATCAGCAGGATGGCCAGCGGCAGCGTCAGGCTCTCGTACTGCGCGGCGAGCACCAGGAACACCAGCAGGATGGAGATCGGGAAGATCAGCGCGGCGGAATTGCCGGCCAGGATCTCCTGGTAGGTCAGGTCGGTCCACTCGTACGCGACGCCCGGGGGCAGCGTCTCGGCGGCGATGCGGGCGATCGCGTCCTTGGCCTGGCCCGACGAGTAGCCGGGGGCCGGGCCGCCGTTGATGTCGGCGGCCAGGAAGCCGTTGTAGCGCATCGCGCGTTCCGGTCCGAACGTCGGGGTCACCTTCATCAGCGCCGACAGCGGCACCATCTCGCCGGTGGTGGAACGCACCTTCAGCAGGCCGATGTCCTCGGCGCGCGCGCGGAAGGCCGCGTCCGCCTGCACCCGCACCGAGTACGTGCGGCCGAACTTGTTGAAGTCGTTCGCGTACAGGCTGCCGAGGTAGATCTGCATCGTGTCGAAGATGTCCGTCACCGGCACGCCCAGCTGCTGCGCCTTCGTGCGGTCGATGTCGGCGTACAGCTGTGGCACGTTGACCTGGAAGCTCGAGTACATGCCCACGAGTTCCGGGCTCGCGTAGGCCTTGGCCATGAAGGCCTTCATCGCGGCGTCCATGCCGGCGATGCCCACCGAGCCGCGGTCCTCGAGCATCAGCTTGAAGCCACCCGTCGTGCCGATGCCCTGCACCGGCGGCGGCGGGAACATCACGACGAAGGCTTCCTGGATGCCGGCGAACTGCTGGTTGAGCTGCTGCGCGATCGCGCCGGCGCTCAGGTTCGCGCCCTTGCGCTTGTCGAAGTCGTCCAGCGCGACGAACACGATGCCGGAGTTCGAGCTGTTGGTGAACCCGTTGATCGACAGGCCCGGGAACTGCACCGCGTGCAACGCACCCGGCTGCTTGGCGACGATGTCGCCCATCTTGCGGATCACGGCTTCGGTGCGGTCAAGCGTCGCGCCGTCGGGCAGCTGTGCGAAGCCGATCAGGTACTGCTTGTCCTGCGGCGGCACGAAGCCGCCCGGCACGGCCTTGAACAGGCCCAGTGTCGACGCGGCGAGCACCAGGTAGACACCGACCATGACCGCCTTCTTGGAGATCGCCTTCGTCACGCCGCCACTGTAGGCCTCGGCGCCGCGATGGAACAGGCGGTTGAAGGCGGCGAAGAAGCGGCCCAGCACCTTGTCCATGCCGCGCGTCAGCGCGTCCTTGGGTGCGTCGTGGCCCTTGAGCAGCAGCGCCGCGAGCGCGGGCGACAGCGTCAGCGAGTTGACGGCCGAGATCACCGTCGAGATGGCGATCGTCAGCGCGAACTGCTTGTAGAACTGGCCCGTGAGGCCGGTGATGAAGGCCAGCGGCACGAACACCGCGACCAGCACCAGCGCGATCGCGATGATCGGGCCCGACACCTCGCGCATCGCGCGGTACGTGGCCTCGCGCGGCGTGAGGCCGTTGGAGATGTTGCGCTCCACGTTCTCCACAACCACGATGGCATCATCGACGACGATCCCGATCGCCAGCACCAGCCCGAACAGGCTCAGCGCATTGATCGAGAAGCCGAACAGGCTCATCACCGCGAACGTGCCCACCACGGCCACCGGCACGGCCAGCAGCGGGATGATGGACGCGCGCCAGGTCTGCAGGAACAGGATCACCACCAGCACGACCAGCGCGATGGCCTCCAGCAACGTATGCACCACCGATTCGATGGAGGCGCGCACGAACTGCGTGGGGTCGTAGACGATCTCGTACTTCACGCCGTCGGGCATCGACTTCTGCAGGTCGGCCATCTCGGCGCGCACGCCGTCGGAGATGGCGATCGCGTTGGAGCCCGGCGCCGCGAAGATCGGGATGGCCACGGCCTCCTTGTTGTCGAGCAAGGAGCGCAATGAATAGTCGGCGGCGCCCAGCTCGATGCGGGCGACGTCGCGCAGGCGCGTGACGGCGCCGTCGGCGCCGGTCTTGACGATGATGTCGCCGAACTCCTGCTCGTTCTGCAGCCGGCCCTGCGCGTTCACCGACAGCTGCACGTCGATGCCGTGCAGGTTGGGCGAGGCGCCGACGATGCCCGCCGCGGCCTGCACGTTCTGACCGCGGATCGCGGTGACGACGTCGCTCGGCGACAGGCCACGGTTGGCCACCTTCTGCGGGTCCAGCCAGACGCGCATCGAGTAGTCGCCCGAGCCGAACAGCTGCACGTCGCCGACGCCCTGTACGCGCGCGAGGCGGTCCTTGACGTTGAGCACCGCGTAGTTGCGCAGGTAGGTCATGTCGTACCTGCCGGTGGGAGACAACAGGTGCACGACCATCGTCAGGTCCGTGGAGGCCTTGATCGTCGTGATGCCCAGCGTGCGTACCTCCTCGGGCAGGCGCGGCTCGGCCTGCGCGACGCGGTTTTGCACCAGTTGCTGCGCCTTGTCCGGGTCGGTGCCCAGCTTGAAGGTGACGGTCAGCGTCATCAGGCCGTCGGTCGTCGCCTGGCTGCTCATGTAGAGCATGCCTTCGACGCCGTTGATCTGCTCCTCGATCGGCGTGGCCACCGTATCGGCGATCACCTGAGGATTCGCACCCGGATAGTTCGCGCGCACGACGATCGACGGCGGCACGACATTCGGGTATTCGGAGATGGGCAGGCCGCGGACGGCGATCAGGCCGCCGAGGAAGATCAGCAGCGACAGCACGCCCGCGAAGATCGGGCGGTCGATGAAGAATTTGGAGAGATTCACGTGGTGCTCCCGGGAGTCGTGGGAATGGCGCGGCCCGGCGCCGTGAGGACACGGGCCGCTTTCGTGTTCTTGGAGATCAGTTCTTGAGGTCGTCGGCGGACTTCATGGCCACCATCTGCGGTGCGACAAGCGAACCCGGTCGCACGCGTTGCAGGCCGTTGACCACCACGCGCTCGTTCGGCTTCAGGCCCGAGGTGACGATGCGCAGGCCGTCGACGTTGGCGCCCAGCGTCACCTCGCGGTACTGCGCCTTGTCGTCGCTGCCCACCACCATCACGAACTTCTTGCTCTGGTCGGTGCCCACCGCGCGCTCGTTGATCAGCAGCGCCGGGTCGGCCTTGACCGCGCCCATGCGCACGTGCGCGAACTGGCCGGGCATCAACGTGCCGTCGGCGTTGTCGAACACGGCGCGCACGCGCACCGTGCCGCTGCGGGCGTCGACCTGGTTGTCCACCAGCTGCAGGTGGCCCGCGATGGGCGTGGCGGTGTCGGCCACCGTGCCCATCTGCACCGGGATCTTCTCGATCTGCGCGCGCGCGCTGGCGCCCGGGGGCAGTTCGCGCAGCGCGCGGGTGACCACCTGCTCGTCGGCATCGAAGCTCGCGTAGATCGGGCTCACGCTGACCAGCGTGGTGAGCACCGGCGCGCCCGGGCCGGCGGCCACGAGGTTGCCGGTGGTGATCTCCAGCTTGCCCACGCGGCCCGACACCGGCGCGCGCACCTGCGTGTAGCCCAGGCTCAGGCGCGCGGTCTGCAGTTGCGCCTGCGCCGATCGCAGGTTGGCGTCGGCCTCGCTCTGCGCATTGAGGCTGTCGTCGTACTCGCGCTGCGAGATCGCATGATCCTGCAGCAGCTGCTTGGAGCGCTCGTAGTTGCTCTTCGCGTTGGCGAAGCGCGATTGGGCGGCGAACACCTGGGCGTCGGCGCGGTCGACGTCGGCCTGGTAGGGCGCGGGATCGATCGTCAGCAGCAGGTCGCCGGCCTTGACCAGCGCGCCTTCGCGGAAATGCACGCCCTGGACGGTGCCGGCCACGCGCGGGCGGATGTCCACTCGCTCCACCGCCTCCAGGCGGCCGGAGAAGTCGTTCCAGGCGGCCACGTCGCTCTGCACGACGGTGGCGACGGACACCGGCGTAGCCTGCGCGGCGGGCGACGGCGTGGCCACCGCGGGGCCGGATTGCAGCATGAACACCGTGGCGAGTGCGGCGGCGACGGCCGTCAGCGTGGTGCCGGCCACCCAGAGGCGGCGACGGGCTTGGAGCGGAACCTGGTTCATGAGAAGTCCTGGATTGGTGCGTGTTACTGGAAGTGAGTGCTCGGGAACTTTTGGACAAAGCAGCGGCTCAACCAGGCAGGGCCCGGTCTTTTGCTGTTCGTTCGGGAAAGTTTTATCGTAGCGATCGCTACGACATATGGCACAATGTAGCCAAGCCGCAAGGGCACGTCAACTGATTTTCGTATCGAACGCTATGAAAAAGACGAATGAGACATCGGAGGCCGGCTCGGTCGGCCTTGCCGAAGCGCCGGAACCGCAAGCCGCCGCCACCAAGGCTCCGCGCAAGCCGCGCGGCCGCCCGCTGTCCTTCGACCGTGACGTCGCTCTCGAGAACGCGATGCACGTGTTCTGGGAGCGCGGCTACGAGGCCGCGTCGATTTCCGACCTCACGGCCGCGATGGGCATCACGCCGCCCAGCCTGTACACCGCCTTCGGCGACAAGGAACAGCTGTTCCTGGAAGCCATCGAGCGCTACGCGCTGGGCTACGGCAGCGCAGGCGCCCGCGCACTGGTGGAAGAGCCGTCGGCACGTGGCGCCATCGAACGCTGGCTCACCGAGGCCGCCAACGAACTCACCCAGCCCTGCCACCCCAAGGGCTGCATGGTGGTGATGGCCGCCACCAACTGCTCGGCCGCCGCCGAACGCGTGCAGGACGCGCTGCTGCTGCGCCGCACCGAGGCCATCGCCAACGTGGGCCGCCGCATCCAGGGTGGCATCGATGGCGGCGAACTGCCGGCCGATACCGACGCGAAGGACCTGGCCAACTTCTACGCCACCATCTACCAGGGCATGTCGATGCAGGCCAAGGATGGCGCCACGCACGAGAGCCTGATGGCGACGGTGCGCACGGCGATGCGGTCGTGGCCGCGGATGTGAGCTGACGACGCGCCAAAGGAAAAGCCCTCGCTGGGAGGGCTTTTGACTTCCGGACAACGTGATGGATCACGAAGACGGTGTGCGGGTACGGGGTGACGGGTTCCCGGAGTTCCACCCAATTTGTGGCCGGTTCTGTACCTGCGATGGATCCATCTTAAACGCGGATTGTGACAGTGGCGTGTAGGACAAGCACGCAAGCTGGATGCGGCTCAAGCCGGCCGCGCGTGCGCACGCAGCCGCGCAATGGCGCGTGCGTAGTCGTCGGAGCCGAACACGGCGGAACCCGCCACCAGGGCGTCGGCCCCGGCATCCACCGCCTGCCAGGCGTTGTCGCCGTTCTGCCCGCCGTCCACCTCGATATAGGGGTTCAGACCGCGCGCGTCGCACAGCCGCCGCAGCGCCGTGATCTTGGGCAGCACCTCGGGCAGGAACTGCTGGCCGCCGAAGCCAGGGTTCACGGTCATCACCAGCACCACGTCGCACAGGTGCAACACCTGCTCGACGAACGCGATCGGGCTGCCCGGGTCGATGACCACGCCGGCCTTGCAGCCCAGTTCGCGGATGCGCGAGAGCACGCGGTGCAGGTGGATCGTCGAGGCCGGTTCGCACTGCACCAGCAGGTGGTCGGCGCCCGCGTCGACGAAGTCCTTGAGCATGCGCTCGGGCTCCACCATCATCAGGTGCACGTTCAAGGGCTTGGTGGTCGCACGCCGGATGGCCTCGATCACCACGGGGCCCAGCGTGATGTTGGGCACGAAGCGACCGTCCATCACGTCCACGTGGATCCAGTCGGCCCCGGCCTCGTCGACCGCGCGCACCTCCTCGGCCAGGCGGCCGAAGTCGGCGGACAGGATCGACGGGGCGACGACGAGCGGGCGTTCCCGGCTCATCTCGACGTCGTGGCAGAGAGCCTGGCGACCTTCTCCTCGAGCCCGCCGATCAGCGAGTCCCAGGACTTCTTGAACGCGTCGCCGCCATCCTTCTGCAGCTTGTCGGCCAGGCCCTCGATGTTCACGCCCTCGCGGCGGATCTCGTCGATGGTCTGCTCCGCGTAGCCGCCGTCCACCGGCATCGGCTCGCCCAGCTGGCCGCGGTCGGCGAAGGCCTTGAGCGTCTTCTCGGGCATGGTGTCCACGGTATCCGGCGCCGCCAGCGCCTGCACGTACAAGGTCGCGGGCGCCTTCGGATCCTTGGTGCCGGTGCTGGCCCACAGCAGGCGCTGCGGATGCGCGCCGGCGGCCTCGAGCCTCTTCCAGCGCTCCGAGGCGAGCAGGTCGCGGTAGGCCTTGTAGGTGCGCATCGCGATGGCGATGCCCAGCCGGTTCTGGAACTGATCCGACACCGTCTCCTTGACACCCGTGTCCCAGCGGCTGACGAACACCGAAGCCACCGACTCCACCACCGGCGACTTGCCGTCGTTCAGCCGCCGCTCGACGCCCTTCATGTAGGCCTCGGCCGCGGCCAGGTACTGCTCGCGCGAGAACAGCAGCGTCACGTTGATGGGAATGCCCTGGTAGATGGCCTCCTCGATCGCCGGGATACCCTCTGGCGTACCAGGGATCTTGATGAACAGGTTCTTGCGCGCCGCCTGCGCGTGCAGGCTGGCCGCGGCCTGGATCGTGCCGCGCGTGTCGCTCACCAGCAGCGGCGACACCTCCAGCGACACCCAGCCGTCGACGCCGCCGGTGGCCTCGTGGATGGGCGCGAACAGGTCGGCCGCGTGCTGCAGGTCGTCCACCGCCAGCGCGAAGAACAGGTCCTCGGTGGAGCGGCCGTCGCGGGCCATCTGCGCGATGGCGTCGTCGTAGGCGTCGCCCTCGCCCATCGCCTTCTCGAAGATCGACGGATTGGACGTGAGGCCGGTGACGGAATAGTCGGCGATCAGCCTCGCGAGCGACCCGTCGCGCAAGGTCTCGCGGCTGATGTTGTCGATCCAGAGGCTTTGCCCCAGATCATGCAGTTGTCGTGTTGGCTTTGTCATGGGGGGCTCCTGGAGGGAACCACCCGGCAATATTCGTGCGTGCCAGGTCGCCGATGTGGTCGACGACGATGTCGGGCGCCGGGTACTTCGCGATCTCGATCGTATCGAGCGCGTAATGCCCCTGCTGCGGAAAGATCGTCGTGACGTCGTCGCCCCAGGCCGCCTTGAGCGCCCCGAGGATGCGCGGCTTGTCGTCGACGACGACGTAGTGGCGCGCCGGAAAGGTGCGCCTGACCTCGTCGAGCATCAGTTCCTTGTGCACGTAGATCAGCACGCGCCCCTCGACGGCGCGCCACAGCCCCGAGCGCTGGATCTTGCGCGGCTGGAACACGACGTCGCCGTCCGACAGGATCACCGCCGGCCCGAGCCTGCCCATGCGCGCGAGCGCGTCGAGCGCGCCCGGATACACGCGATCCTGGAACGGGTAGTCCACCAGGAAGCTCGACATCTGCAGCAGCGCCTGCGCCTGCACGCCCTTGCCCTCCACGTCCTTGCGATAGAGCTGCAGCGCGCCCAGGTAGTCGGCGTAGCCGAGCTCGTCGCGCAGCTTCTCGAACAGCGTCCAGTAGCGCCCGGAACAGGCGACGCCGAACTCCTGGATCAGGTGGTCGCGCAGGTCGGCGATGATGTGGTCGTTGTCGAGCAGCGTGTTGTCCACGTCGACGAGGAAGACCACATCGTGGAGGAGGGAAGCCATCGGCGTCAGGGCCTTTGCAATCGGATCAGACTCAGGAACGGGTACTGAACGCTGGCTCAGGCAAGCGGTTTGCCGTTCGAGTCCCTGGTTCGCTGCAATGCTGAGCAAGCCCCATACCTGCTTTTTCAAAGCGGACACACAAAGTCCGATTCAATCGCCCCGCCGAAAGACCCCCCATGTCCGACTCGCTCGACCAGCAATGCATCGACACGCTGCGCTTCCTCTCCGTCGACATGGTGCAGAACGCCGACAGCGGCCACCCCGGCCTGCCGCTCGACGCTGCGCCGATGGCCTACGTGCTGTGGACGCGCTTCCTCAAGCACCATCCCGCCAACCCGCAGTGGGCCGACCGCGACCGCTTCGTGCTGTCGGCCGGCCATGGCTCGGCGCTGCTGTACAGCCTGCTGCAGGTCACGGGCTACGGCCTGACCATCGACGACCTGAAGCAGTTCCGCCAATGGGGCAGCAAGACGCCGGGCCACCCCGAGCGGGGCCACACGGCCGGCGTCGAGGTCACCACGGGGCCGCTGGGCCAGGGCCTCGCGAACGCGGTGGGCATGGCCATCGCCGAGGCGCAGCTGGCCGGCACCTACAACCGCGACGGTCATGCGGTCGTCGACCACCGCACCTGGGCCCTCGTCAGTGACGGCGACCTGATGGAAGGCGTGGCGTCCGAGGCGGCGTCGCTGGCGGGCCACCTGAAGCTGGGCAAGCTGGTGTGCCTGTACGACGACAACGAGGTCACGCTGTCCGCCGGCACCGCCATCACCTTCACCGAGGACCGCGCCAAGCGCTTCGAAGCCTACGGCTGGCAGACGCTGCACGTGGCCGACGGCAACGACGTCGACGCGCTCGACCGCGCGCTGCAGTCGGCCGTGGCCGACACGACGCGCCCCAGCTTGATCCTCGTGCGCACCCACCTGGGGTACGGTTCACCGAAGCAGGACAGTTTCAAGGCCCACGGCTCGCCGCTGGGCGACAAGGACGTCGCCGCCACCAAGGCCAAGCTCGGCTGGCCAGAGTCGCCCACGTTCTACGTGCCCGACGCGGCCGCCGCGAAGTTCGGCGAGGCGCAACTGTCCGGCGAGAAGGCCGAGGGCGAGTGGAACCGGCGCCTGGACGCCTACGCGAAGGCCTTCCCGGACCTGTCCAGGGAACTCGAGGCGCGGCTGAAGGGCGAATTGTCCGAAGGCTGGGATGCCGACATGCCCACCTTCCCCGCCGACGCCAAGGGGCTGTCCACGCGCGTCGCCGGCAAGCAGATCCTCGCGGCGATCGGCGGGAAGCTGCCGTCGCTGGTGGGCGGCTCGGCCGACCTCGACCCGTCCACGTTCACCAACCTCGTCGGCTTCGGCGACTTCGGCCCCGCGCCCGCGGCCGACGCGAAGAAGGTGGAGGGCGCCGACGCCGGCGGCACCAGCCGGGCCGGCCGCAACCTGCACTTCGGGGTGCGCGAGCACGCGATGGGCGCGATCGTCAACGGCCTGGCCGCGCACGGCGGCTTCATTCCCTACGGCTCCACCTTCCTGATCTTCTCCGACTACATGCGCCCGGCCATCCGCCTGGCGGCGCTGCAGAAGCTGCACGCGCTGCACGTGTTCACGCACGACAGCATCGCGCTCGGCGAAGACGGCCCCACGCACCAGCCCATCGAGCAGCTGGTCAGCCTGCGCGCCATCCCCGGCCTCACGGTGATCCGTCCGGCCGACGCCAACGAGACCGCGGTCGCGTGGAAGGTGGCCGTGACGTCGCGCGACGGGCCCGTGCTGCTGGTGCTCACGCGCCAGGACGTGCCCACGATCGATCGCAGCAAGCATCCGGCCGCCACCGGCCTGGTCAACGGCGGCTACATCCTCAGCGGGGCCGGCGACGACACGCCGGACCTGATCCTGATCGCGAGCGGCTCGGAGGTGAGCCTGATCACGGCCGCGGCCGAGACGCTGGGCCAGGAGGGCGTCAAGGTGCGCTGCGTCTCGATGCCCAGCTGGGACCTGTTCGACGCGCAGCCGCCCGCCTACCGCGACACCGTGCTGCCGCCGGCCGTGACGAAGCGCCTGGCCGTCGAGGCCGGAGCCACGCTGGGCTGGGAGCGCTACGTGGGCCAGGCGGGTGACGTCATCGGCATCGACCACTTCGGCGCGTCGGCCCCGGCCAAGGTGCTGCTGAAGGAGTTCGGCTTCAGCGCCGACAACGTGGTGGCGCGCGCGCGCAAGCTCCTGCGCAAGTAGATGGCCGATGCCGATGGAGGCGATGGCGGCTCGAAGACCGCGGTCTGGGCCGCCCTGATCGGCAACGTGCCGGTGGCCGTCACGAAGGCGGGGGCGGCGGTGTTCACGGGCAGCTCGGCCATGCTCAGCGAGACGGTGCACTCGTTCGTCGACACCGGCAACGAGCTGCTGCTGCTGCTGTACGGCATGCGCGTGGCCAGGAAGAAGGCCGATCGCGATCATCCCGCCGGCTACGGCCGCGAACTCTACTTCTGGAGCTTCAGCGCCGCAGATCGAGGAGATGGTCGCCGACGTCGAGCGGCGCATCCAGGACGTGCATCCGGAGGTGGCGTCGCTGTTCGTCAAGCCGCAGAACCCCGCCCAGTATTCGCGCACGGTGCGCGAGAGGTTCGGCGAGAACGTGGCCGACGCGACGCGCGCGCCGCAGACACCCGTCACCGCGTCCTGAGCGCGGAAGAAAGTCTCACGCGCGCGTGAGCGTAGTCGCCGCCATAGCCGGCCCGGCCATCGCTATCGTCTCCCTCCAGGACAACCGGAGACCACGCTTGCAACCCACCCAGATCCCACTCGAACTTGACGCGGACGCCCTCGAGGCGCCCGCCATCACCGTCGGCCTGTTCTTCGGCGGCCGCTCCGCCGAACACGAGGTCTCCATCCGCTCGGCTGCCACGCTGCATGCCGCGCTGCTCGACGCCGGCTATCGGGTGGTGCCCATCGGCATCGAGCGCACCGGCGCCTGGCGCTACATGCCGCTGGCGGGCGGCGCGTTCGTGGACCGCGTCGACGCGGGCGCCTGCGCGGTGGCGCTCGCGCCCGGGCGCGGCGGCCAGCTGATGGCCTGCGAGCCCTCGGACAGCGCCGGCGAGCTGCCGCGCATCGACGTCGCGTTCCCCGCGCTGCACGGGCCGTTCGGCGAGGACGGCTGCCTGCAAGGCCTGCTCGAGACCTGCGCGGTCCCCTATGTCGGCGCCGGTGTGTTCGGTGGCGCCGCGACGATGGACAAGGAGGTGACGAAACGGCTGCTGCTGCAGGCCGGCCTGCCGGTCGTGCCCTATCGCGTGCACCGCCGCGGCCATGCCGCCCCCACGTATGCGCACCTCGCCGAACGGCTCGGCCCGCGCCTGTTCGTCAAGCCGGCGTCGCTCGGCTCGTCGATCGGCGCGAATCCCGCGCACGACGACGCGTCGCTGGCCTTCGCACTGGCCGCCGCGCTGGCGCACGGCGACAAGGTGCTGATCGAGCGCCGCATCGACGGGCGCGAGCTGGAGTGTGGCGTGATCGAGGTGCGCGGCGATGCGGTCGCCTCGGTCGTCGGCGAGATCGCCACCGGCGCCGGGCACCCGTTCTACGACTACGCGGCCAAGTACCTGGCGGCGGACGGCGCGACGCTGGCCATCCCGTCACCGCTGGAAGCCGCCACCGCCAACCGGCTGCGCGAGCTCGCCCGCGAGGCCTTCCACGTGCTGGGCTGCCGCGACCTGGCCCGCGTGGACTTCTTCCTCGACGCGCACGGCCAGGTGTTCGTCAACGAGGTCAATACGCTGCCTGGCTTCACCTCCATCAGCCTGTTCCCGCGCCTGTTCGAGGCATCGGGAATGCCGCTGCGCGAGCAGGTGAAGCACCTCGTCGAGCAGGCGCTCGCACGTGGCTGAGGCCCGCGTGGCGGCAGGTGCCCCTCGCGGGGTCCGGGGCAGACCGGCCAACTCGTCTTCACACCGGATTGATCGGGTTTCACACCCGCAAACGCCGTCTGCGTCGGCTTGCGGTGGCCTTCGGCGCCTCGCGCGCCCACGATGCGCTCCACGAGCACGGCGCCAGTCGGCGTCGATCAACGGGCAGGCTCGCGGCCCGCAACCGAAGGAGGGCCAGGCGATGGCGGGTTGCGGGGCGCCCGGCGGACCGGCCCACGCGCCGCCGGGCTGGCATGCGCAACGCACCGGGGCGGCGTGGCACGAGTCGATCGTCGGCTTGTGGAAGGTGTCGTGGACGTCCGACGGTACGGAGTTCAACATTTCCGGCGCGCGCACGTACAAGCTCGACCACCTCGCACTGGCCTGGGCCATCGCCGACTCGCCAGGCGCCCCGGTCGTGCCGTCGGTCTTTCTCGGCCCGGCCGTCATCCTGCAGACGATCACGCTGAGCCTGTCACGGGCACGCGGATCACCGCGGACTGACGCTCAGGCCGCCTCGGGCAACGCGGGCGCGGCCGCGACCAGGGCGCGCGCCATCTCGCCGATGCGCATCAACGCATGCCGCTGGGCGTCGTCCCAGCGCCCACCCACGCCCAGCCGGATGCAGTGGCGATAGCGGTCGGTGGCGCTGAACAGCGTGCCGGGCGCGATGGCGATGCGTTCGGCCAGGCAGGCGGTGAACAGCGCCTGCGAGTCGACGACGCGCGGCATCTCCACCCACAGCACGTAGCCGCCGGACGGATCGGTGACGCGCGTGCCCTTGGGGAAGCTGCCCGCGATCAGGCGGCGCGCCTCGTCCACGCGCACGCCGATGGTGTGGCGCATCTGGCGGAAGCCCGCCTCGTTGCCGGTGTGGCCCAGCAGCTCGGCCATCGCGAGTTCGACGAAGGTGGTCTGCGACCCGCTGGTGGCCATCTTCATGCGGCGCACGGGCTCGCTCCAGCGGCCGGCCTCCAACCACCCCACGCGCAGGCCGGGCGCGATCGTCTTGGAGAACGACCCGCACAGCATCACGTGGCCCGTCGGGTCGAACGAGCGCACCGCGCGGCGCCGGTCTTCCTGCTCCGCGAGGTCGTTGTGCAGCACGTCCTCCACCATCGCGATGCCGCGCTCGCCCACCATGCGCGCCAGTCGCTTGCGATCGGCCGTGGGCAGGCTGCCGCCCATCGGGTTGGACAGCGTGGGCGACATCAGGAGCGCCTTGACGGGCTGCGTGTCGAGCGCGAGTTCCAGCGCGTCCAGCGACAGGCCGTCGCGGGGATGCGTGGGGATCTCCAGCGCACGCAGGTGCAGGCTCTGCAGGATCTCCAGGAAGCCGAAGTACGTGGGCGACTCCAGCGCCACGATGTCGCCCGGCCGGGTGACGGCGCGCAGGCACAGCGTGATCGACTCTAGGCAGCTGTTGGTGGCGACGATGTCGCGCGGCTGCAGCTGGCAGCCCAGGCGCAGCGCGTAGCGCGCCACCGCGCGCCGCAGCTCGTCGTGGCCGGAACCCAGCGCGTACTCGCACAGTACCGCGCGATGGCGCTGCGCCGCGCGCATCACCGTGCGGCGGATGCGTTCCACCGAGAACAGTTCGGCGCTGGGGCTGGCGGCGCCGAACGAGATGTAGCCCTGCTCGTGCGCGAAGCGCAGCGTGTAGGCGGCCAGCGCGTCGATGTCGACCTCGCGCGAATCGGGCGGCGGCTGCGTGGCCTCGGGCACCGGCGGGCGCGGCGGCCGCGCGACCACGAAGAAGCCGGAGCGCGGACGCGTCTCCACCAGGCGCATGTCCTCCAGCGCCCGATAGGCCTGGACGGCCGTCGACAGGGACACCCCGTGTTGAGCCGCAAGATCCCGCAAGGAAGGCAGGCGCTCGCCGCGGGCGAGCACGCCGGTGCGGATCGAGGCGGCCAGCGTCTGGGCGATCTGCAGGTAGAGCGTGTCGGACGAGTCCATGCCCGATTCTGTCTTGGCTGCAGTCCCGCAGACCAGTACAGATGGCCGGGAATTCGACCGTGACAGTGCGGCGGCGCGCCGATCTGTACTGCTGCAGATGGCCGTCCGTTGTGGCTGTCTTGCACGGGCGCGAGTGCCTAGAGTCGATGCCATGGACACCCCATTCGCACTCCGCCCGCCCCTGGCCAGCCGCTCGCGCCACGCCTCCGACGCCGCCATCCGCCTGGCCGGCCACGCCACTTTCGCGCGCACCCTGCCGGCGGGCGCCTGCATCGTCGTGCAGTCGGGCCGAGTCTGGCTGACGCAGGCCGGCGACGCCAACGACTATTTCGTCGACGGCGGCCAGCGGCATGTGGTGGCGCGCGGCGGCCGCGTGGTGATCGAGAGCTTCACGCCGCAGGCGGTGCTGCGCGTGCTGCCGGAGGCCACGACGGCGCGGCCCGGATTCCCGTGACGCTCAGTGCGGCGTCTCCATCGCCACGGTGTACTCGCCCAGGCGCGCCAGCCGATTCAGCCGCGCGCGCTCCACCAGCGCCTTCTGGGCCGCCGCCACGTTCTCCTTCTTGCCGGCCCAGGCCTTCATCGCCGGATCCTGGATCGCGCGGGCGAACGAGAACGCCAGCGGCCACGGCAGTCGGTCGCCATGGCGCACATGCATCGCGTTGAGGCGTGCCGACGCGTCGGGCGCCGACTGGCCGCCCGAGAGGAAGGCGATGCCGCCCACCGCGGCGGGCACGCTGCGCAGGAACACGCGGACGGTGGCGTCGGCGACGTCCGCGGCGCTGTCCTGCACCGGGCATTTCAGGCCCGGCACCACCATGTTGGGCTTGAGGATCATGCCTTCCAGCAGCACGCGCTGGGTGCGCAGCGCATCGAACACGAAGTGCAGCGCACGCTCGGTGACCTCGGCGCAGCGTGCCAGGGTGTGCGCGCCGTCCATCAGCACCTCGGGCTCGACGATGGGCACGATGCCCGCTTCCTGGCACAGCGCGGCGTAGCGCGCGAGCGCCTGCGCGTTGGCCTCGAGGCAGCCGCGTGACGGTGCATTGCTCGAATCGTCTATCGTGATGACCGCGCGCCACTTGGCGAAGCGCGCGCCCATCTTCGAATACTCGGCGAGCCGCTCGCGCAGTCCGTCCAGGCCCTCGGCAACCAGTTCGCCGTCGTGCAGCGCCAGCGGCTTCGCGCCGGCGTCCACCTTGATGCCCGGCACGATGCCCACCTTCTCCAGGGCCTGCGCGAACGGCACGTCGGCGAAGGTCGTCGAGCGGATGGTCTCGTCGTAGAGGATGGCGCCGCCGATCGATTCGGCCAGCCCCGGCGCGCCGACGATCATGTCGCGGTAGGCGCGCCGCATCTCGGGCGTCTCGGGAATGCCCAGCGCGGCGAAGCGCTTGTCGGCGGTCGGGTTGCTCTCGTCCATCGCCAGCAGGCCCTTGCCGTCGGCGGTGAGGGCGGCGGCGGTCGCCTTGAGGATCTCTGCGTTCATGGCGTGCTCCATTTCCAGTTGCGGATCTCGGGCAGATCCTGTCCGTTGGCGTCGATGTACTGCTTGTGTTCCACGAGCTTCGCCTGCAAGGTCCGCTTCACCGCCAGGCCGCGTTCGCCGGTCTGCGGCAGCCGGTCGATCGCGTCCATGGCGAGATGGAAACGGTCCAGGTCGTTCAGCACGGTCATGTCGAAGGCCGTGGTGATCGTGCCTTCCTCCTTGTAGCCGCGCACGTGCATGTTGTCATGGTTGGCACGCCGATAGGTCAGGCGATGGATCAGCCACGGATACGCGTGGAACGCGAAGATCACCGGCTTGTCGCGGGTGAACAACTCGTCGAACGCGCGCTCCTCGAGCCCGTGCGGATGCTCCGAATGCGGCATCAGGCGACACAGGTCGACCACGTTGACCACGCGCACCTTCAAGGCCGGCAGGTGCTCGCGCAGCAGCGCCACGGCGGCCATCGTCTCCAGCGTGGGAACGTCGCCGCAGCACGCCATGACCACGTCGGGGCCGGTGTCCGATGCGGCGTCCTCGTTGCCGGCCCAGTCCCAGATGCCGATGCCGGCCGCGCAGTGCGATGCGGCCTGGTCCATCGTCAGCCACAGCGGCGCCGGGTGCTTGCCGGCCACCACCACGTTGACGTAGTGGCGGCTGCGCAGGCAGTGGTCCATCACCGACAGCAGGCAGTTCGCGTCGGGTGGAAGGTACACGCGCACGACCTCGGGCTTCTTGTTCATCACGTGGTCGATGAAACCCGGATCCTGGTGCGTGAACCCATTGTGGTCCTGGCGCCAGACATGCGACGCGAGCAGGTAGTTCAGCGACGCGATCTTCGCGCGCCACGGCAGCTTCGCCGTGACCTTCAACCACTTGGCGTGCTGGTTGAACATCGAGTCGACGATGTGGATGAAGGCCTCGTAGCAGTTGAACAAGCCGTGCCGGCCGGTGAGCAGGTAGCCCTCCAGCCAGCCTTCGCACTGGTGCTCGCTGAGGACCTCCATCACCCGCCCCGCCCGGGCCAGGAACTCGTCGCCGTCGACCGTCGCGCCCTCCCATTGGCGCGCGGTCTTCTCGAACACGGCCTCCAGGCCGTTGGACAGCGTCTCGTCCGGCCCGAACAGGCGGAAGTTTCGCGTCGGCTCGTTCAGCGCGATCACGTCGCGAACGAACTTGCCGAGCACGTGGGTATCGCCGATGCCCGCGGCGCCGGGGTGCGGCACGTCGACGGCGTAGTCGCGGAAGTCGGGCATGTGAAGGTCGCGCAGCAGCAGGCCGCCGTTCGCGTGCGGGTTCGCGCCCATGCGGCGCTCGCCGGCGGGGGCGAGGGCCGCAATCTCGTCCTTCAGGCGGCCATCCGAGTGGAACAGCTCGTGCGGCCGGTAGCTTTGCAGCCAGGCCTCGAGCAGGCGCAGGTGCTCGGGGTTGGCGCGCGGATCCGACAGGGGAACCTGGTGCGAGCGGAACGTGCCCTCCACCTTCAGGCCGTCGATCTCCTTCGGCCCGGTCCAGCCCTTGGGCGAGGCCAGCACGATCATCGGCCAGCGCGGGCGCTCGACGACGCCGTCGTGGCGCGCCGCGTGCTGGATCGCGCGGATGCGTTCGACGCAAGCGTCGAGGGCCCCCGCCATCGCGTCATGCATCGGATCGGGCTCATGGCCTTCCACGAACAGGGCCTCCCAGCCGTAGCCTTGCAGCAACTGCGCGAGCTCGGCGCGCGGGATGCGCGCGAGGATCGTCGGATTCGAGATCTTGTAGCCGTTCAGATGCAGGATGGGCAGCACGGCCCCATCGCCCACCGGGTCGAGGAACTTGTTCGAATGCCAGGCGGTGGCCAACGGCCCCGTCTCCGCCTCGCCGTCGCCGATGACGCAGGCGACGACGAGCCCGGGGTTGTCGAACACCGCGCCGAACGAATGCGACAGCGAGTAGCCGAGTTCGCCGCCCTCGTGGATCGAGCCCGGCGTCTCCGGCGAGGCGTGGCTCGGGATGCCGCCCGGAAACGAGAACTGCCTGAACAGGCGTCGCAGTCCGGCCTCGTCGCGCGAGACGTCCGGGTAGATCTCGCTGTAGCTGCCCTCCAGGTACGTGTTGGCGACGACCGCGGGGCCGCCGTGGCCGGGCCCGCTGACGTAGATCATGTCGAGGTCGTACTTCGCGATCACGCGGTTCAGGTGGGCGTAGATGAAGTTCTGGCCCGGCGTCGTGCCCCAGTGGCCCAGCAGCATGTGCTTGATGTCGTCGACCTGGAGCGGACGCTTCAGCAGCGGGTTGTCGAACAGGTAGATCTGCCCGACCGCGAGGTAGTTCGCCGCCCGCCACCAGGCGTCGATGCGCGTACGCGCCTCGGGTGTCAGGGCGGCGGCCGTGGGGACGAGTGCAGTCATCGTGTGCCTTCTTGCCCGGAGGCATCGCATGCAAGCAGATCGCGAACGGCGCGCGCGATCACGTGCGCCTCGTTCGTGCGGATCACGTGCACCGCGACGCGGCCCGTGGGTGAGGAGATCAGGCCGCGGGCGTCGGCATTGCTGGCGGCGTCGATCTCGAGGCCCAGGAACCGCAGCCCGTCGCAGATGCGCGCGCGGACGGCGGCCGCGTTCTCGCCGATGCCCCCGGCGAAGACGAGCGTGTCGAGGCCGCCCAGCGCCGCCGCGAAGCTGCCGATCGCCTTGCGGGCCTGGTAGCAGAACAGCGCCACCGCATCGGCGGCACGCGGATCGTCGGCCTCGGCGGCGAGCAGCTCGCGCATGTCCGCGCTCAGCCCCGAGACGCCCAGCAATCCGGACTCGTGGTTGACCATCTTCAGGAAATCCGCGCCGCCCATGCCCGCGGTTCTTTCCAGGTACGGGCCCAGGCTCGGATCCAGGTCGCCGCAGCGGGTGCCCATCACGAGCCCCGCCGTGGGCGTGAAGCTCATGGTCGTGTCGACGCAGCGGCCGTCGCGCACCGCGGCCAGGCTCGCGCCGCCGCCCAGGTGGGCCAGGATCACGCGGCCGCGTGCCACCCTGGCACCGGCGCTGCGTTCGAGCGCGCGCATCAGGAAGTCGTAGGACAGCCCGTGGAAGCCGTAGCGCCGCAGTCCCCGGGACTCGAATCGATGCGGGATCGGCAGCAGCGAGGCCACCCGGGGCAGGTGGCGATGGAACTGCGTGTCGAAGCAGGCGAACTGCGGCAGCTGGGGCAGCGCCGCCTGGGCGGCTTCCACCAGGCGGATCTCCACCGGCAGGTGATCCGGATCCACGGGTTCGATGCGCTTGAGGTCGGCCAGCAACGCCGGCGTGATGCGCTCGGGATCGAAATGATCCATTCCGTGCACGATGCGATGCCCGACCGCGGCCAGGTCATCGCCCTGGCCTGCTTGCCGCAACCATTGCACGAGCGCGTGGATCGCCTCGCCGGGGTCGCGCGCCGAGATCGACTGACGCGCCCCGGCCGCCAACACGCCGTCGATCGCCAGGTGCGCATCGTCGTGCCCGATGCGTTCCACAGTGCCGCTGCAGACAGGTGTCAGGCCGTCGTCCGCCTTCACCACCGCGAAACGGATGCTGGATGAGCCCCCGTTGAGAACGAGGATGCGGGGAAATGGCATCGGCATGGAAGGAAAGGTTCAGCCCGGGCCAGTGGCAATCCACGCACCTGCCGTCCTTGCGCAAGGCTTGCGAACTCGGCCGTTGGGCATGTCACTTGCCGAAAGTCCGGATGCCCGCGTTCTCGTCATCGACTCATCCGTGCGCGATGATGGCGCCACGAAACTTCGAAAGTCAGCAGTGCAACTCGGAATGATCGGTTTGGGACGTATGGGCGCCAACATGGCGCGTCGGGTGATGAGCCAGGGCCACCAATGCGTGGTGACGGATCCGAACGCCGATGCGGTCGCGAAGATGGTCGCCGCGGGGGCCGTCGGCGCCGCCACGCTCCAGGAGTTGGCCGGCAAGATGGACAAGCCGCGCGCCGTCTGGATGATGGTGCCGGCCGGCATCGTCGACAAGGTACTCGACGACCTGATCGCGCACCTGGAGCCCGGCGACATCATCATCGACGGCGGCAACTCGTACTACCGCGACGACATCGACCGCGCGAAGAAGCTCAAGGACGCCGGCCTCCACTACGTCGATTGCGGCACCAGCGGCGGCATCGCCGGCCAGGATCGCGGCTACTGCCTGATGGTGGGCGCCGAGCAGGCGGTCTTCGACCACCTCACGCCGATCTTCAAGGCGCTGGCACCCGGCGTCGACGCGGCCTCGCGCACGCCCGGACGAACCGGCGAGGCGTCGAACGCCGAGAACGGCTTCCTGCACTGCGGCCCGAACGGCGCCGGCCACTTCGTGAAGATGGTGCACAACGGCATCGAGTACGGAATGATGGCCGCGTTCGCCGAAGGCTTCAACATCCTCAAGCACGCCAACATCGGCAAGCAGCAGCACACCGCCGACGCCGAGACGGCGCCGATGCGCGAGCCGCAGTACTACCAGTTCGACATCGACGTGCCGCAGGTGGCCGAGGTGTGGCGCCGCGGCAGCGTCGTCGGCTCGTGGCTGCTCGACCTCACCGCCAAGGCGCTGGTGGCCGATCCGCAGCTGTCCGCGTTCGGCGGCCACGTGTCCGACTCCGGCGAGGGCCGCTGGACGATCCAGGCCGCCATCGACGAAGGCGTGCCCACCCAGGTGCTCAGCGCCGCGCTGTACGACCGCTTCTCGTCGCGTGGCGAGGGCACGTTCGCCAACCAGATCCTGTCCGCGATGCGCGCCGAGTTCGGCGGACACGCGGAAAAGAAAGCCTAGCCCCTCCATGACCGACGACACGAAGACCCCCAGCCACCCGCATTCCGACGCCCTCGTGCTGTTCGGCTTCACGGGCGACCTCGCCAACAAGAAGATCTTCCCCGCGCTGTACGCGATGGCGAAGCGCGGCGAGCTGGTGCCTCGTGTGGTCGGCGTCGCCGGGCGCGCCCTGAGCGACGACGAGGTGCACCAGAAGGTGCGCGACTCGATCGAGAAGGAAGGCGGCGGCATCACCGACGCCGCCGCCTTCGACAAGCTGCAGCAGGCGATCCGCTACGTCGGCGGCGACTACAACAAGCCCGAGACCTTCGAGGCGCTGAAGAAGGCGCTGGACGGCGCGAAGCGACCGGCCCACTACCTGGCGGTGCCCCCGACGCTGTTCGAGACCGTCATCAGGAGCCTGGGCACGGCGGGCCTCGCGAAGGACGCGCGCCTGATCGTGGAAAAGCCCTTCGGGCGCGACCTGGCCTCGGCCAAGGAGCTCGACCAGGTGGCGCGCTCGGTGTTCCCGGAGGACGCGATCTTCCGCATCGACCACTATCTCGGCAAGGAGGCGATCATGAACCTCCTGTACTTCCGCTTCGCGAACTCGTTCCTCGAGCCGCTGTGGTGCCGCGATCACGTCGCCAGCGTGCAGATGACCATGTCGGAGGACTTCGGCGTGGGCGACCGCGGCGCATTCTACGAGACGGCCGGCACGCTGCGCGACGTGGTCGAGAACCATCTGTTCCAGATCGTGGCGCTGCTCGCGATGGAGGCGCCGAAGTCCCGCGGTTTCGCCGACCTGCAGGTGGCCAAGGCGGACGTGTTCAAGGCGCTGCGGCCGGTCCGGCCCGATGACCTGGTGCGCGGCCAGTACGACGGCTACCGCCAGGAAAAGGACGTGGCGCCCGACTCCGACGTGGAGACCTACGTCGCGCTGCGCGTGCATGTGGACACGCCGCGCTGGAAGGACGTGCCGTTCTACCTGCGCGCCGGCAAGAAGCTGCCCAACACCGCCGTGGAGGTGCAGGTCCAGTTCAAGCCGCCGCGGCAGGCGCTGTTCGAGGACGCCGGCGGCCGCCCCAACTACCTGCGCTTCCGGCTGCAGCCCACCTCGGCCATCGCGCTGGCGGCGCGCGTGAAGAACGTCGGCAAGGAGTTCGTCGGCCAGCAGCTCGAGCTCTACGCCAGCGAAGACCTCAGCGGCGAAGAGGCCCCGTACGATCGGCTGCTGGGCGATGCGATGACCGGCGACGGCTCGCTGTTCACCGGCCTGGAGGCCGTCGAGGCCGCCTGGACGGCGGTCGACGATATCCTCGTGAACCATCCCAGGGTCGTCGCGTACAAGCCCGGCACCTGGGGCCCGCCCGAGGCCGATGCATTGATCTCGGCCGACGGCGGCTGGCAGGCGCCGGTGCCCGAGGACGGCGGCGGCAAGACAGCGAAGAAGGGCACCTGATGAGCAAGACGCTGACGCAGAAATCGAGCTGGAAGGCGCTTGAGAGCCACCACCGCAAGATCGCGAAGAAGCACCTGCGCGAGCTGTTCGCCGAAGACGTGACGCGCGGCACGCGGCTGACGCTGGAGGCCGCGGGCCTCTACCTCGACTACTCGAAGAACCGCGTCACCGACAAGACGCTGAAGCTGCTGCTCGCGCTGGCCGAGGACTGCGGCCTGCGGGACAAGATGGCCGCGATGTTCCGGGGCGACCGCATCAACACCACCGAGAACCGCGCCGTGCTGCACATCGCGCTGCGTGCGCCCCGGTGGCAACAGATCGTGCTGGACGGCGTGGACGTGGTGCCCGGCGTGCACGAGGTGCTGGACCGCATGGCCGCCTTCTCCGACCAGGTGCGCGACGGCCGCTGGCGCGGCTTCACCGGCAAACGGATCCGGCACGTGATCAACATCGGCATCGGCGGCTCCGACCTCGGCCCGGTGATGGCCTACGAGGCGCTGCGCCACTACGCCCACGCCGAGCTCGACTTCCGGTTCGTCTCCAACGTCGACTCCACCGACCTGACCGAGGCCACGCGCGGGCTCGATCCGGCCCAGACGCTTTTCATCGTGTCCTCGAAGACGTTCACCACGCTGGAGACGATGACCAACGCCAAGGCCGCGCGCGACGCGCTGGTCGCTCAGCTGGGCAGCGAGGACGCGGTGGCGCGCCATTTCGTGGCCGTGTCCACCAACGCCGACGGCGTGAAGGCCTTCGGCATCGCCGAGTCCAACATGTTCGGATTCGAGGACTGGGTGGGCGGCCGCTACTCGATGGACTCGGCCATCGGCCTGTCCACGATGCTCGCCATCGGGCCGGAGAATTTCGAGGCGATGCTGGCCGGCTTCCACGAGATGGACGAGCACTTCCGCAGCGCGCCGCTGGACCAGAACCTGCCGGTGCTGCTGGGCCTGCTCTCGCTGTGGAACAACGACTTCCTCGGCTTCTCCACGCTGGCCGTGCTGCCCTACGAGCAGTACCTGAAGCGCTTCCCGGCCTACCTGCAGCAGCTCACGATGGAGAGCAACGGCAAGCACGTGACGCTGGACGGCGAGCAGGTGAGGGTCGACACGTCGCCCGTGGTCTGGGGCGAGCCCGGCACCAATGGCCAGCACTCGTTCTACCAGCTGATCCACCAGGGCACGCGCATCGTGCCATGCGACTTCATCGGCTTCTGCACCGCGCTCGCGCCCATCGGGGGCCAGCACGACCTGCTGATCGCCAACCTCATCGCGCAGGCCGAGGCGCTGGCCTTCGGCAAGACCGCCAAGCAGGTGCAGGACGAGGGCGTCGCGCCCGAGCTGGTGCCGCACAAGGTCTTCGAAGGCAACCGGCCCAGCAACACGATCCTCGTCGACGCACTGACGCCCGGCGCGTTGGGCAAGCTGGTGGCGTTGTACGAGCACAGCGTGTTCACGCAGGGCGCGGTCTGGAACATCGATTCCTTCGACCAGTGGGGCGTCGAACTCGGCAAGGCGCTGGCCTCCAAGGTGATTCCCGAGCTGCAAAGCCCGCATGATCCCGAACTGGCGCACGACAGCTCCACCAACGCGCTGATCCGCCGCTATCGCCAACGCCGCAGAACCTGAAGACCCCATGGCCCAGATCATCTCCCCCCTCGCCGGCAAGCCGGCCCCGCGCTCGTCGCTGGTCGACATCCCCAAGCTGGTCAGCGCGTACTACTCGGTCATTCCCGATCCGGCGGAGCCCTCGCAACGCGTGGCGTTCGGCACCTCGGGCCACCGCGGCAACGCGTTCGACGCCTCGTTCAACGAGCGTCACGTGCTGGCGATCACGCAGGCGATCTGCGACTACCGGAAGTCGAAGGGTATCGACGGCCCGCTGTTCATCGGCATCGACACGCATGCGCTGTCCGAGCCCGCGCTGCGCAGCGCGCTGGAGGTGCTGGCTGCCAACGGCGTGGACGCCATGCTGGCGATGAACGACGAGTACACGCCCACCCCGGCCGTCTCGCACGCGATCATCACGCACAACCGCGAGCGCACGACGGGCCTGGCGGACGGCATCGTGGTGACGCCTTCGCACAACCCGCCCGACAACGGCGGCTTCAAGTACAACCCGACCAACGGCGGGCCGGCCGCCGAGGACATCACCAAGGGCGTGCAGGACGCGGCCAACGCCTACCTCGAGAAAGAGCTCGCGGGCGTGAAGCGCACGACGTACGCGAAGGCGCTCGCCGCGTCCACCACGCATCGCCACGACTATCTCGGCTGGTACGTGGCCGACCTCGGCAACGTGGTCGACATGGCCGCGATCCGCGACTCGAAGATCCACCTGGGGGTCGACCCGCTGGGCGGCGCCGGCGTGCACTACTGGGGCCGCATCGCCGACCAGTACCGGCTCGACCTCGGCGTGGTCTCGGACGTCGTCGACCCCACCTTCGGCTTCATGACCCTGGACTGGGACGGCAAGATCCGCATGGACCCGTCGTCGCCCTACGCGATGGCGCGCCTGGTCGACCTCAAGAGCCAGTTCGACGTCGCGTTCGCCTGCGACACCGACCACGACCGCCACGGCATCGTCACCCGCAGCGCCGGCCTGATGCAGCCCAACGCCTACCTGGCCGTGGCCATCGACTACCTGTTCCGCAACCGCCCGCAATGGGGCGCCAACGCGGCCATCGGCAAGACGGTGGTGTCCTCGCGCATGATCGACCTCGTCGCGCAGCGTCTGCAACGCAAGATGATCGAGGTGCCCGTCGGCTTCAAGTGGTTCGCCGCCGGACTGGCCGACGGCAGCCTGGGCTTCGGCGGCGAGGAGAGCGCCGGCGCCTCGTTCCTGCGCCGCGACGGCACGTCATGGACGACCGACAAGGACGGCCTGACGCTGGCGCTCCTGGCCGCCGAGATCACGGCGAAGACCGGCAGCGACCCGGGCGCACTCTACGAGAAGATGACGCAGGAGCTCGGCAAGCCCGTGTCGGACCGCGTGGAAGCGCCGGCCGATGCGCAGCAGAGGAAGCGCCTGTCCGCGCTCGCCCCCGACGCGATCACCACCAAGGAGATCGCCGGCGAGCCGATCACCGAGGTCACCGCCACCGCCCCCGGCAACGGCGCGGCCATCGGCGGCATCCGCGTCAGCTCGAAGAGCGGCTGGTTCGCGGCACGGCCGTCAGGCACCGAGGAGATCTACAAGATCTATGCCGAGAGCTTCGAGGGCGACGCACACCTGAAGCGGCTGCTGGACGAGGCGCAGGCGTTGGTGGACAAGGCGATTGCCTAGTGTCGTGATTGAGAAATTCGTTGAAGAATCCTGCCCAGAACGGCCGCATCCGTCGTTGCGCCCGCTCGCGAGGCCGCCCAGCATCGTGTCGCGGGCGCGCCTAGTCTGCGACCGTTCTGGACAGGATTCGGTACCGTCATTTCTTCGCTCCAGACCTATTCAACGAATTTCCCAATCACGACACTAGAAGGTTCAGCCGAACGTCATGTGTTCGGTGCCAGCAGCCAGGTCGGTCGAACGCGAGCGTTCGCTGTCGAGCTTGATCTGCAGGCGCAGGTCGTTGACGGAGTCGGCGTTGCGCAGCGCGTCCTCGTAGGTGATGAGGTTGGCCTCGTACATGTCGAAGAGGGCCTGGTCGAAGGTCTGCATGCCCAGCTCGCGCGAGCGCTTCATCAGGTCCTTCAGGTCACCCACCTTGCCCTGGAAGATGAGGTCGGCCACCAGCGGCGTGTTCAGCAGGATCTCGACGGCGGCCACGCGGCCCTTGCCCTCCTGGCGCGGCAGCAGGCGCTGCGAGATGAGCGCCTTCATGTTCAGCGACAGGTCCATCAGCAGCTGCGTGCGGCGCTCTTCCGGGAAGAAGTTGATCATCCGGTCGAGCGCCTGGTTGGAGCTGTTGGCGTGCAGCGTGGCCATGCAGAGGTGGCCGGTCTCGGCGAACGCCACGGCCAGGTCCATCGTCTCGCGGTCGCGGATCTCGCCCATCAGGATGACGTCGGGCGCCTGGCGCAGCGCGTTCTTCAGCGCCATCTCCCAGCTGTCGGTGTCGATGCCGATCTCGCGCTGGGTGACGATGCAGTTCTTGTGCGGGTGCACGAACTCCACCGGGTCTTCCACCGTGATGATGTGGCCGAAGGTGTTCTCGTTGCGCCAGTCGAGCATGGCCGCCTGCGACGTGGTCTTGCCCGAGCCGGTGGCGCCCACCATGATGATCAGGCCGCGCTTGGTCAGCGCGACGTCCTTGAGCACGCGCGGCAGGCCCAGGCTGTCGATGGTGGGGATCTCCTGCGGGATGGTCCGCAGCACGATGCCCACGTGGCTCTGCTGCAGGAACGCGCTGCAGCGGAAGCGGCCGATGCCTTGCGGCGAGATCGCGAAGTTGCACTCCTTGGTGCGCTCGAAGTCGGACGCCTGCTTGTCGTTCATGATGGCGCGCGCCAGTGCCATGGTGTGCGCGCCGGTGAGCGGCTGCGGCGACACCTTGGTGACCTTGCCGTCGACCTTGATCGCGGGCGGGAAGTCGGCCGTGAGGAACAGGTCGGAGCCGTTGCGCGTGACCATCAGGCGCAGCAGGTCGTTGACGAACTTCGAGGCTTGTTCTCTTTCCATGACCGTCTTCCTTCAATGTCTGCAGACACCATCTTGCCAGCACCGCGCCGGAGCGGGTGTGTTCGATGGCAACGACCGCGAGAGGGCGGCCGCCGCCTCCCTCATTCGCGCGTGAGCAGGGCCGACAGCCGGGCGCTGACCTGGCGCAGGCGCAGCGACAGGCGGCGCGCCAGCCACGCCAGCAACGCGGCGGCCAGCCGCGGCTCGTGCTGCATCATGCGGTCCAGCGCGGCCGCACCGAGCACCGCGAACCTGGCGGAGGTGAGCGTGGTGCAGGCCGAGAAGCGGGCGCCGGCATCGAGCAGCGACATCTCGCCGAGCACGTCGCCCGCGCGCGATTCGCCCAGGCGCGCCTTGGCGCCCCACGGCTGCACGCGCTCGACCGCGACGGTGCCGTCGAGCACGATCAGCAGGAAGTCGCCCTGCTCGTCCTGGCCTATGACCTGGCGGCCGGCCTCCACCTGCACGTACTCGAGGTAGTTGCCGAACACCGACAGCGCCTCCGGGCCCAGTTGCGACAGCTGCGGGTCCTGGCCGAAGAGCTTGACCAGCGCCAGCGTGCCGAGCGCGGAGTCGTACGGCTTCGTGTGCAGGTCGATGCTGCGCGTGTCCCAGCTGACCATCAGCTGGGTATCCTGCTGCTGCTCCTGGAACTGCGTGGCGAAGTAGCTGGACGAATCGTCGCGCGGCGCGACAGCCGGCGGCTGGGGTTTGCGGCGAAACCGGGCGAGAAAGTTTTTCACGGAAGTCGAAGGCCTGCTGGCGAAACGGATCAGCCCGGGAAGTTTTCCGGGAACTTGGCCTTCTGGCGCGCTTCCGAGGGTGCGACGATGTTGCGGCGCACCAGGTCGGCCAGGCATTGATCGAGCGTCTGCATGCCGGCCGAGCTGCCGGTCTGGATCGACGAGTACATCTGGGCGATCTTGTTCTCGCGGATCAGGTTGCGGATGGCCGCGGTGCCCAGCATCACCTCGTGCGCCGCCACGCGGCCGGTGCCGTCCTTGGTCTTGCACAGCGTCTGCGAGATGACCGCGATCAGCGACTCGGACAACATCGCGCGCACCATGTCCTTTTCGGCGGCGGGGAACACGTCGACCACGCGGTCGATGGTCTTGGCGGCGCTGGACGTGTGCAGCGTGCCGAAGACCAGGTGGCCCGTCTCGGAAGCCGTCAGCGCCAGGCGGATGGTCTCCAGGTCGCGCATTTCGCCCACCAGGATGCAGTCGGGGTCCTCGCGCAGCGCCGAGCGCAGCGCGTTGGAGAAGCTGAGCGTCTGCGGGCCCACTTCGCGCTGGTTGATCAGGCACTTCTTGGACTCGTGCACGAACTCGATCGGATCCTCGATGGTCAGCACGTGGCCGTAGCTGTTGTCGTTGAGGTGGTCGATGATCGCGGCGAGGGTGGTGGACTTGCCGGAGCCGGTCGGGCCGGTCACCAGCACCAGGCCGCGCGGCTTCATCGCCAGCTCGGCGAAGATCTTGGGGCAGTTCAGCTGCTCCAGCGTGAGGATCTTGGACGGGATGGTGCGGAACACGGCGGCCGCGCCGCGGTTCTGGTTGAACGCGTTGACGCGGAACCGCGCCAGGCCCTGGATCTCGAACGAGAAATCGCACTCCAGCGTGTCTTCGTAGTGCTTGCGCTGGGTGTCGTTCATGATGTCGTACACCAGGCCGTGCACCTGCTTGTGCGACATCGGGTCGACGTTGATGCGGCGAACGTCGCCATGCACGCGGATCATGGGAGGCAGGCCCGACGACAAATGCAGGTCGGAGGCCTTGTTCTTGACCGAAAACGCGAGCAGTTGGGTGATGTCCATGTGGTCCGTGGCCCCGCAAGGGCTTATGCTCCGGCCCGAATGGCCAGCATCGCAGAGAACATACTACAAGTCCGGGGTCGAATTTCGTCCGCTTGCCGGGCATTTGACCGCCTTCCGGCAACCGTGCACTTGTTGACGGTCACGAAGACGTTTCCGGGTGTTTCAGTGCGCGCCGCGTTCGACGCCGGCGAGCGCGATTTCGGCGAGAACTACGTCCAGGAAGCGCTCGGAAAGATCGCCGAACTGGCCGATCTGCGCGGCCAGGTCCGCTGGCACCTGATCGGCCCGCTCCAGGCCAACAAGGCGCGCGAGGTCGCCGCGAATTTCGACTGGGTGCATGCGGTGGACCGGATGAGGCTGGCGCAACGCCTGTCCGACCTGCGGCCGCCCGGGTTGGCGCCGCTGCAGGTCTGCCTGCAGGTCAACATCAGCGGCGAGGCCAGCAAGAGCGGGGTCGCGCCGGAGGCGGCGCTGGCGCTCGCCCGCGAAGTGGCGGCGCTGCCGCGGCTGAAACTGCGCGGCCTGATGGCGATTCCCGAGCCGGCTGGCGACCTGGCGGCTCAGCGCGAGCCGCATCGGGCGCTGCGCGAGTTGCTGGAGGCGATGAACGCCGAGGGCCTGGAGCTGGACACCTTGTCGATCGGGATGAGCGCCGACCTGGAGGCCGCGATCGCCGAGGGGGCGACCTGGGTGCGGATCGGGTCGGCGATCTTCGGGTCGCGTCCGGCGAAGGCATGAACGGATCAGCGACGCAGCAGCGCGAATTCCTGCAGGGCCGCGGGTTCGTCGATCGGAGCGAACACCTCCACCACCGACAGGCCGTCGCGCAGGTCCAGCGTCGAATCCAGGAAGCCGTCGAATTGCAGCGCCGGGTCGTATTCCGCCTCGCCCAGCGTCTCGATGGCTTCCAGCGTCGGCCAGGTACGGCGGTAGACCACGGCATTGCTGTTCATCGCGGCCCGCACCAGCGTGCGGGCAGCCTGGCTGCGCGCCCATTCGTTGGCGGCGTGGTTCGTGTGGGCGATGCGGGCGGCGGCAGCGTTCATGGAAACCTCGGTGATGTTTCAGCAGGGCGGACTCGTCGTCCAACCGATGACTGAACTTTGCCGTTCGAGGTCGCCGACCGCATCCCCACGGTGGGGGGCCACCGTTGGGGGGAGCGCGCTGCCAACTATTTCACGGGGCGATGCCCCGGCCAGACGGTGTCAGATCGGCAGCGCGTTGGTCGTCTTGACCTCTTCCATCACCGTATAGGTGCGGGTCTCGCGCACGCCCGGCAGGCTCCAGATCACCGAGGCGATCATCTCGCGGTAGGCGGCCATGTCGGCCACGCGGGTCTTGATCAGGTAGTCGAAACCGCCGGCCACCAGGTGGCACTCGAGGATCTCGGGGCGCGTCTGGACGGCCGCCTTGAAGGTGTCCATGATGTCCGGAGCGGTGCGATCGAGCAGCACTTCGATGAAGACCATCATGCTGGCCCCGAGCTTGTTCGGGTTCAGGCGGGCCTCGTAGCCGAGGATGAAGTTCTCGCGCGTGAGGCGTTTCACGCGCTCGAGGACGGCCGTGGGCGACAGGTGCACCTCCTCGGCCAGCTTCAGGTTGCTGATGCGACCATCCCGCTGCAGCACGCGCAGGATGCGGGCGTCGATCTTGTCGATGCCCTTGTCGTTCAGATTCGACGCCGACGACGGTTCGGGCTGGCTCTTGTTCATGCTGGACGAATCTCCGCGCTCTCTGACGAAATCCGAATTTATCTCATGGATTCTCGCCCTAAGCTACCAAATTATCCAGTCAGGATTTCTACCGCCATGTCTTCGCCCCCCGCCCCGTTTGTCGCGCCTCCGCAACAAGCCCGCCTGCCCTACCCGTACCGCCCGGAGGTGGAGGTGGTCGAGTCCGCGCTGGCCACGCTGGCTGGCGAACTGGACTGGGCGCAGGTGATCCGCGCCGGCCGCCCCTGGGTGGAATCCGTGCGCGACAAGCCGGCGCCGTTCTGGGCCATGGAGTCGCTGCTGCGCGAGTACCCGATCTCCAGCGCCGAAGGCCTGGCCCTGATGCGCCTGGCCGAGGCCCTGCTGCGCGTGCCCGACGTCGAGACGGCGATCGCGCTGACCGCCGACCAGCTGGGCCGCGCCGATTTCGACGCCGATTCGGTGGTGGACGGTCCGCACAGGATGCTGGCGGGCATCTCGGCCAGCGCCATCTCGCTGTCCAAGAGGTTCCTGCCCGAGGCCGAGGGCGAGGGCGGCCTGCTCAAGCGCCTGGGCGCCAAGACGGTGGTGGCCGCCACCGTGCGCGCGATCCAGCTGCTGGGCCGCCAGTTCGTGCTCGGACGCACCATCGTCGAGGCGATGGACGAGGCGCAGGGCCAGCGCAAGGAGCTGGAGAGTGCGCGTCGCGGCAGCGCCGACGCCGCCACCGGCCTGCGCTTCTCCTACGACATGCTGGGCGAGGGCGCCCGCACCGAGCCCGATGCGCAGCGCTACCTGGCCTCCTACTCGAACGCCATCCGGTCGATCTCGCGCGGCCAGTTCGCCGCGTCGCCCGAGACGGCCGACGGCATCTCCATCAAGCTGTCGGCCCTGTTCTCGCGCTATGAGGACGGCCAGCGCGAGCGCGTGTTCGCGGAGCTGTTGCCGCGCGTGTGGACGCTGGTGGTGCAGGCCGCCACCGCCAACCTGAACCTCACCATCGACGCCGAGGAGAGCGACCGCCTCGAGCTGTCGCTGGACGTGCTGGACGCCCTGGCAGGGCGCATCGCCGAGGCCTTCCCGAAGTGGGGCGGCTTCGGCCTGGCCGTGCAGGCCTACCAGAGCCGCGCGCTGCAGGTGGCGGACGCCGTCGCCGCCATCGCGCGGCGCCACAAGCTGCGCTTCATGGTGCGCCTGGTCAAGGGCGCGTACTGGGACGGCGAGATCAAGCGCGCGCAGGAAGGCGGCCTCGCCGGCTACCCGGTGTTCACGCACAAGGAACACACCGACATCTCGTACCTGGCCTGCGCGCGCGCGCTGATCGCCCACGCGGACGTGATCTACCCGCAGTTCGCCACGCACAACGCCGGCACCATCGCGGCGATCCTGCAGATGGCGCGCAGCAAGGGCGCGGCGTTCGAGATGCAGCGCCTGCACGGCATGGGCGAGGGCATCTACCGCGAGGTGATGAGGGATCCGACAATCGCGTGCCGCGTCTACGCGCCCGTGGGCGAGCACCGCGACCTGCTGGCCTATCTCGTGCGCCGCCTGCTGGAGAACGGCGCGAACTCGAGCTTCGTGCACCAGCTCGCCGACAACGCGGTGGACGTGGAGCGCCTGCTCGCCTCGCCGATGACCACCACGCGGCCGCCGGCGTTCCCGATGCCGGCGTTCCTCTACCCGGTCGACCACGGCCTGCAGCGCCGCAACTCCACCGGCGCCGATCTGGCCGTGATCGCCGAGCGTGCGCCGCTGGACGCGGCCGTCGGCGCGGCCGTGGTGCCCGTGATCCGCGAGGCCACCCCCGCGGAGGTCATCAGCGCGATGGCGACGCTGGACGCCGGCTCCGCGGCCTGGGGCGAGCGGCCGGTCACCGAACGCGCCGCCATCATCCGCCGCGCCGGCGACCTGCTGGACGCGCGCATGGCCGAATTCTGCGGCCTGCTGGTGAAGGAAGGACTCAAGACGCTGGGCGACTGCGTTTCCGAGGTGCGCGAGGCGGTGGACTTCTGCCGCTACTACGCCGACCAGGCGCAGATCCGGCTGCAAGACCAGGTGCTGCCCGGCCCCACCGGCGAAAGCAACGAGCTGCGCATGACGGGCCGCGGCGTGTTCGTGTGCATCTCGCCGTGGAATTTCCCGCTGGCCATCTTCGCGGGCCAGGTCGTGGCCGCGCTCGTGGCCGGCAACGCGGTGGCCGCCAAGCCGGCCGAACAGACGCCGGCGGTGGCCGCTCGCATGGTCGCGCTGCTGCACGAGGCCGGCGTTCCGAAGGACGCGCTCGCGCTGCTGCACGGCCCGGGCGAGACCATCGGCGCCTCGCTCACCGCCAACCCGCACTGCGCGGGCGTGTGCTTCACCGGCTCCACGCAGGTGGCCCGGATCATCCAGCGCACGCTGGCCCACAAGGACGGCCCCATCGTGCCGTTCATCGCCGAGACCGGCGGCCTGAACGCGATGATCGTCGACTCCAGCGCGCTCCCCGAGCAGGTGGTGGACGCCGTGGTCCAGAGCGCGTTCCGCTCGGCCGGCCAGCGCTGCTCCGCGCTGCGGCTGCTGGTGGTGCACAACTCGATCGCCGACGGCGTCATCGAGATGATCCACGGCGCGCTGGGCGTGCTCAACGTCGGCGACCCGTCGCTGCTGGCCACCGACGTGGGCCCGGTGATCGACGCCGAGGCCTGGGAGAACGTCTCGCGCAACGTCGCACGGCTCAAGAGAGACGCGAAGCTGCTGGGCGAGACCCGCGTGTCCTCGGCCTTCCCGCGCCTGGTGGCGCCGGTCGCCTTCGAGTTGGGCTCGATCGCCGACCTGAAGGAGGAGATCTTCGGCCCGGTGCTGCACGTGGTGCGCTGGAACGGCGACGTCGACCAGGTGATGCGCGACATCAACGACCTGGGCTACGGCCTGACGCTGGGCATCCAGACCCGCATCGACAGCCGCGCGCAGCGTCTCGCGAGGCTGGCCAAGGTGGGCAACGTCTACATCAACCGCAACATGATCGGCGCGGTGGTGGGCGTGCAGCCGTTCGGCGGCGAAGGCCTGTCGGGCACCGGCCCGAAGGCCGGCGGACCGCACTACCTGTTCCGCTTCTGCGCCGAGCAGACGCTGACCGTCAACACCGCAGCCGCCGGCGGCAACGCCGCGCTGCTCGCGGGGGAGTCCGGCGGGCATTGAACGGCGCGCAACGGCGGGTTGCCCGTGCGGCCGGGACTCACTGCGCGGCGCGGGCCTTCGCGGCGAGCGCGGCAAATTCCTCCTTGCCGAACGCGGTGCCCAGCAGCCCCCATCCGCCCTCGGCCGCCTCGGTGAGGATCACCCAGGTGCGGGCGGCCTGAGACGGGTCGCCGGACAGCGCCGCGACGATCCCGGTCGCCTCCTTGACCAGTTGCCGCTGCCCGTCGCGGCTCAACGCCCCCGGCGGCGTGATCACCTGCACGCGCACCGTGCGCGCCTGCGCGCTGGCATGTGTCTGCACCGCTGACGCGGGCAGGCGATGGACATAGGCCGCCGTGTTGTCGGCGTGGAACGGGCCGGGCGCGGGCACGCCCTCCGCGCGCAGGACGGCCAGCGTCAGCTGCTCGCCGAGCGCGCGATCGGCGTCGGCGGGAAACAGGTCGGCGGGGGCATAGACGTCGATCATCGGCATGGCGAGCTCCTGGAAACTATGACAAGTTGCATAGAGCTTAGACTATGACGCTCTACATAGTCAAGCGGGGGGCGACAGGTGGCCGGCGAGGTACGCAAGAAGATGATCGTGGGCGCGACGCAGCTGCTGGCTCGCCGCGGGCTGCAGGCCACGTCGTTCGCGGAGGTGCTGGAGCACACGGGCGCGCCGCGCGGCTCGGTCTACCACCACTTCCCCGAGGGCAAGGACCAGATGGTGGGCGAGGCCGTGGATCTGGCCGGCGCGTTCCTCGTCGGGCTGCTGGACCAGCGCGCCGGCGCCTCCGCGATTCACGTCGCCGAACACTTCCTGGCGATCTGGCGCGGCGTGCTCGCGCAGTCGAAGTGCGAGTCGGGCTGCGCCGTGCTGGCCGTGGCGGTGGCCACCGACTCGCCCGCGCTGTTGAACCATGCGGCCGAGGTGTTCCGGCTCTGGCGACAACGGCTTGGCGAACTGCTGGAACAGGGCGGCCTCGCGCGCAAGGAGGCGCGCCGCTTCGCCACCGTGCTGGTCGCGTCGGCCGAGGGCGCGGTGGTGTTGAGCCGCGCGGAGCAGGCCATGGAGCCGTTCGAGACGGTGGCCAAGGCCCTGCTGGAACAGGTGCGCGCGCTGTCAGCCTGAACGGGCGATCGGCGCCACCTGGTCGGGCGTCGGCGCGGGCTCCCCCTTCGGCCAGGACGAGCTGCGCGACATCAGCAGCGCGAGCGCCTCGTCGGAACCGGCCATCGCGTCAGTACTGCCAGTGCAAGGTCACGCCCACCGTGCGCGGCCGCACGATGCCTTGTCCCATGCCGTTGGTCTCCTGCACGCTGCGCGTCACGCCACGGCGATCGGTGAGGTTGCTCACGAAGCCGGTGACGTCTGTGCTGTCGAAGGTCATGCGGTAGCGCGCGTCGAACAGGTTGTAGCCGCCCTGCTTGTCCACCGTGCTGCCGGGCACCGCGGAGTTCAGGTCGCTGATGCCCTTGGACAGGAACTGGTGCGACAGGCTCAGCGTGGGCATGTAGCTGCCGCCGAAAACGTAGGAGAACAGGTTGCTCACCGACCAGTCGGAAGAGCCCGGCAGGCGCGATCCCTTGGGGGCCGTGCCGTAGTACAGGATGTCGAGATCCTGCTGCAGGCGCGCGTGCTGCGCGGTGACCGAGGCCTGCCAGGTGAAGGCGTCGATCGGGCGCCACGTGGTCGCCAGCTCGAGGCCGGTGCTGCGCGCGCGGCCGCCGTTGGTGGAGTACGCGATGTCGTCGGGCGTCTGCAGGCGCAGCTGGATGTTGCGCCAGTCGAGCCAGAACAGCGTCGCGTCCAGCGTGAGCCGGCCGCCATCGAGGTTCGTGCGCGTGCCGAGCTCATAGTTGCGCAGCGTGTCGCTCTTCGAGCCCGAGGGGATCGCATAGGTGCTCAGGCCCGGCGTGTTGGGCGAGCCGAAGCGAAAGCCCTCGGAGCCGAGCGCGTACACCATCAGGTCGCGGTCGGGCGACCACGACACCGACAGCTTCGGGTTGAAGCCGTGCTCCGATGTCGACGACGGGCTCACCGCCGGATTGCCCGGATAGGTGGAGAAGCCTTCCGACGTGGTGGTGATGCTGACCTTGTCCTGGAACAGCCGGCCGCCCGCGGTCAGCTTCCACTGCGGCGCGAACGCGTACGTCGCCTCGCCGAACAACGCGGCCTCGGTGCCCTTGACCTTCGAGTAGTACGCGTTGAAGGTGTAGTCGTCGGGCGCGATGATCGCACCGCTGCCCGGGCCGTAGTCGGGCGACGCGTCGAAGGCCGCGGCCGCGCCGGCGGCGCCCAGCGTCTCGTACAGGTTCTTGTGCGTGTCCGAGATCATCGCGCCGGCCAGCCATTCCAGCGTGCCGCCGTTGGGCGAGGCCAGGCGCAGCTCGAGGCTCTTGCCGTAGCTGCGGCCACCGTCCGAGATCGTGAGCGGCGAGGTCAGGTCCAGGCCCAGGCCGGAGTTGTAGGCCGCGCGATAGGGCGTGTAGTCCCACATCCAGGCCTGGCGCTTCTGCTGGTACGCGGCCAGTGCGGTCAGGCGCGACCAACCCAGGTCCTGGTCGAGGCGCAGGCTGTGGATGGTGACGCGCGTGTCGGTGGGCTCGTCCACCGCGGAGGTGCGCTTCAGGTCGCCGAGGCCCGCGATCTCGTAGTCGTTGTCCTTCGAGTCGGTGTTCTGCACCAGGCTGAGCCACGTCAGCTTCGTGTCGCGATCGGGCGTGAGCACCGCGGAGAAGCGGCCGCCGCCCAGCGTCGTGGTGTTCGACCCCTTCTGTCCGGTGCCGATGTTGTCGAGGTAGCCCGGATCCTTGCGGTAGCTGCCGGTGAAGCGAACGGCCAGCACGTCCTCCTTGATCGGCACGTTGATCATCGCCTTGGTGGTGTAGCCGACGTCGGCGTTCTTCGTCTGGGCGATCGTGGTCTCGGCGGCGGCGTCGAAGCGGTGCGGGTCGGCCACGTTGGCCACGTACTGCACCGCGCCGCCCATCGAGGCCGAGCCGAACAGCGTGCCCTGCGGGCCGCGCAGCACCTCGACGTGGTCCAGGTCGAAGGTGTCGATGTCGGGGATGACCAGTGTCCAGCCCGGCTCGGTGAGCGGGATCTCGTTGAGGAAGAAGCCCGTGGTCGCCTGGCCCTGCACGTTGCCCGAGGTGGTGGCGATGCCGCGGATCACCACGTTGGAGACGCCCGCCTGGTAGTGGTCGAACACCACGCCCGGCTCACGCTGGATGTAGTCGGCCAGGTCCTGCGCGCCGACCGCCTCGATCTGCGCCGCCGAGATCGCGGAGACGGAGCCGGCGACGTCGCGCGCCTGCTGCTGGCGCTTGCCGGTGACGACCACCTGCGCGGCCGACGAGGCCGCCGCCGAAGCCGCTGCCGCCGTGGTGGGGGTGGCCTGCGCGAACGCGGCGGGCACCGCCAGCAGCGCGGGGATGCCCACGCCGCACCAGAGCGCGCGATGCACGGGACGGGCAGCGTGAAGGTTCAGGAGAACGTTGGGCATGATGTTGGACACCGTCGTTGAGAGTGCGTCCAGCTTAGGTTTTGCCCTTCGTTTCGGCCGCGTCCGCCGGGTCAACCACTGTCGCGCGCGGGCCGAGCGTCAACCCTTCGCGACGCTCGCCTGCGCGAACGCCCAGAACAGCGCCATCTGCGCCAACCCATCGGATGCGCCGGAGGCCGACTGGTGGCCCGCCGACATGTTCACGCGAAACAGGACGGGCTTGTCCGAGGTCGAGTGCGCGCGCAGCTTGGCGACCCACTTGGCCGGCTCCCAGTAGCTCACGCGGTCGTCGCGCAGGCCTGCGGTGGCCAGCACGCGCGGGTAGGCCGCCGCGGCCACGTTCTCGTAGGGCGAGATCGACGCGATGTAGTCATAGGCCTCGGGGTCGGACAGCGGATCCCCCCAGTCGGGGCGGAATGCAGGCACCAGCGGATGCGTGGCGTCGGACATGGTGTTGAGCATGTCCACGAAGGGCACCTGCGCGATCACGCCGGCGTAGCGATCGGGCCGCAGGTTCATCGCGCCGCCCATCAGCAGGCCGCCGGCCGACAGCCCGTAGGCCACGCAACGTCCGGGCCCGCCGTAGCCCAGCGTCACCAGATGGTCCGTGCAGGCGTTGAAGTCGGTGAAGCTGTTGCGCTTGGCGAACCGGCGGCCGTCCAGGAACCAGCGCCGGCCCTTCTCGGAGCCGCCCCGCACGTGCGCGATCGCGTGGGCCCAGCCGCGGTCCACCAGAGCCGTCACCGGCACCGAGAATCCGGCCTCCGACGAGATGCCGTAGGCGCCATAGCCGTAGACCAGCAGCGGCGCCCGTCCGTCGGCGCGCAGGCCGCGGCGCGTGACCAGGGTGATGGGCACGGCCGCGCCGTCCGGGGCCGCCGCCTCGAGGCGACGGACCTCGTAGCGCGACGGGTCGAAGCCGCGCACGCGGGTCTCGGCCAGCAGCGTCTGTTCGCCCGTGCGCAGGTCGACGCCCAGCCAGCGGGGAGGCGTCCGCGGCGACTCCATCACGACGCGCAGCTGCGTGCCCTGGAAGTCCTGCGTGTCGTCGAGGGTGAGGTCGTAGGCAGGCTCATCGAACGAGATGACATGCTCTTCGCCCGCGCGGCTGCGGATCACCACCGACAGTCGCCCGCGCTCGCGCTGGCGCCAGACGAGGTGGTCGCGGAACGCGCGCAGCTCCAGCAGGTGCGCGCCGGCTTGCGGCGGCCGCAGCGGCGTCCAGTCGGCGCGGGACGGTGCCTGCAGCGACGCGGTCATCAGCTGGCCGTCGACGGCGCCGCCCGCGTCGGTGAGCATCACCAGCCGGCCACCCCAGTCGTCCACCGCGTAGTGCAGCCCGGCTTCGCGCGCCTGCATCAGCAACGGCGGCGCGGTGGGATCGGCGGCGGGCAGCAGGTGCCATTCGTCGATGTCGGGGTTATGCACGCGGATGGCACACCAGGCGTTCGAGGCCGCGCGGGTCAGCGCCACGAACAGCGCCGGGTCGCGCTCCTCGTAGACCAGCGCGTGCGCGATCTCGCCGCGAGAAGGCGTGCGGTACACCTTCGCGGGCCGGCCGAAGGCGTCGCGCCAGATCCAGTAGATCCATTGCGAGTCGGGCGACACGGTGAGGCCTTCCCAGCCGTACGCGTCCTCCCAGCTGCGGATCTCGCCGCTGCGCAGGTCGTGCACGCACACGCGGTGGCGATCGCTGCCGTGCAGGTCCTCCAGCCAGGTGTAGAGCGTGTGGTCGGGGCTGGGCTGCGCCTCGATGGCGCGGTAGTACGACTGGCCGCGGCTGCGCGCCTGCTCGTCCAGCAGGATCTCGTCGGGGCCGCCCGCCACCGGGCGGCGCACGTGCACGAGATGGTCCTCGCCGGGTCGCACGAAGCTGCTGTAGATGAAGCCGCCACTGGGCACCGGCGGCGTTGCGCCGGTCTCGGCGCCGTAGGCCGCCATCGCGGCGCGCCAGCGCGCCTGGTCGGCGCGCGTGGGCGCCAGCACCGCGTCGGCGTAGGCGTTCTCGGCCCGCAGGTGGGCGCGGATCTCGGGATCGATGTCGCGCTGGCCCGCGATGAAGGCCTTGTACCGGGGGTCGCGCAGCCACGCGTAGTTGTCGACGCGCACGCGTCCCAGCTGCTCGATGCGCACGGGCCGCATCGGCGTGACGGGCGGCCGGATGCCGTGCAGCTTGCGGGCGGTGCCGGCGACGGCCGGCAGCGCGGGCCAGGTGGCCGCGATCGCCAGTACGCTCAGGAGATGGCGGCGCTTCATGCGACGGCCCCGTCGAACGCCGACAGCACCTCGGCAATGTTCTCGCCGATCTCGTCGACCGCGTAGCCGCCTTCCATCACGATGAGCGTCGGCAGGCCCAGCGCGGCGAGGCGAGCACCCAGGCGCGCGTAGTCGGGCGTGTCGAGCGTGAACTTCGAGATCGGGTCGCCCACGTAAGTGTCGACACCCAGCGACACGACCAGCGCGTCGGGCGCGTACGCGACGATGCGCGCGCAGGCGGTCTCCAGCGCGTCGAACCATGGCCCGGCGCCGGTGCCGGCGGGCAACGGCAGGTTGAGGTTGAAGCCCGCGCCGGCGCCGCGTCCGCTCTCGTCGGCGTGTCCCAGGTAGAACGGGTATTCGGTACGCGGATCGCCGTGCAGGCTCGCGAACAGCACGTCGTCGCGATCGTAGAAGATCTGCTGCGTGCCGTTGCCGTGGTGGTAGTCGACGTCGAGGATCGCCACGCGGCGCGCGCCCGCGTCGCGCCAGGCCTGCGCGGCGATCGCGGCGTTGTTGAGGAAGCAGTAGCCGCCCATGAAATCGATGCCGGCGTGGTGCCCGGGCGGGCGCACCAGCGCGAACGCGGCACGCGCGCCGGCGGCCACGCGCTCGCGCGCGGTGAGGGTCACGTCCACGCCCAGCCGTGCCGCGGCCCAGCTGCCGGCCGTCAGCGGCGTGCCGCTGTCGAACGCGTACCAGCCGAGGCGGCCCGTGAAGCTGGCCGGCGGCTCGGCGCGCAGCCCGCGCATGGGCCACACGGAGGGCATCGCGTCGTCGGTGCGACCGAGCGCGCGCCATTCTTCCCACGCGCCTTCCAGGAAGCGCAGGTAGTCGGCCGCGTGCACGCGCAGGATGGGCGCCTTGCCGAACGCGCCGGGTGCCAGCAGCGGGCCGATGTCGCGTCGCACGAGCGCCTCCAGCACCATGTCGGCGCGTTCCGGCTTCTCGAAGCAGGGCACGCGCTCGCCGCGATGCATTTCGAACCGGGCGCGGTGCTGGTGGTGCGCGGCGCTGTAGACGATGTCCATCGTTCAGGCCCGCGTGGGGTTGAAGCGGCGCATCCAGTCGACCAACGCCGGGTGGCCCGCACTGGACAGGCCGGCGAGGATGTCGGCGAAGACGTCGTCGCGCTCGTCCTGCCCGAGCTTGTAGCGCTGGCGGCACTCGACCACCGCGGCGCGGAACGCGATCACGCGCTGCGCGAGTTGCACCAGTCGCGGGCCCATCTCGTCGACGCGCCACGCGTTCGGCCGTCCGGCCTCCTGGCGCTCGGTGAGATCGCGCAGGTGGCGCAGGACGGCGTCGGGGCTGTCGTCGAAGCGGACATCGACCTGCAGTTGCGCCGTCGCGTAGTTCCAGGTGGGCGCCTGCGTGCGGTCGGCCATCCAGGACGGCGACACGTAGCCCTGCACGCCCATCCACAGCACGGTGGCCCGCGGCTGGGCGCGCAGCACCGCCACCTGCGCGTTGTGGCGCGCGAAATGGCCTTCCACGGCGGCCAGCGAGCCATCGGCGGCGAACACCGGCACCAGCGGCAGCGGCGTGGAGATCTGGCCTGCGGGGCCGGCACTGCAAAGCCAGGCCAACGGATGGCCATGGGCGAGATCCGCCAGGTCCTGCGGACTCCGGGCGGCGAAACGATCAGGGGCGCTCATGCGGCCAAGCCTAATGCCCCGGACAGTCGAACGCCAGCGCTGCAGGGCCGCGGGCTACCGCGCGCGGGCCAATCTCGCGGCCCGCGGCCTCAATGCACGTAGCGGCTGGGCGGCACGCCGAAGGCGCGCTGGAAGGCCGCGGCGAATGCGCTGGGGCTCTCGTAGCCGACGTCGAACGCGGTGGTGGTGACGGGCTGCCCGCAGGACAGGCGCGCCATGGCCTCCAGCAGCCGCACGTGCTGGCGCCATTCGGCCAGGCTCATGCCGGTCTGCTCGCGGAACAGGCGCGTGAAGGTGCGCCGGCTCATGAAGGCGCGCGCCGCCCAATCGTCGAGCGAGTCGGCCCGCGTCGGGTCCGCGATCAGCGCCTTGCAGACCTTCAGGAGGCGAGCATCGCGCGGCATGGGCGCGCCCAGGTTGGCAGAGGCCGGCGCGTCGATGCTGTCGAGCAGCAGCTGCACGATGCGACCCTCGCGGCCCAGTGCGTCGTACTCGCGCGGCAATGACATGGTCTCGAGGATCAGCGCGCGCAGCAGGTCGGTGACCTCGATCACCCGGCACTCGCGGCGGTCGTCGGCGACCTGCACGTACAGGGTGCGGATGGACACGGCGCTGCGGCAGCGCACCTCGTGGTCGACGCCGGCCGGCATCCAGATGGCGCGTTGCGGCGGCACGATGAAGCTCGCGTGGTCCGTGACGACCGACATCACGCCCGAGGCCGCGTACAGCAGCTGCGCGCGGGCATGGTGGTGGCGCGGATCCACGTAGTCGGCCGGATACTCGTCGGCCAGCGCCACCACGGGGCGCGGGATGCTTTCGAGGTCGGAGCTGCGAAGGGTCATGGCCGTATTTAGCAAGATTCGCGCTCGAACTTCAAGGGTCGCGTCGCGCCGCAGGAACGGCCCGGCCGCGACAATGCATGACCCGAAGACGTCAGCGCGAAGCCCATTGCCGGCTACGCTAGCCCCCATGAACCTGCCAGCCGACCGCGCGATCGACGACGACCTGCCCTCCGACATGCGCCGCTTCCAGCAATGGCTGGCCGCCGCGTACGCCCAGCACGCCGCGCTCGACAGCGTGGACCTGCCGGAAGCGCGCCGGATCGCGGAGCGCGTGCGCGCCCCTTTGACGCAGGGCGGCCCGACGATGGTGCACAGCCACGAGCTGCAGATCCCCAGCGCGCACGGGCCCGTGCGCGTGCGGGTGCACGTGCCCACCGCGGCGGCCGCCCATCCCGCGCTGGTCTACATGCATGGCGGCGGCTGGGTCTTCTTCTCCATCGACACCCACGACCGCCTGATGCGCGAACTCGCCGCGCGCGCGGGTCGCGTGGTGATCGGCGTGGACTACGCGCGGGCGCCCGAGTCGCGCTATCCGGTGGCGCGCGAGCAGGCCACCGCCGCCTGGCGCTGGGCGCGCGACAACGCCGTTGCGCTGGGCCTGGACGCGGATCGGATCGCGCTGGCGGGCGACTCCGCCGGCGCCAACCTCGCCCTGGCCACGGCGCTGGTGCTGCGCGAGGCAGGCGAGCGCCCGGATGCGTTGCTGCTGAACTACGGCGTGTTCTGCGACGACGATTCCACCGAGTCGTTCACGCGCTTCGACGGCCCGGGCTACAACCTGGGCCGCGACGAGATGCGCGGCTTCTGGAACCACTACCTGGGTCCCGCCAACAGCTCCGGCGATCCGTTGGCGATGCCGCTGCGCGCGGATCTCGCCGGCCTGCCACGCACCTGCGTGGTGGTGGCGGAGTGCGACGTGCTGCGCGACGACAGCCTGGCCCTGGCGACACGCCTGCGCGAAGCCGGCGTGTCGCTGGACCTGCAGCGCTATCCCGGGGCGGTGCACAGCTTCCTGGAGGCCGTGTCGTTCTCGGAGCTCGCCGAGCGCGCGCTGGCCCGCAGCAGCGCGTGGCTGCGCGGGTAGCAGCAACAAAAGAAATCCCCGCGGGGCCCTCCCGTGTTGTCATCCTGCGCGAAGTCGCAGGATCCACGCCCGTGGAAGCGCTGTCCCGGGGGTGGATTCCGCGACTGCGCGCGGAACGACAGTCTCATCAGGGATACAGGCCGCGCTCTTCGCGCGCGATCAGGATGCGCTCGCAAGCGACCGCGAACGTGGCGGTGCGCAGCGTGACCTTGTGGCGGTCGGCCGTGTCCCAGATCTTCTTGAGCGCGTCCACCATGATCTTGTCCAGGCGCACGTTGATCTCGTCCTCGCTCCAGAAGAAGCTGGAGAAGTCCTGCACCCACTCGAAGTAGGACACCGTCACGCCGCCGGCGTTGCAGATGACGTCCGGCACCACGAGCACGTTGCGCTCGAACAGCATGTCGTCGGCCTTGGAGGTGGTGGGCCCGTTGGCGCCTTCGAGCACCAGCTTGGCCTTGATGCGGCGGGCGCGGTCCTCGTTGATCTGGCCTTCGAGGGCCGCGGGGATCAGGATGTCGCAGTCGACGTCCCAGAACTCTTCCGACTTGAGGACGTCGGCGCCCTTGAAGCCGGCGACGCCGCCCGTGCGGGCCACGTGCGGGATCAGGTCGCCCAGGTCGAAGCCGTTGGCGTTGTAGATCGTGCCGGTGTGGTCCTGCGCGGCGACGATCTTGCCGCCGGCCTGCGCGAACAGTTCGGCGGCGGAGCCACCCACATTGCCGAAGCCCTGCACCGCCACGCGGGCGCCGTTCAGCTCGAGGCCGATGCGGCGGGCCGCTTCCCTGCCGGTGACGAACACGCCGCGGCCGGTGGCCTTGACGCGGCCGGCCGAGCCGCCCAGGTGCAGCGGCTTGCCGGTGACGACGCCGGTGGCCGTGGAGCCGGTGTTCATCGAGTACGTGTCCATCATCCAGGCCATGATCTGGCCGTTGGTGTTCACGTCGGGCGCCGGGATGTCCTTCTGCGGACCGATGATCAGGCCGATCTCGCTGGTGTAGCGGCGCGTCATGCGCTCGAGTTCCTTGTGCGACAGCAGCTTGGGATCGACGCGGATGCCGCCCTTGGCGCCGCCGAACGGCAGGTTCACCGCGGCGCACTTGACCGTCATCCAGGCCGACAGCGCCATCACCTCTTCCAGCGTGACGTCCGGGTGGTAGCGCACGCCGCCCTTGCCCGGGCCGCGCGACAGGTTGTGCTGCACGCGAAAGCCCTCGAAGTGCGCCACGGTGCCGTTGTCCAGCTCGATGGGCACGTCGACGATCAGCGCACGCTTGGGGCGCTTGAGGGTCTCCACCCAGCGCGCCAGGTTGCCCAGGTAGGGCACCACGCGGTCGACCTGCGACAGGTACGTGCCCCAGGGGCTGTCATCGGTGGGCGAAACGTACGACAGGTTGCTCATGACGATTTCCTTGTGTCTGATGGAGGTTCGCGGTTGCCGGAGCCTCGTGGGCCGCGACCCGCAAGATCCTTGGGCGCGGGCGATCTCGATCGGAAACGAGCCCGCGCCGCGGCGTGGAGCGGACTGTAGGCCGGACCGCGCCGAATTAGTCACGGAGCGATATGCAAGATTTGCATGACCCCTGCGCCTCGGTTTCATGCCGGTTACGCAAGGGCATCGCGCCTACACTGGATGCATGATGAACTCGAACACCCCGACCGTGCCATCCCCGGGGGCTTCCGGCCCCGGAGCCGCGCCGTTGCTGGCCTTCGTGGGCGGCGGCAACATGGCCAGCGCCATCCTGGGCGGACTGATCGCCGCCGGCCATCCGGCCGATCGCGTGGTGGTGGTGGAGCCGCATGCGCCCCAGGCCGACATCGTTCGCGACAAGTTCGGCGTGCGCGTGGAGGCCGACGGCGGCGCGGCGCTGGCAGGCGCCGAGATCGTCGTCTGGGCCGTCAAGCCCCAGGTCTTCGGCGCTGCGGCCGCGCCATGCGCGCCCTACGTCGGCGGCGCGCTCCACCTGTCGGTGATGGCCGGCATCCGCAGCGACGCGATCGCGCGCGCCACCGGCAGCGAACGCGTGGTGCGCTCCATGCCCAACACGCCAGCGCTGATCGGCGAAGGCATCGCCGGCCTCCACGCGCGCGCCGCGGTGACGCCCGCCGACCGCGCGGCGATCGAACGCGTGCTGGCGCCCACCGGCGAGACGCTGTGGGTGACGCGGGAGAGCGACCTCGACGCCGTGACCGCGCTGTCCGGGTCGGGCCCGGCCTACGTCTTCTTCTTCCTCGAGGCGATGATGCAGGCCGCGGCCGACATGGGCCTGGAGCCGGAGCAGGGACGCCGGCTGGCACAGGCCACCTTCAAGGGCGCGACCTCGCTCGCGCGCGCCTCCGACGAATCACCCGAGACGCTGCGCTCGCGCGTGACGTCCAGGGGAGGCACCACCTACGCCGCGATCACGGCGATGGAAGCGTCGGGCGTGAAGCCGGCCATCGTCGCTGCACTGCGCGCGGCGCAGGCGCGCGCCAAGGAACTCGGGGACGAGTTCGGCGGCTAGTGTCGTGATTGGGGCGCCAAGAGGAACGAGAGCACGACGCCGGCGAACACGGCCGCACCCAGCCAGTGGTTGGCGCGGAACGCGCGGAAGCAGCCATCGCGGGTGCGGCCGTAGATGAGCGTGAAGTGCCACGCGGCTTGCAGCGCCGCGGCCACGATGCCCACCGCGTACACCGGCCCCAGGCCCAGCTTCAGGCCCAGGTAGAGCCACGACAGCAGGTAGACCGCGTAGAACGCCATCACGCCCGCCACGTCGAAGCGGCCCAGCGTGATCGCCGAGGTGCGCATGCCGATCCTCAGGTCGTCGTCGCGATCCACCATCGCGTACTCGGTGTCGTAGGCGAGCACCCAGAACAGGTTGCCCACCAGCAGCAGCCACGCGAGCGTCGGCACGGCCGCCGCCATCGCGGCGAACGACCAGTCACGGCCGCCGGTGGCCGCGGAGAACGCCATCGGGATGCCGAAGCTGAAGGCCACGCCCAGGACGGCCTGCGGCATCGACACATGGCGCTTGGCGTAGGGATATGCCAGCGTCACCACCAGCGCGAAGAACGACAGCAGGATGGTGGGCGGGTTGGTCGTGAGCACCAGCGCGAACGCCACCAGCGCGAGAACGGCGCCGAACACGAGCGCCTGCTTCACCGACAGGGCCCCGCTGGTCACCGGGCGCTGGGCCGTGCGCTTCACGTGCTTGTCGAACTCGCGGTCGGCCACGTCGTTGATGCAGCAGCCGGCGCTGCGCATCAGGATCGTGCCCAGCGCGAACACCGCCAGCAGGTGCCAGCCGGGGAAGCCGTCGCAGGCGATCCACAGCGCCGACAGCGTGGGCCACAGCAGCAGCAGCCAGCCGGCGGGGCGGTTCCAGCGGATCAGGTCGAGGTACAGGGTGATGCGGCTCGAGGACATGGCGGCATTGTCGCCCGGTCCCGTCCGCACGCCGGCAGTCGCGCGACGGCGTCAGCGCGCGCCGAAGATGCTCTCGAGGCCGCTGCCCGGGATGCCGCCGATCGCCACCAGGCGGCCGTCCAGGCCCCGGAAGACGAGGCCCGGCGTGCCGCGCAGGTTGAACGCGTTCATCAGGCCTTCGTGCGCCTCGAGGGTGCGCGCGACGTCGCCGGGCACCGGCGTCGGCATCAGGTTCGCGTCCTCCATCGACGCGTGCGGACCGCCCCGCAGCATGCGCTCGACGCCGAACGCGTGCGCGCGTTCGTAGGCCGCCAGGCGCCTGGCGGGATCCGGATCGGCCAGCAGCGTCGCGGCCTTGCCGGCGCTGGTCGGCGCGATGACGGCCACCATGAGGTAGCGCAGCTGCACCTTGCCGCTGTCCACCCACGGGCGCGCATCGGCCCAGAACTTGGCGCAGTAGATGCAGTTCGCGTCAAGGAACACGTAGACCTTGCGCGGCGCGTCGTCGCGGCCATCGGCGATCCACTTCGCGTGCGAGAGATCGTCCAGGCTGACGGACGCGGCGCCCTGGCGTTGGTTGTCGCCCGTCCACTGCGCGGCAGGCGCCTGTGCGCAGGACAGGGCCAACGTGGCGGCGGCGAGGCAGATCAGCGGGAAGCGCGTCATGGTGGAGGGAACGTGGCAGGCCCCGGTAGACCCGCGGCCATCACCGATGGTTCCATCAGTCTTCCAAGCGCTTCTGGAAGATCAGGCCCGCGTGCTCGCGCAGCGCGTGGAACTTGATCTTGGGCCAGTTGGCCTCGACCGCGCGCAGCTCGGGCGCGTATTCCACCAGGATGGCCGGCGCGTTGACCGCGTCGTAGGCGATGCGGTGGGCGTTGTTGTCGATGAAACGCTGGAGCTCCTTGTCGCCGCCATCGTCCGGGTCGCAGGTGATCCAGCGCGCGAGCGCGTAACGCGCCGGCTGGATGCGCGCGCGCACGCCGTACTCGTGCTCCAGCCGATGCGCCACCACTTCGAACTGCAGCTGGCCTACCGCGCCCAGCAGCAGCACGGTGCCCAGCACCGGCCGGAAGACCTGGATCGCGCCTTCCTCGCCCAGCTGGGTGAGCCCGGCGCGCAGCTGCTTGGTCTTGAGCGGATCGGCCACTTCCACCGTGCGGAAAAGCTCGGGCGCGAAGAACGGCAGGCCGGTGAACTGCAGCGCCTCGCCCTCGGTGAGCGTGTCGCCCAGCTGCAGCACGCCGTGGTTGGGGATGCCGATGATGTCGCCGGCGAAGGCCTCGTCGAGCAGCTCGCGGCGCTGCGACAGGAAGGACACGACGGTGTTGGGTCGCAGCTCCTTGCCCGAGCGCACCACCTTCAGCCGCATGCCGCGCTCGAAGTGGCCCGAGGCCACGCGCAGGAACGCGATGCGGTCGCGGTGCGACGGATCCATGTTGGCCTGGATCTTGAACACGACGCCTGTGAACTTGGGCTCGTCGGGCTTGACCTCGCGCTGCATCGCGGGCCGCGGGCCGGGCGACGGGGCGAGGTTCACGAGCGCGTCGAGCACCTCCTGGACGCCGAAATTGTTGATGGCCGAGCCGAAGAACATGGGCGTCTGGCGGCCTTCGAGGAAGGCCTCCTCGTCGAACTCGGGCGCCGCGGCGCCCAGCAGCTCGATCTCGTCCTGCGACTGTTGCCAGCCCATGCCGAAGCGCTGGGCGTTGCCGGGCGCGGCCAGGTCGGTCACGACCTCCTCGTCGCCGCCCACCCGATCCTCGCCCGGCGAGAACACGCGCATCTGCCTCTTGCGCAGGTCGACCACGCCGCCGAACAGCTTGCCCATGCCCACCGGCCAGGTGAACGGCACCACGCTCATGCCCAGCTCGCGCTCGATCTCGTCCATCAGCACGAGCGGCTCCTGCACCTCGCGGTCCATCTTGTTGACGAAGGTGAGGATGGGCGTGTTGCGCGCACGGCAGACCTGCAGCAGGCGGCGCGTCTGCGGCTCGACGCCGTTGGCCGCGTCGATCACCATCAGCGCGGCATCGACGGCGGTCAGCACGCGGTAGGTGTCCTCGGAGAAGTCCTGGTGGCCCGGCGTGTCGAGCAGGTTGATGACGCAGTCGCGGTATTCCATCTGCATCACCGACGACGCCACCGAGATGCCGCGCTGTTTCTCGATCTCCATCCAGTCGGAGGTGGCGTGCCGCGCCGCCTTGCGCGCCTTCACCGACCCGGCGATCTGGATCGCGCCCGAGAACAGCAGCAGCTTTTCCGTGAGCGTGGTCTTGCCCGCGTCAGGGTGGGAAATGATGGCGAAGGTGCGGCGGCGGCGCACCTGGGTGGCGAGATCGGCGGACATGGTGGCGTGCGCCGGCCCGGAGATCGGGCGAGCGCTGGGATGCGGGGTAACCCGTGATTATCGCGCTCCCGCACTCGGCACGGCGAATGATGCTTCAAGGCGGCGCCGACTCGCCCAGCTGGTCACCCACCACCTTGAGCGCGTGCCCCACCCAGGCCTCCTTCTCGCCCACCGGCGCCGCGTAGTGCAGCGCCTGGCGCGTGGCCTCGCGGCCGGCGGCGCGCCACATGACCCAGGTGGCCAGGTAGGTAGAGGCCATGCAGCCGCCGGCGGTGGCGATGGGGCCGCGGGCGATGAACGGCTCGTCGGCCACGCGCACGCCGGCCTCGACGACCCAGGGCTTGGTGGTGAGGTCGGTGCAGGCCGGTGCGTCGCCCAGCATGCCCAGCCGCGCGAGCAGCAGCGTGCCCGAGCACTGAGCGCCGATCAGCTGGCGCGTCGGGTCGAGCACGATGCGGTCCATCAGCGCCGCGTTCTCGGAGATCGCGCGCGTGTAGATGCCGCTGCCGAACAGCACGACATCGGCGTCCAGCACGAACTCCAGCGGCTGCTGCGCGGTGATGGTGACGCCGTTCATCGACGTGACCTGGGTCGACGGGCTGGCGATCTCGGCCTGCACGCCGGACGCGCGCAGCCGGTTGATCAGGCCCAGCGCGACGAAGGAGTCGAGCTCGTTGAAGCCGTCGAACGTGACGATCGCGACGCGCATGGCCATCCTTCGCAGCGGCGGGGCTGCCTATTCCTCGAGCAACGAGCGCAGCATCCAGGCCGTCTGTTCATGGACGGTCAGGCGTTGCGTGAGCAGGTCGGCGGTGGGTTCGTCGCCGGCCTTGTCGGCCAGCGGGAACAGCTTGCGGGCGGTGCGGGCGACGGCCTCGTGGCCAGCCACCAGCACGCGCACCATCTCGAGCGCCTTGGGCGGCGTCCCGGGCGCATCGGGGAGCGAGCTGAGCTTGCCGAACTGGGCGTACGAGCCGGGCGCGTGGTGGCCCAGCGAGCGGATGCGTTCGGCGACCGGATCGACGGCGTTCCACAGCTCGGTGTACTGGCCCATGAACATCACGTGAAGCGTGTTGAACATCGGGCCGGTGACGTTCCAGTGGAAGTTGTGCGTCGTCAGGTACAGGGTATAGGTATCGGCCAGCAGGTGGGCGAGGCCATCGGCGATCGCGGCGCGATCCTTGGCGCTGATGCCGATGTCGATGGTGCTGGCGGCGGTGGATTTCTTGGGCATGCGTTCCCTCGTGTTGGAACGCGCAAGCTTAGGCATTGGGCCGGCTGTCGGCCAATGTCCTGCTTCAAAGACCCCTTGCCGGAGTCGGGCGAGAGGCGACGCTCAGGCGTGGGCGTCGAGCAGGCTGCCGGCGCCGCCGTAGGTCTCGGGCGCCGCGGCGGCCTTGGCGGCCTGCGCCACGGTGGCGACCTTGGGGGCGGCCGCGGGTGCAGCCGCTACGGGCCTGGCGGCGGCCGGCTTGGCCGTCGCGGCAGCGGCGGCCGGCGCGGCAGCCTTGCTGGCCGGGGCGTGCGGTGAGCGGGTGGACTTCGTCGCTGCGGTGGAGTTGGCTTGGATGCGCATGGCGGGTTCCTGATGGGTCGGGCGCGATGCCGGGGCCCTGAAGGCTTTCATCGCACCCTGATCGTAGGCAGGACCCCGCATTTCTAAAGCCCGATCAACAGGCCGGAACGCGGCCAGTTCGCAGGCTCATTCCCCGGTCTTGAACGAGGTGAAGGTGCGCGTCTGCACGCGCTTGATGTCCTGCGGCAGCGAATCGGGCACCGTCATCCTGGCCAGGTCGTCGGCCTTCAGGAACACGCTCGGGTTGGCCGCCACGTCCTTCTGCACGAACTTCAGCGAGGCCTTGTTCGGGTTGGCGTAGAACACCTTGTTGGTGAGCGACGCGTGCACCTCGGGGCGCAGGATGTAGTTGATGAACAGCAGCGCGTTCTGCGGGTGCGGCGCGTCGGACGGGATGGCCATCGAGTCGAAGAACAACGTGGCGCCGGTCTTGGGCACGAACGCGACGATGTCGTTGCCGTTCTTCTCCTTGATGGCGCGGGCGCGGGCGATGTTGATGTCACCCGAGTAGCCCAGCACGGCGCAGACCGAGCCTGCGACCATGTCGTTGATGTAGCCCGACGACGAGAAGCGCGAGACGTCCGGGCGGATCTTCTTGAGCATCGCGCCGGCCGCCGCGTAGTCGGCCGCCGTGTGGCTGTAGGCCGGCTTGCCCACGTAGCCGAGCGCGATGGGCAGCACCTCGGACGGCGAATCGAGGAAGCTGATGCCGCAGCCCTTCAGCTTGTCCGCGTACTTCGGGTCGAAGAGCAGCGACCACGGGTTCTCGGGCATCGGCAAGGCGCCCAGCGCGGCCTTGACCTTGCCGGTGTTGATGCCCACGGTGATGTAGCCCCACAGCCAGTCGACCAGGTACTGGTTGCCCGGGTCGACCTTGGCCATCAACTGCAGCAGCGCGGGGTCGAGGTTGCCCCAGTTGGTGAGCTTGGTCCGGTCGAGCTTCTGGAACAGCCCCGCCTCGATCTGCATCTTGGCGAAGTGCGCGCTGGGCACCACGATGTCGTAGCCCGTCCGGCCCGCCACCAGCTTGCCGTGCAGGATCTCGTTGGTGTCGTAGTTGTCGTAGTTGACCTTGATGCCGGTCTCCTTCTCGAAATTCTTCAACGTGTCGTCGGCGATGTAGTCCGACCAGTTGTAGATGTTGAGCACCTTGGGTTCCGGCGCAGCGTGGGCGGCGGGCGCGAGCAGGGCTGCGGCGAGGCTGGCCGCGAAGGCGAGGAGACGGGGCAGGCGGGTCGACATGGGGCAAGGACTCCGGAAGGCAAGGGTTGCGGCAATGGCCGTATTGCACCACGGCCATCGCCGGCCTGCCTGACGGGAACGTTCCGTTCCGAACTACGATCGCCGGTACCGTTCCACTGTCGCAACGAGGATCCCTGGCCCATGGCATCGCCCCTGTCCGTCCGCCGTCCCCTTCACCGCGTCGCACCCCTGGCTGCCCTGGCCGCCCTGGCCCTGGCCGCCGCCGCGCTGCCGGCGCCCGCCGGCGCGCAGGCCGGCCCCCAGGCCACCGGGTACATCAACTACGACCTCGACGACACCCTCGTCCATCCGGTGCATGCGTTGCACGGCATGGTGAGCTCGGCGAGCGCGCTGGCCAGCGACATCGGCGTGGACGTGCTGCGGCGCGGCGGCAACGCCGTGGACGCCGCGGTCGCCGTGGGATTCGCGCTGGCGGTCGCGCTGCCCAACTCCGGCAACATCGGCGGCGGCGGCTTCATGATCCTGCACGATGGCAAGACCGGCAAGGACACCGCCATCGACTTCCGCGAGACCGCGCCGGCGCGCGCCACGCGCGACATGTTCCTCGACGCCAACGGCCGCGTCGTCGCCGAGAAGTCGCTGTTCACGCAAGCCGCCATCGGCGTGCCGGGCACCGTGGCCGGGCTCTCCTACGCGCTCGACCACTACGGCACGATGAAGCGCGCCACGCTGGTCGCGCCGGCCATCGCGCTGGCGCGCCAGGGCTTCCCGGTGGGCGAGACGCTGTCGCGCGCCTTCGCCGCGGAGCACGATCACCTCGGCGCCTGGGAGGGCACGCGCAAGGTCTTCTTCCACGACGGCCGCGTGCCGCGCACCGGCGACATCCTGCGCAACCCCGACCTGGCCCGCAGCCTGGAACTGATCGGCCGCGACGGCCCGCGGGCGTTCTACGACGGCCCCATCGGCGCGGCCATCGTCGCCGAGGCGCGCGCGCACGGCGGCCTGATCACCACGGACGACCTGAAGAACTACAAGGTCGTCGAGCGCACGCCGGTGCGCGGCAGCTACCGCGGCTTCGAGATCGTCTCGATGCCGCCACCGAGCTCCGGCGGCGTGCACGTGATCCAGATCCTCAACATCCTGTCGAACTTCCCGCTGCGCGACTGGGGCCACAACAGCGCGAAGACCATCCACGTGATGGCCGAGGCGGAGCGCCGCGCCTACGCCGACCGCTCCGAGTACCTGGGCGACCCCGACTTCGTGAAGGTGCCGGTCGCCGGGCTCACGTCACCGGCCTACGCGAAGGAACTGGCCGCCCAGATCGACCTCGACCACGCGACGCCGTCGGCGCAGATCAGGCCCGGCCGTCCGCAGCCCTACGAGAGCGACCAGACCACGCAGTTCACCGTGGCCGACGACAGTGGCAGCGTCGTCAGCGTCACCTACACGCTCAACACCAACTTCGGCTCCGGCATCGTCGCCTCGGGCACCGGCATCCTGCTCAACAACGAGATGGACGACTTCTCCGTCAAGCCCGGCGTGTCCAACGCCTACGGCCTCGTGGGCGGCAACGCCAACGCGGTCGCACCGTTGAAGCGCCCGCTCAGCTCGATGTCGCCCACGATCGTGCTCAAGGACGGCAAGCCCTGGATCGCCACCGGCTCGCCAGGCGGCGCGCGCATCATCACGACGACGCTGCAGGTGATCGTGAACATGATCGACTTCGAGATGAACCCGGCCGAGGCCGGTTCGGCCGTGCGCTTCCACGACCAATGGCTGCCCGACGAGCTGCGCATCGAGCGCGGCCTGAGTCCCGACACCATCGCGCTGCTGCGCGGCATGGGCCACAACGTGGTCGAGCACCAGGCCATGGGCGACACGCAGACCATCGAGGTCACGCCCAACGGCTTCTACGGCTACGCGGACCAGCGCGACCCGAACGGCGCGGCGCGCGGGTACTAGGGCCTATGCGTGCCCTAGGCTGAGGGTACTCCGCCGACACTGAACGCGATGGTGGTGAGGCTGTCGTCGCTCGTGGCCAGCGTGGCGCCGCCGTGCATCGAGGCCACCGCCTTGACGATGGCCAGGCCCAGTCCGTGGCCGTGGATCTCGCCGGTGTCGTGGCGCGAGGAATCGACCCGGTAGAAGCGGTCGAAAAGGCGCGGCAGGTGCGTGGCGCCGATGGTCGGGCCGGGATTGGCCACGGCGATCCAGATGGCGCCGGCGCGGCGCGAGATCGTCACCACCAGGCGGGCGCCGTCCGCGGAATGCTCGATGGCGTTCTGCAGCAGGTTGGTGAGCGCGCGGCGGAACAGCGCGATGTTCATCGTCGCCTGGGCCTGAAGCTCGCCCTCGATGGCCACCGTGGTGCCGGTGTCGTCGAGCAGCGGCTCGAAGAAGTCGATCGTCACCTCCACTTCGTGGGCGACGATCACCGCGGTCAGGCCCGTGGCGGCCTCGCCCTGGTCGGCGCGGGCCAGGAACAGCATGTCGTTGACGATGGAGCGCAGGCGTTCCAGCTCCTCGAGATTGGACTGCAGCGTCTCCTGGAACTCGGCGGCGCTGCGCGGCCGCGACAACGCCACCTGCGTGCCGCCGATCAGGTTGGCCAGCGGCGTGCGCAGTTCGTGCGCCACGTCGGCGTTGAAGCCTTCGAGCTGCTGCCAGGCGTCTTCCAGCCGCCCCAGCGCGCCGTTGAACGCGACGGTGAGGTCTTCCAGTTCCACCGGCAGGCGATCGAGGCGCAGGCGCTGCGACAGGGTCTTGGGCCGCAGCGCGCGCGCCTGCTCCGACAGCCGCTGCAGCGGGCGCAGCCCGATGCGCGCGATCCACCAGCCCAGCGCCATGACCAGCCCCACGGCGGCCAGGGTCAGCAGGCCGAACGCGACCAGGAAGGCGCGCATCGTGTGGTCGAACGGCGCGGTGTCCACGCCCACGATCAGCCGCACGGCCGGCCGGTCGGAGAATGCTGCGAGGCGCATCGACAGCGTGCGGTAGGTGCGGCCCACGCTGGGCAGCGTCAGGCTGCCGTGGCCGGCCTCGCCCAGGTTGACGCGCTCCATCTCGTCCAGGCCCTTGCCGTAGAGGAACCGCGGGTCGTCGCTGAGCACCCAGAAGCGCACGCTGCCGTCGGCGGGCGACAGCGTGTCCATCTTCACCTGCAGGCGGGACCAGTGCTCGAGGTCGCCGAAGCGTTCCATCGAGTAGCGCATGTTCTGCAGGTTGGTGTTCAGGTCGTCGTTCTCGTGGCGCGTCAGCTCGCGCTCGAGCACGCCGTACAGCGCGGCGCCCACCAACGTGAACATGGCCAGCGCGGCCAGCGCGAACATCCCCACGAGTCGTGTCGTGATGGACCGCTTCACGCCTGCGACTCCTCGTTCGACGGCGCCTCGTCGCGGGCCTCCATCACGTAGCCCATGCCGCGGATCGTGTGCAGCAGCTTGGGCACGAACGCGTTGTCCACCTTGGCGCGCAGCCGCTTGATCGCCACCTCCACCACGTTGGTGTTGGAGTCGAAGTTCATGTCCCACACCAGCTCGGCGATGGCCGTCTTCGACAGGATCTCGCCCTGCCGACGCGCGAGCACGGCCAGCAGCGCGAACTCCTTGGCGCTGAGGTCGATGCGCTCGGTGCCGCGCCACGCCTTGCGCGCGATCAGGTCGATCAGCAGGTTGGAGATCTTCAGCTGCGTTGGCTCCTGGGCGCGCCCGCGACGCTGGAGGGCATGCAGGCGCGCGAGCAGCTCGAGGAACGAGAAGGGCTTGACCAGGTAGTCGTCGGCGCCGTCGTGCAGGCCGCGCACGCGATCCTCGATGGAGTCGCGCGCCGTGAGCATGATGACGGGCGTCTGCTTGACCTGGCGCAGCGCGCGCAGCAGCGTGAAGCCGTCGATGCCGGGCAGCATCGCGTCGAGCACGATCACGTCGTAGTCGTGCACCAGCGCCAGGTGCTGGCCGTCGGTGCCGTTGTGCGCCACGTCGACGGCGCAGCCTTGCTCCGCGAGGCCCTTGCGCAGGTACTCCGCGGTCTTGAGCTCGTCCTCGACGATGAGAAGCTTCATGGCGCTCACGGTGATGTCAATGCTTCGGCTCATCGACGACGACGGGGAGCGAGCGGTCGAAGTCGGTGCCGTCGGCATTGATGCTGTCCCGGGCGGCCTTCGCCGCCTTGCGCGCCTGCCGAGCCTTCTTGCGGCTCTCGTACCAGTAGTGCGTACGGTCCAGGTACAGGTAGACGATCGGCGTCGTGAACAGCGTCAGCATCTGCGACAGCACCAGGCCGCCCACCATCGCGTAGCCCAGCGGTCGGCGCAGCTCGGCACCCTGGCCGTGACCCAGCATCAGCGGCAGGCCGGACAGAAGTGCGCACATCGTCGTCATCATGATGGGGCGGAAGCGCAGCAGGCACGCTCGGTAGATCGCCTCCTCGGGTTTCATGCCCTGCTCGCGCTCGGCCGTGAGCGCGAAGTCCACCATCATGATGCCGTTCTTCTTGACGATGCCGATCAGCAGGATGATGCCGATCAGCGCGATGACGGTCAGGTCGTAGCCGCCGGCCATCAGGATCAGCAGTGCGCCGACGCCGGCGGAGGGCAGGGTCGACAGGATGGTCAACGGGTGGATGTAGCTCTCGTACAGCAGGCCCAGCACGATGTAGACCGCCACCAGCGCCGCAGCGATCAGGTAGGGCTGACTCTTGAGCGAGTCGCCGAAGGCCTGCGCCGTGCCCTGGAACGATCCGCTCAGCGCCTTGGGCAGGCCCATGTCCGCTTGCGCCTTGTTGATCGCGTCGACCGCCTGGCCAAGCGAGGCGCCGGGCTTCAGGTTGAACGACAGCGTCACCGCGGGGAACTGGCTCTGGTGGCTGATCGTGAGGTAGCTGGTCTTGCTGCTGTCGACCTTCACGAAGGTGGACAGCGGTACCTGTTGCCCGGTGACGGGCGAAGTCAGGTAGAGCTTGCTGAACAGGCTGGGGTCCTCCTGCAGCTTCGGGGTCACCTCCAGCACCACGTGATAGCTGTTGATCTGCGTGAAGTACTGGTTCACCTGGCGCTGGCCGATGGCGTCGTAGATCGTGGCGTCGATCAGCGCGGGGGTGATGCCGAAGGTCGAGGCACGGTCCCGGTCGATCGTCAACGTCGCGGTCGTGGCGGCGCTCTGCAGGTCGGAGGCGACGTCCGTCAGCTGCGGCAGTTGCTGGAAGCGCTCCAGCAGCTTGGGCGACCATTCGTCGAGCTCCGAGAGGTTGGCGTCGGTGATGGTGTACTGGTACTGCGTCCGCGCCAGCCGGCCGCCGACGTTGATGTCCTGGCCGGACTGCATCAGCAGCGACGCGCCTTCGACCTTCGCCAGCTTCGGGCGCAGGCGCGCGATGATCTCGTCGGAGCTGACCTTGCGGCCTTCGTCCTTCGGCTTCAGCGCGATGAAGAAGTTGCCGAGGTTGAACTGCGACGAGTTGCCGAACATCGCCACGCCGGTGACGTCGGGGTCCTGGCGGATGATGTCGGCGAACGCCACCTGGCGCCGGTTCATCGACGTGAACGACGAATCCTGGGCCGCCTGGGCGCTGCCGAAGATGAAGCCTGTGTCCTGCTGCGGGAAGAAGCCCTTGGGGATGATGATGAACAGCACCACCGTGGCCGCGAGCGTCGCGAAGAACACCATCAGCGTGACGAACTGGTGCCTGAAGACGACATCGAGCCCGCGCTTGTAGCCGTTGAGCATCTTCTCGAAGCCCAGCTCGGACAGCTTGTAGATGCGGCCGTGCCTGGTCTTGTGCTCGTCCTTGAGGAAGCGGGAGCACAGCATCGGGGTGAGCGTCAGCGAGATGCACACCGAGACGAAGATCGTCAGCGTCACCGTCACCGCGAACTCGCGGAACAGCCGGCCGACGATGCCGCCCATCAGAAGCAGCGGGATGAACACGGCCACCAACGACACCGAGATCGAGATGATGGTGAAGCCGATCTCGCTCGAGCCCTTGAAGGCCGCGTCCATCGGACTCATGCCTTCCTCGACGTAGCGATAGATGTTCTCCAGCATCACGATGGCGTCGTCGACGACGAAGCCGACCGCGATGGTCAGCGCCATCAGCGAGAGGTTGTCGAGGCTGTAGTTCAGCAGGTACATCGCGCCCGCGGTGCCCATCAGCGCGAGTGGCACCGTGACGCTGGGGATCAGCGTGGCCGCCACGTTGCGCAGGAACAGGAAGATCACCAGCACGACGAGCACGATGGTCAGCGCCAGTGTCGACTCGACGTCCTTGACGGCGGCGCGGATGGTCTGCGTGCGGTCGATCAGCGTGTCGACCTTGACCGTGGGCGGTATCGCCGCCTGCAGCTTGGGCAGCGCGGCCTTGATCGCGTCGACGGTCTCGATCACGTTGGCGCCCGGCTGCTTGGTGATGACGAGAATCATGCCGCGACCGTTGCCCACGCTGTCGGGGGCGGCGGCGCCGGAGTAGGCCCAGCCGGCCGCCTTGGTGTTCTCCGGCGCGTCCACGGCCACGCCGATGTCCCTGATGCGCACCGGCGCGCCGCCCTTGTACGCGATGATCACGTCGTTCCAGGGCTTGGCCTCGAGCAGCTGGTCGTTGTCGTAGACGGTGAACGACTGGTTCGGACCGTCGAGCGTGCCCTTGGGCGAGTTCGTGGAGACGTTGGCGATGACGCCGCGGACGTCCTCCAGGCTGATGCCGAGCGCCGCGATCTTTGCCGGGTCCACCTGCACCCGCACGGCGGGCTTGTTCACGCCGCCGATGTTGACCAGGCCCACGCCATTGATCTGCGAGATCTGCTGCGCGAGGATGTTGTCTGCGTAGTCGTTGACCTGGATCAGCGGCAGCGTGTCGGAATGGACCGCCAGCAGCATGATGGGCGAGTCCGCCGGGTTGACCTTGCGAAAGGTCGGCGGCGCCGGCAGGGTGGTCGGCAGCTGGCCGGTGGCGCCGTTGATGGCGGCCTGCACGTCGAGCGCGGCGCCGTCGATCGCGCGGTTCAGGTCGAACTGCAACGTGATCTGGGTCGAACCGATGCCGCTGACGGAGGTCATCTGGGTCAGGCCGGCGATCAGCGAGAACTGCCTCTCGAGCGGCTGCGCCACGTTCGATGCCATGGTCTCCGGACTGGCGCCCGGCAGGCTGGCGGAGACCTGGATGGTGGGGAAATCCACCTGCGGCAGCGGTGCGATCGGCAACAGCGGATAGACCGCGATGCCGACCAGCAGGATCGCGATCGCCAGCAGCGTCGTGCCGATCGGCCGCTTGATGAAGCCAGAGGAAACGCTCACTTCTTCTCTCCCGAGGCCGCCGATGCGCCGGCGGCCCCGCTCGCAGCCGAGCCTGGCTTGCTCAGGACCACGTGCGATCCGGGCTGCAGCTGGTACGTGCCGTCGGTCACGACCTTGTCATTGGCGCCCAGCCCCGGCCCCGCGGCGACGAGCGCGACGCCATCCTCGATCTGCACCAGCGAGATCGTCTGGCTGCGTACCGTCTGCCCATCCGGATTGAGGGCATACACGAAGACGCCGGACTGGCTGCGCTGGACAGCGCCGGCGGGAATGGTCAGCGCCTTCGGGTAGGTGCCCAGGATCAGGCGCACGTTGACGTACTGGCCCGGCCACAGGTTGTGCTGCGGGTTCGGAAAGCTGGCCTTCATCTGCACGGTGCCGCTGGTCGTGTCGATCTGGTTGTTGACGACGGTCAGCGTGCCTGCAGCGAGCAGCTCGCTGTTGTCGCGCGAGATTGCCTTCACGAGCAGCGGCTGGTGCGTCTTCGCGATCGCACGGTTGGTGTCCTGCACGGCGTCTTCCGGCAGCGTGAACAGCACCGAGATCGGGTCGATCTGGTTGATGACGACCAGGCCCGTGGTGTCGGCGGCATGCACGATGTTGCCCGGGTCGACCAGGCGCGTGCCGACGCGACCGCTGATCGGCGCGGTGATGGTCGTGTAGTCGAGCTGCACCTGCGCGTACTTGACGGCCGCTTCATCGGCCTTGACGGTGGCTGCGAGCTGGTCGACCAGGGCCTTCTGCGTGTCGACCTGCTGCTGCGTGGCCGCGTCCTGCTTGATCAGGGTCTCGTAGCGCTCCAGGTCGATGCGCGCGTTGGCCAGCGTGGCCTGGTCCTTCGCCTGCGTGGCCTGTGCCTGCAGCAACTGGGCCTGGTACGTGCGCGGGTCGATCCGGGCAATGACCTGGCCCTTCTTGACATCGTCGCCTTCGTTGAAACCGACCGCATCGAGCTGGCCATCGACGCGCGTCTTGACCGTGACCGAGAACGTCGGCATCACCGTGCCGATGCCGATGCGAAAGATCGGCATGTCCTGCACCTTCACCGGAGCGACCGTGATGGTCACCGCCGCGGGGCCCTGCTTCTTCTTGTCCTTGGAATCGTCGGCGGCATGGGTCGGACGGGCGACTGACCAGAGGCCGACGCCGAGGACGGCAACGGCGATCGTGGCAAGGGCCCAGGTGGTTTGGTGGCGAGAGAAGGTCGTGGTCATGGCGTCGGTTCGGTTCATAGCGGCTGCGCTGCGGAGGCGGCAGGGGCTGCGGCGAGGGGATCGGAAGCGCTCCAGCCACCGCCAGTGGCGGAGACGAGCGAGATGCTGGCGGCCATCAGGCGGCCGCGCAGCTGCACGGCGGTGCGCTGGTTGTTGAGCAGCGTCGACTGCGTCGTGACGACACTCAGGTAGCTGAGCGTGCCGGCACGGTACTGCGCGATGGCGGACTGCTCGGCCTGCAACGACGAGCGCACGGCCTGGTCCTGGAACGTCACTTCCTGGGACAGCAGGCGCAGCAACGCCAGTTCGTCTTCGACCTGCTGGAAGCCGCCGAGCACCGTTTCCTTGTACTGCGCGACGGTGATGTCGTACGCCGCCAGGGCCTGTGCGACACGCGCGGTGCGCAGTCCGCCGTCGAAGATCGTCTCCGCCAGCGCGGCGCCGAGCGACCACACGCGCGCGGGGGCGTCGAACAGATTGCTCAGGGCGGCGGCGCCGAAGCCGCCGCTGGCGCTCAGCGTCAGCTGCGGAAAGTACGCGGCCTTGGCGACGCCGATGTTGGCGTTCGCCGCCGCGGCGCGGCGCTCGGCGCCGGCGATGTCCGGGCGGTGCTCCAGCAGTTCGGAGGGCAGGCCGGCCGGCGTGTCGGGCATCTGCAGCGCCAGCGGCTGGTTGGCGGGCGCGGCAGCCAGCGTGAACTGCGCAGGCGCGCGGCCGGTGAGCACGGCGATCGCGTGCTCGAGTTGGGCACGTGTCGCGTCGAGGTCGATGGCGGCGGCCTGGGCTTGCGCCAGCTGTGCTTCGGCCAGCGAGACGTCGGACTGCAGCGCCACGCCGGCGTTGTGCTGAGCCTGCGTCAGCTTGAGCGCCTTCGCATAGGCATCGACCGTGGCGGCGTACAAGTCGCGCTGCTGGTCGGCGATGCGCAATTGAACGTAGTCCTGCGCCAGCGTCGTCTGGATGCTCAGGCGCGCGGCGGCCAGGTCGTCCGCGCTTGCCTGCGCACTCGCCACGCCCGATTCGATCGTGCGGCGCACGCTGCCCCAGAGGTCGGGCTCCCAGCTTCCGGCCAGGCCCAGGCTGTAGCTGTTGCCGGTATGGAGGACGCCGTTGGTGTTGGTGCGCGCACGCTCGGCGCCCAGGTTCAGCCCCAGCGTCGGGAACAGGCCGGCGCGGTCTTCGTCGACGATCGCCTTGGCCTGGCGATAGGTCGCCTCGGCCTGGCGTATGTTCTGGTTGGCTGCCTGCGCGTCCGCCTCCAGCCCGTCGAGCACGGTATCGCCATAGGCCTGCCACCAGGCCAGGCCGCTGACCGCCGCACGCGGGTCTGCCGTCTTCCAGACACCCGACTCCTTGTACGCGGCCGGCACGGGCAGCGTCGGGCGCACGTAGTCGGGCCCGGCGGCGCAGGCCGACAACAGGACGGCCGCCGCGAGCGCGACGAGGGTGGGGCGAAGAGGCATGGCCAGGGATTCGAGGGTGAGTGCGACAGGTTGCACTCTAGTCCCGGGGCCGGACCCCACCCTGACCGAAGGATGACAGTTTTGTCAGCTTCGGCGCGCTGGCCCTCAAGAAACAAAACAGTGTCGGCAGGTCGCCGTCGCATCGGCCTCGTCATCCTGCGCGAAGTCGCAGGATCCCCCGTGCGAAACGCTTCCAACTCGTGGATCCTGCGACTTCGCGCAGGATCACAGGCTGGCACTGCGCGTTTCTTCGCGAACACCGGGCACATTCATGGGCTTGGGATGCTCAGAACGAGTAGGCCAGGCGCAGCCCGCCCCAATGCCGGCCCTGCACCGTGATCGGGGCCGACAGGTCCTTCATCAGCACCCGCTTGCCGCCGCCCATGTCGCGCCGGTACGTCTGGAGGAGGAACCGTCGCTCGTTGCGGCCCGCGGCCAGGCCGGTGCGATCGTTGAACAGCCGCCGGTTGCGCGCGTTCGCCGCGTTCCACACCGGGTCGGCTCCCTGCGGCTGCGAGAACTTGAGATTGTGCGTGGGCAGGTAGCCCTTGCGATCGACCGCGGCGCAGAACACGACCCGGGAATCGAAGGCCAGCAGCTCTTCCTGCACCGGCGGGAACAGCTCGTCGGTCAGGGCCACGAAGCGCGTCGTCACCTGGGCCGGGTTGCTGCCGGGAACCGGCTGGTATTTCTCGTCGAACAGGTCGGCCAACGAGAGTCGGCCCTGCGCCACCGCCTGCTCCAGCGCGGCCGACAACTGCGCGGCGCCACGCTGCACGGCCTCGATGAAGGGCGTGTCGGGCGTGACCGCGCCGCAATCGTTGGTGATCTCCACCAGGGTCTCGGAGGCCTTCAGGAAGTTGCGCGTGTTCGCGTTCACGCGCTTGAGCGTCTCGGCATTGGCCGCCACCGACGCCGCCATCGTGCCCACCTCGGCGGTGACGCCCTGGCACGTCTCGAGGTTGCGCTGGGTGGCGACGACGATCTCGTCGACGCTCGCCTCCACCTGCGCCAGCGCCAGGTGGAAGGTGCCCTGCTGGGCCGCGTCGCGGTTGTCGGTGATGCTGGCGGCCAGGCTGTCGATGCGCGCATCGAGCTGGGTGACCGTGGACATGATCAGCTTGGAGGACTGCTCCACCTTGGCCGCCAGGTCCTTCACGGCCTCGGCCACCACCGCGAAGCCCGCGCCCGCCTCGCCCGCGCGCTTGGCCTCCACCGTGGCGTTGAACGCGACGAGCCGGGTCTGCAGCGCGATCTGGGTGATGTCGGCGGCCGCGGCGGCCACGGCGCGCAGGGACGTCACCACGCCCAGCACGCCCTGGCCCACGTGCGCGACGGCCTCCCGCGCCTGGCCCATCGCCACGCGGCTGGAGCGGCCGCTGGCCTCGATCGCGGAGTTGGACTGCACCATCGCCTGCATGTCGGTGGCGAGCTTGCCGATCTCGCCCACCTGCTCGCTGCTCGTGGCCACCACGTCCTCGATGACGCCGTCGAGCTCCGCGGCGCCGCGCCCCAGCTCGGTCGCCTGCGTGGCGATGCTGCGGATGGCGCCTGAGAAATCCGCCGCGGGCTGGGCCGGCGGCAAGGTGGCGGGCGGCAGTCGCCGGCGACTGAACATGCGGTCTCCTCGCAAGCCGGGCGACGCTGCCCCGGTTGTTATTTGTTGGTATGCGAGGGCCAGTATGCAAAGAAGCCCGGCTGACAGCAACCCGGAAATGCGGGGCTTTCCGCCGACCTGTTCGGCTCACGGCGCCCGTTTCACCTTGCGCCAGGCGACGGCTGTCGAGGGGCGAGGCCGCAGGAGAAGGAAAAAAAGAGGTGAGCCGAGAGACATCGGCTCACCTCCACCCACCAGACCGGAACAGCGGCCGCTTTTCGACTGCGGCCGGGCGCACCCACACGTCCGCCGTTGTCCCGGATGCCGCGAGCAGGTACTCAGAACGTGCAACCTGCTCACCGCGCGGCATGAAACCAATGTACTACCACTTGTATGGCTGGTTATAGGTAATAACCCGTTATTTCATGGGTGGAGTTGGCGGCAATCTGGTCTCTACGCAGGGTCAATCCGCCTTGGCGCGCAGTGCCATGCCGGCCAGCAACGCCTCGCGGCGCTCTGGAGAGTCAGAAGTCGTAGAAGGTATTGACCGTCAAGCGCCCCGCTCGCGGGTCGCTGCAGATGCCGCGCGCCGGATTGATGCAGGCGCTGTGCAGCACGCTGCCGGGGTAGACCACCATGCGGTTGAAGCGCGCGGGGATCGCGCCGAGCAGCGTGAACTGCTCGTCCGAGCGGTCGAAATAGCGCTGTGCCGGGCGGCGCGCATTGATTTCTTCGTAGTAGACGTCGAGATAGCGCTCGCGGTTCTCGGCTGTGATGCGCTGCAGGCCGGTCGCGTTGTGGCGATAGAAGCCCGTGCCGCCGTGCTCGTCGTTGCACAGGTAGAGCAGCGCAGCCATGTGGTGCGGCGTGCTCGCGTCGAAATGCGGCGTGCGCTGCAGCGGTCCGAGCGCCTCGGGCGGCGTCGTCGTCAGCGAGAAGTAGCAGACGCTCTTGTGCACCGCGAGCGCTTCGGGGACGCCGAAGTTCACCTTGATCAGCGGATCCAGCAGTTCGGTGATGTTCTGCGAGTAGTCGCTCGGCGCGCGGGCGCGCACGCCCGGATAGCCCTTTTGCTCGGCCCCGCCGGGATAGGGCTCGAAGCTGCCTTGCGCGGCGACAGCGACCATCGCCTCGGGATGCTCGAGAAAGTTGTCGATGATGACGACCAGCTGGTCGCCGATCTTGACGGATCGGATGTCCGGCGGCATCCGCAGCGCGTGGTTCTGGGGCATGGCCGACATCCTAGTACTGCAGCTCAGATCTTCCAGTACCAGCCGCGCCGGTCGAGCCACTTCACGAACACCGCGAACATGGCCACGAAGACCAGCGCGAACGCAAGCGACTGGCCGTAGGGACCGACCACGCGTCCCAGCGGCCCGAACACGGTGCGGTACAGCGGGGCCATCCAGCCGAAGCCTTCCAGGCAGACCGTCGCCACCCACGCCGCCGCGTAGGCGCCGATCGCGTTGACGCCGAACGCGCGGCCCCAGGGCTTGCCGCCGCGCACATCCACCAGCTCGTGCGCCGCGGCCAACGCGAGCCAGCTCCAGCCGCCGGTCCAGAGCACGAAGCTGGGCGTCCACAGCTGCTTGTTCCACGGCATCCACAACGTGCCCGCCGCGCCGAGAAGCAGCAGTGCGCAACCGATGGGCCAGAGACTGCGGCCGCGCCCTTGGCGCAGGCGCTCGCCGGCAATCAGCCCGAGCACGACATTGCCCAGCGCGCCCAGCGTGCTGAGCAGGCCTTCGGGATCGCTGCCGGTGCCGGTCGCCACGTCCCATTGGTAGTTCCAATGCCCGAAGACGAGGTTGTCCACGCGCGACGCGAGATTGGTGCCCGGCTCCCAGCCGCCGCTGAAGCTCATCAGCGCGCCGTAGCCCAGCAACAGCCCCGCCAGCACCGTCCAGCGCCCGCGCTCCCCGCGCCAGACGCTGCCCACGATCGCCGCCCCTGCCACGCAGAGGCCGATGCGCTGCAGGACGCCCATGGGCCGGAAGTGGGGCTTGTCCATCAGCCACCAGGCCAGCGCATGCAGCGCGAGGCCCAGCAGTACCACACGCCCCGCGCGCAGCAGCAGCGGTGGCAGCAGCTTGCCACTGGCTTCGCCACGCTCCCAGCGTGAGCCGGTGGCCAGGCTCAGGCTCACGCCGGCGATGACGAGGAAGAAGGGGAAGACCAGGTCCGTCGGCGTGCAGCCGTGCCAGGCCGAATGCTCGAGCGGCCAGAAGACGTGGTCCCAGTCGCCCGCGTTGTTGACGAGCAGCATCGCCGCGACAGTCAGGCCGCGCAGCGCGTCGACGGAAGCGATTCTCGACGTTGGTTTCAAGACGCCCCTTCCACAGTGTGACCTGGGTGCGGCTTCGAGCCCGAAGCTCTCCGCGCGCTGTGCCATGGAAAACACCCCATCGTCCGGACTCGCGTCCGACCTCCGGGGTGCAGTTCAAGTTGCCGGCAACCTTGCCGGCCATTTCGCTGGAGCGTTACCGCTCAGAACTTGGCGCTCAGGCCGATGCGGTACGTCCTCTCGCCCATGAACGACCAGGCGGGGTAGCCGTCCTGCAGCGGAACCTTCTGCGTCGAAGGCGTGCCGCTCGTGCCGTACTCGAGGTCTTTCTGCTTGAGCAGGTTGGTGGCATCGAAGCCCAGGCGAATCTTGGGGGTGATGTTGTAGCCCAGGCTCAGGTCCAGCGTGCCGTAGGCGTCGTGCCACCGGTTGCCGTACCAGTACGGGTCTTCACGCAGCATGTACCTGGAACGCCAGTTGTAGGCCAGGCGCGCCGAGTAGATCGAGTTCTCGTAGTAGCCCGCCAGGTTGACGGTGTTGCGCGAGGACTGCGTGAACACCGGGACCGCGTCCACATAGCTGCTCGCCGGGGCCGTGGCCTTCGCGAACGTGTAGTTCCCGTTCACGCCGAAACCGTTGTTGAAGTCGTGGTTGATCTGCAGCTCGAGGCCGTCGATCCTGCCGCCTCCGGCGTTCACGTAGTGGCTGACCGTCCAGCTGTCCAGGCCGCTGTCGGGGCTGACGACCCCGATCTGCTGGTCGTGCGCCGTCACGGTGGTGATGAAGTTGCTGATGCTCTTGTGGAAATAGTCCACCGACACCAGGTTGCCACGGCCGTAGTACTGCTCGAGGCCGAGGTCGAACTGGGTCGACATCATCGGCTTGAGGCTCGGGCTGCCATAGACCATCGTCTCGTTGCCCGCGACGCCGTCTTCATAGCCCGACTCCTGCGCCAGGAACATGTTGTCGAAGTTCGGGCGGGTCATGGCGCGCGAAGCCGCGAACCGGAGGATCGTGTCCTTCTGGAGGTTGTACGCCAAGTTCAGGCTCGGCAGGAAGTGGCCGTACGAGGCCTCCTGGCTGTACAGCGAGGTGCCCCAGCCCTGGTTCTGGGCGATGTCGCCCGCCGCCAGCGGCGTGCCGTCGAACTTGTAGCCCGTGGCCGTGGCCCGGGTGTGGATGTAGCGCAGGCCGAAGTTGCCGCGCAACTGGTCCTTCTCGAACTCGAACATGCCGTAGGCGGAGGTATTGTGCTCCTGCAGGACGCCGTAGCCGTCGCGCTCCTCCGACCAGGACGTGATGTTGGCGTTGGTGTTGGCCATCATCGCGTCGATGTCGGGCTTCGGAGCGCTCCAGCCGGGCGTGCCCATGTCCATCGTGCCGCTGTACAGGTCCGCCGTGTCGGCCAGTACCGGCGTGGCCGCGAAGTTCGCGCGCAGCGTGTTCTTGGCGAAGGTGTGCTCCGTGGCGCGGGCGCCGAACTTGAACGAGGTCAGGCCGTTCCAGTCCAGATCCTTGGTGACGTCCAGTTGGCCGAAGTTTTCCTTGTCGCTGTTGGGGCCCTGCGTCGTGGCCCACGAGCCGGCCGGGCCGATGGTGGCCGGGAGGTCGGCGGTCGTGTAGCTCTGCGGCGATCCCGGGGAAATGTGGATTTCCTTGCCTGTTGCGTCGATCTGGCCGGACCATGTCGGCAGGTTGCCGGCGTAGTAGCTGTAGTTCGTCGTTTCCGACGTGCCGCCCTTGGCCTTGGTCGTGCCGCCGATGGCCTCGAGCTTCCAGTCGTCCAGCTTGTAGGAGCCGTTGAGCACCAGGCTGTCGGAGGTCATCTTGGCCTTGCGGGCCCAGGTCTGCACGAACTCGTCCGTCGCGTCGGCCGCGCTGATGTTGCTGGTCACGCAGACGCCGACGGAGTTCTCCACGCAGGGCGTGGCCGGGCCGTTCGGGTTGTTGGCGGGGCTGGCCGTCTGGAACAGGTACTGGCTGGTGTTGGAGTTGTCACCCGTCAGCGCCAAATTCATGTAGTTGAGGCCCAGGTCGAGGCCCTCGACCGGCTTGGCTTGCAGCGTCAGGTTCAGTGCGTCGCGCGTGCGGTTCTGGACAAAGGTCGTCGGCTCGACGTCGCCCGACCAGCGCGTGTCCGACTCGATGCCGCGGCGGATGTACACGCCCTTCTCGACGGCGCCCGCGACCAGCACGCCGAAGCGCCTGTCAGCGCTGCGCCAGCTGTACATGCCGGACAAGTCCTTGTCCGGTTCCGTGCTGACCGTGCCCTCGGACACCTTGGCGCTGACGAAGGCCGTGTTGGCCGGCAGATCCAGTGGCTTGCGCGTCTTGACGATCACGGTGCCGCCGATGCCGCCTTCGGTCAGGTCGGCCTGCTGCGTCTTGTAGACCTCGATGCCGCCGATCAGCTCGGAGGGCAGCAGCGAGTAGTTGAACGAACGGTCGACCGACTTCTGGTCGTACCAGCCAGTCGACGCCACGGTCTGGCCGTTCAGCGTCGTGTAGGTCATCTGCGGATCCGAGCCGCGGATCGAGACGGAGGAGCCCTGGCCGAACTCGCGGTCCACGGACACGCCGGAAACTCGGCCGAGCGATTCGCCGACGTCGGAATCGGGCAACTTGCCCACGTCTTCGGCGGACAGCGCGTCAACGACGGCGTTGGCGTTCTTCTTGATGTTCACCGAGGTCTGCAGCGAGGCCCGGATGCCGGAAACCTCGACCGTTTGCACCGATTCATCTTTGGCGGGCTTGGCGGCCGAAGCGGCCGGCGCGGGAGCCGCGGCGGACTGCGCGAACGCCGGGGCGGCGACCGCACCGGCAATCATGACCGCGGCAGCGGCGGCAATGGGCGTGAGTTTCGTCTTCATGGGCTCCTCTTTTCGTATGGCAGCATTGTTCGGGAACGCGGCCGGTTGGGGTCGGGTCGTGCCGTCTCTCCATGAGCTCGGACGGTGCACCCTCGTGCTAGAAACCTGGTATGCGATAAGGTAGTACCACTGTACAACCAGTCTAGGCCACTGTCCTATGCGTTTACCCTCATATTGCGTGAAGGCAACACCGCGTTTACCAGCTAGGAGGCCTTGATTGCGCGGTCCGCACGGCCTCGGTGCCGTGGTTCGCTCGACTGGTGCATATGTCTGGACTTGGTGCCTGAGTGGTATGCTGTCTGCGCGGCGGTCGGATGCCGGCCGGGCATACCCCGTACGGCACCGGCGCGAGTCGTCCCGCAGCCCCCGACAACACGAAAAAGGGCACGCAATGAGCGCGCTGGCACAACTCCTCAACACCCTGGATCCCGACGGCAGTCAACCGCTTTACCAGCAACTGCAGCGCGCGCTGCGCGAGGCCATCGAGAAGCGCGTGCTCGGCCCGGACGATGCCCTGCCGTCCGAGCGCCAGCTCGCCGCCGACCTCGGCGTCTCGCGCATCACGGTGCGCAAGGCGATCCAGGGCCTGGCCGACGAGGGCTTCCTCGACCAACGCCAGGGCTCGGGCAACTTCGTGTCGACGCGCATCGACAAGAATTTCGCCAAGCTCACGTCGTTCTCGGAAGACATGCGCGCCCGCGGCCGCACGCCGCGCAGCGAATGGATCAAGCGCTCCAGCGGCACCGTGACCCCCGAGGAGGCGATGAAGCTCGCGCTGAGCCCCGGCTCGCTGGTCTACCGCTTCCATCGCCTGCGCTACGCCGACGACGCGCCGATGGCGCTCGAATACGCCACGCTCTCGGCTGCGGCGCTGCCCTCGCTCGATGCGGTGGACAACTCGCTGTACGACGCGTTGGAGCGCGCCGGCAATCGCCCGGTGCGCGCGCTGCAGCGCCTGCGCGCGCTGCTGCTCAACGAGGAGCAGGCGCGCCTGCTCGACGCCGACGTGGGCGACGCCGGCCTGCTGGTCGAGCGCCTGGGCTACCTGCGCGACGGCCGCGCGATCGAGCTGTCGCAGTCGATCTACCGCGGCGACACCTACGACTTCGTCGCCGAGCTCAACGCATCCTGACCGCCGCACGGCGCAGACGGGCATGTGATCTGCCCGTCCGCCGGCAGCCCTTTTGGGGCACCGGCGTCGACGCAATCGGCGCCGTCCGCGTTTTGAGGACAATAGCTGTCTTCTTCCTTCGCGCTCGGGGCGCCGCCCGCGCGCAGCCGTGAAAACCTTTCTCGTTCGGCGCAGCGTTTCCCTGGGACTGACATGAGAGCCATCACTTCGCGCGCCTTGCTGGCGCTGACCTTTGCCGCCAGCCTGAATGCCGCAGCGCCCGCGTCCGCCGCCGACGCACCGGTCGCCACCTCTGCCGCCTCGGCCGCCAACTCGGTGAGCCCCGCCTTCGCCAAGCCGTTCAACGAGGCGCAGGACCTGCTCAAGAGCGGCAACGGCGCGGCAACGCTGGCCAAGCTGAAGGAGATCGAGGCGCTGCCCGACCTGAACACCTATGAGAAGTACCTGATCCTGCGCGTGCGCGCCCCCGCCGAATACACCGTCAACGACACCGCCGCCGCAACGGCCGACTTCGAGGCGCTGCTGGCAAACGACCAGCTGCCCGCCGGTGACCGGTTGCAGCTCATGAAGGCGCTGGCCACCATCCTGTACACCACCGAGCAGTACCCCAAGGCCACGGTCGCCATCCAGCGCTACCTGGACGCCGGCGGCGACGACGCCCAGCTGCGCGAGCTGCTGCCGCAGACGCAGTACATCGACAAGGACTACGCCAACGCCGCCAAGGGCTTCCGTGCCCAGGTCGACGCCGCGTACGCCGCCGGCAAGGTGCCGACGGAGAAGACGCTGCGCCTGCTGGCCACGTCGTACTCGCAGTCCGACAGCGATGCCGGCTACCTGTGGTCGCTGGAGCACCTGGCCGTGGCCTACCCGAAGGCCGACTACTGGAAGGAACTGGTCGCGCGCGCGGCGCACACCGACAAGTTCTCGGATCGCCTGTACGTCGACAACTACCGCCTGAAGGCGCAGGTCCTGGGCAGCGTCAGCGACGGCGAGCGCCTCAGCTACGCCGCGCTGGCCGCGCACGCGGGCTACCCGGAGGAGGCCAAGCGCATCCTCGACGAGGCCTATGCGTCCAAGCCCTTCACGGGCCCCGACCTCGCCGAAGCCAACAAGCTGCGCGTCGACGTCAACAAGTCCGTCGCGGGCGATCGCGCCCAGCAGGCGGTCGCCGAGACCGCCGCGCACGGCGCCAAGGACGGCAACGCGCTCGTGTCGCTGGGCCTGCTCCAGACCGTCGACGGCAGCGCGCAGCAGGGCGTGCAGCTGATCGAGGAGGGCATCGCCAAGGGCGGCCTCAGGTACCCGGAAGAAGCGCGCCTGCACCTGGGCTTCGCGCTGGTCAAGGCCGGACGCGACGCCGACGCCGTCAAGACGCTCGACACCATCACCAGCGGCCCGAACGGCATCGTGCCGATCGCCCACGTCTGGTCGCTGTACGCGCAGTCGCGCCTGCACGCCGCGGCCACGCCTGCGCCGGCTGCCGCCGCGTCGAAGTAAGCCGACCCGCCAACGACAGTGCCCCGATCGCGACGGCGATCGGGGCCTTTTTCGTGGAGGGGGACGCTAGTGCAGTGTTCGGTGCCAAGCGGTGCTTATGCGCCAGCGGATTTGGCCTCGTGGCTAGGCGAAAACCGCAGCGATGCCGGGTGGCATGGCGAGGATTTTCAACGACGCCACGGGGACAAAGGCGCAGCGCACAAGTGCCGATTAGCGCCGAACACTGCACTAGATGTCGCAGTGCTGCTGCAGGGCGGGGACGGGTGCCAGCACGGTGTCCGTGCGCGGCACGTGGTCGGCGCGCAGCGCGCGCACGCGGGCATCGACCTCGGCGGGGCTCAGCACGCGATCCTTCGCGTGGAACACCCAGTCGACGTCCTCGTCGTAGACGCGCGGTGCGCCGCCGACGGGCAGCGTGCCGTCCACGGCGAACCAGAGGTTGAACGAGATCGTCATCGGCGAGACCGGCACGTTGCGGCCGTCGTGCACCGCCACCTCGCGGCCGTCGACGAACTCGTGCACGGCATTCTTCGTCACCTGCATCAGGAGCACGTGCCAGCCGTCGAACGAGCCGAATTCCTCGTGCGCGGAGTTGTGCGACTCCCACGGATCGATCTGCACCGTCTGCCACGACACGCCGTAGAGCCGCGTCTTGTCGGAGCCCCAGCCGCCGTTCGGGAGATATTCCCAGTCGAGCTCGCTGAAGTCGGGGTCGAACGCGTGCGCGAGCGGCGCCACCGCGTAGAACGACTCGATCACCGGATCGCCGGAGATGCCCGAGCGCGGCGCGTCGGAAAAGCGGATGCGCGCGGCATAGGTGCCCTGCAGGTACTTGCGCTGGTGGCACAGCTGCGCCTGCACGGTGCCGGGGCCGGTGCCGTCGGTGCGCGCGGTCATGCGCAACACGCGGTTGCCGGGCTGCAGCGGATCGTCGACCAGCGTGATCGCGTCCGTTGAAAAGCGTCCGCCGGGCAGGCCGGGATGACCGACGCCGTCGCGCAGCTGCCAGCCCGCGGCGGCCATGTCGGCGGGCTTCGCGTAGGAGAAGTCGTCGAAGAACAACTGCGCCGGTGCGCTCCGCGTGTCGGCAGGGCCCGCGGCGCAGCCCGCAAAGGCGGCCACGCATGAGAGCGATGCGGCCGTGCGCGCAGGCGCGAACCACGAACTTGGCGCGCGTCCCATGTCAGGCCGATTCGCCAGGCGTGCGCTTCGGGATCAGGAATGACATGACGAAGACCGGCAACGCACTCACCACCGTCCACAGGAAGAAGTGCTGGTAACCCAGGAAGGTCTCGATCTCGCCGCTCCAGTAGCCAGCGGCGCTGTTGCCGAGCGCCATCACCCCGGTTGCGAGGGCGTAGTGCGCGGTCGGGTACCTGCCGGGCGCCATGTACTGCATCATGAAGAGAATCACGCCGACGAAGCCGAAGCCATAGCCGAATGTCTCGACGGACAGCGCTGCGGCAATGAGGCCCCAGCTGGTCGGGTGCGCCACGCTCAGCCACCAGAAGATCAGGTTGGGCAGGTTCATCGCGATCACCAGGACTGGCATCGCCTTGCGCAGTCCGAGCCAGGCAGCGAAATAGCCTCCTGCGATGCTGCCCACGATGAACGCGAGTGTTCCCGCGATTCCGTAGGCCGTGCCGATGTCCTGGTTGCTCAGGCCCAGGCCGCCATCCGTCACGGGTCGCTTGAGAAAGAGCTGCGCCACGGCCTGCAGCTGCCCCTCGCCTGCGCGGAAGAGGAGCACGAACAAGACAGCGAACCAGATGCCGCGCTTGGAGAAGAGATCCTTGATGACTCGCCACAGCGTTCGGGCCACCTGGCCGAAGCTGTGCTTCTCCATGTCCAGCGCGACCACGTCCGGCAACGCGCGCACGTGATAGAGCGCGAGCACTGCCAGCGAGGCCGCCGCGATCACGAAGACGCCGCTCCATCCCATCGCCACGCCGAAGCGGGCGACCAGGATTCCCGAGATCCAGGGCAGCGCGCCCTTCGCGAAACCGCGCGCGATGTTGTAGAAAGCCCCCTGCCAGCCGGCGAACTCCGCCTGCTTCTGATTGCTGAGGCTGGCGATGTACAGGCCGTCCGCCGCGATGTCATGCGTGGCCGAGACGATCGCCAGGACACCCAGCAGGGCGATCGTCGCGGAGACGGCGAAAGGAAAGTTGAGCACCACGGCAATCGCCAGCATCGCAAGCGCGCCGAGCAGCTGGAAGAAGACCACCAGCCGTCGCTTGCTGCTCAGCGCTTCGAGAAACGGGCTCCAGAGCGGCTTCACGATCCACGCCACGCCCAGCGTGCTGAGCCACTTCGTCACCTGCCCGTTGGACATGCCGAGGTCGGCAAGCAGCAGCGTCGCCAGCGCGGTCACCACGAAGTACGGGAGACCCTGCGCGAAATAGAGCGTCGGAACCCAGCGGACGGGGGAACGCTTCGGCGTCGATGTCGATGCGGACGCAGAGGCCTCGGCAAACGGGGCAACGTCGGCGGGCAGGACGGATGGGCTTGGCACGTTGGCTCTCTTTTCAGGCGGCGATGGCGCGCGACAGGTCACGGATCGACGGGGGTCGTGGGCAGTGTGCCCGCGTTCAGACGGGGCGGGGGGAGAGCTTCACCGGAGACTTGGCCGTGGCCTGCGCGCGGCCTTCGAGCCACGCGCGCACGGCCTCCAGCGCGCCGTCGCAATAGCCCCAGGTGACGAGCGAAGGTGCGGCGATGTCGAACAGCTGGAACGGATTCCACAGCGCGATGTGCAGGTCGGGGCGCGCCGTGGCGGCAGCGGCGGCGAAGCGCGTGCGGTGGTTGGACACGAGGATGTTGAAGCGGCCGTCCTGCGGGAACGCGGCGGCCTCGACCAGGCGCAGGTCGGGCAGGCGCACCAGCTGCACGTCGGCAAAGCCGGCGAACATCCCGGCCACGCGCGCAGCGGGCAGGCCGGCCTCGGAGACGCCGTCGCAGTCCACCGAATCCTGCGTGACGACGCGCAGCGGCGTGCCGGCCGCGGGCGCCTGCGCGCGGCGGCCCGCGCCGTCGAATGCGGTGAGGCCACGGGCCCAGGCGACGCGCATCGCGGCGTCGTCGGCGGCGCGCTGCGCAGCGTCATAGGCGCGTGGCGACACGGGGTAGGCGCTGGCCAGCGCCACCAGGCGCGCCTCGGACTTCTTCACGTCGGCGGGCAGCAGGTGCCCTTCCTGCAGCGCGCGCTCGATCGCCTTGACCGTGGCGTCCTGCTCGGCGAGCGTGCCCTGGGCCAGTGGCATGTCCGCGCCGGCCTGCAACGCCAGCACGGCGGCCAGCGCGTGGCCGTACCTGTCGTGGACGGCCTTCATCATCAACGCATCGGTGATGACGACGCCGTCGTAGCCGATGCTCTCGCGCAGCAGGCCGGTGAGCACCGGGCGCGACAGCGTGGCCGGATGCTCGGGGTCGATCTGCGGATAGACGATGTGGGCGGTCATCACCGACGGCGCGGCCGGCGTGTCGCCCCGCGCATGCGCCAGCGCGCGGAACGGCTTCAGCTCCAGCGCCTCGAGCTCGGCCACCGACTTGTTCACGGTGGGCAGCGCGTGGTGCGAATCGGTGGCGGTGTCGCCGTGGCCGGGGAAGTGCTTCACGCAGCAGGCCACGCCTTCGCGCAGCGAGCCGCGCATCCACGCCGCGGCCAGGCGCGCCACCTCGTCGGGATCCTCGGAGAAGCTGCGCTCGGCGATCACCGGATTGCCCGGGTTGTTGTTCACGTCGAGCACCGGCGCGAAGTTCCAGTTGATGCCCAGGCTGCGCAGGCCGCGCGCCACCGTGGCGCCCACTTCCTCGCACAGCGCCTCGTCGCCGATCGCGCCCAGCGCCATCGCCGCGGGCGCCTGCGGCAGGAACGTGGCGCGGATCGTGGAGCCGCCTTCCTGGTCGATGCCGATCAGCGAATGCGGCCCCATCACCTCGCGCAGGTCCGCGGTGAGCTTGCGGACCTCGTCCTCGGTGCCGAGGTTGCGGCGGAACAGGCAGATCGCGCGCACGTGGTGGCGGCGCAGGAACTCCGCCGTCTCGGCATCGAGCGACGTGCCCGGGATGTCGACCATCACGAGATGGCCAGGATGGAAGGGCACGGCGTTCATCTAGAAGCCGCGAATGATTCCGGCGTGGCCGAGCGGGCCGCCAAGAGACGTCCGGGCTAGGCGCAAGGCACAGACGTGCTGTTTTGCACGGCGAGCATTTGCAACGACGCCTGGGCGTCTTTTGGAGGTACGAGCGGGCATGGCGGGATCGTTCACAGCTTCTTAGTGGGTCAAGGTGACCTTGTTGAGGTGACGCGGCTTGTCGGGATCGAGACCCTTGGCGCGCGCGAGCGCCTCGACGGCCAGGTAGTAGCTCTGGATCGCGGAGATCGGGTCGAGGTCTTCATGGCCCGCGACCACCAGCGGCAACTCGGCGCCGGGCGTGCCCACGGGCGCGGCGACGAGCACGCGCGCGCCGCGGCGGCGCATGTCCTCGGCCAGCGCGAGCAGGCCGGCCTGGGCCGGGCCGCGCGGCGCGAAGATCAGCAGCGGGTAGCCTTCTTCCACCAGCGCCATCGGGCCGTGCTTGACCTCGGCGCCCGAGAACGCCTCGGCCTGGATGCCGCAGACCTCCTTGAACTTCAGGGCGGCCTCCATCGCGATGGCCAGGCTGGTGCCGCGGCCGATCACGAACAGCTTGTCGGCGTTGACGAGGGCGTCGACGAGCGGCGACCAGTCGGTGTACGCGGCGCGCTCCAGCACCTCGGGCAACGTCTCGAGCGCGGCCAGCAGCGCCTTGTCGTTCTGCCAGTGCGCGACGATGCGCGCGCCGGCCACGAGCTGGGCGATGTAGCTCTTGGTGGCGGCCACGCTGGTCTCCGCGCCGGCGTGCAGCGGCAACACCCATTGCGCGGCCTCGGCCAGCGGCGAGCCGGCGTCGTTGACCACGGCGACGGTGCGCGCGCCGCCTTCGCGGAAGAAGCGCGTCGGCGCGATCAGGTCGGGGCTCTGGCCCGACTGCGAAAAACCCCAGGACACCAGGCCGTTGCAATCGAGCCGCGACTGGTACAGCGTGACCAGCGACATCGGCAGCGACGTGACGAGGCGGCCCAGGCGCGCCATCACGAGGTAGGCCATGTAGTGCGCGGCGTGGTCGGAGCTGCCGCGCGCCACGGTGAGGGCGGATCGCGGGGGATAGTCACGGAGCTGCTGGCCTAGAGAGGCATAGGCGGCGAGGTCGGCCGCCATCAGACGAGCCACGGCCGCCGGGGCTTCGCGCGCTTCGTCAAACATCCGCGAGGTCAATGGAATCTCCTTCTACGATCACTTGGGTCAGTTGCAGGTCGGCGTCCAGCACGCAGATGTCGGCGCGCGCGCCCAGCAGCAGGCGGCCGCGGTCGGCCAGGCCGAGGAAGTCGGCGGCGTGGGTGGCCACGCGCCGCGACGCGTCGTCCAGGCTCAGGCCCATGCCGACGAGGTTGCGCAGCGCCTGGTCCATCGTGAGCGTGCTGCCGGCCAGGGTGCCGTCGGCCAGGCGCACGCCGCCCAGGCACTTGGTGACGCGGTGGCTGCCGAGGTTGTAGTCGCCGTCGGGCATGCCCGCCGCGGCCGTGGAATCGGTGACGCAGTACAGGCAGGGGATGGCGCGCAGCGCGGCGCGGATCGCGCCCGGGTGCACGTGCAGCAGGTCGGGGATGATCTCGGCGAACTCGGCATGCGCCAGCGCCGCGCCGGCGATGCCGGGTTCGCGGTGGTGGAACTTGCTCATCGCGTTGAACAGGTGCGTGAAGCCGGTGGCCCCGCGCTGCAGCGCCGCCACGCCATCCTCGTAGGTGCCGGCGGTGTGGCCGATCTGCACATGGAAGCCGGCCGCGCGCAGCGGCGCGATCAGGTCGAGGTTGCCTGGCAGCTCGGGCGCCATCGTGATCAGGCGGATCGGGGCGATGGCGTGCAGCGCCTTGACCTCGTCCACCGACGCGGGCCGTGCGAAGTCGGGCTGCGCGCCGAGCGCGCCGGGGTTGATGTACGGGCCTTCCAGGTGCACGCCCATCACGTGCGCTCCGCCGCGGCGATGCGTGCGGCAGGCGTCGGCGAGCGCGGCCATGGCCTGCGAGATGTCGGCCATCGGCGCCGTCATCGTGGTGGCCAGCAGCGACGTGGTGCCGTGGCGCGCATGCACGCGCGCGATCTCGGCCACGGCGTTGCCGCCTTCCATGGTGTCGAAGCCGCCGCCGCCGTGCACGTGCAGGTCGATGAAGCCCGGCAGGATCAGGGGCTCGCCCGAGAGACGGGCCTGGCCTTCGCTGATGGGCGCGCCCCCGATGCTGGCGATGCGGCCGTCGACGATGGACAGCGTGCCGCGGACGAAGCCCTGAGGCGTCAGGACGTGACCGCTGATCTGCTTGCTGGAACCGCTCATGCGACCGCTTCCTTCATCTGCTGGCGCACCAGGCGGTGGGCGCCGTCGACGGCGTCGCCGGACGCCTCCACCAGGCGAGCGCGCAGCGCGGGGGCCAGGCGGTCGGCCATGCGCAGGCCGATGCTGCCCAGAAGCACGATGGGCAATTGCAGCCCGGGGTCGAGCGCAAGCGCCATGTCCTCGATCTCCTGTCCGATCTCCTGCACCAGCGACTGCGCCGCGGCGTCCGAGTTCGCGCACTCGAACACGAGCGGCGCGAGCTGTGCGTATTCGTGCTGGCGCGCGCTGGAGCACCACTCCAGCAGCATGTCGCGGCGATCGCTCACCTGGCGCCACACGGCCTGTGCCAGCGTGCCCGCAGGCGCGCGCCCGTCGAGCGCGCGGTGCGCGATCTGCATCGCGCGCAGGCCCAGCCAGGCGCCCGAGCCTTCGTCGCCGACCGGGAAGCCCCAGCCGCTGACCGCCACGCGGCGGCCGTCGGCGTGCAGCGCCTCGCCCACCGCGCCGGTGCCCACCGCGACGATGGCGCCGGGGCGACCCGCGTGGGCGCCCATCAACGCGGTGCGCGAGTCGGTTTCCAGCACGATCAAGGCGTATTCGGGGGCCGCGCGGAAGAACGCGGCCGCCAGGTGCGGCGCCACCGCGCCGGCCAGGCCGAGGCCCAGCACGCACTGGCGAGGCACCGGCAGTGCCAGCCCCGCGGAGGCGAACGCGCGTTCCACGGCCTGGCCGATGTGCTTCCACGCCTGCTCTATGCCCTGGGACAGCGCCGAGGGACCGGATTCGCCGTGGCCCACCAGGGCGCCACTGCGCGTCCAGAGGCGGACGCGGGTGCCCGTGCCGCCGCCGTCCACGCCCATGGCGTAGCGGATGTCGGCCTGTTCAAAGGCGGGGTGATAGCAGGTGTGGCTCATAGATGTGATACCACTATAGTACCATGACAGACCGCTGTCAACGAAAGCGCAGCCGTGCGATATGCCCACCCGAGTACCGAATTTCACTCGTGAGGAGTAGGCAGAAACCCGTATTTCGCTGAACCATTGGAGCCTTGGGGAAATGTACCAGTCGTAATACCAATTACGTCCGCCGGCGCACGGCGAACATGCCCCAGCCCTGCATGGTCATCACGTCGACGCCGTCCTGGTTGAACACCCGCCAGCGCGACAGCACCAGCCCCACGTGCGGCTTGCTGTTCATCAGGCGGGCCTCCAGCACGGTCATCTCGGCGCTGATCGTGTCGCCCGGGTGCACCGGCTTGAGCCAGCGGAGCTCGTCGATGCCGGGCGACCCCAGGCTGGAGGAATCGTTGAGGTAGCCGTCGCACATCAGGCGCATGGTCATCGCGCACGTGTGCCAGCCGCTGGCCGACAACCGCTTGAACAGCGACGCCTCGGCGGCCGCGTCGTCCAGGTGGAAGGGCTGGGGGTCGAACTGGCCCGCGAAGGCGAGCACGGCCTCGCGGGTGACGGTGGTGCTGCCCAGCAGCATCACGCGGCCCACCGGGAAGTCTTCCCAGCAGTAGCGTCTGGCGGGCGGGTTCTGCGTGTCCATGGCGGGCTCTCGAAGAAGAAGGAGGATTGCCTTCGAGGATAGCGCCGAGGGGCGTCAGCGCGTCACGGCGCGGCGTCTGAATGCAGCGGGTGCTCGATCAGGCCGGCGAGCAGCTCGAAGCGCGTGTAGGGCCGATGGCGCCCGGACAGCTTCAGCGAGATCGACACCACCAGGCCATGCGTGCGCGACGGCGGCGCCTTGATCGGCAGCAGCACGAGCCACACGGCCAGCAGCAGCGGCAGCCACCAGGGCGTTCGCACGGCGCCGGGATGGGCCAGGTAGTCGGCCAGCGTCCAGCCCGAGGCGACCGCGCCGACCACCAGGCCCGAGACCGCCTCGCTCCAGGAATGCGCGCCCAGCTTGACACGCGAATAGGTGATCAGCACGGCCAGCAGGTAGCCGACGATCGCCCCGCGCCGGCCGGCGACGATGGCCGCCAGCACCGGCAGGATGGCCGTGGCATACATCGAGTGGCCGGAGAAGCCCGTGAAGTCGAGCGTCGCACTGCCGATGCCATAGCCCAGGAACGCCACCTTGCTGATGGTGACGACGACCGTGGTGGCGACGACCGCGACGATCCAGCGCAGCGCCGACTGCCGCGCCGGGTGGTCGTGCGCGTGCGGGTTGCCGTCGGCCAGGCGCCCGCGCGCGCCCGCGGGACGCGCGAACGCGAGCCACAGCGCGCCCGCGAGGAGCGCCGGCAGCAGGATCTGCGCCTCGCCCAGGCGCGTGACAACGAACCAGAACAACGAATGAATCCCCAGACCTTCTTGCATGCACCCTTGACGTCAATGTCCTGAAAACGACCTCGGCCATCCTAGCGGGCCCCGGTGAGGCGAGTGTGAGGTCAAGCTTTCAAAGGGTCGCGGCCAGGCGCGTACCTTGATTGATGGCCCGCTTGGCATCGAGCTCCGAGGCCTCGTCGGCCCCGCCGATCAGGTGCACCTTCGCGCCGGCCGCGGCCAGCGGCGCCACCAGCTCGCGCAGCGGCTCCTGGCCCGAGCACAACACGATGGTGTCGACCTCCAGCAACGTGCCGTCCTTGCGCTCCGGGCCGAAGGTGACGAACAGGCCCTCGTCGGTGACGCGCTCGTAGTTCACGCCGCCCAGCATCTCCACGTTCTTCATCTTCAGCGTGGCGCGGTGCACCCAGCCCGAGGTCTTGCCCAGGCCGGCGCCATGCTTGCCGGACTTGCGCTGCAGCAGCGTCACCTGGCGTGACGGCGGCGTCGGCTGCGGCCGGTCCAGGCCGCCGGGCGTGCGCGCCGGGTCGCCAACGCCCCACTCGCGCTTCCATTCGTCCAGGTGCAGCGTGGGCGAGGGCTCGCCGCGGTCGGCGCCGGTCACCAGGTATTCGGCGACGTCGAAGCCGATGCCACCCGCCCCGACGATGGCCACGCGCTGGCCCACTGGCCTGCCGCGCAGCAGCACGTCGATGTAGCTGAGCACCTTGGCGTTGTCCTGGCCGGGGATGCGCGGATCGCGCGGCACCACGCCGGTGGCCAGGATCACCTCGTCGAAGCCGCCGGCCGCCAGCGCCGCGGCGTCGACCCGGGTGTTCAGGCGCAGCTCCAGCGAGGGCAGGGTCTCGATGCGGCGGCCGAAGTAGCGCAGTGTCTCGGCGAACTCCTCCTTGCCGGGAACCCGCTGGGCCATGTTGAACTGGCCGCCGATGCGGTCGGCGCCGTCGAACAGCACCACGCGGTGGCCGCGCTCGGCCAGCGTGGTGGCCGCGGCCAGGCCGGCCGGGCCGGCGCCCACCACGGCGAAGCGCCGGGGCGAGGCGGCCGGCGTGATCTTCAGCTCGGTCTCGAAGCCGGCGCGCGGGTTGACAAGGCAGGTGGCCTGCACGTTGGAGAAGGTATGGTCCAGGCAGGCCTGGTTGCAGGCGATGCAGGTGTTGATCTCGTCGGCCCGGCCCTGCGCCGCCTTCTCCATGAAGGCCGGGTCGGCCAGGAACGGACGCGCCAGCGACACCAGGTCGGCCTGGCCGAACTGGTCGATGCCGGCCGCGAGCAGGCCCTCGGCCACCTCGGGGGTGTTGATGCGGTTGCTGGTGACCAGCGGGATCTCGACGCCGGCGGCGCGCAGTTCGGCCCGCATCTTCCCGGTGACCCAGCCGAACGCGGCGCGCGGCACGCTGGTGACGATGGTGGGGATGCGCGCCTCGTGCCAGCCGATGCCGGTGTTCAGGATGGTGGCGCCGGCGGCCGCGACGGCCTTGGCGAGCTGCACCACCTCGTCCCAGGTGCTGCCCTCGGGAATCAGGTCGATCATCGAGATCCGGTAGATCAGGATGAAGTTCGGGCCGACGGCCTCGCGGATCCGGCGCACGATCTCCACCGCCAGGCGCATCCGGTTCTCGTAGGCGCCGCCCCAGTCGTCGGTGCGGTGGTTGGTGTGGCGCACCAGGAACTGGTTGATCAGGTAGCCCTCGCTGCCCATCACCTCCACGCCGTCGTAGCCGGCCTCCTGCGCGCGCACCGCGCAGCGCACGAAGGCGCGGATCGTGCGCTCGATGCCACGCTCGGAGAGAGCGCGCGGCGTGAATGGCGAGATCGGGCTCTGAAGGCGGCTGGGCGCCACGCAAAGCGGCGAGTAGCCGTAGCGGCCGGTGTGCAGGATCTGCAGCGCGATCTTGCCGCCCTCGGCGTGCACCGCGGCGGTGACCTGGCGATGGCGACGCGCGCCGGATGTCGTCCACAGGGTGCCCGCGAACGGCTTGACCCAGCCCTCGAAGTTCGGCGCGAAGCCGCCGGTGACGATCAGGCCGACCCCATGGCGCGCGCGTTCCGCGTAGAAGGCCGCCATGCGCGGGAAGTCGCGCGCAGCGTCCTCCAGGCCGGTGTGCATGCTGCCCATGATGGAGCGATTGCGCAGGGTGGTGAACCCGAGGTCCAGGGGCGCGAGCAGCTTCGGGTAGGGCGAGGACATCGTGGGCATGCGGGAGCTGGCGAGCCCCGGATGGTAGGGCCGAACCGCTTTACAGCGGCCTGTCAGAATCGGGGCTGCGCACTAATTCGGGCAGCGATCGACCGAACTTTCCGGCCGATTCGGGTTCAGTGCAGGCGGGCCCTCGCCCATGTCGCATGGCGGCACACCGGTTGGGTGGCAACAGACCGGCAACACGCCATGCCCCATAATGTTGGATTCAGATGACAGGCGTCCGCCTGGAAAGTGGAGTTTTCTCGATGAACAAACGTGAGTTCCTGGCTGTGGGCGGCGCCGTGCCTTTGATGTTGGCCGGTTGCGGCAGCGGCACCGGTAGCGCCCCGGTGCGCCTGGTCAATGCCAGCGTGGGCTATCCCCTGCTTGGCTTCATGGACGAGTCGACCCAGGCCACCACGGCGGACGTCGCCTACGGCGCTGCCAGCCCGTTCGAGACCGTGCAGGCCGGCGCCGTCAGCATCACGCTGACCGTCGGCGGCCAGGCCGCCACGGCAGCCCAGACGCGCACGATCAGCAAGGATCAACGGTACTCGCTGGTGGCCTACGGCTTCGCCACCGGCCTGAAGCAGGTGCTGATCACCGAGAGCACCACCGCGCCGGACAGCGGCAACGGCAACGTCAACGTGCTGGACACCTCGGTGGACATCGGCTCCGTCGACGTCTACCTCTCGGCCACGCAGGACCTCTCGGTCTCCACGAAGATCGCCGCCGGCATCACCGGCGTGACGCAAAGCGCGTTCGCCGGCGTCCTGCCCGGTTCGTACTTTGTCACGGTCGTCGGCGCGCAAAGCGTCGAGAACGGCATCAGCGACATCCGCTTCCAGTCGACCACGGCCATCCTCACGGTTGTCAACCAGCAGATCCAGACCATCATCCTCACGCCAGGCGTCAGCGGCGTGCTGGCCAACGTCATCCTGCTGACGCAAGGCACCGCCAGCGCGGCCAGCCCGACCATCTCCTACGAGAACACGACGGCCCGCGTGCGCGCCGTCACCGCCTTGAGCAGCAGCACGGCTTCGCAGGTCACCGGCAACATCCTCACTGGCACGACGCCCACGTCGGTCACGGTGATGCCGTCCCACGACGGATCGGAGTACTCCGAGTACAAGGTCGTCAGCACCGGCACCGTCGGCACCGGCACCGGCGCGGCCTACACCGGCGCCAACCCGGCGCTCGTCGTCACGGTCAACGGCACCGCGCTCGACATCGTGATGGACTCCACCAACGCGACCACCGGCGTCACCACCGAAGTCGCCGGCGTCCTGGCGGCCGGCGGCGACTACACGGTGATGGTCTACACCAACAGTTCGGGCACTCCGATCGCCAAGCTGATCGTCGACGACAACACGGCGCCAACCTCGGCGACGGGCATGAAGTTCCGCCTGATCAACCTGGCTGCCGACAACCAGGGCCTGTTCCTGTCGATGAAGGTGAACTCGGTCGCCGTCGCTTCGCTCGTGGCCTATGGCAGCGCGTCGTCGTACACGCAGATCACGAGCGTGCCGCAACAGACCGCTTCCGCGATCCAGGTTCTCAGCGGCACCACACCGGTGTTCTCGTTCTCGCAGACCCTGGCCTTGAGCACCACCGGCAACACGTTGGCCGACATCTTCACGGCCATCGTCGTGGACAGCGCCGACCCCAACGGGTACTTCTTCACCGCGTCCGCGCTCTCCAGCTCCTGAGCGGCGTCCGCGCCAACGCAGCAAAGGCGCCCGCGGGCGCCTTTGTTCATTTCGGGACGGACTCGCTCAGCGGCCCGGGGGCACGCCGGACTTGCCGGCGCGGAAGTCCTCCGCGGCCTGGAAGATCTCGGCCTGCCTGTTCATCACGAACGGGCCGTGACTTCGCGATCGGCCGCGGTCGCGAGCGCGTGGGACGCTCTTGCGCGCGATGCCTGAGTCGATCTCCAGCTCGCCCCCGGTAGACGTAGACGAACGCGTTGTGACCGGCGGGCAGCGCGTGCTCGAACTTCGCGCCCTGCGCCAGGTGCAAGTCCAGGTACAGCGGCTCGGCGTGCGCCTTCTGCGCCACGCCGTGGCTGTCGCCCGCGATCACGCGCGCCGTCACGCCGGGCAGGCGCAGGGGCACGTCTCACCAGGGACTCTCCCGACACGGCAGATGAAGTTGCCGCGCGCGTGAGTGCCGCCTACAGTGACGGTGCCAGCGCCCAGCTCTTGGAGACCCCCGCCATGTCGCCTTCCCTGCTCGTTCGCCACGTGCCGGCCTGGGTCGTCAACGGCGTCACCGTGAGCCTGGGCCTCGCGCTGGTGCAGCTGACGATCGGATGGGCGGCAGGCGGTGTCGCCGCCCAGGCCGCCATCGCCACGGCGGTCTGCGCGAGCCTCGCGGACGTGGTCACCACCACCGATCGAGTCGCACGCCGCGTGGGCGTGGCCGTGCTCGCGAGCACGCTCGCGTCCACGCTGTTCCTCGCCATCCTGCCGGTGGAGGCGCTGCAGATCCCCGTCGTGGCCCTGATCGTGTTCGGCACGATGCTGCTGCAGTCCTGGGGCCCCAAGGCCGGCTCCGTGTCGTTCGCCGCGGGCCTGGCGCTGGTGTTCGCGATGTCCCTGCCCGTCGCCGAGAACCTGACCTGGCAGCGCTTCGCCTGGGGTCTCGCCGGCTCGCTGGGCTACTGGATGTGGGCGGTCGCCACCGCGGGGCTGCTGCAGCCGACGTGGCGCCAGTTCGCGCTGGCGGCGACCGCGCAGGACATGGCGCGCCTTCTCGCGGCCATCGCGCGGCAGATCGGCCGTCCGCTGCAGGTCGTCTGGCAGTCCGACATCCTCGACGCGGAGTCGGCGCTCGCCGAGCGCCTGCAGGCCGCGCGCGACCTCGTGTTCGGCAACGACGCCGGGCCCGCGGCGCGGCGCGAGACGGCGATCCTGCTGCACCTCATCGACCTGCGCGACCTGGCGATGGCCAGCAACCTCGAGGCCGGCCTGGCGCCGGCCTCGCACGGCCACGCCGAGCTCACGGGCGCGGTCGTCGAACGGATCGCCGAATCCCTGCGGCAGGTGGCGGCGCACCTGCGCACGGGACGCGATCCGGCGGTCGACCCGCGCGTCGATGCGGCGCTCGCGCAGTCGCTCGCCGAGCTCGCGCGCACCGATGCCGGCGCCAGCCACCTGCTGAACAACAAGCTCGAGGTGCTGCGCGCCCTGCAGCGCCTGCTCGAATCCGGCGACGCGGCCGACATGCCTTGCGAGCGCGGCGACCTGCGCCGCTTCATCACGCCCGACGAGTGGCGCCTGTCCGCCGTGGCCGCCAACCTGCGCCTGGACGCGCCCGTCTTCCGCCACGCCCTGCGCACCTGCGTGACGGCCACGGTCGCCTATGCGCTCGCGCGCCTGCTGCCGTGGATGCCGCACCCGCAGTGGATCGTGCTGACGATCCTGGCCGTGATGCAGGGCAACCTGGCGCTGACGCTGACGCGGCGCAACGCCCGCGTGTTCGGCACGCTGGCAGGCTGCGTGGCCGTGGTGCTGCTGGCCGCGGCCACGACGTCGACGCTGTTCCTCTCGGCCTGCTTCCTGGTGGCTTCGGGCGTGGCGCATGCGTTCTTCGGCGTGCGCTATTCGGTGACGGCCGCGGCCGCCGCGGTGATGGCCCTGCTGCAGGCCCACCTGGCGGTGCCGGACGGCGGCTACAGCACCCTCGAACGCTTCGCCGACACCGTGGCAGGCGCCCTGATCGGCGGCGCCGCCACCTACCTGCTGCCCACCTGGGAGCGCCGCAACCTGCCCGCCACGCTGCGCCAGGCGGTGAGCGCGCTGCGCGCCTATGCGGCCGAGGCCATCGCGCCGCCCGACGGCGCCGGGTCACAGCCGCGCTTCACGCGCCAGCGCGCCTACGACGCCATCCGGATGCTGGCCGCCACCCGTTCACGCAGCATGGCCGAACCCACGGACGTGCGCGTGCCCGTGCCGCAGCTGACGTCCTGGCTCATCGCCGCCTACGGCCTGATGGCGCAGTTGTCCAACCTGCGCCTGTGCCTGGCCCTGAACGGGCGCGACCCCACGTCGGCACTGGCCTCGGCGATCGCCGGCGTGGCGCGCGAGATAGACGCCGTGCTCGGCTCGGCCTCGATGCAGGCGCGCGCGCGGCCGTTGCCGGAGGTGGCCGACGAACACGTGCTGGTCGCCGTGCCGCACCTGCTGCCACGCGTGCGCCGCGCGCTGGACGAAGCCGGCCATGTCGCCGCGCAGGCGGCCCGGATCGAGGCGCTGATAGGTGCGCCGACGTAGCTCAGTGCGGCAATCGCGTGAGCGCGCGCTGCAGCGCACGCGCAGGTGCCGCCGCGTCGCCACCGGCCGGCGCCGGCGTCGGCATCGGCGTGCTCCAGCCCTTGGGCAGCTGGTGCAGCACGGCCTTCGCGTCGAGCGAGCGGATGGGAATGCCCACGTCGGCGGGGATGCGGCCCTGGGCCACCAGCGCCTCGTAGCGCAGCGCGCTCACGCGCAGGAACGACGTGAAGTTGCCGACGCCGCCGCGGGCCGTCACCAGCTCGTCGTAGAGCTTCTCGATGAGGTGCACCACCGTCATGCCGTCGCGGCGGGCGATCTCCTCGAGCACCTCCCAGTAGAGATGCTCCAGCCGGATGCTGGTGACCACGCCGTGCAGCCGGACCGAGCGCGTGCGGCTCTCGTAGCTCGCGGGATCGGCGCTGATGAAGATTTCACACATGCATTTGTCTCCTTGGCTTGGCCGCGTCGCGTCGATCTCTTGCGCGCGGCTCTGCAGGGGCAGGCGCCGCAAACCGCGGCACCTGTCAAGCAATGTACGCCCGACGCCAGCAGAACGCCAAACGCCGAACGCGGGCTTTACAGGGTGATCCGCGTGCCCAGCACCGCCAGGAACTGCGAAATCCAGGCCGGATGCGCGGGCCAGGCCGGGGCCGTCACCAGGTTGCCGTCGGTCACGGCCTGGTCGACCGCGATGCCCATGTACTCCGCGCCGGCCAGCTCCACCTCGACCTGGCAGGCCGGATAGGCCGACACCTTGCGGCCCTTCAGCAGGCCGGTGGCCGCCAGCAGCTGGGCGCCGTGGCAGATCGAGGCGACGGGCTTGTTGGCGGCGAGGAAGTGCTTCGCCGTCGCGACCACCTGCGAGTTCATGCGCAGGTACTCCGGCGCGCGGCCGCCGGGCACCACCAGCGCGTCGTAGCTCTCGGCGCGGATGTCGGCGAAGCTCGCGTTGAGCGTGAAGCGGTGGCCCGGCTTCTCGCTGTAGGTCTGCGCGCCGTCGAAGTCGTGGATCGCCGTCAGGACGTAGTCGCCGGCTTTCTTGTCGGGCGCCACCGCATGGACGACGTGGCCCACCGCGAGCAGCGCCTGGAACGGCACCATCGTCTCGTAGTCCTCGCCGAAATCGCCGCAGATCATCAGAATCTTCTTCGCCATGATCGTCTCCTGTCAGGTTGATCGGAGTTCCGATTCTTGGAAGCTCACGCGGTGAGCGGGTAGTAATCCGATACTTTCGTGTGCTCGCCATGAACCCTCCGCCGTCGCTCACCGAATTGCACCGCCGCCGTCTGCGGGCGATCTGGCGCTCGGCCGGCTGGCCCAGCCAGGATCTGGTCGAGGTGGAGCTGCTGGCCGCCGGCTGGGTGGAACGCCTGCGCGACGGCCACGGGCGCGAGACGCTGCGCGTGACCGACACCGGCATCGCCGTGCTGGCTGCCACGCTCGCGCGCAACCGCGCCGCGCGTGACGCGCACGAGGCGCTCATCGGCCGCGTGGCCGTGGCGATGCAGCGCGCCGGCCGCATCGCGTGGCGCGGCCTGTCGCTGCGCGTTCGCACCGGCGACGACGCGCTCGGCACGGGCCGCTGGACGGTGGCGATGCCCGACCTGTTCTCGGTGCGCAACACAACCGTGGAGGACTACCTCGAGCCCGTCGTCCACGAGATCAAGGTGCGCCGCGCCGACCTGCTGGGCGACCTGCGCAAGCCGGCCAAGGGCGAGGCCTACCGCCAGATGGCGCGCGAGTGCTGGTACGTGCTGGCCGAGGGCATCGGCGACGCGGGCGACGTGCCGGCTGACTACGGCGTGATGGTGGAGCGCGGGGGCGTGCTGGACGTGCTGCGCCCGGCCCCGCGGCGCGCCCTGCGGCTGCCGTTTGCCACCTGGATGGCCCTGGCGCGCGCCGCGCCGGAGCCGCGGGAGGAGTCGACGCAGCAGGCGCTCGGCGACATCGAGCCCGAGCCCGGGGAATGACCCTGCCGGGCTCGTGCGCAGGACGCATGAGCATGCGCGTGCCCGGGCGGCCGCAGTCGAAGACAATACGCGTTCGCACCCCTGGAGACCCTCTCGATGAGCCGCCTGCCGCAATCTCCCGCCCGCACCGTGAAGCTGTCCGCCCTGGCCATCGCGCTCGCCGCGACGCTGGCCGGGCTGGCCCCCGCAGCCCACGCCATCGACGGCGCACCGTCCAGCAATGTGGCCTGGCAGGACGCCACCAGCGACGCCGACATCGACAAGGCCTTCGCCACCGCCAAGGCGCAGAACAAGCCCGTGCTGCTCTATTGGGGCGCCGTGTGGTGCCCGCCGTGCAACCAGCTGAAGGCCACGCTGTTCAATCGCCAGGACTTCGGCGAGCAGTCGAAGAGCTTCGTCCCCGTGCACCTGGACGGCGACGCGCCCGGCGCGCAGAAGCTGGGCACGAAGTTCAGGGTGTCGGGCTACCCGACGCTGATCCTGTTCAGCCCCGACCGCAAGGAACTCACGCGCCTGCCGGGCGAGGTGGACGCGGCGCAGGTGATGCAGTTGCTGCAGCTGGGCATGGCCAGCGGCCGCCCGATCGCGCAGGTGCTGGCCGACGCGCGTGCCGGCAAGCCCCTGTCAGGCGGCGAATGGCGCCTGCTGGCGTTCTACTCGTGGGACACCGACGAAGGCGCGCAGGCGGTGCCGGCCGCCGAACGCGCGCCCCTGTTGCGCAAGCTCGCCGCGAGCTGCCCGGCCGGCGAGGCTGCGGCCTGCACGCGCCTGGCGCTGAAGTCCATCGGCGACGGCGACGAGGTGAACGCCCCGGCGCCCGACGCCGCCACGCGCGCCCGCGTCGCGCAGGTGCTGGCCGACCCGGCGGCGAGCCGCGCCTATATGGACGTCCTCACCAACAGCGCCACCGACATCGTCACCGCGCTCGCGCCCAAGCCGGGCGCCGACCGCGACAGGCTCGTCGCTTCGTTCGACACCGCGCTGGTGCGACTGCAGGCCGACACCACGCTGTCGCGCGGCGACCGGCTCGATGCGCTCTACGCCCGCGTCGACCTGGCCCGCCTCGGCCAGCCCAAGGACACGTTGCATCCGAAGCTGCCGCCGGCGCTCGTCAAGGAAGTGCGCGAGACCGCGGCCACCACCGACCGCGAGTCGACCAACGCCTTCGAGCGCCAGGCCGTGATCCCGACCGCCGCGCAGCTGCTGGAAGAGGCCGGCCTGTGGAACGAGTCGGCCGCGCTCCTGAAAAACAGCCTCGCGAAGAGCCACACGCCGTACTACCTGATGAGCGAACTGGGCTCCAACGCGCGCAAGCAAGGCCGCACGGCCGAGGCGCTGGACTGGTACCGCCAAGCCTTCGACAAGAGCGAGGGCCCTGCCACGCGCCTGCAATGGGGCTCGGCCTACCTGAGCGCGCTGGTCGACCTGGCGCCCAACGACTCGAAGCGCATCGAGGACACCGCGCAGACGGTGTTCGCCGAGGCCGCGGCGCAGCCCAACGCGTTCGACCAGCGCAGCGGCCGCTCGCTGCAGCGCGTGGGCAGGAAGCTCCAGAAGTGGAACGCCGACGGCAAGCACCAGGCCGTCGTCGACCATCTGAGCGCGCAGGTCAACGGCCTCTGCGCCAAGCTGCCTGCCGGCGACCCGGAGCATGCCACTTGCGACGGCGTCTTCAAGCCCGCCGCCGCCAAGGCCTGATCCTCCTTACTCACCCGTCACGACCTTCATGACCACCTACAACAAGCCCCTGGGCACGCCGCTCAGCCCGGCCGCCACCCGCGTGATGCTGCTGGGCAGCGGCGAACTCGGCAAGGAGGTGCTGATCGCGCTGCAACGCCTGGGCGTGGAGACCATCGCCGTCGACCGCTACGAGAACGCGCCCGGCCAGCAGGTGGCGCACCATGCGCACACGATCACGATGAGCGACCCGGTGGCGCTGCGCGCGCTGATCGAGCGCGAGAAGCCCGACCTCGTGGTGCCCGAGATCGAGGCGCTGGCCACGGCGGAGCTGCAGAAGCTCGAGGCCGAAGGCGTGGTGCGCGTGGTTCCCACCGCGCGCGCCGCACGCCTGACGATGGATCGCGAAGGCATCCGCCGCCTGGCGGCCGAGACGCTGGGCCTGCCCACGAGCCCGTACGTGTTCTGCGACTCGCTCGAAGAGCTGCAGGCCGCCATCGATGGCCGGATCGGCTACCCGTGCATCGTCAAGCCCGTGATGAGCAGCTCCGGCAAGGGCCAGAGCAAGATCGACGGCCCGTCCGACGTGAAGGCGGCGTGGGACTACGCGATGGCGGGTGGCCGCGTCAGCCACGGCCGCGTGATCGTGGAAGGCTTCATCGATTTCGACTACGAGATCACGCTGCTGACCGTGCGCTCGTTGGGTGCCAACGGCGCGGTGCAGACGAGCTTCTGCGCGCCGATCGGCCACGTGCAGGTCAAGGGCGACTACGTGGAGAGCTGGCAGCCGATGCGCATGGATCCGGCCGCGCTCGCCAGCGCCGAGCGCATCGCCAAGGCCGTCACCGACGATCTCGGCGGGCAGGGACTGTTCGGCGTCGAGCTGTTCGTCAAGGGTGCCGACGTGTGGTTCAGCGAGGTGAGCCCGCGCCCCCACGACACCGGCATGGTGACGATGATCACGCAGTGGCAGAACGAGTTCGAGCTGCACGCCCGGGCCATCCTGGGCCTGCCGGTGGACGTCTCGTTGAAGAGCCCCGGCGCCAGCGCCGTGATCTACGGCGGCGTCGACGCCAAGGCGCTGCGCTTCGACGGCGTGGCCGACGCGCTGCGCGTGCCGCAGACCGAGGTGCGCCTGTTCGGCAAGCCCGAGAGCTTCGTCAAGCGTCGCATGGGCGTGGCGCTGGCGCACGACGCCGACGTCGAGCGCGCCCGCGAGCTGGCCAAGGAGGCCGCGGGCAAGGTCGCGCCCACGGCTATTTGAGGAGGCCTTCGGCCTTCATCGCGTCCTGCACCGCGGGGCGCGCCTTCATGCGGGCACGGTAGGCCTCGACGTTCTTGAAGCCCGAGAGGTCGATGCCGGGTCCGGCCGCCCAGTTCGAGATCGTGAACAGGTAGGCGTCGGCGATGCTGAACTGCCTGCCCATCAGGTAGTCGTTGCCCTCGAGCTTGCCATCGACGTACGCGAACTTGTCCGTCAGGCGCGCCGCGAAGATCTCCTTGGCCTCCTGCGGCATGTTCGGGTTGAACAGCGGCGAGAAACCCTTGTGCAGCTCGCTGGTGATGAAGTTGAGCCACTCCTGCACCCGATAGCGTTCGAGCGTGCCCGCCTCCGGCGCGAGGCCGCAGCCCGGCGCGTGATCGGCGATGTACTGCAGGATGACCGGCCCTTCGCTGAGGCGGGTGCCGTCGTCGAGCTCCAGCAGCGGCACCTGGCCCTTGGCGGTGATCTCGTAGTAGTCGCTGCCATCGGCCAGCGTGTGCGTCTGCAGCGTGGCCTTGACGAGGTCGAACTTGACGCCTGCCTCGCGCAGCGCGATGTGCGGCGACAGCGAGCAGGCGCCGGGGCTGTAGTAGAGCTTCATGACGGGCTTTCGAGAGGATGCGACGAGGCACCCATGATGCCCAAAACGACGCCGGTGCGCCTGGCCCGGACGCGGGCGAACCTGTTACGCTGGCCGCCTTCGCAGCTCGACGGAACGCCAACGTGACCAGACCCATCCTCGAAGAATCCCGCGTCCATCCCGCGATCCGCGCGCGCATCTCGGACGAAGGCAAGGCAGTCGTCGCGGAGGTGGAGGCCGCGGTCGCCGCCAACGCCATCGTGGTCGTGGGCATGCGCTGGAACCCGTTCCCGCGCCAGGCCCGCAAGTGGCTCGACGCCGCCGCCATCCCCTACAAGTACATCGAGTACGGCAGCTACGTGAGCGAGTGGCGCAAGCGCCTGCCGCTGAAGCTGTGGACGGGCTGGACCACCTTCCCGCTGGTCTTCGTCAACGGCGAATTCATCGGGGGCGCCACCGACCTCATGGGCATGAACCCGTCCACGCTCAAGCAGAGCGTCGCCGCCTGGCCGGTACGCGCGTGACTCGGCTGGCGCGGATCCTCGCTGTCGTGCTGGCCGCCGGATGCGGCGCCGCATCTGCGGCCGCGCCCCTGGCGTTGCACACGTGCCGCCTCACCGGACTGGACCACGACGCGCAATGCGGCGTGCTCAAGCGTCCCCTCGATCCCGCGAAGCCGCAGGGCACGCAGATCGACCTGCACGTGGTCGTGATCCCCGCGCTGGCGCGCCAGAAGCTGCCCGATCCGATCTTCTTCTTCGCCGGCGGCCCCGGCCAGAGCGCCATCGGACTGGCCGGCACCATCGAGCACCTCACGTCGCGCCTGGGCGCGCGGCGCGACCTGGTGCTGATCGACCAGCGCGGCACGGGCCACAGCGCGCCGCTGCAATGCGACGTGCCCGAGCCCGATGAGGCCCTCGCGCGCGCGCTCGACCGCTCGCGCGCGATCGCGGCGCTCGACGCCTGTCGCACGAAGCTGCAGCAGTTGCCGTGGGGCGACCTGCGCTTCTACACCACGACCATCGCGATGGCCGATGCCGACGCCGTGCGCGTCGCCCTCGGCGCCGACAAGATCGACCTCATCGGCATCAGCTACGGCACGCGCGCCGCGCTCGAATATCTGCGGGCGTATCCGCAGCACGTGCGTCGCAGCGTCATCGACGGCGTGGCGCCGCCAGACATGGTGCTGCCCGTCAGCGACGACATCGACGGCCAGGCGGCCCTGCAGGCGCTGTTGCGCGACTGCGCCGCCGAGAAGGCCTGCGCGGCCGTCCACCCGGCGCTGGCCGAGCATTGGCAGGCGCTGCTGGCTTCGTTGCCGCGGCCGGTCGACGTGGCCGATCCCGTCGCTGGCAAGCCGTTGCACGTGTCGATGACGGTGGAAGCCGTGCGCGGTCTCGTCCATTCGCCGCTCTACTCGCCGGCCCTCGGCGCGATGCTGCCGTACGCCATCGACGAGGCCGCCGCGGGGCGCTTCGGCCCGTTGCTGGCGCTGTCGACGTCCACCGGCAGCCTGCCCACCGACCTGTCGGAAGGCCAGCACTTCTCGGTCATCTGCGCGGAGGATGCGCCGCGCCTGCCGCCGGTCGCGGGCCCGGGCGATGAGCCGGGCGCGCTGGGCCTGTACCGCGCGGTGTGCGCGCGCTGGCCGCGCGGCGACGTGCCGGCGGCGTTCTACACGATTCCGGCGAGCGCCTCGCCGGTGCTGCTGATGTCCGGCGGCCTCGACCCGGTGACGCCGCCGCGCCACGCCGAGCGGGTCGCCAAGTCGCTGGGCGCGAACGCGCGCTCGGTGGTCGTCCCCAACAACGGCCACAACGTCACCGCGATCGCCTGCATGCGCGACGCCGTGTTCCATTTCATCGATGCCGCCACCGATGCCGCGGCGCAGGCCGTGGACACGAGCTGCGCCGCCAAGGTGCCGCGCCCGCTCGCGTTCCAGCCGACGTTGCCCGCACGCGCCGTGCCCGCCACCAACGACCCGAGCCGTTTCGACGACCCGTCGCCGCGCGCGCCCGACGGCGCCGCGTCGGCGGCCACCAAGGATCCGCGATGATCGCGATGGACGACCTGCGCAAGCAGTTCACGAGCGGCCGCGGCCGCAAGGCCCGCACGGTGGTGGCCGTCGACGGCATGACGCTGCATGCCCACGACGGCGCCATCACCGGCCTGCTCGGGCCCAACGGCGCCGGCAAGACGACCAGCCTGCGCATGCTCGTGGGCCTCGTGACGCCCGACAGCGGCACCATCCGCGTCGACGGCATCGACATGCGCGACGACGCGCAGGCCGTGCGCGGCCGGCTCGGCGTGCTGTCCGATGCGCGCGGCCTGTACCCGCGCCTGACCGCGCGCGAGAACATCGTCTATCACGGCCGCCTGCACGGCGTGGCCGACGACGTGGCGCAGGCGCGCTGCGAACACCTGGCCAGGCTGCTGGACATGGAGGCGCTGCTCGATCGCCGTACAGACGGTTTCAGCCAGGGCGAGCGCATGAAGACGGCGCTCGCGCGTGCGCTCGTGCACGACCCCGCCAACATCGTGCTGGACGAGCCAACCAACGGCCTGGACGTGGTGGCCACGCGCGCGCTGCGCGAAGCCCTGCGCGTGCTGCGCGACGAGACGGGCAAGTGCGTCGTCTTCTCCACGCACATCATGCAGGAGGTGGAGCGGCTGTGCGACCGCGTGGTGGTGGTGGCGCATGGCCGCCACGTGGCCGACGGCACCGTTGCCAGCCTGTGCGAGCAGGCCGGCTGCGACGACTTCGAGGACGCCTTCGTGCGCCTCGCGTTCGGCCCGGAGGGCAAGCCGCAATGAGCAACTCGAGCGCGATGTGGACGGTGTTCGTCAAGGAGCTCAAGGACGCGCTGCGCGACCGCCGCACCTTGATGGTGGTGTTCTTCACGTCGATCGCCATGGGCCCGCTGATGCTCGTGCTGCTGTCGTCGCTGGTGGGCAAGTACGAGAAGCGCGCCGAGGCGCGCGAGATCGTCACGATCGGCCTGGATGCCGCGCCCACCCTGCGCAACTACATCGAGCGCCAGACCTTCGTCATCAAGACGGCACCCGGCGACTGGGAGAGCCAGCTCAAGGACAGCAAGCTGGGCGATCCCGTGGTGATCGTGCCCGCGAACTTCGAGGACGACCTGGCCCACGGCCAGGCGCCGCGGATCCAGCTGGTCTACAGCAGCGCCAACGGCCGCGCGCAGGCCGGCGTCGGCAGCATCGAGCGCCTGCTGCAGGGTTTCGGCCAGGAGCAGGCATCGCTGCGCCTCGTCGCCCGCGGCATCGCGCCCGGCGTGATGAGCGTGTCCAGCGTCGACGAACACGACATCGCCGACAACGCCTCGCGCGCCGCGCAACTCACCACCATGGTGCCCATGTTCGTGCTGATGGCCGTGCTCTACGGCGCGCTCAACGCAGCGCTCGACACCACCGCCGGCGAGCGCGAACGCGGATCGCTTGAGCCGCTGCTCGCCACGCCCGCAGCGCGCATGGCGCTGGTGGTGGGCAAGTGGGGCGCGGTGTTCGCGCTGGGCCTGCTGATCGCGGTCCTCTCGTGCATGAGTTTCCTGCCCGCGCAGAGCCTGCTGCGCAGCGAGTCGCTCGCCGCGCTGTTCCGGTTCGGCTGGGTCGAGGCCGCCTGGTTCATCGGCCTGCTCGCCCCGCTCGCCGCAGCCCTGTCCGCCCTGATGATGGCCATCGCCATCCGCTGCAAGACCCACAAGGAAGCGCAGGCCAACACCGTCGTGCTCGTGCTGGCCGTCACCATGACGCCGATGGTGAGCATGTTCAACCAGGAAGGCGAGTCCGCCTGGAACCTGTGGGTGCCCGCGCTGGCGCAGTCCACGCTGATGAACCGCGTCCTCAAGAACGCCCCCATCAGCGCCCTCGACGTCGCACCCAGCCTGTTCATCTGCGTGGTGCTCACGGTTGCAGCGTTGATGTTCGTGAGTCGACAGTTGACGCGGCGGGCGGCGCAGTAGGCCGCCGGCCGGGGCTGCGAGACGGCGATTGGGGGGAGTTGAGATACCCTATAAGCAGGCGATGCGGGTACGGTGTGTGGGTGGGTTCCTGCGCCGATGCTGGAGTGGGTAACGCCCCGTCGCCCTGCATCGGCACCGAGTCGGGTGAGAAGGGGCGGCCTTGACGGGCCATCTCGCACGGTGAGTTGCGATCAAGGGCCAACATGGAAATTCAACTGAATCGCCGATGCCTTGAAGTCTTGCATGCCAAGACCGTCGAGGAATACCTACGCATAAACGTGGACTTCATCCACGCCGTCGGCGGTCACACGGTCGCCGCAACTGTAGTGACAGATCACTCACAGGCGCTGACCGAATTTCAATCGGTGACCAACGCTCCACCGGCGTATCTACCTGATTTTGAGGACATGGCATCAGCGAAGCTCGATCCCGTTTCCCAGCATTGCAAGCGATCGTTTTCGCCGATCGTCTGGGACCAGGACCTTTATGTCTCCCGAGGTCGCGGAGACTTCTGGGAGCACCAATCAGCGTTTGGCTATCTCAGCGGCATTTCTGTAGCGTTTCATTTGCCTCGAGGTAGGCACTTCATGTTCGGCATGGATAGCGATCGCCGCGTACTGGCTGCAAGGAAGGACATAGGGCGGCTGGAATGCGACCTCCATATGTTCGCTGCCCATTCACAAGCCGCGGCGTTTGACCTGTGTCTGCCTTACCCAAAAAAAGCCGACCACGAGACGCTGCCGAACGGCGAGCTTGACGCTCTGAAGAGAAGCATGGACGGACTCAGCAATTGGGAGGTGGGCCAAGCCATGGGGATCTCCGAGACGGAAGTGATGCTCCGAATTCAGCGTGCGATGCAGCGACTAGGCTGCACGAACAAGTACGAGGCTTCGCTCAGAGCGATCAAGCTTGGCTTGGTACATTGCGACTGACTGAACGATCAGGCTGGCCGTCGGCAGTTCAATGGCAGCACTACTGCGTCTGAAGCAGTCTGCTTACCTCGTCTTGCCAAGGCAATCTCCGCACAAACTGATTGAAGTGGAGCGCTGCCTCCGTTGCGGGCAAGACTTCACCGTGGATGTTTATCAGTCGCATGTTTGTCGTGACAGACATTGGGTCTACCATCGCGACTACACCAGTTGCGATTTCGATCCAATCCCAAGCGAGTGCGGCATCCCCGTCCTGTGATATGCCCCGCCAGATCGTGTGACCGGAGCAGGGCTTGTTACGTGTCCGGTGATTCGTAACTCGCGTAGCCAAATGCTTGAAGCTTGGGCGATGGCGTGAGTTGGTGCGCCAAAATACCGTTGGCCAAGAGTGCGGCACCAAGACTGGCGCCGGCGGCAACGGGACGATGGGCCTGAATTGAGGTGTGTTCATTGTCAGCATGACCCAAAGTCTGGAGAAAGTGCGTTGCGCGGACTAGCTGTCAACCTTGTCAGGGTGGTTCGACCACAAAATGCCTCATTGAGGGGATGCTTGTGTTCACGTGCCAAGTGTCGGCTTCGCATTAGTCCAGCGGATCCGGTTTCCAGGGCAATAGCTTGTGAGTCGCGGCGATGAGCGCAAGAATGCTGCAAGGCGGCTATTTGGCCGTTATGGAAGCAACAACCCCGTTGGAGTTCCGACTGGAGGTTGTACGTTTCGCGGAAGATCTCGGATTCAAAACAGTATCGGCAATGGCCGTTGTCGATCATTTGCAATCCGGTCCAGAATTCCATACTGTTGATAACACGCCGGTCGCCTTTGCCCAGACTTTTCATGATTCCGACGTTTGGCGCTTAGACCCAGTAATGCAACACTGCAAACGTGCAGCTGTGCCAATCATCTGGGATCAAGGCACATACGTGGATGGCGGCCAAGGAGCCATGTGGGAACATCAAGCGGGCTTCGGCTACCGTACCGGCGTAGCTCTCGCCCTGCATCTACCGGGTGGAAAGCATT
>Ga0302154_10000019_pt1 | contig 151527 bp, 136 predicted proteins | sample I_Bog_N2_3_FD_193507 | JGI IMG/M metagenome (GOLD analysis project Ga0302154, IMG submission 193507) | Peat permafrost microbial communities from Stordalen Mire near Abisko, Sweden - I_Bog_N2_3 | ecosystem: Environmental > Terrestrial > Soil > Wetlands > Peat | place: Sweden: Abisko... | reverse complement strand
TGGACGTCAGAAGGCCAACGCAACCGCGCGCTTGCTCACTGGCTCCACATCTACAACCATCATCGACACCACACCGCCATCGGGGGCCCACCCATGCGCCGTGTCGGCAACGTCACAGGGCACTACAACTAGATCAGCGCGGCGTCCGGGTGGAGCTGGCGCGACCTTCGAGCTCGGCATCGAGCTCGCGGGCCCGGCGGCGCAGGCGGTCTGCCTTCTCTGCGGCACTCTGCCGGAACGCCCGCACCCGCTCGAGGCGGTCGTCGACACGCTCGAGCAGCTGCTCGTTGGCGGCGATCGCGTCGCCGAGGAGGGCACGGCGACGCGTGGGGGAGGCACCGGAGCGGTACGCGCTGCGCAGCTTGTCGATGGCGTCTTCGGTGTCGAGGGCGACTCGGATCTCGGCGAGGGTGAAGCCCAAGAGGTCCTGGAGCTCCCGGATGTGGGTGATGCGGTCGACCTCGGCGTCGGAATACAGCCGCTCACCGCTGCTGCGGTGCTCGACGGGTCGCAGCACCCCCTGCTCCTCCCAGTAGCGCAGGGTCCGGGTGGTCACCCCGGTGCGCTTCGCGACCTCCCCGATGCGCAGCAGCTGCGGGTCGAGGATGGTGCCGGGGGCGGTGGTCACTGGGCCGCCACCGGCTCGGGGGCCGTCGGGACATCCTCGGTCCCGGCCTCGATTGCTGCGGCATCCGCCGCGTCCTCGTCGGCCTGGGTCGGGTGGACGTACTTGCCGCCCCGCAGCCACGACGTCCCCGCCGCCACCAGGCAGGCGAGCACCGCGAAGTCGAAGGCGGCGTCGAGGCCGTGCTTGAAGGGCGCCGAGATGAGCGACGGGAAGAAGCTGTGGCCGAGCAGCACCTGCTGGCTGTGCGCCGGCAGGCTGGCGAGGGTGCCCGCCCCCACCAGGTGCTGCACCGGGTTGTAGCCGAGGAACGCGGCGAACAGGGTGGAGACCGGCGGCAGGTGCGCGGCGCGCTGCGCGTCGGCGAGCGGCACACCGTTGGCCGCGAGACCGTGGAAGAGGGAAGCCGACAGCGTCGAGGACAGCCCGATGATGATCAAGGTGAAGAAGATCCCGATGGAGAACACCTGCGCCGAGTTCTGGAACGTGGAGTTCATCCCCGACCCCACCCCGCGGTAGGCGGCCGGCAGGCTGTTCATGACCCCGGCACGGTTCGGCGCGGCGAATGCACCCATGGCCAGGCCGTTCATGAGCAGGAGCCCCGCGAACGCCCAGTAGTCGAAGTTGACCGGCAGCAGCTCGAGGAGGGCGAAGGAGAGGGCCGCCGCCAGCATCCCGCCCGTGGCGAAGGGCCGCGAGCCATAGCGGTCCGAGAGGTAGCCCGACAGCGGACCGGCGAGCAGGAAACCCAAGGTGAGGGGCAGCATGTAGATGCCCGCCCACAGTGGCGTGCGCTCGAAGCTGTAGCCGTGCAGCGGCAGCCAGATCCCCTGCAGCCAGATGATGAGGATGAACATGAGGCCGCCCCGGCCGATGCCGGCGAGGAACGTCGAGATCGTCCCGGCGGTGAACGCACGGATCCGAAACAACGAGATATGGAACATCGGCTGTTCGACGCGCGTCTCGATGATGGCGAAGGCCGCCAGCAGCCCGATACCGGCCAGGAAGGAGAAGATGACCGTCGGGCTCGTCCACCCCATGGTGTGGCCCCCATAGGGCTGGATCCCGTAGGTGATGGCGATCATGAGGGCGATCACACCCAGGGCGAAGGTGATGTTGCCGGGCCAGTCGATGCGCTGGTGCGTGTGCCGCGGCACCTCGCGGAGCTTTTTGTAGGCCCAGACGGTCCCGAAGAGCCCGATGGGCACCGAGACCACGAAGATCAGTCGCCACTGGATCGGGCCGAGGATCCCGCCCAGCACCAGCCCGATGAACGAACCCGCCAGGGCCGCGACCTGATTGATGCCGAGGGCCATCCCCCGCTGGTCCTCGGGGAAGGCGTCGGTGAGGATCGCCGACGAGTTGGCCATGAGGAACGCCGCCCCGACGCCTTGCCCGACCCGCATGAGGATCAGGTACCAGGCGGCCGCGGGGCCCGAGAGCCAGGTGATGGCGAGCAGCAGCGAGAAGACGGTGTAGATGGCGAAGCCCAGGTTGTACATCTTGACCCGGCCGTACATGTCGCCGAGCCTGCCGAGCGAGACGACGAGCACGCTCGTGATCACGAGGAAGCTCAAGATGAGCCAGAGCAGATAGAAGCTGTTGCCCGGGATGAGGGGATCGAGGTTGATCCCCTTGAAGATGTCGGGCAGCGCGATGAGCATGATCGACGCGTCGATGGTCGCCATCAGCATGCCGAGCGTCGTGTTGGAGAGCGCGACCCACTTGTAGCGCTCGTCGTGCATGGAGATGGAGCCGTCCCCCTCTTCGGGGCGATGCAGCAGTTTGGGCAGAGTGATGCTCATAGACGCTTTCGATTTCCCTTTACGTGAACGGTAACATCTTCCTGCCGCGCCGTCACTCCCCTAAACGTGGCCGGCGACACCCGCCCAGGGCCGAGCGGTCCGGCGTCATCACCGACGACGTCGCACCCCCCGCCTACCATCTCGCCCATGAGCACCGCCGACGCCGCAGGAAGGTCCGCCCTGCTCCGTCGCTCCCGGGCGAAGCTCTGATGGCGGCCCGCCGGCCGACGGCCACGTCCAATTTCGGCGTCGGCCGTCGCGAGTCGCACGATGCTCGGCCCTTCTACGAGCGCTTCGAGGCCCCGGTGCAGTCCGACGACGCCACCGTGCTCGCGCCAGTGCCGGTGCCCGAGCCGTTCCTGTGTGGTGACGCTCGCCACATGGACCAGGTCGCCGAAGGTTCGGTGGCCCTCGTTGTGACGTCGCCGCCCTATTTCGCCGGCAAGCAGTACGAAGAGGAGCTCGACCGTGAGGGCGTGCCGGGCTCGTACCTCGAGTACCTCGAGCTCCTGCGAGACGTCTTCGCCCAATGCTCCGCCAAGCTCGAGCCCGGCGGCCGCATGGCGGTCAACGTCGCCAATCTCGGACGCAAGCCCTACCGCAGCCTGTCCGCCGACGTCATGGCCATCCTCCAGGACGAACTGCGCCTGCTGCCACGCGGCGAGATCATCTGGCGCAAGGGCGAGGGCGCCAGCGGGTCGTGCGCCTGGGGCTCATTTCGCAGCGCGTCGAACCCCGTGCTGCGCGACGTGACCGAGCGGGTGCTCGTCGTGAGCAAGGGCCGGTTCGACCGGGCCCGCAGCGTGCGCGACCGCGAGGCCCAGGGCCTCCCGCACCGCAACTCGCTCACGAGCGATGAGTTCATGGCCGCCACCCTCGACGTCTGGGAGATGCTCCCCGAACGGGCACGGCGCGTGGAGCACCCGGCCCCATTCCCCGTCGAGCTCCCCGAGCGGCTCATCCGGCTCTACACCTACGAGGACGACCTCATCCTCGACCCGTTCATGGGCTCGGGCTCAACGCTCGTGGCCGCCAGCCGCCTCGAGCGCCGCTATGTCGGCTACGACCTCGACCCGGCCTACGTCGCCATCGCCCGTGCTCGGGTGGCCGCTGAGGGGGCGCCACCCGAGCACGGTCGAACGCCGCTCCCGAAGAAGGCACCGCCACGTCGGCGACCGGTGGCCGACGACGCGGCCGTCATCGAGCGGGCGCGCCGGGATGGCAAGGCCGCCCAGGTACTCGCCACAGAGCTCTTGAGCGAAGCCGGGTTCGTCATCGAGGGACGCAACGTCCGCCTGCGGGGGGTGGGGCTCACGATCTCGCTCGTCGCACGTGCGGCCGACGGGGTTCCATGGCACTTCGACGTCACCGGCGGCTTCACGACCACCCGCAGCGGGCTCGGGCGCGCCGACACACTGTGGAAGGCCCTCGGGCGGGCCCACGTCCTCGCCGGCGCAGGGGTGGGACCGCTGATCCTCCTCAGCGCCTCGTTGCCGGCGAGGCCGGGCGACGCCGATGCGGCGCTGCGAAGCGGCGGGCCGGGGATCGTCTTCGACGCCATCGACCTCCTCGACCCCGAAGGGCTGGCCCGGCTGCGTCGCTACGCGGCGGGCGGTTTGGCGGGGCCGCTCCCGGGCTTCTGGCGGCACGCCGAGCTCGAACCCTCCCCCTGATGCCAACGATCTTCGCCTGTGCCGTGGTGCGGGACGACCCTCCGAGGGTCTTTGCCGCCGAGGACATCGACACGCTGCATTGGCTGGTGGCGCTCCAGCTGGTGGCGGCCACGCCCGGCGCGCAGCTCCCGGTGAGCGCACGAGAGGGACTGCGTGACGCATTGCGCGAGGAGCGTTGGGGCGACGCCGTCGGCCTGTGGATCGAGCACACGGGCATCGCCGTCGACGTCTACCCCTCGGTCGAACTGGCTTTGGCGGCGGACATCGCGCTGGCGAAGCTCGAGATCCAGTTCCAACCCCTTTTCGCTTCCTGACGTGCCGTCGCTGCGCACTACCGTCACCGAACTCGCCACCGGCCTCGGGATGACCGGCCACGCCAGCCTCGACGAGGCACTCGACGCCCGCCCGGAATCGATGGTCAGCCTCGCCCCCGAGCATTGGTCGCTCCTCGAGCGGGCCAACAGGGGCGGCGCGCACCGTCTCGACTTCTTCACCGCCTTCTCGAACGGGCAGGCGTTCTTGCGGGCCGACAACGGCCTGCGCAACAGGCTGCCCATCTCGATCGAGTGGAAAGGCTCCCAGCGCGCACCCGGCGACGAGGTGGCGCCGATCGACCTTCGGGTGGACCACGTGTACCTGGTGAGCTGCAAGTACCTCTCGACAATCCTGGTCAACGCCTCCCCCCGGCACCTCTTCGACGACCTGTTGCGGGGGCCGCACGGCCGACGAAGCGGCGACTGGTACGCCGACGTCGCGCCCGCCGAGTACGCCTCGCTCTACGACGCCGTCCGTCGTGGCGTCGCTGACGTGGACCTTCCCGTGCGGCTCGACCGGCTCGAGAGCGCCGAGCGTGCCCTCCTTGCTGAACGGCTGAAGCCGGGATGGCCGCCCGAGGCGGCCGGTGCCGTGGCGGCCTTCTCCTCGGCGGTGGCCACGGCCACCGCCGAGCGGTGGCATGGGGCGCTCGAGCGCGCCGGCGACAAGGAGGCCATGCTGTGGCGCCTGCTGCGGATGGGCAGTGCGCCCTATTTCGTACTCGGGACCTCACCTCGCCGCTCCCTTCGGCTGCGCATCGCCACACCGTGGGACTGGCGCCAGAGCTACCGCCTCCTCAACTTCGAGGTGGCCGCCAAGCCCGGCGGTCAGCCACTCGTGGCCTGGCGCGCCGAGGTCCGCCACGTCCACGACGCATCGGTCGCCACCATCGAGGGCCACATCGAGGTCCGCTGGAGCCACGGCCGCTTCGGTGGCCCGCCCGAGGCCAAGGCCTATCTCGACACGCCCCACGAACTCGTGCCGGGCTACTTCGCCCTCACCTGAGCGCTCGGGCGCGGCACGCCGCGGCCCCCGGCCCGCTAGACAGTCCAGATGGTGCGCCGCTTCGGTCCATTCGCCGCAGCCCTCGTCGCGAGTCTTGCCCTGGTCACGTTCGCCGTCGTAGGCGGAAGCGGTGCCGGAGCGGTCGTGACTGGCACCGAGGACTGGACCGTCTACCACGGCGACCCGACCGGTTCGGGCGTCGCCGCCGGTTCGGTTCTCAGTACCCCGCACGCGGTGTGGACGTCACCGGACCTCGACGGGCAGCTCTACGGCGAGCCCCTCATCTTCAACGGCTCCGTCTTCGCCGCCACCGAGAACGACACGGTCGTCGCCCTGTCGGCTTCGACCGGCCAGGTCCAGTGGCAGCAGCACCTGGCGACCCCCGTCCCGGCGTCGGATCTCCCCTGCGGCGACATCAAGCCGACCGTCGGGATCACCGGCACCCCGGTGATCGACCCGTCGAGGAGCGAGATCTTCGTGGTCGCCGACGAACTGGTGAACGGCTCGCCGTCGCACCACCTGGTCGGGCTCTCGACCTCGAACGGCTCGGTGCTCACGGACCAGGTCGTCGACCCGCCAGCGGTAAACACCGCTGCGATCCTGCAGCGCACCGGCCTCACGTTGGACGCCGGGCAGGTCGTGTTCGGTTACGGCGGCAACTACGGCGACTGCTCGAGCTACCACGGGTGGGTCATGGCCGCGCCCGAGGGCGGCGGCGCCGCCCGCTCCTATGAGAGCGACTCGGCGAGCGGCCAGTCCCAGGGCGCGATCTGGATGGGCGGCGCCGCCCCAGTGGTCGATGCCGCCGGGAACATCTGGGTGGGCGTCGGCAACGGGTCCGTCACCTCAGCGGGGGCGCCCTACGACCACAGCGACGCGGTGCTCGAGCTCTCGTCGTCGCTTTCCCTGCTCGCCTATTTCGCCCCGTCCGAGTGGAACGAGGACAACGCAGACGATCTCGACCTCGGCTCCTCGGCACCGGCGCTGGTCGGCAGCGATCTCGCCTTCCAGGCCGGCAAGTCGGGGATCGGCTACGTCCTCGACCGCCAGGCGCTCGGCGGCGTGGGCGGTCAGAAGGCCAGCCGGGGCGGGGTGTGCAACGGCGAGGTCGACGGCGGTGACGCCGTCTCGGGGACGACCGTGTACGTCCCGTGCGCAACGGGCGTCACCGCGGTCTCGATCGCACCGACGGGCACGTCGCTCTCGGTCGCATGGCACACGAGCTCGGGTTCGCCCGGGCCGCCCATACTCGTCGGTGGGGTGCTCTTCACCATCAACCAGTCCGGCACGCTGTTCGGGTTGAACCCGAGCACGGGTGCCACAGTCGAGCAATTCGCGCTCGGTCCGGTCGCGAACCATTTCCCGACCCCGGCGTTCGGCGAAGGTCTCCTGCTCGCCCCCTCCGCCGATCAGGTCCACGCGTTCGCCGCCGCCGCGACAACCCCTTCGACGCCCCCCACCTCGGCCGTTGAGCACCCCCACGCGCGGGCGACCACGACCACGACGCCCCACGGGCAGGGCGCAGGCGGTGGCGGTTGGCCGGTGTGGGCGACCATCACACTGCTCGTGGGTGTGGCCGCGGCACTATTGGGCATCGTGACGTGGAGACGACGCCGACGACCGCAGTAGGTGGTCCGCAGGAGACGCCGATCCACCACTACCGAGGAGCCCACCTTTGACGCTGCACCGTTCCCCCGACGCTCGATCGCGGCTGCACCGGGTGCTCGGGACGGCGACGCTGGCGGCGGTGGGGGTGGTGGGGGCAATCCCGCTGGCCTTGTCCGGCGCAGGGCCGGCATCGGCGGCGGCGCTCCCCGACTGGACGGTCTACCACGGCAGTGCAGCGGGATCAGGCGTGGACAGCTCGGGTGTCAGCTTCGCCAGCCCCTCGACCGCGTGGACCTCGGCGGCCCTCGACGGCTCCACGTTCGGCGAGCCGCTCGAAGACGCCGGGCGCGTCTTCGTGGCCACCGAGAACGACTCGGTGTACGCACTCGCCGCCGACAGCGGCACGGTCTTGTGGCGGGTGAACCTCGCGACGCCGGTCCCGGCGAACAAGCTCGGGTGCGGCGACGTCAGCCCCACCGTCGGCATCACGGGCACCCCGGTCATCGACTCGGCGTTGGGCGAGATCTTCGTGGTGGCCGACGAGTGGAACGGGAGCACCGCGGTGCACGTCCTGTTCGGGCTCAACATCTACACCGGCAACGTCGAGATGAGCCAGGTCGCCGAACCGCCCGGCCAGGACGGCCGCGGGGTGCTGCAGCGCACAGGACTCAACCTGGTCGATGGGCGGGTCGTGTTCGGCTTCGGGGGCAACTCCGGCGACTGCCAGTCCCCGGCCGGGTACCACGGCTGGGTCGAGACGGTCCCCGAGACCGGAGGGTCGGCCACCTATTACGAGGTCGACCCGCTGGCCGGGCAGTCCCAGGGCGCGGTATGGATGGGTGGCGCCGCCCCAGAGGTGGATGCGGCGGGCAACATCTGGTTCGCGGCCGGCAACGGCTCGCAGAATGGGGGGACCTACGACTTCAGCGATGCTGTGACCAAGATCACCGTCTCGTCGACGAGCGCGCACCCCGCCGACTTCTTCGCGCCGACCTACTGGGGGTCGGACAACGCGAGCGACGCCGACCTCGGGTCCTCGGCACCGGCGCTGCTGCCCAACGGGGCGGTCTACCAGCAGGGAAAGTCCCAGATCGCCTACACCCTCGACGGCGCCGCCCTGGGCGGCATCAGCACGCCTCCACAGACGGCCAAGGGCGCGATCTGCAGCGGTGACGTCGACGGCGGCGACGCCGTCGTCGGGGGAAGCAGCGGGGCCGACACGGTCTACGAGCCGTGCCTCGGCGGGATCGAGGCAGCCAGCGTCACGCCCGGGCAGGTGGCCGTCCCACTTGCCGGCTGGGACCGTTCGACGCCGACGGGGCCCCCGATCGTGACCGGGAGCTACCTGTGGAGCATCGACCAGAACGGGACCCTCTACGAGCTCAACTCGAACGGGACGACCTCTCGGACGTTCGGCATCGGGGCGAGCGAAGCCAACCACTTCCCGACACCCTCGGTCGGCGACGGCCTCCTCCTCGCTCCGGGCACCAACACCAGCGGTGACGCCGTCATCTACGCCTTCGCCGGCTCGGCCGGACTGCCGGGGCCCCCGGCGGCGGGCGCTGCGCCCAACCAACCGACGGGCCCGGTCGGGGCCGGGTACTTCGAGGTTTCGTCCGACGGCGGTCTCTTCAACTTCGGTGGGGCACCGTTCAACGGTTCGATGGGCGGCCAGCGGCTGAACGCGCCGATTGTGGGCATCGCCTCCACCGAGACGGGGGCGGGCTATTGGGAGGTTGCCGCCGACGGGGGCGTCTTCAACTTCGGCGACGCCACCTTCCACGGCTCGATGGGCGGCCAACACCTGAACGCGCCGATCGTGGGCATTGCGGCGGCCCCGGGCGGGGGCGGGTACTGGGAGGTCGCCTCCGACGGGGGCGTCTTCAACTTCGGCGACGCCACCTTCCACGGCTCGATGGGCGGCCAACACCTGAACGCGCCGATTGTGGGCATCGCGGCGGCCCCCGGCGGCGGCGGGGGCTACTGGGAGGTCGCCTCCGACGGGGGCGTCTTCGCCTTCGGCGGCGCCCCGTTCTACGGCTCGATGGGCGGCAAACACCTGAACGCGCCGGTTGTCGGCATCACCGCCGTCGCGTCGGGGGGCTACCTCGAGGTTGCCTCCGACGGGGGCGTCTTCGCCTTCGGCGGCGCCCCGTTCTACGGCTCGATGGGCGGCAAACACCTGAACGCGCCGGTTGTCGGCATCGCGTCGACGTCAGGCGGGGCGGGGTACCGCGAGGTCGCCTCCGACGGGGGCATCTTCTCCTACGGGACCGCCCTCTTCGCCGGCTCGATGGGCGGCCAGCACCTGAACGCGCCGGTTGTCGGCATCGCGATCGACGGGTCGCCTCCAGCCTGAAGAGGTTAACGTTGGATCCAGTCCAGCGAGGAGGCGCTCGTGTCGGTCATTGCCTATGTGCTCATCCAGACCGAGGTCGGAAAGGCGGCAGACGTCACACGGTCGGCCCGGACCATCGAGGGCGTGATCACCGCCGACGACGTAACAGGGCCCTATGACGTGATCGCCCAGGCCGAGGCCAGCACGGTCGACCAGCTGGGTCGGCTCGTGGTGAGCGAGATCCAGCGGATCGAGGGCATCACGCGCACGGTCACCTGTCCGGTGGTGAATCTCTAGAGCCGGCCAGCACCCAACCGCTACGGCGTCTCGCCGAGCGCGCCGGCGTCGCGCAGGGCCTCGATGGCGTCCTCGCTCAAGCCCCAGCCGGCGAGCCCCTCGTCGGTGTTCGAGCCGGGGGGCGACGGTGGGCGAGTGATCGCTCCCGGCGTACGGCTGAAGCGCGGAGCGGGCGCGGGCTGGAGGACGCCACCGGGCTCGACGAACGTCCCCCTCGCACGGTTATGCGGGTGGTCCTTTGCCTCGTGCATCGTCAGCACCGGCGCCACGCAGGCATCGCTTCCTTCGAAGACCGCCATCCACTCGTCACGCGTACGGGTGGCGAAGACGGCGGCGAAGCGCTCCTTCATCTCCGGCCAGTGCGCCTGGTCCATCTGGTCGGGCAGCTCCGCCCGCTCGAGCCCCATGAGCTCGACGAGCTGTTCGTAGAACTTCCGCTCGATGGCGCCGACGCCGAGGTAGGCGCCATCGGCGGTCTCGTAGACCTCGTAGAAGTGGGCGCCGGTGTCGAGCATGTTCGTGCCGCGCTCGTGGTTCAAGGTGCCGAGGGCGTCGAACGCGAAGAACATCGTCATGAGCGACGCGGCGCCGTCGACCATAGCGGCGTCGACGACCTGCCCGAGCCCCGAGGTGCGGGCCGCGAGCACGGCGGCGACGACGCCGAACGCCAGCAGCATGCCGCCACCGCCGAAATCGCCCACGAGGTTGAGCGGCGGGACCGGCCGCTCGCCGGCCCGGCCGATCGACCACAGTGCCCCGGCCATCGAGATGTAGTCGATATCGTGGCCGGCCACCTCGGCCAGTGGGCCATCCTGGCCCCAGCCGGTCATGCGCCCGTAGACGAGGCGCTGGTTGCGCGCCCCGCACTCCTCCGGTCCGAGGCCTAGGCGCTCGGCCACGCCCGGGCGGAACCCCTCGATCAGGATGTCGGCTTGCTCTGCCAGGTCGAGCACCAGGGCGCGCCCGGCATCGTGCTTCAGATCGATGCCGACCGAGGGCCGGCTGCGGGTCAGCAGGTCCCACCACGGGTCGCCTGCCTTGGCACCCGGTGACGGCCGCTCGATGCGCAGCACGTCGGCCCCCGCGTCCGCGAGCAGCATGCAGGCGTAGGGCGACGGGCCGATGCCGGCGAGCTCGATCACCTTTACCCCTGACAGTGGGCCGCTCACGTGCGGTTCCCGGGTGCGGCAGCAGCGTGCTGGCAGTGGCTATGCATGACCCGGATGCTGTCGGCTCCCGGGTCCGGGGTCAAGCCGGGTCAGCGGCAGACGTGCTGGCCCCGTGGAAAGATCACCACTGCCATGACCAAGAGCTCCCCCGCCCCGCTCCTCCCCGCGGACTTCCACTTCGGCGTCGCCACCGCCGGCTTCCAGATCGAGGGCGGGTACAACGGCCCAGGGGAGCCCTCCAACAACTGGGCGCCCTGGGAGCGGGCCGGGCGGATCGAACCGTCGGGCGTGGCCGTCGACTTCTGGAACCGCTACCCCGAGCACCTCGACCGGGTGGCAGCGCTCGGCTGTGACTCGTTCCGCCTGTCGATCGAGTGGGCCAGGATCGAGACCGAGGACGGGCAGATCGATGATGGGGCGATCGCCCACTACCGGTCCATCCTCGATGCGTGCCACGACCGCGGGCTGCTGGCACTGGTCACGCTGCACCACTTCACCCATCCCGAGTGGCTGGGCATCGACTACTGGCTGCGGCCCGACGCCCCGGGCCGATTCGGGGAATGGGTGCGCCTCGCCGTCGAGCAGTTCGGCGACCGCTGCACGAACTGGATCACCACCAACGAGTGCAACATCTACGCTGTCCAGAGCTACTTGACCGGCGACTTCCCCCCGGGTCGCATCGGGGCGCTCGACGCCACCATCACGGCCCTCGACCACCTCGTCAGCGCACACGTCCTGGCGTACGACGCCATCCATGACGCGCAACCCGGTGCCACCGTCGCCACCAACAACTACGCGCTGTCCATCTACGAGCTGGACCGCCTTCCCACAGACCTCCTCTTGGCCAAGGACCACGGTGTCGGTCGGGCGGAGCTCGGCGCGTGGTTGGCCGGGCGCCGAGCTGACCACTACCGGGTCGCGGGCACGCCGCCCGGCGTCTCCCACAACGTGATCGAACGTGCCTTGCGGGCCCTCGCGGCGCGGCGACTGCCGCTCGAGCGAGCGCTGCCGCGGACCGTCGCCGCCGTCTACGCCAGCCCCTCGGTGCGCCTCCTCGACGTCGCCCAACTGGACTACTACGCGCCCGAGACCGGCTCGCACTTCCGGGCCCCCGGTCGGCGCACGGCGGGTGGGCGGATCTCCGTGCCGGCCCGCCCACTGTGGGACGACCCCCCGACGCCCGAGGGACTCACCCGAGCGGTCGAGGTCGCCGGCGCCGACGGCCTCGACGTCTGGGTGGTGGAGAACGGAATCTGCAACCGGGTGCTGCGGGGACGCTCCCACCCCCGCGGTGACGGCTGGACCAGGGACCGCTACCTGCGAGAGAACCTGGAAGCCCTGGTCGTCGCCCGCCAGGGCGGCGCACCGGTGGCCGGCTACTGGCACTGGACCCTCATCGACAACTACGAGTGGGGCAGCTACGAGCCGCGCTTTGGGATCTACGGCGTCGACCGCGAAAGGGGAATCCGCGTCCTTGAGACCGACGCCATGGGCGTCGACGCGGCCGGCGCCTACCGCTCGCTCATCGCCGGCATCCGCGCCGGTGACGCCGGGGTCTTCGACGCACCCAGCCCCGCACCGAGCGGCTGGGTGGCGTGACCGGCGGCCCTTGACCGGCGCACCCGGCGGGCCGGCCGACTCGGGACCGCTGGTACTCGCTCGAGCGCCGGGGCGGGTGAACCTCATGGGCGACCACACCGATTACAACGGCGGCGTCGCCTTGCCGATGGCCATCGACCTGGCGACCGAGGCCGTGTTCGCACCGCTCGGGGGCGCCAACCTGCACATCGTCTCCGCCGAGGAGCGCGACCCGGTCGACCTCAGCCTCATCGCGGGAGGCGACGGGGACCTCGGGCCACCGGGCTGGGGTCGGCTCGCGGCCGCCGTGGTCGGGGCGCTCGGACCGGTCCCCGGGGGCGAGGTGCTGGTCTCGAGCAGCATCCCGATCGGCGCCGGCCTCTCGTCGAGCGCTGCATTCTCCGTGGCGCTCGCCCTCTCGCTCGGCGCGCCGCCCGACCCGAAGCGACTCGCCGTATTGTGCCGCGACGCCGAGGCACGAGCCGGCGCCGACGTCGGCCTGATGGACCCGTTCGTCATCGTCGCCGCCCACGAGGGCAGCGCCCTTCTGATCGACTTCGAGGACCTCGCCGCCTCCGATGTGGCGGTGCCCGACGACGCCGAGTTCACGGTGGTCCACTCCGGCGCCGTGCGGCAGCTCGCTTCGTCGGCCTATGCCGAGCGGCGAGCCGAGTGCGCGCGGGCGGCAGCGCTGATCGGCGTCCTCGGCCACGCGACCACCGGCGCGGCCGATGCGATCTCGGACCCGCTCCTGCGCCGTCGGGCGCGCCACGTGGTGAGCGAGTGCCGGCGGGTGCACGAGTTCGTCGTCGCGCTTGGGAGCGATGACCTCAGCGCCGCCGGCGCCCTGATGGACGAGAGCCACCGATCGCTGCGAGATGACTTCGGGGTCTCGACGCCGGCCATCGACGCGCTGGTCGAGCAGCTGGCGGCCACGCCCGGTGTCCACGGCGCCCGGCTCACCGGCGGTGGGTTCGGGGGGTGCGTCGTCGCCCTCTCCGAGCGTGGTGCCCTCGACCCGGGCTCGTGGCGCCATGGCGCCTGGCGGGTCCGCCCGAGTGCGGGCGCCCGTCGCCACGCGCTGGGCGAGCGCACCTGACCTCAGGCGGGGCTGGGCGCCCCTTCGACGACGGCCTGCTCGTGGGCGGCAGAGCGGGACACCTGGACGAGACGCTCGAGGACCACCGCTGCGAGGCCCGAATCGACGCTCGCCTCGGCCGTCTCGTAGCCGGCCACCATGTCGGGCGCCCGCCCGCAGAGCACCATGGCGGCCGCTGCGTTGAGCAACCCGATGTCGCGGCGCGCACTGCGCTCACCCCCGAGCACCCGGCGGATGACGTCCGCGTTGAAGGCGGCGTCACCTCCGCGCAGGTCGGCCAGTGTCGCCGGGGCGATACCGAAGTCCGACGGGTCGAGACGCCGCTCGAGCACCTCGTAGTCCCCCGTGCCGTCGCCGAAGAGATCGAGCACGGTCGACGGCGACGTCACGCTCAGCTCGTCGAGGCCGTCGTCGGCGTAGACGACCATGGCCCGACGGCTGCCGTTGGCCGCCAGCACGCCCACCATCTTGTCGGCCATCGCCGGGGCGCTCACGCCCACCAGCTGGTACTTCGCCCGGGCCGGGTTGGCCAGGGGCCCGAGGAAGTTGAAGACGGTCGCGAGACCGAGCTCACGGCGCACCGGCCCGGCGAAGCGCATGGCGGGGTGGAACCGCTGCGCGAAGCAGAACCCCATGCCAGCCTCCTCGACGCAGCGGCGCACGCCGGCCGCTCCGAGCTCGACGACCACACCGAGTGCCTCGAGCACGTCGGCGGTCCCGACCGAGGAGGATGCCGCCCGGTTGCCGTGCTTGCACACCGCGACACCGGCGCCGGCCACGATGAGCGCGGCGAGCGTCGAGACGTTGATGCTCGAGAGCCGGTCACCACCGGTCCCCACCACGTCGACCAGATCCCCGTCGATCTCCAGGGGCTCGGCGCACGCCAGCATGGCCCGCACGAAGCCGGTCATCTCCTCGACGGTCTCCCCCTTGGCCCGCAGGGCGACCAGGAGACCGGCGATCTGGGCCGACGTCGCCGCCCCGCCGAAGACCTCGCGCAACACCACCTCGGCCTGCCCGGTGTCGAGCGATCCGCCGGCCACCAGGTGGTTGAGGACCCCCGGCCATCCCCCCAGCTCGGCGAAGGCCGACCCGGTCAGTCCCACCACAGGTCGCCGTTGAGCACGCCGCGTGCGATCAGGCCCAGCTGGACCTGCGAGGTCCCCTCCACGATGGTCAACTGCTTGGCGTCGCGGTACCACAGCTCGGTCGGGTGGTCCTCCATGTAGCCGGCGGCGCCGAGCAGCTGGACAGCGAGGCCCGAGGCCCGCACCGCCAGCTCGGTGGCGTGGTACTTGGCCATGGACAGGAACGGCACGTACTCCTTCGTGAACTTCCCCTCGTCGGCCAATGTGGCGGCGCGATAGGTGAGGAGGCGGGCGGCCTCGATGTCCACCGCGCACTTGGCGATCTCCCACTGGATCCCCTGGAAGTCGGCGATCGTCGCCCCGAAGGCCTGGCGGCCCTTCACGTACTCGGTGGCGTACATGAGCGCGCCCTCGGCGAGCCCGATGCCCCGGGCGGCGACGATCGGGCGCATCGCGTTGAGGCCGAGCATGGCGAGGCGGAAGCCACCGACCTCGCCGATGACGTTCTCGGCCGGCACGTGCACGTCTTCTAAGACCAGCTCACCGGTGTCGACCCCGCGCACGCCCATCTTGTGGTCGGTGCGACCGACCGAGACGCCCTCCCAGGACCGCTCCACGATGAACGCGGTGATCGAGTCGTGGGCCCTGCTCGAGGGGTCCTGGGTCTTGGCGAAGACGGTGTACCAGTCGGCCTGGACCACGCCCGACATCCAGCACTTGGTGCCGTTGAGCACCCAGCTGTCCGGGTTCGCCGGGTCCGGCACCGCCCGCGTCCGCATGCCCATGACGTCGCTGCCGGCCTGGGGCTCGGACAGCCCGAATCCGGCCCGCTGGGTCCCCTCGGCGATGCCCGTCAGGTAACGCTGCTGCTGTGCCTCGCTGCCCGCCATCATGACGGGACCGGTCGGCAGCCTGGTGAGCAGCAGCATCAGCGCCGCCGTCTGGGAGTACTTGGCCACCTCTTCAATGGCGACGGTGAGCCCCAAGATGCCCGCACCGGAACCGCCGACCGACTCGGGAAGGCAGAGCCCAAGCAGGCCGGCGTCTCGGAAGGCCTCGAAAATGTCCTTCGGGTACTCGCCGGTCGAGTCGATCTCCCTCGCCCGGGGGGCAACCTTGTCCTGGGCCAGGCGTCGCACGGACGCCTGGAGCTCAACCAATTCGTCGGGAAGGTCGAAGTGCACGACGGTCACGCTACCGGCACCCCGAGGGGGTGCGCCCGATGTCAGGCCGACTTGCGGCGCTGGCGGACGATGCGGCGCCGCTCGCGCTCGGTGGTACCGCCCCAGACGCCCTCGCGCTCGCGATTGGCGAGTGCGTGCTCCAGGCACGCATGGCGCACCGGGCAGTCCTCGCAGATGGCCTTGGCTTCGGCGGCGTCGGCGTCGTCTTCTGTGACCGGGTAGAAGATCTCGACGTCGATGCCCCGGCAGGCGGCACGCTTGCGCCAGGTGGCAACCATGAAAACACTTCCTCTAGACAGGCGTTGATACGGTCCCGCTGAACCCGGGCGCTCCGCCCGGTCTCTCCCGTGCCTGCGCCGTTTTCGGCAGAACGACGATTATTGCGCATTCCAAAGCATCCTGTAAAGGGCATCCCCGGGCGGGCATGACGTCGCCCCCAGGATGGAGACCTCCCGACCCCTGCGCGAGGGCGGAATTGGGGCAGAATCTGCCGCACCCCGAAAACAATGAGGACAATGCCGCCCGGCCGATTGAGGGCACCACCAGGTCAGAACGGGTGCACCGGGCCGGGTGAGCGGGCCCGGCAGGTGGCCGGCGGGCGCCCCCCGAGCAAAGAAGGTGCAATGGGAACCCTCAGGTGGGGTCGGATCGCCGGCGTCGGCACCTCGCTGGCCCTCGTGCCCTGCATCGTCGTGGGCGCACGCCCCGCCGCAGGCGCTTCCGCTGCAGCGGGCTCGTGTCCGACGACGAGCTCGGCGGCACTCTCGGCTCGGTCCTTTCCGAGCAGCTATTGCGCAATGAAGCTGCTCGCGCCCGTCGCCGCTGCGGGGAGCGGCGACATCGCGGTGCTCCTCGGGTCTCTCGGCCCATCGGAGCGAGCAGTTGACCTCGACGCACCCGACCTGAGCCAGGCCCTCACCGACGCTGGACTGCCGTACGCCGACTTCATCGTCGACGACGCCAACGGCGTCGGTTCCGAGCAGGTGGCCCAAGCGCAGGCAGCGATCACGAATGGTGCGAAAGTCCTGATCGTCGACCCCGTCGACAGCGCAACGGCAGCCGCGATCGGGAAGGACGCCGCCGCACGGGGTGTGAAGGTCATTGCCTACGACACGTTCGCCGGCAGCGGCGCCAGCTACTACGTGGGCTATGGCAGTGAGGCCGTCGGGAAGCTGCTCGGAGATGGCCTGGTCGGATGCGTCACGTCGTGGAAGGTCCGTAGACCCCACGTGCTCGAGCTCACCGACGCTAACGGTGGCACCGGCGCCGCCGAGCTCATGAAGGGTGTCGACGCGGCGCTCCAGCCCTTGCTCGCCAGCGGCCGATACACGAAGTCGGGCGACCTGACGGTGCCGAGCGGGGACACGGCAGCCGCCGCCGTCGCCCGTGCGCTGCACTCGCATCCTGGGATCAATGCCGTGCTCGTGACCGACGACTCGCTGTCCACGGCGGTGGTCGCCGACCTGAAGGCCGCAGGGGTGCCGGCGCGCCACGTCGCCGTCGCCGGCCAGGGCGCCACCACCCAGAGCCTCGTGGACATCCTCGAGGGCTACCAGTGCATGGCAGCGTACGAGCCGGTTTCCGCCGAGGCGCAGGCGGCCGCCGCCGTCGCCCTGTACCTGCGCGCCGGCAGGCCCGTGCCGCGGGGGCTCATCAACGCCACCACCACGGGCGTCGGGAGCAGCCACGCTCCCTCGGTCCTGCTCACCCCCGAAGCCGTGACGGCCCGCAACATCGCCGCGACGGTTGCCGGCGGCGACGTCTCGGCAGACCAGCTCTGCAGCGGCTCGCTGGCAGCCATCTGCAGAAAGGCCGGCATCACTCCCTGAGGGGGCATCGACCATCCCCCTGCAGGGCTGCCACGCTCGGTGGCATCGCCGATCGGAGCGAGCCCGACCTGACCGACGAGCCCCCTAGATCGTCGTGCTACTCCCCCGGTTGCGGACCAGGGAGTCGACGCTCACCGCAGCGAGCAGGACCAGTGCCGTGGCGATCTGGGTGCCGGCCGTGCTGATGCCGAGGAGGGCGAGTCCGTTGTAGATGGCGGCGATCACGATGCCGCCGAGCAGCACGTGGATCGCCTTGCCCCGACCGCCGGTGAGGCTCGCGCCGCCGATGACGGCTGCTGCCACGGCGTACAGGACATAGGTGCCACCGTCGTAGCCGACCGAGATCGAACCAAGCCGGGACATGTAGACGAGCCCGGCGAGACCGGCGGTGAAGCCGGCAAAGGTGAAGGCGATGGTGCGGAGCCTCGACACGCTGATACCGGCGCGTCGAGCCGCCTCGGGACTTGCGCCGATGGCGTAGAAGTAGCGGCCGGTGCGCGTCCTGCCGAGCAGCCAGGTGGCGGCGGCGACGATGGCCAGCACGAACGGGATGACCCATGGGACACCTTGCAGCGGCACCAGCACACCCCGGTTCAGGTTGCAGATGACCACCAGCGCGGCGCCGGCGACGCCGGCGACGACGATGCCGAGGATGGTGATACTCAGCGGAGGGGTCGTGAGACCCTGCGAGCGGCGCCGGGCGGTCCTGGTGATCGAGATGACGGCGTAGACCGCCACGACAACGATCAGGAGGACCCAGGCGGCGAACGGGCTCATGTTCGAGTTGACCAGCTGGTACACGGGCGTGTTGTTCGCCAGGCTGATGACACCACCGACCGCGCCCTTGTCGACGTCGAAGATGAAGATCAGCACGCCGGCCCAACCGAGCAGTCCGGCCAGGGTGACGACGAAGGCGGGCAGGTGCAGCCGGGTGATCAGGGTTCCCTGGAAGGCGCCGATGAGCGCACTTGCCGCCAGTCCCACGATGACGCCGGCCCACCAGGGCCAGTTGCTCGGATTCGAGATCAGCGCGGCGGTGATGGCGGCACCGACCGCACCAACGAAGCCCACCGACAGGTCGATCTCGCTCAAGATCAAGGCGAAGAGCTCAGCGAGGCCGAGCAGGATGAAGAACGCCGCCTGGACGAACAGGTTGACGATGTTGCCCGAGGAGAGGAACTTCGGCTGCTGCACCTGGAAGATGATGATGATGAGGATCAGGCCGGCCAGGATGGGCAGCGCGCCGCTCTCGCCGTTGCGGATCCGCTTCCACCAGGCGCCGAAGTACTCGCCGAGCGAGTTGGCCAGGATGTCGGGGGCGACGGCGACGAGATCTTCGGGGAGGTCTTCTCCCGCCGGTTCCACCCCGGTCTGGGGCGGGCTCGCCTTGGGCTCGGGGACGGCTTCTGTGTCAGTCATGAGATATCCAGTTCTCCTGCTCGTCAGCTCTTCGCGGCGGCGGCGGTTGCGACGCCGGCAGCCGCTCGATCCGAACGGCCGGTCGTCATGAAGTCGACCACCACCTGGCTGTCGAAGTCCGATGCCGGCCCGGAGGCGACCATGTGGCCGAGGTGGAGGATGGCGATGCGTTCCGCGACCTCGAACATGTCGTTCAGGTTGTGGGAGATGACGATCACGGTCACGCCGTGGTCGGCCAACCGCTTGATGAGGTCGAGGACCATGCGCGTCTGCGCCACCCCGAGCGCCGCCGTGGGCTCGTCCATGATGACGAGCTTGGCGTTGGACATCACGGCCTTGGCCACCGCCACCGACTGGCGCTGACCGCCCGAGAGGGACTCGACTGGCTGGCGGATCGAGCGGATGGTCTTGACCGAGAGGTCGGTCAGGGTCTGGCGCGCCGCCTTCTCCATGGCCCCCTCGTCGAGCACCAGGTGGCGCATCAGCTCGTGACCGAGGTACATGTTCTGGACGATGTCCAGGTTGTTGCAGAGGGCGAGGTCCTGGTAGATCGTGGTGATCCCCGTCGTCTCCGCGTCCTTCGGGGAGTGGAGGTGGATGGGCTCGCCCTCCCAGAGCAGCTGACCTTCGGACGGCTCCCACAACCCGGAGATCGTCTTGACCAGAACGGATTTGCCCGCCCCGTTGTCGCCGGCCAGGGCGGTCACCTGGCCGGTCATGACGTCGAGGTCGACCCGGGTCAATGCCTGGACGGGTCCGAAGTACTTGCTCACACCTCGCAGTTGCAGCAGCGGCTCCATGGCAGAACCGTGCCCCCCCTCGGTACTCATTGCGCAACCCCCTATGCCGAGTCCACCCCTTCCCCCGAAGGGGAAGGGGTGGAGCCCGACTTCAATGAACGTCTTGAACCTTACGCGACGTCCGGAGACGACCGCATAATCGACTGGCTAGCCCTTGATGCCTGCGGCAGTGCAGTCACTCGCGTACTGGCCGGCGCAGAGCTGCGCGGCGGGCACGAAGTTGTCCTTGACGACGGTCGCATTCATGTTCGACGGCGTGACCCACTCCGGCGTCTCGAGAACCGAAGGGACCGAGACGCTTGTCGTCGCGTCTTCAGTCTTTCCGTTCACCAAGCTCTTCGGAGGCGTCTTGCCGGCCCTCAGGTACAGGGCGAGTGCGGATGCAGCCTGAGCCTCCAGGTAGATCGGCTTGTAGACCGTTCCACACTGGTAGCCCGAAAGCACGTTTTGGAGGCCCGTCAAGGTCGCGTCCTGACCGGTGGTCGGGAACGTCTTGGGGGCGATGTGCAGGGACTGCAGGTACGTGATGATCGGCGCTGCCGACTCGTCGTTCGGGATCACGGCCGAGTTGATGTTCGGGTGAGCCGTGTAGGCCTCCTGGAACTCGGTCTCCGCGGTCGGCGGGTCCCACGTGTCAGCGGTCTGGGTCACGTCGGTCCACTTGCCCGTCTTGAAGAACGGCTGGATCACCGCGTCGTAGCCCTGGGCGAACAGGGTTGCGTTGTTGTCGGTGGCCGCACCGTGCATCACGACGACCTGAGGCTTCTTCACGTGCCATGCAGTGACGCAGGAGCGGAAGCCTTGACCGATCAGAGTGCCCACAGCGACGTTGTTGAAGCTCACGTAGTACGCGCGGCTCCCGCCCAAGGTGAGGCGGTCGTAGTCGATGACGGCCACACCGTGTGACTTGGCGTAGCTCTCGATCGATGTGCCGACACCCGAGTCGAGCGGGTCGACCATGAGCACGGTCGCCCCGTTGGTGATGGCGGTTTCAGCGTCCGTCAGCTGCGTGGCATCACTGCCCAGCGCGTTCTGGATGGTGAAGTCCGACGTCGACAGGCCGCCGGCGATGAGCGCCTTTTGGATGTCGGGGGCGTCGAACTCAACGTAGCGAGTCGAGCTCACCGTGTCCGGAAGGATCGCCGCAACCTTCCCTTTGCCTTCGGCTGCGAGGGGCTTGAGCGTCTTCATGGCCGAGAAGCTGTTGTTGAACGATGACACCGAAATGCTCGGCGTGCTCGCACCAGCTGCGGCAAGTGTCGGTACGGTAAGCCCCACCGCCAAGGTGGCCGCAAGGCCGCCAAGCGTGGTCACTTTCTTCATACTCACTGCTGTCCTCCGATCCGAACCCCCCCGGGGTCCGCCGCTCCGTCCGGACAAGCCTTGCGGGCCGATCCGTGGTGAGGGTCGGATGACCCCCCCTTGAAGGACCATAGTCAAAACGATGAAGGTCGTGTGAAGTCTTCTTAAAGATTTCCTTAGCTCAAGGCAATTCGATGCTCGGTGTCGTTCCCAAGAGATCGCCCCAGAGCTCCGCTTTGGTTTCGGGGCCGACGTCGGTGCGCGCCGCATAGTCGGCGTGGCCCGCGACCAAGGTGACCGCTGCAGAAGCGAAGAGCTCGACCTGCTCTGCGCTGAAGGGAAAGCGGAGATAGTGGACCGCGGCCGTGACCTCGTTGCGGGTCAACGCAGCCTCGTGCTCGGACTCGGGGACGGCTTGGACGAGGCTGGCCGGGGCGAAGTGGCCACCAGCCGGGTCATTCACGGATGCGAGCTCGAAGCCAATGGCGTGCTCGATGCCGACGAGCCGGGGAAGCCACTCACGCAGCTGTTCGTCGGAGGTGAGCTCGATGAACATGGTGGCCGACAGCTCGCCGGGAGCGGGCAAGAGCCGGTTGTAGACGTCGAGCTCAGTCTGGATGCCCTCGTCGGACAGGATCCGCTCAGCTCGTGCCATCTCCTGGACCTGGAAGCGGACCGTGTTGATGGACTCGAACACGAGGGTCATCACCGGCCCGAGCGCGACGCGTCGCCTGGCCTTGTGCTCGATGATCCTTCGGCGGAAGTCGTCGCGCACGCGCTCGTAGGCACGCAGGTCCAAGATGTCGCCGATGTTGAGGGGTTCGGGGGCGCTCACGCCTGCTCCTCGGCGATGCCGTACGCCCGGGCCATGAGCTGGATGGGGTGCACGGGCTTCGTCCCGGTCTCTTGGAGGATGGAGCCGTTGGCGAGGTGACAGTCACCGCAGACGACCTCGTTACCGGCCGCTCGCACCTCTCGCGCCAGGGGCGCGGCCACCTTGCGCGCCAGGTCGTAGTTCTCCTGGCGGTAGCCCCACGTGCCGTCGATCCCGCTGCAGCGCTGCACGAGGTCACACTTCACGCCGGCCAGCTTCAGCAGGTCTCGGCTCTTCAGGCCGATGTTCTGTGCCTGGAGGTGGCAGGGCACGTGGTACGTGACCGTGTCGGGCACGCTCTCGCGCCCGGGGAAGTCGAGGTCGAGCGAATGTTCCTCGCTCCGGTGGTGGCGCAGCAGGTACTCGGCCGGGTCGAAGGTGTGCTCGGCCACCAGCTCGGCGTCGGCACCCCCGACGTAGAGGGGGTAGTCACGCTTGAGCACGTACGCACACGTCGGCTGGGCCACGATGACATCCTTCCCGGCGCGAACCTCCTCGGCCAGGGCTGCGACATTCTGCCGGGCCGACTTCTCGAACTCGGCCACGTTGCCCTGGTGGAGCCAGGGGGCGCCGCAGCACTTGGTCCCTTGGGGAACCGAGCAGGAGATGCCGTTGCGCTCGTAGACACCGACGAGGTCGCGCCCGATCGCCGGCTCCATGTACTCGATGAAGCACGTCGGGAACACAGCCGCCTCTTTTGTCGTCGGGCGGCTCGACGGCTTGTGCCACTTGAACCACGTCGTGAACCGCTGGCGGGCGTAGGGGGGCAGGACCCGCTGGGCGGCCATGCCCACCGTCTTCTCCATGGCCCTGCGGCTGAGCGAGCCGGGTGACCCGGTCAGCCTGTTCACGACCGGTGACGCGAGCACCGACACCTTCCCCAGCAGGTCGGTCCGGCCCAGGAACTGGTCGGTCAGCTTCTCCTTCACCGGGGTGCCTGCACGGTGGCGCTGCGCGTGCACGCGCATCATGAGGCGCGGGAAGTCGAGCTCCCATTCGTGGGGCGGCACGTAGGGGCACTTCACGTAGCAGAGCTTGCACTGGTAGCACTCGTCGACCACCTGGTCGCGCTCGGCCGCGGTGACATCTCCGACTTCGCCGTCGTGCTCGTCGATGGCGTCGAACAGCGTCGGGAACGACGGACACAAGTTGAAGCAAAGCCGGCAGCCGTGGCAGAGGTCGAACACCCGGTCGAGCTCGCGGTCGAGGTCAGCGGGATCGAAGTACGCCGGGTCAGAGGGTTGGTACGTGGCGCTCACGTGCACTCCTTGGTCGCAAGAGAGGAGTCCGAACGCGCGCCGCCGCGCTGGCACCCGGTGGGACTGGCCGCCCCGCGTGCCGGGGAACGGTGCCCCCGGGCACACGGGGCGGGCGAATGACCGGCACGAGCACGACCCGGCGTCGCCGGATCAGCTGACCGACTCGAGGCCCTTGGTGAAGCGGCCGGCGTGGCTCTTCTCGGCGCGGGCGAGGGTCTCGAGCCACTCGGCGATCTCGGCGTAGCCCTCCTCGCGGGCAGTCCTCGCGAAGCCGGGGTACATCTCGGTGTACTCGTAGGTCTCGCCCTCGATGGCCGAGCGGAGGTTGTCCTCGGTGGCACCGACAACCGCGCCGGTCACCGGGTCGCCGACCTCGCGCAGGAAGTCGAAGTGGCCGAACGCGTGCCCGGTCTCGCCTTCGGCGACCGAGCGGAAGAGCGCGGCCACGTCGGGGTAGCCCTCCACGTCGGCCTTCTGGGCGAAGTAGAGGTAGCGCCGGTTGGCCTGGCTCTCGCCGGCGAACGCCTCCTTCAGGTTCTCCTCGGTCTTTGACCCCTTCAGTGCGGGCATCCCTGCTCCTTTCATTCCGTTGCTGTCGTTGCTGCTCGAAAACTTGCCCGGCGTCCTGAGCCCGCCGAGGCACCGGCTCCCGCTCCCTCGGCGGTGCGGCAGTCCTCGCATCGCCCCCGGAAGACCACCTCGGCGCTGCGCACGTCGTAGCCCTGCGCGTCGCTCTGTCCGATGGTCAAACCGTCTAAGTCGGCGTAGAGGTCGCGCACTTTGCCGCACTCGTGGCACACCAGATGGTGGTGCGCCCCGTCCACGTTCGGGTCAAAGCGTGCCATGCCGGTGCCGAGATCGAGTGCTTGGATCTCCCCGAGCTCGGCGAGGTCGTTCAGCGTCTGGTAGACGGTCTTGAGCGAGATCGTCGGCATTTCGGCGCGCGCCGCCTCGTAGACGACCTCGGCCGAGGGATGCGTCACGTTCCCCTCGAGGACCCGGAAGATGCACTGGCGCTGCGGGGTGACCTTGCGCCCACGCTGGCGGAACAACTCGCTCAGCTCTTCGGGGGTGCGCATGCCGACACTCTATTGCCAACGATTGTTAATTGACAAGGATTGTTGTGAAGACGTCCGCGGCCCCCGGGAGTCCCACGCGGCGTGTGGCAGGCTGGCGGCATGACCGAGCGCTCCGCGGGGTCCGACGACCCTTCACAGCCGACTCGCCCCGCTCGAACATGGAGCTTCGAGCGTGGGCCGGCGCTCGATCGCCTCGCCCGGGGCACGTTCGACGTCCTGGTGATTGGCGGTGGGATGACCGGGACCGGCGTCGCACTCGATGCGGCCAGCCGGGGGCTCCGGGTGGCACTCGTCGAGAAGGACGACTTCGCGTCGGGCACGTCGTCCAAATCGTCGAAGATGGCCCACGGCGGTCTCCGCTACCTCCAACAGCGCGAGTTCCGGCTGGTCTACGAGAATCTCGCCGAGCGTCAACGACTCCTCGACAATGCCCCGCACCTCATCACGCCCCTCCCCTTCCTGATCCCGCTGTTCGGCCACGAAGGCGTGGTGTCGAAGACCGTCGCGCGCTCCTACTCCTGGGCGTTGTGGCTCTACGACCTGACCGGGGGCTACCGGATCGGCAAGCGCCACCGGCGCATCGGGCGACACGAGGCGCTCGAGCACCTCCCGTCCCTGCACACGGACCGCCTCGTCGCCGGCTTCCTCTACTACGACGCGCGTGGCGACGACGCGCGGGTGGCGCTCACCCTGGCGCGCACTGCCGCGCTGTCGTTCGGCGCGGTCGCCGCCAACTACGCGCCGGTCGACGGGTTCCTCCATGACGAGGCGGGTCGGGTCATCGGCGCCCGAGTGGCGCCGCGGCGGATGGGCGACGAACCCGATCGGGACCCGATCGACGTGCGCGCCAACGTGGTCGTCAATGCCACGGGCGTGTGGGCCGACGAGGTGCGCTCGCTCGACGAAGGCGACGAGCCCGCCTCGCTCCGGCCAGCAAAGGGTATCCACATCACGGTGCCGAGGTCGCGCCTCGACTGTGACATCGCCGCGGTGATCCCGGTCCCGAAGGACAAACGCTCGGTCTTCGTCGTCCCGTGGCCCGAGGCCGACCTGGTCTACGTGGGCACCACCGACACGGACTATCAGGGCTCGCTCGAGGACCCCGAGTGCACCCCCGACGACGTGGACTACCTGCTCGACGCCGTCAACGGCTCGACCAGCGCGGCGCTCACGAGGGCGGACGTCACCGGGGTGTGGGCAGGACTGCGTCCACTGCTCGCTCCGAGAGGCGGTCGGCGGATCTCGGCGCGCACCGCCGACCTCAGCCGCCGCCACTCCGTGCACACATCGGCTTCGGGCGTGATCACGGTGACCGGCGGCAAGTGGACGACGTACCGGAAGATGGCCGAGGACACGGTCGACGAGGTCCTCGCCAGCTGGCCAGCATTCGGGCGCCGTCGCTGTGTCACCAAGAACCTGGCGCTCCTCGGAGCGCCCGGCACCACGCCGGCGACGACCGTCGAGCATACGGTCGACCCGGCGCTGCTCGAGCATCTCGCGCATCGCTACGGCACTGAGCTCGACGCCGTGCTCGCCCTGGCCGACGAGCGACCGGCACTCCTCGAACCGATCGTCGACGGGCTCCCCTACATCGGTGCCGAGGTTGTCTACGCAGCCCGCGCCGAGATGGCGCTCGGCGTCGAGGACGTCCTGAGCCGGCGCACCAGGGCTCTCCTCCAAGACGCCCGAGCCAGTGCCCGCAGCGCCGAGGCCGTCGCAGCGCTGCTGGGGGCCGAGCTCGGCTGGTCGAGCGAGGTCGCCGCCGAGCAGGCCCGTGCCTTTTCGGCAGGCGCCCTCGTCGAGCTCGCCGCTGCGGGGCTCCCCGAACCCCACGACGCGCCGGTCGAGGGAGCATCTTGAGCACCGCCCCGATCGCGGTGACGCCCATCGACGCCGCAGATGGCGATGCCCGCGAACACCTCGGCGGCATCCGCCCCACGCTGGACGAAGGCTTCGTTGACGTGCTGCGCTCAACAGGCGCCGATGTCGCCATCGACGCGGCAGCCCGCGCCGAGGCTGGTCGTGACTGGTGGCCCGTCGCCATCGGTTGGGCCGCCCGGGGCGAGGTACCCGCCATGGCGGCTGCCGTCGTGCGACCCCACAGCACCGAGGAGGTCGCCGCCGTCCTTTCTGTGTGCAACGCCGCCCGTGTGCCGGTCACGCCGGCGGCCGGGCGAAGCGGCGTGTGCGGAGGGACCGTCCCCCTCTACGGTGGCGTCTCCCTCGACCTCACCGGCGTGACGGGCACCTTCTGCGTGGACGAGGACTCGCTTCTGGTCGACGTCTCCGCCGGGGTGTTCGGCCCTGACCTCGAGGCCGCCCTGCGCGCCACGGGCACGGGCTACACCCTCGGCCACTGGCCCCAGTCCATGGACCTCTCGACGGTCGGCGGCTGGCTGGCGTGCCGCGGCGCGGGCCAGTACTCCACCCGCTACGGGAAGATCGAGGACATGGTGGTCGGGCTCGAGGTGGTGCTGGCCGACGGGCGCGTGCTCCGAACCGAGGGCCACGCCCCGCGAGCGGCGACCGGCCCGAACCTGACGCAGCTGTTCGTCGGCAGCGAAGGGACGCTCGGGGTGATCACCGAGGCGCGCCTGGTCATCCACCCCCTGCCCCCGGCCGAAGGCAGGAGGGCCTACGGCTTCGACACCGTCCACGACGGCCTCGAGGCCTGCCGACGGATCCTGCGCCGGGGTGCCACCCCTGCGGTGCTCCGGCTCTACGACGAGGTCGAGTCAGCCCGGAACTTCAGCGTGGAGGACACGTGCCTGCTGGTCGTCCTCGACGAAGCCGACGTCGCCATCGTCGACGCCACCCTCTCGGTGATCGACGAGGAGTGCGCGGCAGCGAGCCGCATGGACGACGACCTGGTCGAGCGCTGGCTGTCGCACCGCAACGATGTCTCAGCGCTGGCCCCGCTCTGGCGCGCCGGGATCGTCGTCGACACGGTGGAGGTGGCGGGGCGCTGGGCTGTCCTCGAGCCCCTGGCGGACTCCGTCCTCGACGCACTGCGCGCACTTCCCGGGACACTCGCCGCCTCGGTGCACCAGAGCCACGCCTACCCCGACGGTGCCTGCTTGTACTTCACGTTCGCCGGCCGCCCACCCGACGACGGCAACGATGAGGTTGGGGCCGCCGCCTGGCGTGAGGCCTACTACGAGCGGGCGTGGGAGGTGGCAACGGTGGCCGTCATGGAGAAAGGTGCGGCGATCAGCCACCATCACGGGATCGGGCTCAACCGCTCTCGGTTCTTGGCCGAGGCCCTCGGCGGTGCCTTCGGTGTCCTCGAGGCGGTGAAGTCCGCACTCGACCCGGCCGGCATCTTGAACCCCGGCAAGCTCGGGCTCCCCTCGGCGTTCGGGCCGGCGCCGTGGCCGGGCGGCGAGACAAGAGGCTTGTGATGAGCGACGCACTGCTGGTGATCGACGTGGGCACCTCCGGCGTGCGGGCGGCCATCGTGTCCGCCGATGCTTCGGTCAGCGAAGTGCGCCATCGCCAGGTTCTTCCCATCACCCCGGCCCCGGGCCTCGTCGAGCTCGATGCCCCTGCCCTGGCCGCCGCCGCGGTGGAGCTCGCCACCGAGGTGCTGCATGCAGCCGGACCCGTCGCCGGCGTCGGCATCGCCAACCAGCGTGCGTCGGCCATCGTCTGGGAGCGCGCCAGTGGGCTGCCGGTCGGCCCCGGCATCGGATGGCAGGACCTGCGCACGGTCGGGACCTGCCTGGTGCTCCAGGCCGAAGGCCTACGGCTCGCCCCGAACGCGTCGGCCACCAAGCTGGCGGCCATCTTGGACGAGGTCGACCCCGACCGGACGAGGGCCGCCGACGAGCTGTGCTTCGGCACGGTCGACACGTGGTTGTGCTGGGTGCTGGGCGGCGGCGCCCAGGGTCACGTCCATGTGACCGACGCCACGAACGCGGCCGTCACCGGGCTGGTGACCGCCGACGCCACCGGGTGGGACCCGGCAGTCCTCCAGGCGCTGCGGATCCCCGAATCCATGCTGCCGGCGATCGTGGACTCGTCGGGCGCAGTCGCTCCCGCCACCGCCCTCCCCGGCGCACCGCTCATCTGCGGCATGGCCGGTGACCAGCAGGCCTCGCTGGTCGGCCAGGCCTGCGTGCGCCCCGGGCAGGCGAAGGCGACCTTCGGGACCGGCGGCATGCTCGACCTGTGCACCGGGTCGGTGCGGCCCGCCGAGCCGGTGCGGGGGGCTGCGGGGACCTTTCCGATCGTGGCGTGGCGCCGTGGTGGCGCCGACACCTGGGGCGTCGAGGCGATCATGCTCTCGGCCGGGACAGCGGTCGAGTGGCTCCGTGACGACCTCGGCATCATCGACACGGCCGGTCAGTCCGCCGAGGTGGCCCTCGCCTGCGCGGACACCGGCGACGTGTGGTTCGTCCCCGCCCTGCTCGGCATGGGCACACCGGTGTGGGACTTCGGCGCCCGGGGCACCCTGCTCGGGCTGACCAGGGGGAGCGGCCGCCCAGAGGTCGTGCGTTCCGTCCTCGAGGGCGTGGCCCATCGCGGCGCGGACCTGCTCGAGGCGGCCGAGTCCGACAGCGGGTTCTCGGTCGAAGCGCTGCGCGTCGACGGCGGGATGTCGGAGAACCCGGTCTTCGTCCAGGCACTCGCCAACGCCGTCGGGCGGCCGGTCGAGCTCGCCCCGTTCCTCGAGGCGACGACCCTGGGGGCGGGATTCCTGGCGGGCATCGCCACCGGGACCTGGCGCGACGAGGACGACGTGGCGGCCGCCTACCGGCCCGCCGCCGTCGTCGAGCCCGACAAGGACGACGCCACCCGCGAGCATGACCGGGAACGGTGGCTCGACGCCCGCGGGCGCGCCGAGAAGACGATCCCCGAGCTCTCGGGCATCAGCTTCTGACTCCCCCACCCCCACCGGCCGCTCCGGCCGGTGGGGGTGGCGTCTCCGAACGGGGCCTGCTGCGCTAGGTTGCGCGTGCGGCGAGCCGGTCGATGGCAGACTGTTGCGGTCATCGGGGACCCAACGACGCGCAGGTGCACCACGGTGAGCACAACCGCCCGAGCCCAAGGACGATGATGGTGTGAGCGCAGTGACCGAGACCGACGCCGGCCAGGCCGAGGGGCGCGACCCGGTCGAGCTGGCCCGGGCGCTGCACGCCAACCTCCAGCACGTCCTGCTCGGCACCTCCGACGCCGTCACGATCGCCGTCGTCGCCGCACTCTCCGGCGGCCATCTGCTGATCGAAGACGTGCCCGGCGTCGGAAAGACAGTGCTGGCCCGCACGCTCGCCCTCTCACTCGGCGTCGAGCTCTCGCGGGTCCAGGGCCACCCGGACCTGCTCCCCTCCGACGTCACCGGGGTCTCGGTGTACCAGGCCTCGGGCAACTGGGAATTCCGCCCCGGCCCGGTGTTCGCCCATGTCGTGCTGGTCGACGAGCTGAACCGCACCCCGCCGCGCACCCAGTCCGCACTCCTCGAGTCCATGGAGGAGGGCCAGGTATCGATCGACGGCGAGACCTGGCTGCTCCCGAACCCCCACCTGGTGCTCGCCACCCAGAACCCGATCGGCCAGCTCGGCACGTACCCGCTGGTCGAGAGCCAGCTGGACCGGTTCTCGCTTTCCACGCCGCTCGGCTACCCCGACGCGCTGACCGAGACCCACCTCGCCCTGCGACACGGGGGGCGGAGCGCACTGGCGGACCTCAAGCCCATCTGCACGCTCGACGAGTGGCTGGCGGTGATCGAGGTGGTACGCCAGATCCACGTCGCCCCCGCCGTTGCCCAGTACGCCGTCGCCCTCGCCAGGGCGACGCGCGAGGCGCCCCTCGTCCGTCTTGGCGCGAGCCCTCGGGCCTCGATCAACCTGGTGCAGTCGGCGCAGGCACACGCACTGCTCTACGGGCGCAACTACGCGTCACCGATCGACGTCCAGGCCATGGCCGGCCCGAGCCTCTCGCACCGCCTCCTCACCGAGGTCGAGGGCCAGGGCCACCAGGTCGTGGCCGACGCCCTGGCGAGCGTGCCCGCACCGCGACCGTGATGCGGGCGGCACCGGCCGGGCACCGCCGCCGCTTCGAATCGTTCCCCCTGCCCCACAGGGCGCTCGGCCCGGTCCTTGCCGCCGCCGCCACGTTCGCCGCCTGGACCGCCGTCGCCCACAACAGCGGATCGGGCTGGGTCCAGACGCTCGGCGCCATCCTGGCGGGCTTCTTCCTGGTCGGCCTCGTAGTGCCCGGCTTCGCGACGCGCCGTGCACGGGTCGCCGTGGCATGGAGCCCGGCCGATGTGACCGCCGGGCAGCCCGCGATCATCGAGCTGACCACCTCGGGCTCGTTGCGCGTCGGACCGGTGTCGCCCGCCGGTCCGGTGCTGCTGACCGGCGCCGCCGGCCGGCGGGAGCTGCGGATCGTCCCGGACCACCGCGGGGTGCTCGACCGAGTCGTGCTCGACGTCAGCTCGGCCGCCCCGTTCGGCCTGGTGTGGTGGACGAAGCACGTGACGCTCCCGCTCGCGCAGCCCCTCTACGTCGCCCCGCGCATGGGCCTCGGCGATCCCGAGGCCTTCGTCGAGGCGAGCCAGGTGGGCGACGGCCAGCGCAGGGTCCGCGACGAGTCCGGCGAGACGTCGGGCGTGCGCCCCTACCTGCCGGGGGACAACCGGCGCTCGGTGCACTGGCCCGCCACGGCCCATGCCGGCGAGCTCATGGTGCGAGAGCTCGAGGGCCCTCGGGCCAAGCCCGTCACGGTGCGCGCCGAGTTGCCGAGTGACGAGGCCGCCGCCGAGCGGGTGGCCGAACGCGCGCTCGGCACGGTGGCCCAGGTGCTGCACACCGGCGCACCGGTCCTGCTCCTCACCAACGAGGCGGCAGGCGAGCGATCTGGCCTGGTGGCGACGACGGGGCAGGCCGGGCGGCGACTCGCACAGGCCCAATCCCCGCTGTCGGCCTTCCAGGTGCCACCGCCCCCCGGCGAGGCGCAGTGAGCCGGGCGATCAATGCCATCGTCCGGGCCAACCGGGCGGGGCCACCTGAGAACTCGATCGTGCTGCGGGTGGCGGCGGTCGGCGCAGTGGTGGTCTCGATCGCCGCGTGCGTGGCCGAGGGCGAGCTCAACCGGCCGGTAGCAATCGCATCGAGCGTGGCCCTCATCGCCGGGAGCGTCTTCTCCTACCGCCGACGCGCCAACCCGATGTCGTGGCTCAAGTTGGTGCTCGCCGTGGCGGCGCTCGGCGGCTTCTTCTGGTTCTTCTTGCATATCTCGCGCCACGGCGGCGTGACGAGCATCGCCGACGTCCTCGGTCCCCTCGCCCTGCTGTTCACCTGGATCCAGCTGACGCACTCCTTCGACACGCCTTCGCGGCGCGACCTCGGGTTCACCCTCGCCGGCTCGGCCACGTTGATGGCAGTGGCCGCGGCCCAGGCGGTCGACACGAGCTTCGCCTTCTACGTCCTGGTCTGGGGCTGCTGCTGCCTCGCTGGGCTCATGGCCATGTGGGGCTCGATGGCGGGCGGCTCGCCCGTGCGGGTGCAGACCGGCGTCATCGCCCTGCTCGGCGTGGTGGTGGCCTCGGCGGTGGTGGTGGCCGTGCTCCCCGCCCCCCACGCCTCGACCACGGTGATCTTCCCGTCGGACCTCGCCGGCGACGTCCCGATCGCCACGCCTAACGGGCTGGTCGGGGGGGCCAACGGCCAAGAGCCCGTCCACGCCGCCACCGCCGACGGCGCGACGCGTGTCGGCGGCTTCTTGGGCTTCGCCGGTCCCCTCAACACCGCGGTGCGCGGGACGCTCTCGAACCAGGTGGTCCTGCGGGTGCGGGCCGACAAGCCGACGTTTTGGATCGCCGAGACGTTCAACCATTGGACCGGGCAGTCCTGGGTGCCGGGCCCGGCCCCGCCCGGCACCGTCCAGTGGCAGGCCGTGAAGAGCGGTTCGCCGTTCTACCTGCCCCTCTCAGCGGGCAACGTCGTGCGCGGTTCGCCCGATGTCCAGACGTTCTACCTCGCAGCGGGCGGGCCGAACCTCGTCTTCCACGCGGCCACGGCCACGACCGTGTGGTTCCCCGCCCAGCGGCTCTACGTGCGCGACGACACCATCTTGGCATCCACCTCGCTCGGCCCCGGCTCGGTGTATACCGTGGCCTCAGCGGTGGCGAATCCCACCAAGGCCGAGCTCGAGGCGCCCGCGCCGAGGGGGGTCAACTCGACACTGCCTGCGGGGGTGCTCGCCCAGTCCACGCAACTCCCCCACCCCTACCCCGATGTGGCGCGCCTCGCCCGCTCGATCACCGCCGGGAAGACCACCACGTACGCGAAGGTGCTCGCGCTCGAGGCCTGGATCGGCGCCCACACCCGCTACACCACCGACATCCCGCCCCTCCTCCCCGGACAGGACACGGTCCACCAGTTCCTCTTCGTCTCGCGCCGCGGCTACTGCGAGCAGATCTCGACCTCCCTGGCGGTGATGCTGCGGACCCTCGGCATCCCCGCCCGCGAGGCGACTGGCTACGTGCCGGGGCCCTACAACCCCATCACCGACCTCTACGACGTGGAAGCCTCCGACGCCCACGCCTGGGTCCAGGTCTGGTTCCCCGGCTGGGGATGGCAGAGCTTCGACCCGACCGCCCAGGTCCCGCTGGCCAACCCGTCGCCCGCCGACGCACTCGCCCACGACGCACTCGGTGCCCTCGGCCAGCTCCCCCTGATCCCCATCGGGGTCGTCGTGCTGGCGGCGGGCGCACTCACCGTCGTGCTGCGACGGCGTCGGGCGCGCCCTGCGACGTGGACCCAGGCCATCTCCTTCGAGCTGCTCGAGGCAGCCCGAAGGGTGGGCGTCGTGGCGCCAGACGATGCGACGCTGTCGCAGCTCGCCGAGCGCCTCGACACCGTCCTCGGGCCGGCGCCACCCGGCGAGCTCAGCGCCACGGCGCTGGCGACCGCCGCCGAGGAAGCCGCCTACGGCACGGTCGAGGTCACTGACTCGAACCGCTCGGAGCTGATTATCGCCGCACGGCGGCTCCGGCGCCGCGCCCGCCGGACCGCCAAGCACGACGTCAGGCCAGATCCACCGCCCGGGCCTCGTCCCATGACGCCTCGGCAACCAGCAGGGGCCGGTAGGCCATGAGCTGGCGGGGCCGGCTCATGGCCACGACGGCGCTCAGCCGGCCGGCCCGCCCGTAGAGGGCGACGAAGCGCTGGCTCTCGAGGGAGCCCTCGACCACCTCGACCATGTCGTCGTCGGGACCGGGGTGCCCGAGCACCTGGAGCTTGACGCCGTACTGGTCCGACCAGAAGTAGGGCACTGGGTTGAACGGCTCGGCCGCCGCGCGGCCGGCCAGCAGGCTGTGCGCCGCTGCCGCCCCGCTGTCGGCGGCGATCTGCCAATGCTCGATGCGCACCCGCTCGTCGAAGGGCCCGTGGCGCCAGCGCCACCGGGCGACATCCCCGGCGGCGACGACGCCGTCGGCCGCGAAGAGCGCCTCGTCGCACTCGACGCCGTCGCCGAGGAGGAGGCCCGAGTCGTCGAGCCACGCCAGGTTGGGCAGCACCCCGATCCCGACCACGATCATGTCAGCGGCGAGGACGGTGCCGTCGGCGAGGACGACCTCACCGGGCTTCCCGTCCTTGGGCGCGACCAGCCGCTCGACGCCGACGCCCGTGCGCAAGGCCACGCCCTTGGTGGCGTGGAGGGCCGCGCATGCCGCTCCGACCTCTTCGCCGAGGATGGGCGCCAGCGGCACGTCGGTCGCCTCGATGACGGTGACCTCGCTGGCGAGATCGGCGCACGCAGAGGCCACCTCGGCGCCGATGAACCCTGCGCCGACCACGACCACCCTGGCCTCGGGGCCGGCCGCCAGGATGGCGGCGCGCAGCGTGACCGCGTCGTCGAGGGTGCGCAGCGTGAGAACGCCGGGATCGCCCTCGGTGCCCGGGAGATGGCGGACCCTGGCACCCGTCGCCACGATGACCCCGTCGCCCTCGACACTCGAGCCGTCCTCCAGGTCCACCCGCAGGCGTTCGGCATCGAAGCCCACGGCCCGCTGCCCCAAGGCCAGCTCGAGCCCGAGCTCGGCCAGGCGTGCTTCGCCCGCCAGCTCGGTCTTCTCCGGCGCCCACTTGCCCATCAGCACCTGCTTGGACAACGGGGGCCGGTCGTAGGGACGGTGGGGCTCGTCGCCGATCAGCACCACGCGACCGGAGAAGCCCTCGGTGCGCAGGGCCTCTGCCGCCCGCAGGCCGGCGAGCGAGGCGCCGACGATGACGACGCACCCATCGGCGGCGAGTGCTTTCTCCGAGGTCATCGCCCGCTCACCGCCCGAACATGGCGAGCCATTCGGCGGCCGAGCGCGGTGCGAGCACGAAGTTGTTCCGCCTCGTCTCCCCCATCGACGCGGAAGGCTCGGGTGAGTAACGATGTCCCGGGTAGAGGATGGCGTCGTCGGGGATGCGGGCGAGGCGGGTGGTCAGGGATTCGTACATGGCGGCCGGGTCACTGCCGGGCAGGTCCGTGCGGCCGCAACCGTCGAGAAACAAGGTGTCGCCCGAAATGAGATGACCCTGGACGAGGAAGCACTGGCTGCCCGGCGTGTGCCCCGGGGTGTGGACCAGCTCGACCTCGACGCCTCCCACGGTCACGATGTCACCGCTGTGGTGGGCGATGAAGTGCGACGAGTCCACCCCCGTGGCGCGCTCCACCCACGGCACCTCGTCGCGTTGGAGGTGAACCGGCACCGCGGCCAGCTCGAGCAGGGCCTCGATCCCCTCGATCGACCAGCCGGCCATCTCGCCGCCGACGTGGTCCGGGTGGTAGTGGGTGGCCAGGACGCCCACGCAGCGCATGTCGTCGGCGGCGAGGGCGTCGAGCAGCTCGCCGACGGCGTAGGCGGGGTCGACGAGGAGGGCCTCGCCGGTGGAGCGGTCGCCGATGGCGTAAGCGAAGTTCACCATCTGGCGGGCCAGCGGGTCGGCGACGGCGAAGTCGCGCCCGGAGAGCAATTGGCGGAAGTACAGCTCGGGTTGGCCCATCAGAACAGCTCGGGCGCCACGTCGCCACCCGAAGGCGACGACGGCGCGTCATCGGCGATCTCATACTCCTCGACGACGAGCTCATCAAGCACCTCGACCTCGTCGAAGTCCTCGGAGCCCTCGTCGGCGCGACGACTCGCCGGCGCCTCGGCGGCCACTGCTGCGGTCAGGCGCGGCACGAGCTCTTCGACCTGTGCTCGCGTGCGGCGCAGGCGGCGGTCGAGCTCGTCGACGATGGCCGTCGCCCGCTCGAGGCGAGCGACCATCTCGTCGACGTCGACGTCGCGCTGCTCGAAGAACGAGACGATCTCGTCGAGCTGGTGGCTGGCCTCGGTGAAGGACAGGTCTCCGACGGGCCGTCGGTCGAGGTCGGCGGGTGCTTCGCTGCTGGTCATTCCTGCTCCTTGTCACGATGGGGCTTTTCGGAGGTGGGCGCCGAGGGGGTCTTTGTCACCTCGTCGACGACCGACGCGGTGCTGCCGTCGGCGAACCGGGTGAGCAGTCGATCGCCGGGCCGCAAGCCGGCCACGGTGCGCACGACATGCCCGTCGGCGTCGGTCGTGAGGGAGTAGCCGCGCTCGAGCTGGCGTTCGATGTCGTAGGCACGGAGCAGCTGGCGGACACCGACGAGTCGGTCCTCGGCACGCCCGACATGACTTCTGGCCAGCGGGCCGAGCCGGGCGGAGCGTTCCGTGAGGTGACGCTCGAGGCCGACCAGCGACGTGGGCGCTGACCTCGCAAGGTACGACGCCCGCTGCTCAAGTCGGTTGCGGTGGGCGGCTAGCTGGTGGCGTGCCGTCGAGGTGAGGCGCTGGCGCGCGGTGGCGTCGCGCCGCTCGGCGTCAGCCAGGGTGTCCGCCGCCCGCCGGCCGATGACCGCACCGGCGTGGGCGACCTCGACCCACCAGTTCCCGACAACCAGTGCGAGCTCACGCCCGCACTCGGTCGGCGTGATGAAGGACCGGTTGGCCACGATGTCGGCCACCGACTCATCACCTGTGTGCCCGATCCCAGTCCAGACAGGGACGGCCGAGGAAGCGATGGCGCGAGCGACCGGTTCGCTGTCGAATGCGGCGAGATCGGCCTTCGAGCCGCCACCTCGAACGATGACGACCACGTCGCAGTCGGTCGCCGCCAGGTAGTCGAGCGCGCGGGCCACCTCGCGGGCGGCTCCGGGACCTTGGACCGCGGCGCGAACGACGCGGACGTCGAACGCCAGGGCGGAGCCGTCGAGCTGCCCGAGGAAGTCGGCAAAGCCCTCGGTACCGGGGCTCCCGATGAGACCCACACGAAGGGGGACGTCGGGAAGCGGGCGCTCGCTGTTCGCCTTCAGCAGCCCTTCCGCGGCGAGCGCTCGCAGCAGAGCGGCCCGCTCCGCTGCCATGCGCCCGAGGAGAGCCGTAACGTCGAGCTCGGCCAGGATGAAGCCGATCTCCGAGCGCGGCCGGTAGAAGTCGAGCGAACCGCGCAGTGCCACCACCATGCCCGGCTGGAGGTCGATGCCCTCCCTCGCCAGCGTGGCCTTCAGGGGACCCCAGGTCGTCTTCCAACACTTGACCTTCAAGGTCGGCGCCTGCCGGGCCCCCGCCGACTCGGGGTCGACGAGGTCCATGTAGCAGTGGCCGGTGCGGTCCGAGAGGCTCTGGACCTCTCCGCGGACCCACAGTGCGCGAGTACGCGGGAAGGTCCGGACCAGCGCCCCTTCGACCTCGTCATAGAGCTCGGCGATGCTCAAGGCCACGTTTCCAGCCATCGCGCTCGTGGCGCCGACGATGAGTTCTTCGACGCCGGGCGACATGGGCCACACGTTAGCGAGGGGCTGTGCCCGCCCCCTTCACCCACCTGATCTCCCTGCTCGGCACGGCCTGCGGCCGCACGACCCCCATTGCGCTGGCACAATGGAAGCGACGGTGAGTCGGCCGGGTGGCCGCGGACCGGGTCGTGCTCGCACGGGACCGGTTCGAGGAAGGTCGGGGCTCCAGAGGGCAGGGTGCTGGTTAACGGCCAGTCGGGGCGACCCGCAGGAAAGTGCCACAGAGAACAGACCGCCGATGGCGGACTGCGGTCCGCACAGGTAAGGGTGAAACGGTGCGGTAAGAGCGCACCAGCGTCCGGAGCGATCCGGTCGGCTTGGCAAACCCCACCCGGAGCAAGGCCAAGCGTGGGACATGGGCTGCCCGTCCGTACCCGAGAGGGTGCAGTCCCCAGGTAGGCCGCTCAGATGGATGGCCACCCATCCCTCGAAAGAGGGTGGACAGAACCCCGCCTACAGGCCGGCTCACCGTCACCACCCTGGACTAACGTGCTCGCCCGGGTGAAGCGGAACAACACCCACACGGTGATCGCCGCCATCCATACCATCTTCGCCCAGCCCGACGCGACCTCGCTCCGGGAGCAGTTCGACCGGATCGTGGCCAGGGCCAGTTTCCTGACGTCCCCCGTCTGGAAGGGCGCGCCCGGCGAGTGGACGCGGATGGCCATTGCCCAGATCCGCTATGAGGGCGACGGCAGCTGGACCCTCTACTTCGGCGACCGCCACGGCAAGTGGACGGAGTACTTCGACCTCGACAGCAACCAGCCCCGGGCTCTTGACGCAGGGATAAAGATCGAAACTGGCTGGTGATGCCTGAGACAACTGGGCACGCCGCCCCTGGAGAGGGAGGCGATCATGGCAGAAAGTGTCTACAAAGTCGTTGAGCTTGTCGGAACAAGCGAGGAGTCGTGGGAGAAGGCTGCCAGTGCGGCTGTGGCCAAGGCGGCGGCGTCCCTTCGGGACCTTCGTATCGCAGAGGTGTCCGAACTCGATCTCCAAATTGAAGATGGCCGCGTGAAGGCGTACCGAGCGAAGGTGAAGGTGTCGTTTAAATACGAGGGCGGCGACTGACAGGTGAACTTCCGCCACGCCAGTACGTGAGCGGCTACATCTCGGTGCCGCCGCCATCGAGTGCCCCCGGAGTGGCCGCCAGTGAACTGCGACTGTTGAAACGAAACTTCCTGTGCAATCGCTTGCACAATGGTCCTTAGCGGGGGCAGAATCCAAAGAGCACAGCTCCCCGCTGGATCGTGGCTTCGACAACCAGGCCCTCTGCGATGACTTCCGAGGGTTAGGTCGAGGTGGTGCTGACTTTCAGCGCTCAGTTGGAACGGACAGGTGCCGTCGCCGTGCTCCGACTCGCGGGCGATCTTGACCTGGCAACTCGTGAGCAGCTGGGTGACGTCCTTCGCGTCGTGCGGCGCGGCAGCCTCATCGACTGCCTCATTATGGACTTCCGTGGATTGACCTTCTTGGACGCCGCGGGGGTGGCACCGCTGGTCCAGATGGCATCGGCTGTCCTGCAATCCGGAGGGGACCGAACGGTCGCCGTGGGGGCGACTCCTGAGCAGGCGCTGATCCTGAGCATGACGCCCATCATCGAACTAGGGCAGGGTTCGGCAACACTGCCCTCCGCAGGAGCAGCCTGAGCCGCCCTTGCGGTGCCATCCATTTCGTGCAAGGTTGCAGAAAGCGGTTTCGTCGCCGTGGCTTTGACCAAGAGACCCCCTCTGCGATCCGCGAGTCGAGGGGAACCAGCATGGAAAAGCCTCCGCACTGTCCCAACTGCGATCAAGCCTGGCCCGAGGAGTACACCTTCTACGAGTGCAAGGTTGAAGTCCGAGAAGGACCACACCGGCACTGGGTGTGCCCGACTTGCGGCTACGACTGGATCGAGAGATTGACGACGAAAGCTGCTTCGTTGGGTCAACTCAGGACAGTCACGGTCCACCCTCGGTGAAGGACGGGGACCTGGTCGCAACCGTGAGCGCCGAAGAAGACGGGTCCGTCGTTGTGCGGTGGATGCTCGGGAGCGAACCAGACGAGCGATGGCTGACGGTGGCGCAAGCGAAGCGGTCCGTTGACGAGTCGCGGATCGCCATCGCTTGGGAGAATACGACGCCGAGCGAATGGCGAGCCCGCGAAACGGGCTTGGCGCAGGACTAACACACCCGTTTTCGTTGGAAGTCCCTAGTGTCCTGAGTCGGAGATCCGCTGGGTATACGCGGCGAGGGTCGTGAGGATCTCGTCGGCGCTCTTGTGCCAGACGTAGGGGCGGGGGTCGTCGTTCCACTGATCGATCCAGTAGGTGATGGACTCCTTCAGCTCCTTGGTCGAATGATGGGTGCCCCGGCGGAGCCACTTCTCGGTGAGTTCGGCGAACCACCGCTCCACCATGTTCATCCACGAGCTGTAGGTCGGGGTGAAGTGGAGATGGAATCGCGGGTGTCGAAGCAACCACCGATGGATCTCGGGGGTCTTGTGGGTCGAGACGTTGTCGATGATCAGGTGCACGTCGAGGTCCTCGGGCACCGAGCGGTTGATCAGGTTCAAGAACTTGCGGAACTCGACGGCTCGGTGCCGGTCGGTCATGTCGGCGATGACCTTGCCCGAGGCCATGTCCAACGCGGCATAGAGGTTGGTGGTGCCGTTTCGCACGTAGTCGTGGGTGGCCCGCTCGGGGAGTCCTGGACGGAGCGGTAGCACCGGAGCGGTGCGATCGAGCGCCTGCACCTGGGTCTTCTCGTCGACGCACAGCACCAGGGCGGCCTCGGGCGGATTGAGATAAAGACCCACGACGTCCCGCACCTTCTCGATGAAGAACGGATCGGGGGACAGCTTGAAGGTCTCTCGCAGGTGGGGCTTCAGGCCGAAGGCCCGCCAGATGCGACTGACACCCGACTGACTCATGCCGGTGGCCTTGGCCATCGACCGGGTGGACCAGTGGGTGGCGTCGGTCGGTGTCTCCTCCAGCGTCTTCACGATGACGCGCTCAACGTCGTCATCGGTGATCGACCGGGGAACGCCAGGTCGGGGCTCGTCGTGCAGGCCGTCCAGCCGATTGGCGGCGAAGCGCTTACGCCACTTGCCCACCGTCGCCGGAGTCACGCTCAACTCGGCAGCGATGTCACCGTTGGTGCGCTCCTCATCCGCACAGGCCAATACGATCCGACACCGCAGCGCCAGCGCCTGTGAGCTCTTCGGGCGCCGGGCCCACCGCTCAAGCGTGTCGCGCTCCTCGTCGGTCAGCACCACGTCGCTCGTCGGTCGCCCACGTCTCGCCATCACTGCCTCCCATCGTTGCTGATGATGGGAGAAACGCGGGAAGGAGGGCAGAAATTCCTATTTCAGGAAGAATCTCCGACTCAGGACACTAGGTCTGCGTTCGGGTTGGACCACTACGCCAACGCCTTCACCGTCATGCCAGACGTTGCTGGCGGTTGGTCGACGACGAGAACGGCACCACCCAACCGGCCCACTACCCGCGACCGATCACCTGGCGTGGCACCTGCAGGATCGCCGAGGGCAAGGCCTTCAACGTCGTCAGCTGCGAAGGTCACTCAGATGCGTTGGACAACGCCCGCTGGACAAGGCCCGCATGGCAGGGCCTTTGTCGAATTCCCCATAGGTCCACCGCGTCATTTTCCCCGTTTTCGAAGCGATGGACACAACAGACAGCTTCCATTATGGTCGCCCTCACGGCTCCAAAAGGGGGGTACCCATGAATGTGCTTCGATCTCGTAAGCCGTCGGGACTCTCCCACCGTCTGAGACTGATTCTCGGAATTCCACTTGCATCGGCCATTGCGTTTGGAGTACTTGGCTTCAGCCCTGGACTTCCCGGTTCTGTGGCTGGAGCAGCGGCACCCACTTTCAACTGTGTCTCTTCCGTCTACTACTACAACACGACGATCTCTATAGCTGTCGGCAGCGCCTATATCGATTATCAAGAGTGCGTGGCATGGAATGGCACCTACGAATCATGGTCGCTAAAGATTACGGGAATGCCTTCATGGGCCTATAGCGGCGGCCCCAATGAGTTTGAGATTTTTGGCAATCTCAACATCAACGGGAAAGATATCTCCGGTGCGAGTACGCCATGGACAACGAGTTTGAATCAGTTCGTATCGGGGAAAATTGCTTACTGGGTTCCGGGAAAGTATTGCGAATCAATCTGGATCTATTCCTGGTGGGGTAATCCGGCACATTGGTTCAAGGCAAATCTGCAGCCAGGGTTCTCTGCCTGCATGACCCTCTAGCTGGCGGTTGCCGTCGGACCTCTGTCCTCGAATGAGAGTGCAACGGCGAGCCGAGGGCAATCCCTTCATGGGCGAGACCGGCGGGGTTGGTCACTGACCAACTTGACCGAGGTTGGAAAGCTCCAACTTCTGTCCGCCGAGCATCCCAGGTTTCATCCCTGCTGATCGGCCCAAACCGGCCTCCGTCAATGTGGTTCGGTCGCTTCATCAGCGCACCTGTACGTGTTCGACATCGCCCGCCGCCGACGCTCGGCCGACCCCGCCCACGGGCCGGCCCACCGTCACCCTCGTTTCGGGAATGCCGAGCCCGGGTAGGAATTGTCGAACCTTTACACGGAAGCACCGGTGGTCGCAGCGTTGCATCTACCCACGTCAAGATCTCAGCATGCAACTGCGATACGTGGGAGCAAGCGCTTTTCGATGGAGCTCGACGGTGTGGCGAGCGCCCGGAAGTTCGTTCGAGATCTCGTGAGCCAGCTGGACACAAGCACGGCGTACCGAGTCGAGCTCCTGACGAGTGAACTGGCAACAAACGCACTCCTCCACGGTCGCTCGGCGTTCGACATCGTGGTGCTCGAGGCCGGCGGCAGGCTCCGGGTGGAGGTGGCCGACGACTGTCCTAAGAACGCGGTGCTCGTGACGGCGGACCAGGCCGCCGTCCATGGGCGCGGCATCTTCATCGTCAACGAACTGGCGGACAGCTGGGGCTCGACGGAGAACGGGGCAGGGAAGACCGTGTGGTTCGAGCTCGCCATAACCGGTTGCCAAGAGCCGCTGCCTACTCCTCGATGAAACGATGAGCGGTCGAGGGTGACGCAGGAGCACTGAGCAGCCGTCCGGTAGTGGATTGCGAGTCGACGCGATGACGCCGACGCCGCTCCCACCGAGAACGCCCGTGGCGCCAAGATGAAGATGACCGTGTCCGGGCCGTGGACGATGGCGGCGGTCACCGATGCAGGAACGGGTGGTCGCAATGTCGATGTCGCCCAGGATGAACACGGTGGCCATGCCTCGGTCAATCTCAACAGCAAATAGTCGTGGCTCCCGCACAGCATCCTTGTACCGGGTTGGATCGCGGCACACCGACCGGCAGGACCCGAGGATGCAAGAGGGTGGTTCACCAAACCACGCACGCACTCGAGTCGACATTCCACAATCACCGATACAACGAGGAGGACACCCTGCGCCCCGACCGGCACAGACTTCATCACAAGGCGAGTCACGCGATCTCCAACACGACGACACTGCTGGGCTCGGTCACCGCCATCTGCCTCGCGGCGACCGTCGTGGGCATTTGGGCGGTCGGGCTGCTGTTCGTCAAAGGTGGGGTCTTCAATGCCCGCTACGACATGCTCATCACCTCGCTCACGACGGTCATCACGTTCGTCATGGTCTTCATCATCCAATCCACCCAGAACCGGGAGAGCCGAGCGCTCCAGACGAAGGTGGACGCATTGCTGATCGCCAAGCAGGGCTTGGACGAAGGCGAGCTCCTGGGCCTCGAAGACAAGCCGGACTCGACCATCAAAGACGTCCAGTCGGAGATCCACGAGGGTGAGCGGCTCGAGTCGGAGTCCGCCTCTCGGCTCCTGATCAGTGCTGACTTCTCGGGGGCTGCGGCACCCAAGCGGGCCACCTAGGAACCGCACCGCTGCCCCACGCGCACACGAAGGGACCGCGCCTCGTCGCCGAGCACGCGGCCAGGCGTGCCGCCCCCGGCGAGGAGCAGCCGGTGCCGCCCTACTGTGGAGAAAGCACCCCGAAGGAAAGCCGAGTCCTATGCCCCCAGGCCCGTTCGCTGCGGCGACCGCCGTCCGTGCTGTCGATGACCACACATGGCAGAGCGCGATCGCTCCCGGTTGGGACATCGGTGGCAACGCCAACGGCGGGTACCTCCTCGCGATAGGAGCACGCGCCATGCTCGCCGCCACCGGCCGACCCGACCCCGTCTCCATCACGGCGCACTTCCTCGCCCCCGGCAAGGCGGGCCCGGTCACGGTGTCGACCGACGTGATGAAGGTCGGACGACGGTTCAGCACCGCGAGCGCCGTCGTCGCGTCCACCGAGCGGCCCCTCGTGGCGATCCTCGGCAGCTTCGGGGAGCTCGGCAGCCCCGAGGGACCCGAGCTGATCGATGGAGGGCCGCCGCTCCTCCCCGACCCCGAGGACTGCGTCCCCATCGTGGCCACCGAGACGTTCCCGCCTCCCTTCATGGGCAACGTCGAGCTGCGACTGCATCCCGACGACGTCGGCTTCGCCCGCCGGGGTCCCTCCGGCAGGCCGCTGGTGCGCGGCTGGTTCCGGCTTCTCGAGGGCGAGCCGATCGACGGCGTGGCATTGCTCTGCGCCGTCGATGCCTTCCCGCCCACCGCCTTCAATGCCCACCTGCCCATTGCCTGGACGCCGACACTCGAGCTCACGTCGCACGTCCGCGCCCGGCCGGTTCCCGGTTGGCTCAGTTGCCAGTTCACGACACACTTCATCGCAGGCGGCTTCCTGGAAGAAGACGGCGAGGTCTGGGACGCGTCCGGTCGCCTGGTGGCCCAATCCCGCCAACTCGCCCTGGTGCCGGCCACACCATGAGCACAAGACCGGTCGACGACGTGCTCGAGCTCTTCGCCATGAAAGGCGACGAGTGCTACGGCGAGGCGATCAGCCAGCGACACCACGCCCTGCAGTGCGCCGTCGTGGTCCAAGAAGCGGGATCGGCTGACGAGCTGGTCGCGGCAGCGCTGCTCCACGACATCGGCCACCTCGTCGCGGACCGAGAGTTCGGTGCCCGCAGCGACATGTCGCTCGAGGACGATCGCCACGAGGCGGTCGGCGCGCGCTGGGTGGCACGCCGCTTCGGGCCGCAGGTGGCCAGACCTATCGCGCTGCACGTGGTGGCCAAGCGGTACCGCTGCACTGTCGACCCGCTGTACTACGACGCACTGTCGCCGACGTCCAAGGCGACCCTCCAGGCACAAGGCGGTCGCCTGGCGCCCGATGCGGTACGCCGGTTCGAGGCCGACCCGGGGTTCGCGGCAGCGCTCGTCATTCGCGACACGGACGAAGCCGGCAAGGACGCCGACGCCGAGGCACCACCCCTGGAGGACTTCGTGCCTCTCCTCGATCGCGTCGCGCGCTCGAGGAGGTAGCGGGCGGAACCGCCAGCCGCGGCTGCCGTTCACCATTTGCGAGCGGCGACGGCGGGCCGCGCGGGCGCCGGGGTCGTCTCCGCACGCGCCGTCAGTGCCCCAGCGGGCCGGGCGTTGCGGGAAGCACGGTCGCAGTGCCACCGACTTCGACCTACCATTGTGCGTACTGGCACCTGGCTGAAACCGCATTGCCGATGACCGACGCCGCCGAGAGGGCAACGCAGGATCGATCGTGGAACCGATTGGGTCATTCCGGGGTGAGGACGAGTCGGAGGAACGAGGGGCCGGGGCCGACCCGATCGACCGGTGGGACCCCGAATTGCGCCTTCGGGCGATCGCCCACGACATGGCGACGCCGACGGCCACCGTCCGGTTACTCGCCGAACTGGTCGCCGCCGAGAGCCGCGAAGAGGGCGCCGCCGCCCGGGCTCGGGTGGGGCAGCTGGCCGGCCTGATCGTCGACGAGGCCAGGCAGCTCGACGCACTGCGCTCGGAGGTCCTCGAAGGAGGGCGGATCGAGGAGGTGCGCGTGGACCTCGTGGCCGGCCGGATCCTCGCCGGGGCCAGGCTGGTGACCGACGCCGAGTTCACCGCCGAGCTGTCGCCGGCCGTGGCCGACGGTCGCGCCGTCTCCTTCGAGCGCCTTGTCTCGAATCTGCTCACCAACGCGGTGCAAGCGGCGGGTCCCGGCGGTCGCGTCGACCTTCGGGTCGGTCCCACCGAAGGTGGGGCCATCGTCACCATGGAGGACTCGGGGCCAGGCTTCCCCCCCCACAGTGACCCGGCCTGGTCGACCTCGAGGCCCGACGAGGCGCCGCGACGCGCCCTCGGGCTCCTCATCGTCGACGGCATCGTGCGCCAGTGCCACGGGCAGATCGACGTCGGCCGGTCCCGTCTCGGTGGAGCGAACGTGCGGATCTGGTTGCCCCACCGCCGGGACGAGGGACGCCACCAGAGCCTCAACCCCTAGGAACGGGCCCTCTTCCACCACGCGACGTAGAAAGTTCATGCCGCCGCAGGTATCGGCACATGGAGCCGATCCCAGAAACTGGCGTCATGACAGACACCGGGGTCGCCGTCATCTGCGGTCATCGGCTGCTGAGCGAGGCGATCTGCGAGGAGCTGGCCGAGTTCACCGATCTGCGGGCGGTCGCCGCGGACTCCTACCTCGACGACATCGACGAGCTCGTGGCCACCCAGCACCCCGATGTCCTCGTGCTCGACGGGTGCCTGACGCGGGCCCACGGGCGGGCGGCGCTCGGGCGGTTCCATCTGTCCAGGTCCTCGCCCGCAGTGGTGCTCCTGTCGGACCACGACGATCCCGAGGAGATCGACGCCGCGGTGAAATGGGGCGCTCAGGCGGTCGTGCTGAAGATCCCTCCGCCGAAAGAGCTGGCCGACGCCATCCGCTATGCGGCACGGGGTGACATGTGGCTGTCGCCACCGCTGCTCACCGACGTCCTCGCTTCGGACCGCAACGCAGAAGGGCCCGGGGCCCGGGCCACCGACATGGAGCTGTCCTCGCTCGGCGCACCCGAGACCCTGTCCCTCGGGGAGCGGGCAGTGATCGACCTGCTCGTTGAAGAGGCCGATGCCGGCCTCATCGCGTCGGCACTCGCCCTCTCCATCCAAGAGGCCAACCGCTATCTCCGTCAGATCCACCACAAGCTGCGAAGCGCCGCCGCCCCCTTTCTGTCGGTGCACGGCGCCGATGGGCACGAGCCGTTCGACCCGAAGGAGCACCGTTGATTCGAGGCGAGACAACCAACCCCGCACGGACACCCAGAACGAAGGAGCACGGCACCGATCATGACTGCGCCCGTCACCACTGAAAGTATTCCCCTCCTCGACACCGCGAGGACCGGGAACACCGTCCATATCGCAGGACCCCGGGTCAGTGAGGCGAACGAGGGACCGCGGCCGATCGCTACTGGTCGATCGGAGCCCCGTCGCTCGACCGTGAGCCTGGTGATCCCGGCCAAGAACGAGGCCCGCAACCTCGCCACCGTCTTGGAGAACCTGCCCGACTGCGTCGACGAGGTGATCCTCGTCGACGGCCGGTCCTCGGACGTGACACAACTGATGGCATCCACCTGCCGACCGGGCATCCGGATCATCGACGAGTCCGCCGCGGGCAAGGGCCATGCCCTGCGGACAGGGTTCGAAGCGGCCCGTAGCGATGTCATCGTGGCGATGGACGCCGACGGGAGCATGTCGCCCAACGAGATCCACCAGATCATTTACTTCTTGGACCACGGATTCGACTTCGTGAAGGGGTCGCGCTTCGTCGCCGGCGGCGGGTCGCTCGACATCACGCCGCTGCGCAAGCTAGGCAACCGAGCCCTGCTGCTGCTCGCCAACCACCTGTTCGAGACGCAGCTGACGGACCTCTGCTACGGCTTCTTCGGGTTCCGGCGCCAGTACCTCAAGCACCTGCAGCTCACCTCGGCGGGCTTCGAGATCGAGACCGAGCTCACCATTCGGGCGGTGACGGCGGGGCTTCGGATTGCCGAGGTGCCGAGCCTCGAGCTGCCACGGCGCAGCGGACGTTCCAGCCTCCGCTCGTTCCCCGACGGGTTCCGCGTGCTGCGCACGCTGCTCGAGGAGCGCTACGAGCCCCGCCGAGCAGCGGCGGATGTCGGTGGATGATCCCGGTCCACGACGAGCCAACGGTGGGCTCGTTGTCCTGTGCGGTGGTCATCTGCGCCTACACCGAGGACCGCTGGCACGACATTCAGCTCGCCATCGAGTCGGTCCTCCTCCAGCAGTACCCACCTGACGAGATCATCCTCGTCATCGACCACAACCCCGCGCTCTTCTCACGGGCCTCGCAGGCGTATCCAGCGATCACCGTGGTGGCCAACGGCGGCCCGAAGGGGCTCTCAGGCGCTCGCAACGAGGGGTACCGGCGCTCGAGCGGCGAGATCGTCGCGTTCCTCGACGACGACGCTCGGGCACAGCCCGGCTGGCTCGCGCAGCTGCTCGAGGCCTACGGCGACGGTGAGGTCATGGGCGTCGGGGGGGCGGTCGTGCCGGGGTGGAGCGAACCCCGGCCGCGTTGGCTGCCCCCTGAGTTCGACTGGGTCATCGGGTGCAGCCACTCGGGCATGCCGGCGGCACCCGCCGCTGTGCGCAACCTCGTCGGCGCCAACATGTCGTTCCGGCGGACCTCCCTCGACCTCGTGGGAGGCTTCTCCACCTCCTTGGGCCGCACGGGGGCGAACGGGGCGGGCTGCGAGGAGACCGAGATGTGCATCAGAGCGTCCCAGGCCGTCGCTGGTGGCCGCCTCGTGTACGACCCTTCGGCACTGGTCACCCACACCGTCTCGCCCGACCGTCGGACGCCTGCGTACTTCTTGCGGCGCTGCTACGCGGAAGGTCGGTCAAAGGCCTTGGTGCGCTCAATGGTGGGGACAGCTGCGCTCTCCAACGAGCGCAGCTACCTCCGAGACACCATCCCCGCCGGCGTCCGCCAGGCGCTCAGCGACGCCGTCGGGGGCGACATCGGCGCCCTCGGGCGGGCCGCATCGCTCGTCGGGGGGGTCGCGGTCACGTGCCTCGGCTACGGCTCGGCCCGGCTCCGCTCGGGCACAGGCTCGAGGCGCCGGGTGCCAGCGGCCCCGCCGGTGACGAAGGCGGCGCTCGCACCCCTGCGCTGAGCGCAGTGTTGGGCCCCGAGCGGGCATTCCGACGCACCGGGAGCGCCCGGGAGCGCCCGCCACGTCGGAATGCGCTGGTCCGGCGCGAGTTTGGGGCGGTCCCCCACCCGGGAGTTGGGCGGCCATAGGCTTTTTTCCATCCACCTGCACAACTGCGGCACATCTGTCCCTCGCGGGGAGGCGGCCCGTGCCCTCGGCCACACGGTGCGAGCCGATCGACGATGGACGGAGCACTGCGGGCGACCGCACACGACGACATGCGACGCGCCCGACGTGTCGGCACCGGCCAGCCGCGCCCACGGGGTGCGCCATGAGGGACTGAAGTCCCGACTTCGAGGAGGATCCCGATGACGTCTCCGGCGCTCACTCGCGTCTTGCACCGCCGATGGCTCATCGTCCTCGTGGCCGTCGCAGCGCTCGTCCAGGTGTTCGTTGTCGTGAACCCTCTCGGGCACCACCAAGGTCCCCAGCGCGTGGGGCAGGGCCGCGTCATCGCCCCCGGCGGCCAGCCGGGCCAGGGCCGGGCCGAGGGCACCTCGGCCTCGGCGGGGGCTGCTCCGGAAGTCACGACGAACGCTGCGTCGGTCGCCGTCCTCGCCTTCGGTGACAGCGGCTACGACATCGTGACGGCCGACGGCGGGGTCTTCACCTTCGGCGGCGCACCCTTCTACGGCTCGGCTGCCGGGCTCCACCTGGCGGGCCCCATCGTCGCCGCCGAGGTCACCCCGGATGGCGGAGGGTATTGGCTGGTCGCCAGCGACGGCGGCATCTTCGCCTTCGGCGACGCGCAGTTCGACGGCTCGATGGGGGGCAAGCCGATCAATGCGCCGATCAGCGGGTTCGCTCCGATGCCCGACGGGCGTGGCTACTGGGAGGTTGCCAGAGACGGCGGGGTCTTCGCGTTCGGGGACGCGCAGTTCGACGGCTCGATGGGCGACAAGCACCTGAATGCGCCGATCGTGTCGATGGCGGCGGCGCCCGGCGGCGGCGGCTACTGGCTCGCCGCCTCCGACGGCGGGGTCTTCGCCTACGGCACCTCGACCTTCCTCGGCTCGATGGGAGGACAGCACCTGAACGCCCCGGTCGTCGGCATGTCGGCGGCGGCGGGCGGCCACGGTTATCTGCTCATCGCCGATGACGGGGGGATCTTCGCCTATGGCGATGCCACGTTCTACGGCTCGATGGGCGGCACGGGCCTCTCGGCGGCGGTGGTCGGCGTCGCCGGCTCGGCGGGGGCCGGCTACTGGCTGCTCGGCGCCGACGGGGCCATCTACTCGTTCGGCAACGCCCAGTACGCCGGGCGCGCCCTCTCCCCCGTCGGTGGCTCCCCGGCCCCGAGCGGGGGCCTGCAGCCGGTCGGCGGGCCGGGCGGGCCGTGGAATCTCGTCTTCGATTCGGAGTTCAGCGGCGCCACGCTCAACGCCAGCCAGTGGAGCACCTGCCTCGCGTGGGGCTGCACGAACACTGGGCCCCCGGGGAGCCCCGAGCTCGAGACCTACACGGCGGCGAACTGCCAGCTGAGTGGCGGCGTGCTCAATCTGGTCGCCGAGGTCGGCGGGGGCGGGGCGCGTCCGTACTCGTCGTGTGCCCTCCAGACCTCGCAGCACTACAGCTTCACCTACGGCTACGCCGAGGCGCAGGTGTGGCTGCCGGCGGGGGCGGGCTTCTGGCCGGGGTTCTGGCTCCTCGCCACCAACGGCTCGAGCGACGAGATCGACGCCATGGAGGCCGACGGGAACCTGCCGGATCAGGCGATCCTGACCTACCACTACGGGTCGGGCGAGTTCAACCAGTCGACGGTCTCCTCCGCCAACTACACGGCCGGCTGGCACACCTTCGCCGTCGACTGGGAGCCCGGGTCGATCACCTGGTACGTCGACGGCATGGCAGCGAAGACTTTCACCAGCCCGGTGGTGGCCACGACGGCCATGTACGCCATCTTGGACCTGGCAGTCAGCGGGCCGAGCGACTGGCACAGCAGCCCGAACGCGTCGACGCCCTTCCCCTCGGCGTTGAAGGTGGCCTACGTGCGGGTCTGGCAGCACTGACCCGCACCGCAAGGCATCGCCAGGCGGTGCGGGTCAGTCCTCGTAGCGCAGCGTCACCTTGTGGTGGATGAGGTCGACGAGCTCCTCCAAGCAGCGGTGGTCCGGAACACGCCCCCGCACGGTAACCACGCGCGACTCGGTTCCTGCGGTCCAGTCAACCGCCGCACCTGGCCGGCGGTTGAGCTCGATGTGGTCGATCTCGGGGAGGTCCGCCAGCTCGTCGAGGCCCTCGACGCCACAGAGCCGGTGGGCGGTGACCGGGGGCTGGAGCATCAGCCAGAAGCCGACGCCCTGACACGGCGCGAGGCCCCCACCCTCGTACGGCTCACCCACCGCGAGCGCACAGGCCGTCTCGAAGAGGTTCACGTCCGAGACGGTCTCCAGGACGAACGGCGGCCGGCCGCCGAGGCGCCCGTTTACCTCGATCAGCATCGGGCCCTGCGGTGTGAGTTTGATCTCGGTGTGGATGACGGCATCGGTCACGCCGAGCGCTTCGATGGCGCGCTCGACCATGGCGAGCACCGGGGCCTCGAGGTGCGGCGCGAGTATCCCCGGGAGGAAGTTGCCCGTCTCCCGAAACGGCGGGGCCAGAGGGAAGCGCCCGGTGATCGCCACGTGGCTCGCCACGCCCGCGCTCACCACGCTCTCGATGGAGAAGTACGACGCGTACCACCGGCCCTCGGCCCTGACGTCGTCGAGGTACTCCTCGACCAAGAAGCCCGGCCCACCCACGGCGGGTGCCACCTGGGACACGAGCTCGGAGGCGCTCGCCACGTCGACGATGCCCCTGCTCCCGCTCCCCCGGGCGGGCTTGAGCACCGCCGGGTAGCGGACACGCCGGGCCAGGTCGGCGAGCTCGTCGCCGCCGATGTCGCCGGGGATCGGCCAGAACGCCGGACCCGGGACGCCCGCAGCATGCAAGGCGGCGCGCTGGCGGCACTTGTCGGCCACCTTCAAGGCCGTCTCCATGGTGTGGTAGCGCAGTCCCAGCCGCTCGGCGAGGGCGGCGGCAGTGAGGAGGTGGTCGTCGACGAACGAGACGATGCCATCGACTGAGAGCTCCCCCAGCGCCCGGGCGGCCTCGTCGTGGCTCAACCCGGTGATGTCGAGCACGGTTCCGAGCCGGCGCAAGAGGCGCGTCGTCGCCTCGTCGAACCCCTCGGGCGACTCGAGCACCCAGACCACGTCCATCGAGTCCCCGATCCGCTGGATGAGGTCGAGCGGGGAGAACGAGCGGGTGTTGTGGAACACCGCCACCGTGTGTCGCACTAGAGCTCCTTGCGGATGAGGAGCAGCTCGGCCGCCGCCTGCAGTGCCCGGTCGTTGTTGACCATGAGCGGCGCAGCCGCCGCGTCGCGCAGGATGCGCGCCATGCTCACCGGGGATCGGTTGGCGAAGCCCGGCAGCCCGCAGATGAGCATGGCCCGCTGGACGATGTCGAGCACGAGGGTCGTCGAGGTGAGCTTCAGGTTGTCCATGCGCGACGAGAAGGCAAAGGTGTCGACGGCCTCGGTGTCCTTGTTGCGCTCGTAGTCGGCCGCCCCCGCCGCCACGACCTCGCGGAGCTGGTGGAGGACGACGCTCAGCTCGGCCAGGCGCAGGGCGCTGATCGGGGCGGGCGCGTCGGGCGACACCTGGCGGCTCTTGCGGGCCTGGGAGCGGACCGCGGCGTGCGCCTGGCGCCCCCCCGCCTCGGCCAGCCCCAACCATACGGAGCTGAGCAGCACCGAGCTGACGGGCAGCGACGTGCGCATGAAGACGTCGGCGTAGTCGTGGATGACCATCTCGTCGGGGATGTCGGCGAGCAGGAGGCACGGTCTGCTGCACGTCCCGCGCAGCCCGAGCGTGTCCCACTCGCCGCGCGGCTCGAGCTGGAGGTCCGGGGGCAGGCAGATGGCCAGCACCTGGTCGTTGGGAAGGCTGTCGGGGCTCCGGCGGGCGGTGGCCAGGACGCCATCGGCGTACTCGCCGTAGGAGACGGTCGCCGCCTCTTTCTCGATCCGGTAGCCCGTCTCGGTCGGCTCCAGCGCGCAGATGCTTGTCCGGCGGTTGCCGCCGAGGCCCACTTCGCTGTTGGCGTTGGCAAGCAGCAGCTCGCCGGCGGCCACCTGTGGCAGGAGTGCCTCTTGGGCGGCCGGCGATGCGTGCCGGACCAGCATCGCAACCTGGATGTGGTGCATGGCGAGCACGAGGGCACTCGACGCGCAGTGTTGGGCGATCACCGACACCGTTTGGGAGATCTCGCCCAATCCAGCGCCGACACCGCCCCACTCGGCCGGGACAAGAGCGCCCGACAACCCTGACTTTCTCAGTTCGGTCACGGTCTCAATCGGGAAGCGGGCCTCGCGGTCCACCTCGTCGGCGCAGAGATCCGCGACCTCCTCTCCGATCCGCCGTGCTTCGACGACCAATGCTGTTTCGCTCATGTCCGCTCCTTTTCCATGAGGCTTTCGCCCACCTCTGCTGCCTATGCGGTGCTGATCTCGAGCTACCGGTCGTGCCCGGATGTGCGTCGTCGGGTCGCGCGTCGCCGTGTCGGGGCGTGCGGCGGCTCTGCTCTCGGGCGACGTCGCCGCCGGCACCGGGTCCGGGGCCGGGCGCGGCTCCGATGCGACGTGGCCGAGCTGGATGTCGGGGACGACCTCGACGTGGGCGTGCTCGCCGCGCGCGACGCTCCAGACCACCGGGGCGAAGTAGAGGGCCTCGAGCATCGTGGCGGCGACCCAGAAGCCGCAGAGGCCGAGCACACCGAAGAGGGCGGCGCCCACCGCGGCCGCGGCGGCCTCGAGGCACGTGGCGAGCGACACCACCTTGGCGGCCGACGTGAGCTTGCGCTGGGCCCGCCGGATGGCCACGAAGTGGTCCTTGATCACGTACGGGATCCCGGCCAGCAGCAGGATGCGCAAGATGTCGGTGCCGTGCTCGGCGTAGTCGCGACCAAAGACGCCGAGGAGCAGCGGGGCGGCGGGCTCGATGACGACGAGGGCCGCCGCGCAGCACGCGAGCCCGAACGGCAGCGTGCGGCGGACGTGGTACTGGAGGGATGACACGTCGTCGCTGGCCTCGGCAAACAGCGACATCGCCAAGAGGGCCGGCACGAGCAGCACCATGCTCGCCACCAGCTGGGCGACGGAAAAGTACGCGAAGTCCCGCGGTAGCAAGAACAGTGCGGCCAGGAACGGCAGGAAGAAGGTGACCGACGTGATGGCCAGGTTGAGGGCGTGATGGCGCAGGGCGGCGCCCTTCAGCTCCCAGATGATCTCCCAGCGCTGCGCCAGCGTGGTCCGGCCCGTTTCGGGCCTGGCCAGGCCGAGCAGGCGGGGGCACAGGAGCAACGAGATGCTGAGGGACACGGCCCAGGCGATCAAGAGGCCCGTGGTGTCGCGCGCGCCCAGGGCGAACACGACGAGCACGATCAGGACCAGCCGCAGTGCCGACGCCGTCCCGTTGCGCACGAGCTGCGCGGGCCCCTTGCGCAGTCCGATGGCCACCGAGTCGAGCAGCCCCGCCATCGTGGTCATGACCGTCCCGACGACGAACAACGAGGCGTCGACCGGTGAGCGCCCGAGCTCGCTGAGGCTGTGGCCGAGCAGCGGTGACGCCGCCCAGGTGAGCAAGGCCAGCACCAGCGCGGCGGCGGCGGCGACCAGGATCGCGGTGGAGACGACGGCGTGGTGCGCCTCCTTTGGGACCGTGCGCAATTCGACCAGCAGCAAGGACCCGATCCCGAGGACGCCGAGCGCGCTGAGCAGGGCAGCGACGGAGACCGCGGCGGCCGAGACGCCGACCGAATGGGCGGGGACAAGCCTGGTCGTCGTCGTCCAGTAGGCGAGGCCCAAGACGAGCACCACGCCCTGGGTGAGCACGAGATAGCCGAAGCGCCCGAACAGGCCGCTCCCGGCGACGAGGGAGCGCACCTGCTCGCGCGAGGGCTTGGCGCGCTCGACGCACGCACGCAGCGCCCGCGGCGGCCGGACCGTGGCGGCCGGGGCGTCGGCAGCAGCGAGGCCGGGCTCGCTCATGTCGACACCTCACGCACGACCCGGCCGTCCTCGGTCAGTACCAGCGCGTTGCCACGGGCGGCAGCGGCGGCCGGTAGGGGCACCGTCCAGTCCGAACCCACGGGCGACGCGCCCGAGCGCCACAGCACCGTGCGCCCGTCGAGGATCTCGAGGTGCGCCCCGCGCAGGTCTGCGGCGTGGGCCCGGGCGACGGGCACCCCAGCCGATCCCGACGTGACCGACAGCGACGTGGGGGCCCGCCACAAGGTGGCGTCCGACGCGACCGACACCACCACCGCCCCGGCGACCAGCAGGACGGTGAGCGCGCCCGACGCGACCAGCCAACGCCGGCGCACCACGGACGGGCGCGCCCCCGGCCCTGCCCCCCCATCCCCCTGGGCGCGCCGCCACGGCGGCTGGCGCCGCAAGCCCAGCGCCCCCAGCCCGGCCAGCACCACCAGCGCCACCGGGGTGGCCGGCAGCCCGGTCGGGACGAGCACCAGCGCCGCAGCCATGCCGGCCACGGCCGCGCCGAGGAGGAAGTCGAGCCAGCGGTCCGCACCCCTCGGGAAGCGGCGCCGGCGCACCCAGATGCCGGCCACCGCCATCGCCGGCGCGAGCACCCACCAGTTGGCGCCGGTCGTCGGCGCCGGCGAGCGCACGTCGCCGGTGCCTTCGAGCGGGCGCTCGCCCAGGATGCGCGAGAGGTCGTAGATCGTGATGGGCCCGTTGGTGTACAGCTTCACGAAGCCGGGGACGGCGGCGAACTTGTCGAGCTGTGCGGCATGGAGCCGCTCCACGCCGTTGGTCTCGCCCGGCTCGAAATACGAGCCGTAGGCCGGAGGGCCGCTGGCGAGCCGGGAGTCGACGACGAGGTAGCGGATGTGGGCCTGGCGCACCAGCGCGATGTCGTAGGTGCCCCAGGTCCGGTCGAAGTAGAGCGGCCCCACGTTGACCGAGCCGTCCCCTTCGCTCACCGGCGAGAGATGCCCGATGGCCGCCAGCAGCGCCGCCTCGTCGCGGTCCGCTGCAACCGGGGACCCGGGCGGGAGGTGTTGTGCGGCCCACTGCGCCGCGGCGATCGTGCTGGCGTCGACCGAGCGCTGGTCGGCGGCGGGCAGGTACGGCCCCGGGACATAGGACCAGTCCGGGCCCGACCCAAGGATCATCGAGCCGAGGAAGCACAGCGAGGCGATGGGCAGTACCAGGGCCATGCGCAGTCGTGGGCGCCGGGAGGCGAACCAGGCACCGATGAGCACGGCCATACCGAAGAACACGAAGGTGGACATGCGCCCGCCGACCTCTTCGCTCCCCGACGAGAGCCGGGATCCGAGCACGACGAGGTAGCCGAGCGCCACCATGACCGGCAGGTAGCGGAGCGGCCCGCCACGCACTGTGCGGTGGGCCACGACCGAGCGGACCGAGACGGCGAGCAGGACAACGAACGTGAGCGCAGAGGCGAGCAGCACGATCTCCTGCCAGAGCGGCGCGGCGGTGCCCGACGCGCCGCGGAACAGACCACGGCTCTGCCCTCCGGTGAGGAGCCCCACGACCCCGCTCACCGCCCCTGTGAGGATCGGGTCGAGGTAGTGGTAGAGCTGCGGGGCGCGCAGCGCCGTCCAGGCGAGCGCCCAGACGAGCCCGAATCCGGTCACGAGACCTACCCGGCGGGCCGAGTGGCGCCGCCCGCAACACCACAGTGCGATCGTGAAGACGCAGAGGAGCCCGACGGTGAGCCACCCGACGAGGTGATGGCTGATCACCGCACCCCACAGACAGGCGGCCGCCAGCCACACGCGGTAGTCGCGCCCGGTGCGGGGCGCCTCGGCCACTCGGACCAGGAGGTACACCGCTCCGGCCCCGAGGGAGAGGGCGAGGGTCTGGTACGAGAACGCAGCATTGAAGGAGTAGAACTGCGGGCTCGCTGCGTAGACGACGACACCCGCCGCCCCCGCCCGGGACGACCGGGTGACGCGCTCGACGAGCAGGAACACGACGAGCACGAGGATCACCCGTGAGACCAGCACGGTGACCAGCTCGCAGACGACGACGGGCAGGCCCGTCAGCCACCGCACCGAGACGGTGAGGAGCTCGAGGCCCGGAAACGAGGGGCTGACCGGCAGGAGCGAGTTCGAGGTGAACAGGGCCCGCTGACCCGAGAGCTGCCAGAGCGTTGTCTGGTGCAGCAGTTCGTCGTAGCCGGTGAAGAGCAGGGGGCTCAAGAGGTAGTACGACACGACGAGCGCCACGCCGAGCAGGACCGCCACCTGGATGCGCTCGGGCCGCCGGGCCCGCTCGGCCAAAAGGCGCCAGGCACAAGGGGCGAAGATGGTCACCAAGCCGGTGAAGAAGAAGGCAAGGGCCAACTGGACATGGCCCGCGCGCCCGATGGCGTAGCCCACCGCCTGGAGAGCGAGTCCCCCGGCCACGATGGGCGCGACGACGACCAGGCGGGTGCGCTGCGGGTCGTTGGCCGGCATCGCCGGAATGGGGCCAAAGGCTTCTGCCCCCGAGTCGGTTCGCGCTTCGCTCCCGCCTGGCGGCGCAGCTTCTGAGAGGCCCACCCGGGCCGGGTCGTCGCTGTGCGTGTCAGACACGGTCTGGTCGTCGACGACCGTGCCGTCGAGCGCCGGGCTCACGGCGCCACCAGCTCGGGGTGCGCGGGCACACGTGGTGTCCCGGCGCTACTCGGAGCGGGTAAGTAGGTGGCGAGGAAGTACTCGCTCAGTAGAGCGATCGCCCGAGCCCGGCCACTGGCGCCGAAGAGCGTGTGGTCGATGGAGGGCAGGACCTCGAGGCGCACCAGCCCGCTCTTTTCGAGCCGGCGCATCGCCCACTTCGCCCGCCGCTCGAAGGGTCGCGCCTCGACCTCGCCACAGAGGACGAGGGTGGTGACCCGCTTTGCCGCCAGCGCGTTCAGCCCATGGGCCGGATGCGGTTGGAGCCCGAGGCGGTCAAGTGCCCACCACACCGAGGGCGGAGCCTTGTGCTCCCCGAAGTGGGCCAGCCACTCAAAGCGCCGCAGCGCCTTCACCCACGGGCTGAAGGGCTGGACGGCGCGCCGTCCTTCGTCGACCTCGCCTCCGGTGCGCACCTCGGGCGGATCGAACGACAGGATCGGGTTGATGGCGCAGACCCCGCGCGCACCGAGGGCGATGCCGTTTTCGATGGAGTGGTACGCACCGGCGCACAGCCCCGTCAGCACGACGTCGCCGTGGTGCCCCGGGCAGAGCGCCTCGGCGGCGGACGCCACGTCCTCGGCGGCCTCGAGCGGGTAGCCGACGTGGGGGGGCTGCCCCGGCCGAACCGGGCTGTCGCCCAGACCGCTCAGGTCGAATCGGAGACACCGCATCCCCGCCGCGGCGAAGCGGCGGGCCAAGCTGACCCACAGGCGCGCCGGGCCGATGTGGTGGATCAGGCCCGCGTTCAACAAGAGCACCGTCGGCCCGAGCGGCGCACCTTCAGGCTCGGTGAGGATGCCAAACAGCCCGAGGGGGCCGAGCCGGACCGCCCGCTCGACGACGGGCGTCGTGGCGTTCGCCGCAACGACGGCCTGCTCGCGCACCACCGGGGTGACCGTGGTCGGCGAGGCCCCGAAGTTGCCCAGGAGCCATCCGAGCACCATGGCGATGGCCGCCTCGGGGAGGCGCGCCTGGTCAGGCAGCACGTCGACCAGGTCCGCCTGCCCCTCGGCCACCCCCCACTCGACGTGCTCGGTGCCGAGAGCCCTCGCGAGCCGCGACGGCGTCGGCCGGTCGTCTCGGACCAGCACGAGGGTCCGCCGTGCGAGGGGTGGGCTGACCTTCGTCAGGTCGAGCGTGCCGAGGTCGGCGACGGTCTCGGCGCTCAGGACCGAGCCCAGGACCTCGACAGCGCCGGGATCGAGCTCGACGCCTTCGCTCGGCAAGTCACCGATGCTGAGGGCCATGAGCGCCTGCTGCTCGCGGACGAAGCTCCGGCCGTTGCCACAGGGGTCCCACAGGACGAGGGCGTCCACGTCGCCATCGCTCGCAGCCGTTTCGGCGGCCAGCGTGCCGCCGATACGGATCCCCACCATGGCGACGCGCGCCGCCCCGCACTCGCGCACGAGCGCCACCGCCTCGCGCGCGCTGCGGCGCCAGGACTCGAGCTGGCCGGGACCGCTCTCGTCCCCGGACGAGTCGCCCGTCCCCTCATAGTCAAACCGGAGCGCGAGAAACCCCGCAGCTGCCAGCTGCTCGGCCAGGGTGCGGATCGCTCGGTGCGCGGACGCGTACTCGACGCCCATGGTGGGACAGCACACGACCGCCCCCCTGGCCATGCCACCCTCGGGCACGTGGAGCCACCCGAACAAGGGGCGCCCCTGCGGGCCGAACCACGTCGGCACCGCCCTCATGGCCGTTCCTCGAGTTCGACCCGGCCGCTGCAGCGGCCGTTCAGGGCGTGGAGCGCTCCACGGGGCCGTGTGCCGTCGCCGACGAGCGTGACGTGGCGAGTCCGGCCGGGCACGAGATGGAACCACGAGTCGTCGGGCGAGAAGCCCGGCACCTCGACGCTGACCCACTGGGCGAAGCGCTCCGCGGTGCAGTCGAGCACCCACTCCCCTTCCCCCAGTCTGCGGGCGACCGCTCGCAGCCCGAGGTCGTGCTCGAGGTCACGCCGGGGGCCGAGCGGGAGGTGGACGGCGTCGGCGACCACGCGGTCGCTCCCCGCAGGTCCCTGCGAACAGAGCTCGACGTGGGCGACGTCGTGGGCCGGCGCCCCAAACCGGTACGCGTAGGTGAGGTCCCGGAACGACGGGAACAGCGCGGCGAGATCGAATCGCTCGGTTCGCCGTCCGGCGACCTCGATCGACGAGCGCACCGTCTCCACCGGGGTGGCGCCATCGGCCAGGAGGGTCACCTGGAGCGAGCCGCGCCACGGTGCCGCCGCATCGTTCACCACGTGGGCGCTGAGCCCGTTGAGCCCCTCGTCGGTGAGAACCAGGGTGAGCGGCGCGAAGAGCCGCCGGAGCACGAACCAGCCCGACTTCGGGCGGCCCAGCGAGTCGATGACCCCCCACCCCGCCCCGGGCCGGAGGTCGCGAAGGCTGAGCAGCAGGGCGCCCGCACAGCGCGAGCCCCCCCGCCGCCACTCCGAGATGGTGGCGACCATGCACTCGGCGACCGCGGCCCGCCCGAGGTCGAGGTAGCGCTCGGGGTCCTCGATGCGGGTCCTCATGACATCGGCACCGAACAGGTCGGCCACGTAGTGGTCGCGCACGTCCTCGAAGTCCCAGGAGCGGCCCGCGTCACGCGGCACGCCCGCCTTCCAGCGGGGGTGGTGGCCGGCGGTGGCCGGGCCGCCCAATACTTGGTCGACGGTCGCCGGGCAGGGCGGCTGCGAGAAAGCCAGGCACTCCGCGGCGAAGCGCACGCCGCTTCGGCGGACGTCGTCGAAGGTGCGCAGGTAGGCACCCACGCCGAAATAGTGGGCCACGCCGACATCGGTCGAGAAAGGCAGCGGGCCACCCGTGGGGCTCGACGGGAGTGCGACAGCATCGGGGAGTCGGCGCGCCAGGGCGGCCGGGATCACCCGCTCGAGGACGTCGAAGGACCACTCGGCGCGCTCCATGCCGGCCATCGCCGCCTGCTGTTCGACCTCGCTGCCACCGCTCACGACGGCCAGGCATGGACGGCCCTGCCAACCGGCGAACTGCTGGTCGAGCTCGCGCACGAGCGACGCCTCGAAGGCCGCGTCGCGCGGCGAGTCGAGGTTCGCCACCATGCAGTCCTGCCAGACCAGCATCCCGAGTTCGTCGCAGACGTCGAAGAAGTGCGCGTCCTCGTAGACCGAGGTGCCGGGGACCCGCAGCATGTTCATCTGGGCGTCGTGCGCCAAGGTGACCGAGGCGCGTACCTGGTCCTCGGCAGCGGCGAGCGACACCACGTCGGGGGGCACCCACACGGCACCCCGGCAGAAGATCGGCACGCCGTTGACCAGCAGCTCGAAACCGCCGCCGGTACGGTCGACGGCGATCGACCGGAATCCGACTCGGCCGAGCGGCAGTTCGATCTCGCCCACCTCGAGGGTGAGCGGGTAGAGCGGCTGGGGCCCGTGCGTGTGCGGCCACCACCGTTCGACCGATTGCACCCGGACCGTCCCCGACACGACGCTGCCACCCATGTCGTAGACGCCCACCGAGAGCGGTGCGGCCGCCGGCCCCACGTGGAGCACGACCGGCAGAGGCCCCGGCGGCCGGGACAGCGTGAGCTCGAGGTCGACGACGCCATCATCCCCGTCGAGGCGCGCGGCGAGCTGGCGATCGACGACGCGGAACTCCTCGGGCGGGACCGCCCGCACGGTGACCGGCCGCCACGGGCCGACCGGCGCGAGGTCCGAGCCGAGGTCCGGCATGCGGCCGAGCATCGTGGTCCGCAGGAATCGGAGCCCCTGCTCGCGCACGAGGCCAGTGCGCCAGCGCGGCCGCGGTCGGCGCTGCCGCAGCCACGGTGCCAGCGCGCCGCAGCGGATCGCCACCTCGTTCACCGGTGCGAGATGCCCGAGCTCGACCTCGTCGGTGCTGAACATGTTCTCACCGTGCCAGCGGTGCACGCCGTTGACCCAGACGTCGGCCAACGTTGCGACCCCACCCAGGTTGAGCACGTAGGGCGCGTCGACCTCGGGAGCGGTGAACGTGGCCCGGAACCACCAGTCGTCCCGGTCGTAGTCACGTGTCGCCCAGTCCAAGGAGCCGGCGGCACGCAGGGCGCCCGCCGCCGTGCCGGGCACGGCCGCGGGGAGCCACGTCACCGCGTGCGCATCGAGGTCCTTCGGCGTCGAGGCGGCGCCGGCCGCAACGGCGCAGCACTCCCACGCGGCGGCCGAGAGGAGGTCACTCGTCATAGCGGAGGACGAGGGCGGCCATGGCGCTCTCCCATGCTTTGGCCATAGCTTCCAACGGCGAGTCGAGATCCGAGCGCCTACCCGCGGCGGCTCGTGCGAGTGCAAACTGGGCGGCCTTGGCCTCGGAGGCGAGCACCATGAACTCCTCGACGACGGGCTCGAGGGCAGCACCGGTCTCCTCGCCGAGCCAGCCCAAGAACGCGGCAGCAAGCTCCGCCGAGGCACCGCACTGGCGGCACGTCCCGAACGCGTACTGGTGGAACAGCGTGACGCCTTCGGACTGGAGCCAGCCCATGTCCGCCTGGAGGCGCTTTTCGAGGCGCCGGACCGGATTGTCCATCGGCCGGCGCCCGAGGTGGTCGCGTGTGAGCTCACGGGCGACATCGGCGAGGCGGTTGCTGTCGTGCCACATCCGGTCGAGCTTGACCAGCTCGACGTAGGGCGGGAGGTGGTGCCCGGAGTCGGGGAGCCGGCCGAAGAGGCCGTCGAAGTCCTCGGCACTGAGCTCGTAATAGCCCGCGTTGTGGAAATAGCCGAGCCGACGCGCCTCGACGTCGAGGCACTGGGGCACGATCGTGCTCTTCACGTGCTCGGTGCGGTAGGCGACCCCTCTCGTATCCGGCAGGAACCACGAGTCGACCTCGACGGTGAGCAGGCGGCCAAGATCGAGCTGTTCGCCGATGTGCTCCACGAGGGGGCGCCAGACGTTCATCTCGGCGACCTCGAGGCCGTAGAGGGCGCGCAGGTCCTCGGGCGGCACCTTGAAGAACGTCCACTGGTCGCCCTCGAAGTCAGAAGAGAGGGTGAACGCCCCAGCCGCCCGGGGCTCGAGCCCGAGCGAGGACAGGACCTCGATCCACACGTCCACGTAGCAGTTCGTCTGGGTCCAGATCCGCTCCTCGGAATGGAGGGGGTGGGGCCGGTAGTCGGCCGGATCGATCGACAGCAGCTGGTGTCTCATAGTCCAAGGACGTTCCGGACCGACGGTGGCCACGACTCCTTGCGAAGCCCGTGGGTGTGCAACAGCGCAAGGGTGACGCGTTCGACCCCGAACCCCACGCACGCGGTGTGGGCGACGGCCCCGTCGTCCGCGACGATGTCGAACTCCAGCCCGAAGTGGTCCTCGTGGCAGTTCGCCGACGTGATCGCGGTCGGGGATTCGCTCGAGCAGATGGGGCTCACGATCTCGATCTTGAGCGCCTCGTCACGCTGGTTCGCGGCCAGCATCCGGCCCGAGCGCCCGAAGAAGGGGTCGTTGGCGACGACCGCCTCGACCTCGAGCCCGAGGGACCGGTGCAGCGAGAGCGCCCGTTCGACCCAAAGGTCGCGATGGCGGCGAGCGCCCTCAGGTGTGCCCAGGTAGACGAACTCGTGCTGGCGGAATGCTTGCATCCGGGCCGGGTCCACGCTCGGCTCATGGCGGAAGCACTGGCCGTACACTTCGACCGTCCGGCCGCCGAAGGGCAGTGGCCCCGACTGGCTCGGGTACAGCGGGTGGCAGGCCGCCGAGCACAGGGCGATGTCGGTCGGCTCGAGGTGGGCCACCCATTCGCCACCCTCCTCCACCGTTCGGAGCAGCTCGGCGTGGGCCCGGTCGTCGCCGGCGAAGGACTGGACCGTTCCCAACAGGTCCGGGAAGGAGCGCACGTAGTCGGTCCGGTCGAGCAGGGCCCGGCTCATGACCAGCGGGAAGTGGTACGTGGCCGAGGCCTCGGCCCGCCCGGCCAAGCTCACCAGCACGTCGAGCCCCCGGACGATCTCTTCGAACCGCTCGGCGCGGAGATAGAGTCCGTCAACGCCGGTCGGCACGAGGAGCCCCTCGTCGAAGAGCTCCTGGCGAAAGGCGAGATACGGGTCCGACCGGCCGCGACGGGATTCGAGCTGGGCTGCACCGAGGATGTTTGCCGCGTTCATGGTCACGCCTCCTTGGCCACCAAGAGCATCTGGGCGCTGTTCGCCAGGATGCGGTCGTTGTTCACCATGAGGGTCGCCCCGTGGGCATCACGGAGCAGCCGGCCGAGCGCGAACTCCGAGTCCTCCCGGTAGCCCGTCATGCCGCAGATCCGCATGGCGCGCCCGACGATGTCGACAACCAGCGTCGAGGCCGCCACCTTGAGCGAGTTGCACTCGATGGCAAAGGCGAGCGAGCCCAGGGTGTCCGTCCCGTGCTCGGACTCGTCGAAGTGCCGGGCCACCTGCTCGGCCACGGCCCGGAACGGGAGGTAGACGGCCATGAGCTCCGCCAGATGGACTGCTGCAGGCGGTGTCGCTCCCGGCTTCTTGCGGGCCTCGCGCCGGACATGGGCGCGCGCCGTCGAGACGGCAGCGTCGGCGATGCCCAACCAGACGTGGGCCCAGAGGATGTGCGAGACGGGCAGCATGGTGCGCTCGGAGATGTCGGCGTACGGATCAGAGAGGATGCAGTCGTCGACGTCGTCGGCATCGAGTTCGAACCCGAGGCTGCACGTCCCGCGGAACCCGAAGGTGTCCCAGTCCGAGATCGGCTCGAGCGAGAGGTGGGGGCGCCGACAGAGCACGAGGACCTGATCGCTCGGCGGGCTTGTCTCGCACCGACGGGCGGTGGCAAGGATCGCGTCGGCGAACTGGCCGTAAGAGATGACGGGTGCCTGCTTGTGCAGCCGGAACCTACCCCCGCCCGCTTCGACGGCGCAGCTGCTCGAGCGCACGTCACCGCCGATGCCTACCTCGGTCGTCGCCGACGCCAGAAGAGCCTCACCGCCCACCACCTCCTCTCGGACGTAGTCGGTGAGAAACGCAGTGTCGCCGTGCCGGACGAGGCAGGCAACTTGGATCTGGTGCATCGCGAACACCATGGCGGTCGACGCGCAGTGCCGACCGAGCTCCGCGACGACCGCCGCGATGTCGCTCAGGCGCGCTCCCCCGCCCCCGAGGTTGGCCGGCACGAGGGCCGAGAGCAGTCGTTCAGAGCGGAGAGCTTCGATCGACTCCTTCGGGAATCTGGCGTCACGATCGACCTCATCGGCAGCGGGGGCGACGTACTCGAGAGCCAGCGCATGGACCCGGTCGGAGAGCCCGGCGTCGCCCCTCATACGGAGCTGACCCGGTCCGAGGTGACGAGCCCGCTCAGTGCCTGTTCGATTGCGAAGATGGACTCGAAGGTCTTCTTCCGGAGCAGCTCTTGGGGGAACTCGACGTCGAAGGCGTCCTCGAGCGCCAGCATGACGTTGACGCTGGCGTGCGAGGTGAGCCCGCACCGGTACAGGTCGGCGTCCACGTCGAGCGTCATCGCGTCGACGGGAAGCCGCCCGTAGTCGGCCAACACCTGGCGAATCATCTGTTCCATCAAGCTCCCTCCGGTTCCTCGATGCCTCGGGCGCTCCCGCCCAGGGCGACGACCAATGCGACGGCGATGTCGCCCTCGTGCGAGAGGGCGACGGCGAGATCGTCGAGTCCCGCGTGCTGCGCACGCCGGGCGGCTTCACCGGCCAGCGCCAAAGAGCACGAGCCGTCCGGCTCGCGACGGACCTCGATGGAGCGCCAGTCGAGCTGGCGACCCCCTGGGCGCAGGACCTTGACCACGGCCTCTTTGGCTGCGAAGCGCGCCGCCAGGCTCTCTGCACTTGGCCCGTCGTCGCGCGCGCAGTCGGAAAGCTCGCGGTCTGTGAACACCCGGCGCAGGTAACGGTCCCCGAACCGGGTGATCGACGCTTCCACGGCGGCCACCGAGGCCACGTCGACGCCGGCGCGCACGGCGCCGGAGTTGGCCTCCCAACTCCTGGTCACGGGCACGACAGGGGTCCCTCTCGCCATAACCCAAGTCTCGTGAGCATGCCGAGTGGCGCCTACCCCCTGACGCGTGATCTTTCTCGTCTGATTGGTGGAGGCACGGTCCCATCGGCCCAGCTGGCGGCCCTTCGCGCGGCGCGACGAGCCGTGCGGGAGCCGCCCGCGAGTGGTGACCTGGAATCGCCCGAAAGGCTCTCAGCGCTTGCGGGCCACGATGTGGAAGTAGCGGATCCCCGAGAGGTCCTCGTCGAGCCCGACCGGCGCACCTCGCTCGGCGTCGAAGGCCCGCTCCAAGGTGAGGCCGGCCTCGTCGAGCTCGCCGTGCGCCTGACGGAGGGTGACGTAGTGGACCAGCAGCGCGAAGTCATGTGCCTCGACCGGGCCGATGGCCCATTCGCCGGCGTCGCTCTGGGCCGCCGAGAGCCGGTGCCAGTTCACGAAGCGCCGGGGCAGCGCGCGGGGTTCCTGGACGACTGCGGCCGAGGCCCGCAGCATGCGGTAAGTCCTCGACCAGGTGTGTGCCACGGGCGACCCGGCCTGGCGCAACGGGGTGGCACGGAAGCACGGACCGGCCCGGTTGTGGGTCGAGTAGACGAGCAGGGCACCCGGAGCCAGAACCCGGCGGATCTCGGCCAGGGCTCGTGCCCGGTCGCCGTGGTCGACCGCGTCGAGGCCGTTGTAGCTGAAGACGGCCAGCGAGAACCGGTCGGCTCCAAATTCGGCGAGGTCGCGCACGTCACCGAGGCGCACATCGGCATCGGGGTAGTTGCGCCGGCACGCCGCAACCATGGCGGGCGTGTAGTCGATGCCGACGTAGTCGTCGCTCACGAGCCGTAGGAGGGACGTGGTGCGGCCACCCCCGACACCGATGTCGAGGATCGGCCGGCCCCGCGCCTCGGCCGCGACCGACAGCAGTGCGGTCCGCTCCCCAGGGTCGCTCCAGACGTCAAGCACCATTCCCGATCCGCCGTTGGCGAACTGCCCGACGACCGACGTCGACGCCCACACCGCATTGTTCACCTCGTCCTGGCGTGACGGTCCTGCCGCGTGCACCGTCACGGCACGGCACCCCACGGCGTCACAACGCCCGCTCGGAGAGGGCCTGGGTCGCCGATCACCTCGGTGTAGACCGCCTCGATGCGCGGCACTACGTGGCTGGCCGTGAAGTGTTCGACGTTTCGGCGCCCCGCCCGGCCGAAGCGCGCGAGGTCCGTCGCCGGGTCGAGCATCTCGCCCATCGCCCGGCAGAGCGCCGCCTCGTCCCCCGGGGGCACCAGCAGGCCGGTCTCACCGTCGGTCACCATGTCCACGATGCCGCCGGTCGCCGTCGCGAGCACCGCTCGCCCGACCGCCATGGCCTCGAGAACGACGGTCGGGCAGGGGTCGGGCCAGGTGGAGGGCACCACCACGAACCGAGCGCTGCGCATCAGGTCGACCACCTCGCCGTGGGCCAGCTCGGGCAGCAGGCGAGCGCCGCGAGGAAGGTCGAGCGGCACTGGCCCCACGCGCCCGGCGAGCACCAGCTCGGGCGCATCGGGCAGCGCCGCGTAGGCCCGCAAGAGGACCGGCACGCCCTTGTCCGGGGTCAGGTCGCCCACAAACACAATGGGGCCGCCCCCGGAGTGCGGCGCGGCGAGGCGCTCGATCGGGTCGAGCAGCTCGTCGGGGATGAAGTTGGGGATCACGTCGCAGCGGACAGGCCCGCCGAGAAGGCCGTTCCTGCGTGCCACCGCCGAGCTGACGGCGAGGAAGCGGGACACCCCGGCCACCCTCGCCCGCATGCCTCGTCGGTTGCCGAGCGTGACGGCCGCCCCCGTCGCCGACCCGTAGGTGGCCCCTGCACACCTGAGGCAGGCCCCGAGCGACGGCCCGGGGCACGGCGAGCCGTCGCGCATCATGCGTTTGACGGCGCAGACGTGGCTGTAGTCGTGCAAGGTGAGCACGACCGGCGTCGCGTGCTGACGGCTCACCCGCAGGAGCGAGTTCACGATCCAGTTGTGGGCATGCACGACGTCGTAGCGGCGCTCGGCGATGAGCGAACCGGCCGCGCGGGCGATTGCCGGGTCCTCGACAGGGGCTGCGTGCGGGCGCCCCGGGTCCGAGTAGAGGCCCGGGAGGCGTGTCGCGGCGCTCGCGACCCGGATCACGCGCACCCCACCTTCCACATCGACGCCGACATCATCGCGCCCCGGCGCCAGCGTGAGGACGTCGACCTCGTGGCCCACTGCGTGTAGGCGGTGGGCCAGGTTGCGGACGTGTCGCTCCTCACCGCCGACGATCGGCGGATAGAACTGCGCGCCGATCAGGAGGCGCATCGCACCACGTCCGTGTAGACGCCAACCAGGCGATCGGCGCAGTCGTCCCACGTGGGGAGCTCGACGGCGGGCGACGCCACGTCGGTGCGCGCGGCTTGGAGGAGCTCTCTGGCGAGCAACTGCGGCACGGTGTCGCGCGCAACCGTGCGCACCAGGGCCCAGCGGCCGAGCTCGCTCAGGCCCGAGCCATCGGCCACGACGGCGGGGGTGCCGAGGGCGAGCGCCTCCATGATGGCGACCGGGTGTGCTTCGTAGTCGCTCATGAGCGTCACGACGTCGGCGCGTGCCAACAGCGTGCCGAGCTCTTCTCGCTCGTCGGGGCCGAAGGAGGCGAAACTCACCGCTCGGCCGAGCCCGGCTTCGGCGACCTGACGGCGCAGCGCCTGCTCGTGGGGTCCACTGCCCACGATGCCGAGCCGAGCGCCGGGGGCCCGCCGGAGCATCTCGGGCATGGCGGCGATGACCCTCTGGTGGCCCTTGTAGCGCTCGAGCCGCCCCACGGAGAGCACGAGGGGGGCCCCGTCGAGCAGCGGGTCGCTGTGGCCGACGGGCAGGCGTTCGGCACCGTTGTGGATCACGCTGCAGCGCGAGCGGTCGACCCCGGCATGGCGCACGAAGGTCTCGATCTCGAACTGGCAGACCCCGATCACCCGTGCACACCGACGGAGCGATGGGCCGAGCGCTCGCCATTGGGGCACGCGGCCGAGCGTCCGGACCCGGCTCGAGTGCCCGCCGGTGTGCAAGGTGACGACCGAGGGGATGCCCAGGCGGTGGGCCGCAGGGAGGGCGAGGAATGGCAGAGCGGTGTTGATGCCTTGCACGTGGACCGCGTCGAAGCCCCCGTTCACCAGGGAGCGGACCAGGGAGGGTGACAGGTGCAGGTCCTCGGGCCTGCCCACGGTGCGGTGGCGCTCGATCGTGAAGCCCCCGCGATGTTCAACAGACCGCTCGCCTCGGTGTGTCGTGAGCACCGTGAGGTCGATGCCGCGCTCGACCAACCTCCCTGCGACCTCTCGTACGTGGGTCTCGATGCCTCCGACATACGGGTCGTAGCGCGCACTGACCATGGCCACCCGCATCCCGCCGACGTGCTGCAGCCGCTCGTCGGTCGGTGTGGCCGGTTTCACGGGACTCGCGCGAACGCCTTGAAGGAAGGCGTCTCCAGCCAGTGGGTGGTCGGGTCGGTCGAGCCGTTGGGGTTGACGACGAGCGCCCAGGCGGGGGTGTCGTAGGGAGAGGGGTAGAAGACGTACCACGACATGGCGAGCACGTCGCCGCTCTCCCCGGCGAGGCGGTACGCGGTAGGGATCCAGCTCGCCCGCTGCTCCTCGGTCACCGCTCCCGAGTCGTTGTCCTGGTCGGCCGGGTACTGCGACACCGGCCAGCCGTACTCGCCGATGTAGATCTTCTTGTCCGGGTCACCTTCTGCGACCATGAGGGCCTTCATGCGCACGAAGCCGGTGAAGTTGGTGTCGACCTTGCCGAACTCGCCCTCGACGACATGATCGGGCCCGGTGACGGTCGGTCCCCGACCGCTGCTGTAGGGATGCAGGCCCAGGACGTCGAAGAAGTGGTTGTCGGCCTGAGCGAGGGGGAAGCGGTCGAGTGCGACGTAGAGCTTGCTCAAGTACCCCATGTCGTTGGTGGAAAGACCCCCCGAGACGATCGTCGCGTGCGGGTCCAGGTCCTTGACTGTCACGTAACTGCAGACCAAGAGATTCGCGTAGCTCGTCGGGCTCGGGCCGGCCGACCAGAAGACGCTCAGGTTCTCCTCGTTCCAGATCTCGTAGAACGAGACGCTCGTCCCGAATGTCGACACCACCCTGCCCACGAATGCCGACCAGCGCGCGAGTTCGTCGGGACGCTGCGGTGCGAGCCACTGCGCTTGCGTTGCACTCGGGTCGCCCGCATCGCGTGCCCACGACGGGAAGCCGAAGAGCTGGAAGCGGACCTTCATGCCCCGCGAGCGGACTGCACTGACGAAGGCGCTGAGGCTCGAGAACTCGTGGGCGGGTGCGGGCCCCGTCGGTTCGTAGGCGGCCCAGTTCACGCCGACTTCGATCACGTTGGATCCTGCCGCCTCGGCGAGATCGAGCAGTGAGGTCCATTGCGGCACCGTGAGTAGGGACGGCTGGATGGCCAGGTCCTTCAGTGGATGCGTGCTTCCTGCTCTCGCTGGCTCCGTCGAGGCCGCCTGTCGTGAATGTGGGAAGCAGGCCGCCGGGACCTGCGCCTTGAGGGCCGTGAGAGCGGGCCCTCGCGCGGACACCGTCCGCACCGGGGCGACGTTGGGGCTGCTCGGCACCGTCGCCAACACCACAGCGGCAACGACCAGGGCCACCACCACGACGGCCATCACCACGAGGCGGGTCGTCATGCCGACACGCTCCATAGCGCTTCTCATTCCGTAGCGACGGCGCGTCGGCTGTCCGGGGTTCGACGGGTGCACGCCGAGGACCGGTTCTGCCGGTCACGCCGCGGGGCGGAGGCCGGCGTCCAGGGCGACCGAGACGGCGGCAACGGCGGAGTGGACGCCCAGCTTCCTCTGGAGGTTCTGGCTGTGGGTCCGCACAGTGTTCTCCGAGACGAAGAGCCGCCGCGAGATCTCGGATTGGTGGAAACCCTCGATCAGGAGGTTCAACACGTCGAACTCCCGCTTGGTGAGCTGTGCCAGTCGACCCTTCGCCTCGGTTGTGCTGGCCGAGGGACGCTGGTGGAGGAGCCCGGTCAAGAGCGGTGGCGACATCCACAGCTGACCCTTCGCTGCCCAGTGGATCGCCTCGACGAGCTCGCGGATCGGGGCGGACTTGAGCACGAACCCCGACACCCCTCTTTGCAGTGCGCGAGCCGCGAGATCGTGGTCCTCGTCAGCCATGAGCAGCACCACGGCCGGCCGCGAGGCCATGTCGTCCATGGCCTTGAGGACACTCACGCCGACAGCCGTGTCGGTTTCGGCGTCGAGTATCACGACATCGGGCCGGGACGTGCAGAGAAGGTTCCTCGCAGCACGCAACGTGGTGGCGGACCCGACGACCCGCATGCCGTCCTCATTCGAGAGGTACGCACGGAGCGACTCACACAACACCGGCTGATGGTCAACGATGGCGACGGCTTTTTCGATCATCTCACCCATTCTGAGGAGCCGGGCATCACATCGTCACCCGGATGATGTATGAACTTTCCTACGTCAGATTGTTGACTCGACGACGCGACGGCCTTCTTCCTGCGCTCACGTGTGGGCTCCGGCGGCGCTGCGTGGCGCAGGCCGCGCATTGTTGACGAGACCGCTTCGAGCGGCGAAGGCAACGAGCTCGAGCCTCGAGTGCACCCCGGACTTGCGGAAGAGGTGCTGGAGATGGGTCCGCACTGTCGAGACCCCCACGCCCAGGCTGGCGGCGATGGACGCTGTGCTCTCGCCGCGGTAGAGCCGCGTGAGGACGTCACGTTCCCGGGCGGTGAACTGTGGCTCGTCGCTCGGGCTGGCCTGGCGCGCTGCGGTTCCTTCGATCTTCGACCAGGCCTGCTGCGAGTACTGCTTCCGCCCGCGAAACGGTGACGCCCTGACACGGCACAAGAGCCGCTCCACCTCGTCGATCCCGTCAGTCTTGAGGGCCACCCCGTCGGCGCCGTTCGCCAGCGCCGCTTGGAGCGACGAGCGGTCGCAATCAGCCGTCAGCACCACGATCGGGACGGCGGGGGAGGCGGAACGAATGCGGCGGAGCACCTCAGCGGGGCTGCGGCCCGGGAAGTGCAGATCGATGAGCCACGCATCGACGTCGTCGCGGTCTGCCAGCGCGATCGCCGCCTCGGGGGTCGATGGGCGGGCGAGCACCTCGTGGCCGCGCTTGGCGAAGAGCGAAGAGAGTGCCTCGGCGAACATGAGGTGGTCATCACAAATAATGAGCTGCACGGTCGGTGGCTCCCTGGTCTCCCTCAGACCTTGGCCCAGCTCGGCGGGGGAAACAGCCCCAGACTTTGCCAGCGTGGGGATCGTCGCAGGAGTAGGGACTCCCTTCGTTTTTTCTTGTCTACCCTCGTTTTTTGAATTCGTCACGAGGTCGGTCGGCTCCGGCAATCGGCGTAGCGGAGTGCGGCGCGCCCTCCACCGCCGACCGCTCGTCGGGCACGGGACTCGCTGCACCTGTCGGCAAACGGGCGAGTCGTGCTAGAGAACGGCCCATGGCCAAGTACCTCCCGCGACCTGCGCGTGGTCGTCGCTACTCCCACCGCCGACGAGTGCGCTTGAGCGATGCGGGGCCCGACGGGCTCCTCCGTGTCGACGGCGCAGCGCGCTACCTCCAAGACGTCGCCTCCGATGACTGGGCCGACTCGGGCCTTGCTCCTGAGGACACCTGGGTGGTGCGCCACACCGCGCTCCAGCTCGCCGAGGGTGGCCGTTGGCCGGCCCTCGATGAGCAGGTCACCCTCACCACGTGGTGCGGCGGGACCGGGCCGGCGTGGGCTGAACGACGCACCGATTTCGAGATCGACGACATGCTGCTCGTCGAAACGGTTGCTCTGTGGGTGCCCATCAGCCCGACCGGTCGCCCCATGAGGCTCCGAGAGGAGTTTCTGGCCGTCTACGGCGAAGCAGCCGGAGGCCGGCGCGTCTCAGGACGCGTCCCGCCCGCACCTCCGATGGCTGGGGCGACGACACAGCCGTGGCCCCTGCGGCGGGCCGACCTCGACATCGTGGGGCACGTCAACAATGCGGCCCTCTGGACGGCGCTGACCGAGGTCGCAGGCAGCGGCCTCTCCTCCGCCGCTTTGACGCACCATGGATCGGTCGACGCCGGCCAGACCGTCACGTTGGCGAGCCAGCCGGGACGCATGGCGCTGGTAGTCGAGTCCGACGTCCGCGTGTCTGCCGAGTACTCATCGAGCTGACGACCCGCGACCGGCGGTCAGCCGAGCCAGGTGTGGCGTGGCTCGCCGCGGCGACGGGCACTGCATGTCGATCGGCGCCCGAACACGCCCTTGGGCCTCACCGAAGCACCGGCGTGATGCCCGCATCCGTCGCTGCGCCGAGTCTGGTCCTGCACCATCTTCATGAGGAACATTGTTCCCCTCCTTCGTTGAGTTGCCGACAGACCCAAGACTGGAGGAGGCCGCTCACCAGCGACTCACGCCGGGCTGACACACAGCTCCAATGGCGGTGAGCGCGAGGGGGCGTCGGAGCCGCAGCGGCGTTGGTGCACCCAGCTGGTGGATCCCGTCACGACGGGGTCCCTCGGTGTCAGGTTCGACCAATGCCGCTGGTGAGGCTCGGCGGTATCCTTTCGTCAACGCAAGTACTGGAGTGCGAAGTGTCCGCTGGCGTGGCACGAACCGATCTTGAAGGACTGCTGCATGCGATCCAATCGCTCACGCAGCACAGAGATCTCGATTCACTTCGTCACCACATCGTGGAAATGCTCCCGGCACTGGTGCCATCCAACGGCGTTGCCTGGAACGAGGTGGACCTCGAGAGTGCACGCGTCGAAGCCGTCATGGAGCCCGACCTCGTCTCGGAACCGCTCGCCGAGATATTTAGGGCTCATGTCGGCGAACACCCCGTCATATCGCACTTCACAGCCACCGGAGACGGTCGTCCGTATGCCATCTCGGACTTCCTGAGTGCGCGCCAGTTTCGTGCGACCGCGATCTACCAGCAGTTCTACCGACATCTTGGTGCGGAGGACCAGATATCGTTCATCCTTCCCGACCCGCGCTTCGTCGTCGGCATCGCGCTCAACCGTTGCAGTCGCGGATTCACCGAACAAGAGCGGCAGATCCTGAATGCGTTGCGGCCCCACCTTGTCCAGGCGTACCGCAACGCAGAGGATTTCTCACGGTTGCAGCATTCAATCGCTGGCATGGAGGTGCTCGTCGAGCAAAGGAGGGAAGGGCTCGTCGTACTCGACCGGCGGGGATTTGTTGAGCACTGCACTCCTCGGGCACAGGAGATCTGTGCCCGATGGTTCAGCGGACCGATTTCGGGTCTGCCGCCAGAGGTCCTCGCTTGGTTGGACTCCGCCGGGTGGGTGAGCGGGCCAACCGTCCCGTTGCTTATCGATCGCCACGATCGACACCTCATGGTTCGACGCGTGCCGGTTCCAGAGGGCGAGGTTCTCCTGTTCTCGGAAAGCCGAGACGAACGCACCATCTCCTTACTGCAGCGCCTCGGCCTCAGCCGCCGCGAAGCGGAAGTCCTCCTTCTCCTCGCCGATGGGCAGACCACCGCAAGGACGGCCGCCGTGCTCGGCATTAGTCCGCGCACCGTGGACAAGCATGTCCAACACGGCTACAGCAAGTTGGGCGTCGAGAATCGAGTCAGCCTCACGAACCTCGTGCGTCAGCTCGAGAGGGAGTGAGTTGCAAAGGTCGGCGACCGCCTACGGAAATGTGTGTACGTGGTTCTCCCCATTGACCTCCGGAGGCCTCCCATCGACACTTGAATGCAGCACCTGGCGCGAGCCCCTGAATGAACAGTGGTCTCCGTGCTGGCGCGTCATCGTCGGATGGAGGGGGGACGACTGTGTTTCTGTCGAGGTTGCTACGTGCGCTTGGTGTCGTGGGACTGCTCTGTGGGCTCGGAGTGGCAATCGCCGCGCCGGCCGGCGCCTCGGGGATGCGTGGTCACGGTTCGTGGCATGGCCCGTACCCTCCTCCGAATGGCACGGGAACCGTCATCGACGCAATGTCCACCGCAGCGTACGGTTCGGTGCTCGTCGTGGGTGGCACAGGACCACTGGCGAATGTGCCGCTCTATGACATCACGAGTGACGCCAACGGCATGTACGGATGCACCACCACGCCGGAACCGACATTCGAGGGCACCATCACCTGCACAGGACCCGAGAGCGACTTCTTGAACGGCGTGCCAACCGACGAGTGGCCCGCGCTGACGACCACGGGGCCACCGGTGGCAGGGCCTGGCGTCAACCGCTACCTCCTCGGGTCTGTCTGGCGGCCGGGCATCGGTGACCAGGTGACCTACGCCGGGCATCCGCTCTACCTCTTCGACCCCCCGTCCAGCCCGTTCGTGCCCGCAGGTGAAGGGTTCTTCGAGACTGTGCTGGACCTGCCGCCATGGCACGGACTGTGGAACCTGGTGTCGTCGCAATGGGGCCAGCAAGCAACCGGCGCCGCCACCATCGAGACCGAAACCTTGCCCAACGGCAACACAGCAGTCGCCGCGGAGACGTACGAGAATGTAGTTCCCGGTGGGGTGGCGGTCACGGCCTATACCTTCAGCCGAGATGGCTATTGGGGAGCTCAGTGCAACGGGCCCTGTGCCGTGACGTGGATTCCCGTCCTCACCTCTGGGCCCCCCCAGGTGGCCGGCGGCATCACGGCCAAGGATGTGGGCGTCATCCGTCGCTGGGACGGGACGTTCCAGGTGACCTACAAAGGCATGCCGCTGTATCTGTACTCCTCCGAGGAGGCCGTCTTTAGCGCTGGCCAGCCGCAGACGACCGGCACTGTAGGAAATGGCAATGGGCTGCGCGGCCCTTATGGCGGCACATTCTCCATCGAGTATCCGAGTTGACGGATCGGCGAGGCTCGCTGCCACATGTGTGAGAAGCCCAACGAGGACCCTCTCGCACCTCACTGAGCTGGGCCTATGGTGGCCAGATGGCCTTGACCATCTACGGCGTCGTCGCTCTCTCGTTCATGATGACCATGTACGCCCTCGAGCGGCGAGGGTCCAAGTTCGTCCTCGCCTTCGCCGTGGGCTGCGCGCTCTCGAGCACGTACGGCTTCTTGTCGGGCGCATGGCCCTTCGGGGTGGTCGAGGGCCTGTGGACCATCATCGCTCTTCGGCGCTACTGGGGCGCGACCCATGAGGCCGCCCTGCCGTGATGCCTGCCGGCAGACTCCAGCCGTTGCGCCCGCACGTGATCGAGGCGCACGCACCCGTGCGGGTGTGTGACAACGGCGGGTGGACCGACACCTGGTTCGGTGCCCCGGGCTCGGTCTTCAATGTGGCGGTCGCACCCGGCGTGTTCGTGACGATCGACACATTCGAGGCAGGCGATGGCGTCGTCCTCGACGTGGCGGACTTCGGTGAGCGCTACGCGATCGTCCCTGGTGCGCCCCGGGTGCCGCGCCACCCACTCCTCGAGGCCGCCGTCGACGCTCTCCCTCCTCCCCCGGGACTGGCCGTCGAGATCGGTGTCAGATCGGCTGTGCCCTCCGGGTGTGGGACCGGCACCTCGGCGGCAGTGGCCGTCGCCCTTCTCGCAGCCCTCGGATGCGCGCGGGGTGAACAGCGCACGCCGCTCGAGCTGGCGCACGCCGCGCACCGGCTCGAAGTCGACGCGCTCGGCGAACAGAGCGGCATCCAAGACCAGATCTGTGCTGCGTTCGGCGGCATCAACTACCTCGAGATCGGGCCCTACCCGGAAACCACGGTCGAGCGCCTGCCTGCCTGGGACGACCTCGGTGCCGGGCTCTCCCTCGTCTTCCTCGGGCGCCCCCACGACTCATCTGCCCTGCACAGCCAGGTCATCGAGGCGCTCAGTCACGGCACCACCGAGATCCTCTCGCGCTTGCGCGCCGCCGCCCGTCAAGCGAGAGAGGCAGTCATGCGGCGCGACCTCGACGCCCTCGGCCGCTCGATGGTGGCCAACACCGAGGCTCAGCGGCGCCTGCACCCAGCTCTCGTCGGGCTCGACGCGCAGCGCCTGATCGACCTGTCGAGGTCGTGTGGGGCCCTCGGGTGGAAGGTCAATGGAGCGGGGGGCGACGGCGGGTCGCTCACCGTCCTGAGCGCGACCGCGGAGCAGAAAATGGCGCTCGAGGCCGCCATCTTGGAGAGCGCCCCGGCGTACCGGATCCTCCCCGTCCACGTGAGCGAGGAGGGTGTGACCGTTCGCGGTGCACCCTGAGCACCGGGACACGATGGCGGCCCCCGCTGCTCCCATGCCGATTCTGGCATCCACGCGGCGGCGGCACTAATTTGGCCCTCGTGTCTAGGGACCATGACAACGACGGCTATACCCTCATCGAGCTCATGGTGGTGCTGCTCATCCTGGCGATCCTCCTCGCCATCGCCATCCCGACCTTTCTCGGCGTCAAGGGCGGTGCCCAGGACCGCGCCACCCAGTCGAACCTGACGAACGCACTGCTTGTCGGCAAGACCATCGCGAGTGCCAACAGGGGCACGTACCCAACGGGCGCGACCCTGCTCACGTCCTTCGCCAAGTCGGAGCCCTCGCTCACCTACCTCGCGTCGACCGCCACAGGGAAACCGTCGAACCAGGTGAGCGTGGCGGTCTCGACCGACGGGACGCTGGTCCTGCTCGCCGCGCAGTCGGCGTCGAACACGTGCTGGGTGGCCGAGGACAACCAGGCCCCGAGTGGCACACCGACGAGCATGACCGGGATCACCGGGGCGACCACCGGCACGACCAAAATGGGCAGCTGGTTCACGTCGTTCGCGTCGACGGCGGGCACGGCGTCGACGTGCAACGCGGCGAACGTGTCGGCCGGCTCCTCGAGGTGGTCACGCTCCTACCCCGTTTAGGACACCTCGGGCTCGACGCACTCGACGCCAGCCGAGAGGGCGTCGGTCGGCCGGGTCACGCCGCTCCCGGGGGATGCCCCCGGAATCGGCGCCCGGGCCGCCCTACAGTGGGTCGGGTGGAGCAGGAGTCGCACCGGGTGGTCTTGGCCCGTCAGTTCCTTTTGCACTGCTTCGGCGAACGGACCGAGTCCGCCATTGCGATGTTGTCCCCCGACGCCACCTACACCGTCCCGGGTCACAACGCTCTCGCCGGGACCTTCTCGGGCCGCGCCGAGGTGGTCTCGCACCTCGGGCGGGTCTTCACGAGCACCGGCGGCACGCTCGACACGATCCAGTGGGAGGACTGGATGGGTGGCGTCAACTACGTCAGCGCCCTGCGTCGCCTCCATGTCCAGATCGAGCACCGGCTCTTCAAGGGCCGACAGATCTTCCTCCTCGCCTTCAACCCTGACGACGCGATCACGAGCATCCGGGTCTACTTCGACGACCAGGACCTCGTTGACGACGTCATCGGCCACTGAACAACCACCCCGACGTGGGCCCGGATGATGGTGTCGGGCCGTGGCACAGTGCCGAGCCATCATGATCACGGCGGACGAGGCACCGACGACAGGAGTTGCGCCGTGCGCATCGTGAGCCTGGTCCCCTCGGTCACCGAGACCCTCGTTGCCTGGGGCACCCCCCCGATCGCCTGCACCCGGTTCTGCGAGCAGCCTGGGCTCGACCACGTGGGTGGCACCAAGGACCCTGCCATCGAGCGCATCGTCGCCCTCGCCCCTGACGTCGTCGTGATGGACGAGGAGGAGAACCGCATCGAGGACTACCGCTCGCTACTCGGCGCCGGGGTGAGGGTCGAAGCACTGGCGGTGCGCGCGATCGCCGATGTCGGCCCCGCCCTCGTGCGACTTGCCGCACTCGCCGGCACCGAGCCGCCCGACGACACCGGGGGGGCCCCGGCCGCCGACCCGCCGACCCGACTGCGGGCGTTTGTCCCGATCTGGCGCCGGCCGTGGATGGCGCTCGGGCAGCCGACCTACGGTGCCTCGCTGCTCGCCGCCCTGGGTGTCGCCACCGTCCCGGGCGACGCTGCGTATGCGAGCACCGAGCTCGAAGCGGTCGCCGCCGGGCATCCCGACGTGGTGCTCGCACCGAGCGAGCCGTACCCGTTCACGTCTCGGCAGCTCCCCGAGCTCGAGTCGGTCGCACCGACCGTCTTCGTGGACGGCAAGGACCTCTTCTGGTGGGGCGTGCGCACCGAGGGGGCGCGTGCGCGCCTGGCCGAGCTCGTGGCCTCGATCCCCTGAGCCGCGCCCACCCGGCGCTCGACACCGTCGGTCCCGAGCGGCTCGCTAACGTGTCGTGATGCCCCTGCTGCTCGCTGCGGCGGGTCCTGCCCAACGCGCCCGGCCCGGCGACCGACGGTGACCCGTCCCCGCCGCCGACCGACGCTGATCGATCCCCGCCTCGCCGCGCGCGTGTCGATCACCCGGCGCTACCTGGTGGTCGCCGGTGCCCTCGGGATCGCCGCGACCGTGGCTCTCGTGGTCCAGGCCGTGCTGATCGCCAACATCATCGACCGCAGCCTCCTGCACGGGGCGACGATAGGAGCGGTCACCCCCCAGCTCGTCGGCCTCGCAGGTGCCTTCGTGGCGCGTGCGGCCTGCGCGTCTGCGGCGGAGCTTGCCGCCGCGCGTACGTCACTCGCCGTCACCTCCACCCTGCGCCGGGCGCTCCTGCGCCAGACCCTCGACCTCGGGCCCGTCTGGCTCTCGGGTGAACGGGCCGGCGAGCTCTCCGCCACCGCGACCCGGGGCATCGCCGCCCTCGACGTCTACTTCGGCCGCTACCTGCCGCAGGCCGTCCTGGCGGTCCTCGCTCCCGTCGGCATCTTGGTGTGGGTCGGGTGGGAGGACCCGGTCTCGCTGCTCATCCTTCTCGGACTGCTCGCCCTCGTCCCCCCCACCATGATCCATTTCGGGCGCGCCGCAGCAGAGCAGACCGCCCGGCAATGGCGCAGCCTCGGGTCCCTCTCCTCCCGCACGCTCGAGCTGATCCAGGGGCTCCCCACGCTGCGGGCGTTCGGCCGGAGCGACCAGGGCCGCCGCGAGATCGAAGGCGCCAGCGAGAGCCTGCGCGCCGCCACGATGCGCACACTGCGCGTCGCGTTCTTGTCGGCGCTGTCGATGGAGTTCCTCGCCGGGATGGGGACGGGTCTCGTGGCCATGGTCCTCGGTTTCCGCCTCCTGAACGGGACCGTCGGACTGAGCACCGCACTGGCCGTGCTGCTGGTCTCCCCTGAGGTCTTCATCCCGCTGCGCCGGGCCGCCGCCGAGTTCCACGCGAGCGCCGAAGGCCAGGCCGCCGCCGAGCGCATCCTCGACGTGCTGGCCGAACCGGTGGCGCCGCGGGCCGACGCGACGACCCGCACGGCCGTCCCTCCGCCCGCCCGGGCAGCGGCCGGAACGGCCGTCTCGGTCCGGGGCCTCAGCGTGTCGTACCCCGAACGGGGCGCCGCACTCAACGACCTGAGCTTTGAGGTGGGCCCGGGCGAGCACGTGGCAGTCGTCGGCCCCTCGGGGGCCGGCAAGTCCACGCTGCTCTCGGTGCTGCTGGGCTTCGTCGAGCCGACGGCGGGCGAGGTGCTGCTCGACGGTGCGTCGCTCGCCGCGGTGCCGGTGGCGGAGTGGCGCGCCGCCATTTCCTGGGTCCCCCAGCGGCCACACCTTTTCGGTGGCTCGGTCGCCGACAACGTGCGACTCGGTGCGCCCAAGGCGACCCATTCGCAGGTGTCGGCCGCACTCGAGCTGGCCGGGCTCGGCCATTGGCTCGGCGGTCTTCCCGAGGGGATCTCGACGCAGCTCGGCGAAGAGGGCCTGTCGCTCAGTTCGGGCGAGCTGCAGCGGCTGGCGCTGGCGCGTGTCGTGGTGCGCGACTCCCCCCTCGTCCTGCTCGACGAGCCGGCGTCGCACCTCGACGCGGCAACCGAGGCGGAGGTTGCCTACTCACTCGAGGCATGGCTCTCGAGGCGCACCGTCGTGGTCACTGCGCACCGTAGCGAGCTGGTGGCGCGCATCGACCGGATCGTCGAGCTCTCCGCCCCGAGGAGCGAGGCCGTAGCCCTCGGCGCCAGGCCCCCGTCATGACCGCCACCGTCAGCTCTCCGTCGCCTCGCAGCGCGCCCAGCCCCGACGCAGACAGCGGTCGACCCAGCTCGAGGGCGGTGTTCTTCCGGCTCATCGCTCGCAGCGCGCCGCCGTGGCGGCAGTTGGCACTCGCCATGGGCCTCGGCGTGGCCGCGGCGGCGACCACCATTGGACTTCTGGCCGGCTCGGGGGCGCTCGTCGACAAGGCGGCCTTCCAACCGGGGTTGGCCGCCATCGCCGGCCTGCTCGCCGTGGTCGAGGTGCTGGCGTTCATCCGCGCACCGCTGCGCTACGCGGAGCGGCTCGTCGGCCACGACGCGGCCTTCCACGCCCTCAGCCGCTGGCGGGTCTGGCTCTACGACTCGCTCGAGCCACTGGCGCCGGCTGGCCTGCGGGCATGGCGCAGCGGCGATCTCTTGGTCCGCGCCGTCGACGACGTCGACGCCCTCCAGGACCTCTACCTGCGGGTGCTCACCCCCGTGGTGGTGGCCGTGGCCACCTCGGTGCTCGCCGTGGTCGTCGTGGCCCTTATCCTCCCGCTGGCCGGTCTGTTGCTGGGCGTCGCCCTGGCGGTGGCCCTGCTCGTGCCACCGGGCATCGTGCTCGCAACCCGCTCGACCGCCGAGCGCGAGGCGTCGCTTCGGGGCTCGCTCGCCGCCGACGTGGTCGAGCTGGTCCAGGGTGCTCCCGAGCTGCTGGCCTTCGGTCGCCACGAGGACTACCTGGCCCGGGCGGACGGGGCCGACGCCGAGCTGGCACGCCTCGCCCGCCGGCGCTCGTCGATGGCGGCGGTCACCTCCGCCATCGTGGCGCTGTGCGTCGGCGGTGCGGTCATCGGCACCCTGGCGAGCGGCGTCGACGCCCTCTCGCACCACCACCTCGAGCCCATCATGCTCGCCGTCTTGCCCTTTGCAGCCGTCGCCGCCTTCGAGACGGTCCCCGGCGTGACTGTCGCCGCCGCCCGGCTCCGCGAGGTGCTCGCCGCCGGGCGCCGCCTGCTCGATCTCGAGGATGTGCCCGCCCCGGTGCACGAGCCCGAGCTCCCCGTCGCACTGGAGGGCGACGCCGCCGTCGCACTCCACGACGCCCGGCTCCGCTACGGGGCGGACCTGCCGTGGGCGCTCGACGGCTGCGACCTGGCCGTGGCCTCGGGTGGTCGCGTTGCCATCGTGGGCGCCAGCGGGGCGGGCAAGTCCAGCATCGTCAACGCATTGCTGCGGTTCTGGCCGCTCGAGCAGGGCGACGCCACCCTCGGTGGCGTCGACATCGCGAGCGCCGCCTCGGAGGAGGTCCGGCGCGCCATGGCGCTCGTTGCCCAGGAGGCGGACCTCTTCGCGGGGACCATCGCCTCGAACGTGGCGCTGGCCCGGCCGCGGGCCGATCGCGAGGAGATCGAACGGGCACTGCGGCTCGCCCAGCTCGAGGCCTGGGTGCACACACTGCCCGACGGCGTCGACACCCCGGTGGGCGAGCGGGGCGAGCGACTCTCAGGGGGCCAGCGCCAGCGCGTCGCCCTGGCCCGGGCCCTGCTCGCCGGAGGCCGGGTGCTGCTCCTCGACGAACCGACCGCCGGTCTCGACGAGCCGACGGCGGCGGCGCTCATCGCCGATGTGCTGGCCGCCACCGAAGGGACCACCGTCATCCTCGTCACCCACCGCAGCGCGGATCTGGCTGGCTTCAGCGACGTGGTGGAGATCGAGGCGGGCAGGGCACGCCCTCGCTAGCAAGCCCTCCGGCTCGGCCACAGAGGAGAGCCTGCCCGTCGGGCGCGGCCCGATTTAGCATGCGGTCGTGTTCTCGCCCGACGACCCGTCGCACGAGCGCCCGGGGTCGCCTCTGCCGCGCACCGCGTGGTCCTCGCGCTCAACCCTCTTTGACCACGTCGGCGAGCACCATGCGCGCCCCGTCGGGGGCGAAGTTCGCCATGTCGGCCGCAGCCGCCGCACCCTCGGGGCTGCCCAGGGCCGCCATGGCGGCGTCGGTGCTCTCGAAGTACAGCTCTGCTTGGAGGTAATAGTCGATGGGGCCGCCGTCGAGGGTCCCGGTCACCTTGCTCACCTCATTGCGCAAGAGGCCCGGGATCGTGTCGGCGATGGGCACGTGCGTGCCGAAGTAGTAGGCGTCGAACGCCCTTGGGTCCGCGGGCGTCGGGTAGAGCACGGTGAGCTTGACCATGCGGGTACCGTAGCTCCGGCCGGGCGTGGCGCGTCGGGCGAGGCCGCCCGGTGAGCCGGATCGACGAGCGACTTCCCGAGCACGCCGAGCCACGCTCGTTCCACGGCCCGTCGCCATTCGTCACCCGGATCGAGTACGACCTCGACGGGACCACCTACACGTGGCGCTCGCGCTGGGCGCGCAAGCACCCGCCCGGCTCGATCGGCGGCTCGACCTGGTGGGCGCCCAGGGCGCTCGGCTGGTGGATCGGCGTGCTGTTCGCCATCGGGTCCGCGGCCTTCGCCCTCGGGGCGGTGCCGGGCTACGTCGGCGGCGTCGGCGGCGTGGCCGACGCCGTCACCTTCTTCGTGGGATCGGTGTTCTTCACCAGTGCCGCCGCGCTCCAGTACTGGGAGACGGTGCGCTTCGAGGGCCCTGCCCCGGCGACCCGCCGCCGTGCCTGGCGGCGCCTCGCGACCCCCGGCCCCCGGCGCATCGACTGGTGGGCCTGTGCCGTGCAGCTCGTCGGCACGTTGTTCTTCAACCGCAGCACCGCCCAGGCGATCGCCACGTCGCTGTCCCCCGAGGCCGCCCGGCACCTGGTGTGGCGGCCCGATGCGCTCGGGTCGATCTGCTTCCTCATCGCCAGCGCGCTGGCCTGGTTCGAGGTGTGCCACGGCTACCTCGCGTTCGAGCCGAAGGACCTGTCGTGGTGGATCACGCTGGGGAACCTGGCGGGATCGATCGCCTTCGGCGTCTCGGCGGTCGCCTCGTTCGTCGTGAGCGACGGGCAGCTCCTCGACGCCGAGCTCAGCAACCTCGGCACCTTCGTCGGCGCTCTGTGCTTCCTCGCAGCGTCGATCGCCCTGCTGCCCGAGCGCACCCTCGCACCCCCCGAGGTCGCCGCCCCGACCGAGGTCAGCGACCCGGGACCTCGTTGAAGGTCTCGAGGAGCGGTCCACTCGCCCCCCACGCAACGCGCGTCACCGACGCCGTCGCCAGATGGAGGCGCCAGGCCAACCCGGCGTCGGCGCCGAGCGCCCAGCTGACCGCCGCCTTGATGGGCGAGACGTGGCTCACCACCACCACGTCGCCGTCCTCGCGCCTCGCCCCTGCGCCGTCGGTGGCGAAGAGTTCCTCGCAGGCCTCGCCGACGCGCGCCTGCGCCTCGGCGAGGGTCTCGCCCCCCTCCGGCCGGTAGGTGGGGTCCGCGCGCCACTCGCGCCACACGTCGGCGGGCACGTCGCGCAGCGCCTGACCGTCGAAGACGCCGTAGTCGACCTCTATCCAGCGCTCGTCGACTGCCACGTCGACGCCGGTGTGGAGGGCAACTGCAGTGTCGAGCGCACGGCGCAGCGGCGAGGACACGAGCGAGCGCACCGCACCGAGCAGGGGCCCGACGGCCGCCGCCTGGGCCAGGCCCCGCTCGGTCAGGGGCGCATCGATGCGGCCAAGCAGGAGGCCGGCTGCGTTCGCCGTGGACTCGCCGTGGCGGACGAGGACGAGCATCAGCCCTCGAGGGCGCTCGGCGGGATCAGGATGCGCTCGCAGCTCTCACAGGTGGCGATGGCGTCGGGCCCGAGGTGGCGGATCCGCTCGACCTCCATCGAGGGCAGCTCCAGGTGGCACCCGTCGCAGTGGTTGGCCACCAGGCGCGCCGCGCCCACCCCGCCGTGCCGGGCCCGGGAGCGCTCGTAGCGCTCGCGGAGGGCGGGCTCGAGCGTCCCCGCTTCGAGGCTGCGGGCGGAGAGCAGCGTGGAGATCTCGGCGTTCAAGACGGTCTCGGTGGCGGTGACCGCCGAGCGCAAGGTGGCGGCGGCCAGCTCGAGCTCGGCCTGCTCCAAGGAGAGCTCGGCCAGCTCCGCGTCGATGGGCTCGAGATGCTCCATGACGTCGAGCTCCATGTCTTCGATCTCGATGCGGCGCGTGGCGAGGTGGCGCACCTCGGTCTCCATGGCCTGGAGGTCACGTGGGGCGATCCCCGGCGCGTTCATGCGTCGCTCCAGGTTGAGGGAGCGCTGGGTCGACTCGTCCACCTGTGCCTCGAGCTCGGCTTGGCGGGCGAGCAGGGTGTCGCGGGCACTCGCCGCCGAGGCCGCCCTCACGCCCAGGTGGGCCAGCCTGGCCTCGACGGCCAGGAGCTCGATCCGCTCGGGCATGGCGATCTTGCGGTGCTCGAGTTGGGCGATGGCGAGGTCGAGGTCCTGGACGTGGAGCAGGCGGGCGAGCGGGTGCGACGACGCCGGCTGGCCCTGCGGGGTCGTCGGCTCGGGGTTCTCAGCGTCCATGGGGCTCCTTCGGCCGGGCGGGCGGGGGCGCCGAGTCACTCGACGCCGGGGACTCGACGATAGGGGCCCAGCGCTCGGCATGGTCCACACTTAGCGCCTCGGCCCGTCGGAGCGCCCCTTGGAGTGCCGGATCGCCCAGGGCGTTCGCCTCGTCCCAGCTGTACCAGCGGACGTCGGGGCTCTCCTCGGGAGGGGGCGCGGGGTCGCGGTCGGGGCTCAGCACGAGGTAGCGCAGGTCGATGTGGACGTGGCCCTGGGCAGCGTCGTGGACGTCGACGTCGACCAGGATCGGTCCCTCGGGCGGGTGCGAGACCCCGAGCCCCGTCTCCTCGCGCGTCTCGCGCAGCGCCGCGTCCTCGGGGAGCTCCCCGCGGTCGATGTGACCGCCCGGCTGGAGCCACCGGTGGAGGCGGCGGTGCAGGTGCAGCACCGTGCCCCTGCGACCGACGACGATTGCCGACGCTGTCACGTGCGTGAGGTCCGAGCCCGCCTCGCTCGGGTCAGAAAGCCGCTCGAGCTCCCGGGTGGCCCGCTCGACCGCTGCGCGTTCCCGCTCATCGGACGTCCCATGGGAGGCAACGAGGGCCCGCAGCCACTCGGCGTTGCCCGGGTCGCCTGACGGTGCTGGTGCGGCGTCCACGCCGCATGACTACCACACCTCCCCGGCGGCCCGGACGCTCGTGCCGGCACCCAGAAGAGGCGACGGGCTAGGGCAGCGACCGTCCGAGAAGGCGCAAGACCGAGGGGGGCAGGGGGAGCGAGAGGGCGCCCACCGCGCCGGTCGAGTCGGCGATGGGCTCGCCCCATGTGAGCGACGCCGGCACGATGCCGGCCCAGACGGGCAAGTCCATGTCCTCGGGCTCATCTTCGGGTGGCCCGTCGTCGACCTTGGCCGAGGCCTCCTCGATGCGCATGCGCACCACCGTGGTGAGCCCGAGCTCGCGCTCGTTGGGCGCGCGGGCTTCGGTGGTGCGCCCGGGCAGCACGTGCTCGGTGAAGTGGCCGAGCACGGCGAGCTTCTCGCCTGCGTCGGTCACCTCTTCGGGGTGGCCGAAGGCCACGGCCGACCGGTAGTTCATGGTGTGCATGAACACGGACCGGGCAAGGACCATGCCGTCGAAGAGCGTGGCGGTGACACATGCTCCGGCGGGCGAGGTCATGGCGTGCAGCATCGACGCGGAGCGCGAGCCGTGGAAGTACAGCGTGTCGCCCTGGCGGTCGTGGATCGTGGGGATGACCACCGGGCCGCCGTCGCGCACGAAGCCCACATGGCAGAAGCGGGCCTCGTCGAAGATCGCGTGGATCGTCGCCTCGTCATAGCGTGCGGCGCTCGGGTTTCGCCGCACCCGGCTCCGGGGGCCCGTCCCGCCGAGCGATTCCATGCGTGCTCCGATCTGCCCGGACGATCCGGCGACCCCGATGGTAGGTGCTGGGCGCGCGGTGCTCAGGGGACCTCGATGGAGCCCGAGAAGACCGTCGTCGCCGAACCGGCGATGCGCACACGGTCGCCCGCGACAGAGACCCGCAGCGCCCCGCCCCTGGCCGAGAGCTGCGCGACATGCAGATCGTGGCCACCGAGGCGCTCGGACCAGTAGGGCCCGAGGACGCACTGCGCCGAACCGGTGACCGGGTCCTCGTCGATGCCGACCTGGGGGAAGAAGCCCCGCAGCACGTAGTCGACGCCGGCCGCCGCACCCGGCGCGGTGACGAGCACCATCTCGGGGCCGGCGCGGGTGATGGCGGCGAGGTCCGGCACAAACGCGGCCACGGCTGCTTCGTCGGCGAGCTCGAGCACGAGGAAATGCTCGGAGCGCGCGCAGGCCCGCGACGCGGGCCCGGCGTAGGGGGGCAGTGCGGCCGGCGCGCCCTCGGCCGCAGGGAGGTCCATCTCGAGGAGCGCGCCCCTGGCGGTGACGCCGAGTGTCCCCGATCGGGTGGCGAACACCATGGGCTCGGTGGCACCCACCCAGCCGTGCTCACGCAGCACATGCGCTGCGGCCAGCGTGGCATGCCCGCACAACGCCACCTCGGCGCCCGGCGCGAACCACCGAAGGGCGAACGTCGCGCCGCGCCGCTGGACGAACGCCGTCTCGGAGAGCCCGAGCTCGGCGGCGAGGGCCTGCATCCAGTCGTCGTGGGCGGGCGACTCGAGCAGGCACACCGCCGCGGGGTTCCCGGTGAAGGGGCCATCGCTGAAGGCGTCCACCCAGACGAGGTTCTCGCTCATGCCCCGGTGATCGAGCCGAAGTCGCCGAGGCGGCCGAGCGCCTCGTCGAGCACGGCGGCCTGCTTGCAGAAGGCGAAGCGCACCAGCGTCGCGCCCCGGTCGGGGTGCTCGTAGAAGACCGAGCTCGGGATGGCCACCACCCCGCAGCGTTCCGGGAGCCGGCGGCAGAAGGTGACGGCGTCCTCGCCGCTGGCGGCGATGTCGGTGGTGGCGAAATAGGTGGCCGCGGGCCGATAGAGGGTCCAACCGAGGCCCTCGAGCCCGTCACAGAGCTGGTCGCGACGCGCCGCCAGCTCGGTTCGGAGGGGCTCGATGTACTCGGACCCGGCGTCGAGGGCCACCGCTATGGCGAGCTGGAAGGGGGCGGGGGTCACGTAGGTGAGGAATTGCTTGGCGGCACGCACGGCGGCGACGAGGGGCGCTGGCCCGCTCACCCAGCCGACCTTCCACCCGGTGAAGCCGAAGGTCTTGCCCCCCGAGGAGATGCTGAGGGTCCGCTCCCCCATGCCGGGGAAGCCCGCCAGGGGCCGGTGGGTGCCCTCGAAGATCAGGTGCTCGTAGACCTCGTCGGTGACGGCCAGCAGGTCGTGGCGAACGCAGAGCTCGGCGATCGACGCCAGCTCGTGCTCCGTGAAGACCTTGCCGGTCGGGTTGTGCGGGCTGTTGAGCAGGAGCAACCGGGTGCGCGGGCCCACCGCCGCCTCGAGGTCGGCCACGTCGAAGCCCCAGTGCGGCGGCTCGAGGGTCACGACCGTGCGGGTGGCCCCGGCCATCGACACGGCCGCCGCGTAGGAGTCGTAGCTCGGCTCGAACATGACCACGTCGTCGCGCGGCTCGAGGAAGGCGAGCATGGCCGCGGCGATCCCCTCGGTCGCCCCGCACGTCACGAGCACCTCGGTGGCCGGGTCGAGCTCGATCCCGTAGGTGGCGGCCTGGTGGGCCGCGACCGCCGCCCGCAGCTCGGGCACGCCGGCGCCGGGGGCGTACTGGTTGGCCCCCGCCTCGATGGCGGCGATGGCCGCCGCCGCCACCTCGTGGGCGCCGTCGGTGTCGGGGAACCCCTGCCCCAGGTTAATCGAGCCGGTGGCCGCGGCCAGCTCGGACATCTCGGCGAAGATGGTCGTCGTATGGCCCTTCAGGCGAGAGGCCAGAGGCGAGGCGGGCCCGGGCATGGCACGAGATGCTACCGGGCCCCCACCGCTGGCTCCCGCTCGTTGCGCGTAACCTCGGGGCGCCGTGGAACCCCACCGTGACGTCACCGTCGCCAACTTCAACATCCACGCCGGTGTCGACGGCTGGGGGCGCCCCTTCGACGTCCTCGATGCCTGCCGGCGCATCGACGCCGATGTGCTCGTCATGGAAGAGGTATGGCGACCCGAGGGCGCGACGAGCCAGGCCGAGGACATCGGTCGTGCCCTCGGCGCGGAGGTGGTCGAACACGTCCTCGGCTCCGGCCGCCTGGCGGGGCCGCACCCCGACGCCGACCACCGATGGATGCGCCCGATGGACCTGCGGGCCAACCAGCACGCCCTCTACCTCGACGGTGAGCGGCCCCTCCCGCGCCGGGTGCGCGAGACCCCCCGCTTCATCGATGCCGGGCCCGGCTCGTGGGGCATCGCCATCCTGAGCCGCCTCCCGGTGCTGAAGAGCGAGGTCATCGAGCTCGGCCGCCTGCCACGCGACCCGGCCCGGCGCGCCGCCCTCCTCGCTACCGTCGAGAGCGGGGTCGGCCCGCTCGTCGTGGCCGGCACCCACATGACGCACCTGAGCTTCGGCTCCCCCATCCAATTCCTGCGCCTGGCGCGGGCCCTCGACGACCGTCTGGAGGGGTCCCAGGCACTGCTCGCCGGCGACATGAACCTGTGGGGCCCACCCCTCGAGCTGTTGCTGCGCGGGTGGCGACGGGGGGTGCGGGGCCGGACGTGGCCGGCCTGGAGGCCCCACAGTCAGGTCGACCACATCGTGGTGCGTGCCCCGGCCGAGCCACCGCGGGCGCCACGCCTCGAGGTCCTCTCCGGAGAGGTACTGGCCGATGGCGGCTCCGACCACCGCCCGGTCCGAGTCCGGGTCCGGGTGCAGGGAGCCTGAGGCCCCTACGCCGAGAGGTGGTTGTCGAGGAACCGGGCGCCGTGGCGGCGGGCGGCCACTGCCTCGGGGAACGGTGCGTAGAGGAGCTGGAAGACGTGCCCCATCTCCTCGAAGACCTCGAGGCGCACGTCCACCCCGGCAACCACGGCGTTGGCGGCCAGGACGATTGCCTCCTCGCCCAACGCATCGTCGCCGCCGGTCTGGACCAGCAGCGGCCCGAGGCCCGAGAGGTCGGCGAGCATCGGCGAGACCATCGGGTCGGCGAGCCGCTCGCCGGCGTAGCCCCGTGCCGACCAGCTGAGCTCCTCGGGTCGCAGGTCGCCGCTCTCCCCCATGACCGGCAGCGAGTGGGCCATGGTGAGATCCACCCACGGGCAGAGCAGCCAGGCCGCCGCCGGCTGTGGCGCCCCGGCGTCCCTCGCCCGGAGCATGGCAGCGATGCTCAGGCCGCCACCGGCCGAGTCGCCCGCCACGGCCACCCGGTCGGCGGCGCATGGGTGCGGGATGACCCGAGTGTGTAGGCACCCCCGTGGAAGTAGGCGAGCACGCCCGGGCGCTTGCGGCGTGGTGTCAGCCAGCGGCCGGGGACCCCGCCGACGCTCGCCTCGCGGACGTCGGCGCCCGGCAGGATCGGGAGCCGGGCGAACGCCGATTCCATGGCGGCGCGCTGCTCGGCGATGGTGTCGTCGGTCGACACTTCCCCGCCGTCGAGGCGGGCCAGGAGGGATCGGGCTGCCCGGTGGGCGAACCTGGGGGCACGCCGGGGCATCTCGTGGCGGACCAGAACAGCCGGCTGCTGGGGTGCGCTGGGCTTCGGGCTCATAGAGGACAATCCTGGCACGCGGCGCCGAGAAGGTCCGGTGCGCTGGCCTCACGGCGGTCCGGCGTCAGGGTCGCGCCGGGGCGGCGGCGGCGGGGCCTGCGGGCGCCGCTCGAAGATGCCCGGCGAACGTGGCCCGTTCCGACGGTCGTCAGCGCCCGGGGAACCCGGCCCGTCCCCTCGACGCCGGCGGATCGCCCAATAGGCGAGGGCGGCGAAACCGACGAAGACCAGAATGCTCGTCGCCGACACCCGGTGCGACGTCACCGCGGCGAGCACGATCGGTGCCCACGACGCGCTCACGCCGGGCCGCCGCCGTGCCGGCCCCGCCGTGCCCCTCGGAGGCTCCTCGACCTGGGCAGCACCGTGTCTCGCACGACCCCTGTCTACCCGGCCTGCGGCCGCTGACGGAACGGCCGTAGTGTGACCGGCGGGCCGCCACGCCGGCGACCGCCGACCGAGCCGCCCTGTGCGGCGGCTCTCCCCGCAGGAGGACTTCCATGGCTGGCTTCCCCTACGCCGACCGCTTCGAGATCAACCGTCAGCTCCCCGAGCACGGGACCCCGCGGGAGGAGATCTTGGCGATGCTCGAGACCATGGCCAAGGAGGAGGACGCCACCTGGGAGACCGGCAAGTGCTCGGGCACGATGTACTGCGGCGACCACGATCACTACCGGTTCTTGAACGAGGCATTCGCAAAGTTCGCCCACGTGAACGTCCTCCAGCGCGACATGTGCCCCTCGGCCACCAAGTTCGAGGCGGAGATCATCGCCATGACCCTGGACCTGCTCCACGGCGAGGCCATCGACGGGAGCGAGGCCGGCGGGCTCGTCACGAGCGGCGGGAGCGGCAGCATCGCCCACGCCGTCCTGTCCTACCGAGAGTACGCAGCGGCCGAGCGGGGCGTCACCCGTCCCAACATCGTCAAGCCTGAGACCGCCCACCCTGCGTTCGACAAGGCGGCGCACCTCTTCGGGGTCGAGGTGCGCACCGCGCCGGTCGACCCGGTCAGCCTGCGGGCCGACGTCACCTGGGTGGACGAGCACGTCGACGAGAACACCGTGTGCATCATCGGCTCAGCCTGCAACTATGGCTACGGCACCATCGACCCGATCGAAGAGCTGGCCGAGGTGGCACTGGCCCACGGGACGGGCCTGCACGTCGACGGCTGCCTCGGCGGCTGGCTGCTCCCCTTCGGCCAGGAGCTCGGCTACGACGTCCCCCTCTTCGACTTCCGGGTTCGGGGGGTGACGAGCATCTCGGCCGACACGCACAAGTACGGCTACGCCCTCAAGGGCACGTCGGTCATCGTGTTTCGCGACAAGGCCGTGCGCAACGCCCAGTACTTCTTCAACACCGACTGGACCGGTGGCAAGTACTGCTCCCCGGGCATGGACGGGTCGCGCTCGGGCGGCCTGATCGCTGCCACCTGGGCGGCGATGGTCTCGCTCGGGCGCGACGGCTACCGCCGTTACGCCGAGGCCATCTTCGCCACCGCGGCGGCCATGCAGGCAGCGGTGCGCTCCCACGCCGAGCTGCGCGTCCTCGGGTCGCCCACCTTCCTGTTCAGCTTCACCTCCGACGAGTTCGACATCTACCACGTGAACGACTTCATGCGGACCCGAGGCTGGCGTTTCAACGGCCAGCAGTACCCGAACGCCATCCACATGGCGGTGACGCGGCCCCAGACCCAGCCGGGCCTCGCCGAGTCGTTCGCCGCCGACCTCGCCCAAGCGGTCGACTACGCACGCGAGCACAAGGACGAGACGCCGGCGTCGGGCGCCATCTACGGCGGCGTCGCCGGGGGGATGACCGACGAGGCAGACTCGTTCATCAGGATGGTCATGACCGACATGCTCGACTCGCAGAGCGCGCTGCCCGAGGGCTGACGCCACCGGCGTCGCGAGCGGTCAGCCCGGCGTCGACGCCGCCGCTCGGCGTGTGCGCCCGGCGGCCATGACGCCGCCGCGGGTGCGCGCCGACATGATCGAGCCGATGGCGAGGGCCGAGAGGATCGACCCTGCCGAGAGGGCCGAGCCGATCGAGAGCACGGAACCGAAGGACCCGATCGAGCCGATCGAGAGGGCCGATCCAACCGAGCCGATCGACAGTACCGAGTTCTTGGAGGCGATCGAGAGCACCGAGCCGCTGGACCGCACGGAGAGGCGTGAGGGCGCCGGTGGTTCCATCGCCCCATTGTGACCGACTGCCCGGGCCCGTGCCGCCGGGTCGCCGAGAGGCCCGTCCGGCTGGTGCGCCGTCCTGGTGTCAGCGTCCGGCACACGCCGCGCCAGTCCCCCTTCGCAGCCCGGAGCCGGCCACCACACGCCCGCGACCCGGGCGTTCGCCGACCGGTCGGGCCTGCCCGCTACCCTGGTCGGACTGACCGGCCGAGGAGGTGCGATGACCTTTGACCTGGCGCGCGTCCTCGAGGAGCGGCGCGGCGAGAACTTCCAGCTGCACATGGAGTACATGAACCCCCAGCTGGCCCGTGTGCTGAAGACGCTCGGCTTCGACCGCTTCTACGAGCGTGGTGAGGGTGCCTACCTCTACGACGACCGGGGCGATCGCTACCTCGACCTGCTCTCGGGTTTCGGCGTCTTCGCCCTCGGGCGCAGCCACCCGGTGATCAAAAAGGCGCTCCACGACGCCATCGACGCCGACCTCCCGAACCTCGTCCAGATCGACTGCGCCCTCCTGCCGGGCGTTCTCGCCGAAGCCCTCGTCAACCGTTCGCACAAGGGCATCGAGCGTGTCTTCTTCTGCAATTCGGGCGCCGAGGCGATCGAGGCGGCCATCAAGTTCGCCCGCCAGTCGACGCACCGCTCCCGCATCCTCTACTGCGACCACGCCTACCACGGCCTGACCAACGGGGCACTGTCGCTCAACGGCGGGGACGACTTCCGCAAGGGCTTCGGCCCCCTGCTGCCGCGCACCGACCGCATCCCCTTCGGCGATATCGGGGCCCTCCGGCGCGCACTCGCCGGGCGCGACGTCGCCGCCTTCGTGGCCGAGCCGATCCAGGGCAAAGGCGTCTATCTCGCGCCCGAGGGCTACTGGGCGCAGGCCCAGGCGCTCTGCCGGGAGCAGGGCACCCTCTTCGTGATGGACGAGGTCCAAACCGGGCTCGGGCGCACCGGGAAGTTCTTCTGCCACGAGCACTGGGGCCTCGAGCCCGACATCATCACCGTCTCGAAGGCGCTCTCGGGTGGCTACATCCCCGTCGGGGCCATGCTCACGAGCGACAAGATCTTCTCGTCGGTCTACGCCTCGATGGAAAAGGCGCTCAAGCACTCGACCACCTTTGGTCGCAACCAGCTGGCGATGGTGGCCGGCCTCGCCACGCTCCAGACGTTCGACGACGAGGACATCATCGACCGGGCGCGGCGGACCGGCGAGGCGTTCGAGAAGGGCTTGGCCCCGCTCCTCGAGCGCCACGAGGTCCTCCACGAGGTCCGCGGCAAGGGGCTCATGATCGGCCTCGTCTTCGGCGAACCCACGTCGCGCGGTGCGCGCCTGCGCTGGCGGGCCATGGAGTCGGTCCGCACCGCCCTGTTCAGTCAGACAGTGGTGGTGCCCCTGTTCCACCGCCACCGGATCCTGACCCAGGTCGCCGCCGACAACGTCAACATCATCAAGCTCCTGCCGCCGCTCATCTGCGGCCAGGAGGAGGTCGACTACTTCGTCGACGCGCTCGACGACGTGCTCACCCGGGCGGAGTCGGGCACCGGGCACCTCGTCGAGTTCGGCCGCACCATGGCCAAGGGTGCCCTGCGCCGGACGCCGGGTGCGGCAGCGGATGCGCCTGTGGCGGTCCCCGCACCATGACGCCGCCCCGCCGCAAGGCAGCCGCCAGGCCCTTCGCCGTCGGGGCCGGCGACCGGGTGGTCGTCACCGGAGGTGCCGGCTTCATCGGCTCGGCCGTCGTACGTGCGCTGCTCGGGCGAGGTGCCGCGGTGACCGCCACCGTGGAGCCCGGCGGCGGCACCGAGAACCTCGACGGGCTCGACGTCGACACCACCACCGTCGACATCCGTGACCGAGACGCCGTCTTCGGCGCCGTCGCCGGCGCTCGCTTCGTGTTCCACGTCGCCGCCCTCTATGGCTTCTGGCCGAGGGACCCCACCCTCTTCTACGACGTCAACGTCGCAGGCAGCCGCAACGTGATCGATGCAGCGGTGGCCGCAGGGTGCGAGCGCATCGCGTATACGAGCTCAGTGGCCACCATCGGGCTTGGCGGCACCGCCGAGGGGACCCCGGCCACCGAGAGCTCCTATGCCGACGTGGCCCACCTCTTCGGCTCGTACAAGCAGTCGAAGTACGTCGCCGAACACGAGGTGCTCCGGGCCGCGGCCGAGGGCGCGCCCGTGGTCCTCGTCCAGCCCACCTTCCCGCTCGGGCCCCGCGACCGGCGACCGACGCCAACCGGCAAGCTCGTGCTCGACTTCTTGAACGGCAGGATGCCCGGCTACGTCGACACCACCATGAACGTCGTCCACGTGGACGACCTGGCCGACGGCCACCTGCGAGCCCTCGAGGACGGGGCCCAGGGCCGCAGCTACATCATCGGCGGGGAGAATCTGTCGATGTCGAAGCTCCTCGAGATGCTCTCGGGGGCCACGGCCCTGCCGGCGCACGACCGCAAGTTCCCCTCCTCGCTCGCCGTCGGTGCAGCCTTTGCCTCCGATCTCATCCAAGGGCGCATCCTCGGCCGCGAGCCCTCGGTACCCCTCGAGGCGGCCCGCATGTCGCGCACCCACATGCTCTACGACGACAGCCGGGCCCGAGACGAGCTCGGCTACAGCTCGCGCCCGGCCATCGAGGCGGTCGAGGGCTCGGCCCGGTGGTTCGTGGCCAACGGCTACGTCAGCCCCGCTCGGCGCGACCGCATCGCCTGGGCCGCACCCGAGACCACGCCCTGATCAGACCTCGACGACGACCTTGCCGGTGTTGCCGCCGGTGAAGAGCAGGTTGAGCGCCTCGGGTGCATGCTCGAGTCCGGGGACCACGTGCTCCACGTGGTGGAGGCGCCCTTCGAGCAGCCACGCACCGATGGCGGCCTGGGCTTCTGGAAAGCGCGCCACGTAGTCCAAGATGATGAAGCCCTCCATGCGGCCACGCCGGACGATCAGGTTCAGGTAGTTCGACGGCCCCACGGCATGGCCGTCGTCGTTGTAGGTGGAGATGGCGCCGCAGAGCACGATGCGGCCGTGCAGGGCGAGCTGGCCCAGGCACGTGTCGAGGATCTCCCCACCGACGTTGTCGAAGTACAGGTCGATCCCCTTCGGGCACAGCTCGCGGAGCCGGGCGCGGACGTTGCCGTCCTTGTAGTTGATGGCGTGGTCGAAGCCGAGCTCTTCGGTGATGAAGCGGCACTTCTCCTCCGAGCCCGCCAGGCCGATCACCGATCCCGCACCCTTGATCCGGGCGATCTGGCCGACTGTCGACCCGGTCGCCCCGGCTGCGCCCGACACGACCACGGTGTCGCCCTCCTTCAAGGCACCCACCTCGAGCAGCCCGAAGTAGGCCGTCATGCCGGTCACACCGAAGACGTTCAGCACGACGGGCGCGGGGATCTCCTTCGGCACCGGCGTCATGGCCTGGGCCCCCTCGCCGGCCAGTGCGTAGTCCTGCCACCCGGTGGTGCCGAAGACGAGGTCGCCCACCGTGTAGCGCGCACTGTTGGACTCGACCACCTCGCCGATGCCCGCCGAGCGCACGACCTCACCGATCCCGATCGGGGGGAGGTAGCCGGGCACATCGTTCATCCAGGTCCGGATGGTCGGGTCGACCGACAGGTACTTGACCCGCACGAGCGCCTGGCCCTCGCCGGGGGTGGGCGCGTCCTCTGTCTCGAGTACCACGGTCGTCTCGGTGCACATCCCGCTCGGCCGCTCGGCCAGCACCATCCGTCGGTTCTGCTCGGTCATCGCACGCCCCTCCCCTCGCGCCGGCGGCGCGCCCGACCCCTGCCTACCAGCTCGGCTGCTCCGACGGGTCGCCCGGCACCGTGGCACCGATGCCACGTAAGCTGACGCTCCGTCAGAAGTTGACCCCAACCACCCGATCGGGAGGGCCAGATGCTCGAAACTGTGATCCGCGGCGGCACCGTCGTCGACGGCACCGGGGCGCCGGCCTTCCCCGCCGACGTGGGCATCGCCGATGGCCGGATCGTGGCCGTCGGCACCGTCACCGAGGATGCCGCCCGCACCCTCGACGCCGCGGGGCTCTGCGTCGCCCCGGGCATCATCGACCCCCACACCCACTACGACGCACAGCTCTTCTGGGACCCGAGCGCTTCGCCCTCGAACCTCCACGGGGTCACGACCGTCATCGGCGGCAACTGCGGCTTCACCCTGGCCCCGCTCAATGCCGACGACGCCGACTACCTGCGGCGGATGATGGCCAAGGTCGAGGGCATGCCGCTCGCCGCGCTGGAGAACGGCGTGCCGTGGAACTGGTCAAGCTTTGGCGACTACCTCGACCGTCTCGAGGGCGGGCTCGGGGTGAACGCCGGGTTCCTGGTCGGGCACTGCGCCCTGCGCCGCAAGGTCCTCGGGGCCGAGCGCTCCGGCGAAGTGGCCACCGATGACGAGCTCGACGCCATGCGCAGCCTCCTCGGCGAATCCCTGGCCGCGGGGGGCCTCGGCTTCTCCTCCTCGCAGTCGCGCACCCACTCCGACGGCGATGGCGCGCCCATCTCTTCGCGCTACGCCGACCGCCGCGAGATGCTCGCCCTGTGCGAGGAGGTCTCCCGCCACGAGGGAACCACCCTCGAGTACATCACGAACGGCTGCCTCGACACCTTCAGCGACGAGGAGATCGACCTCATGGTGGCCATGAGCAGCACCGCCCATCGCCCGCTCAACTGGAACGTCCTCACCGTCGATGCCCGCTCTCCCGAGAAGACCGCCCGCCAGCTCGAGGCATCGAGCCAGGCGGCAGCAGCCGGGGGGCGCATCGTGGCGCTCACCATGCCGACCCTCGTGCCCATGAACATGAGCTTTCTCAACCACTGCGCGCTCTTCCTCATCCCGGGCTGGGGCGACGTGATGTCACTCCCGGTCCCCGATCGGATGGCAGCGCTGTCGGACCCCGCCGTGCGCCAGCGCCTGTCGGATGCGGCCCGCTCGAAGGACGCTGGAGTCTTCCGGCGCCTCTCGGGCTGGGGCCACTACACCATCGGCGACACCTTCAGCCCGGCCAACGCCGGGCTCGAATGGCGCGACGTGGCCGACATCGCGGCCGAGCGGGGCACCGACGCGTTCGACACCTTGCTCGACATCGTGATCGCCGACGACCTCCGCACGGTGCTGTGGCCGAAGCTCTCCGACCGCGACGACGACTCCTGGCGGCTGCGGGCGCAGGTGTGGGCCGACCCGGGTGCGATGCTCGGCGGGTCCGACGCCGGGGCGCACCTCGACCGGATGTGCGGGGCCAACTACCCGACCGCCTTTCTGGCCGACTGCCTGCGGGGTCGCAGGCTCGTGGCGGTCGAGCGGGCGGTGCAGATGATGACCGAGGCGCCCGCCACCTTGTTCGGCCTGCGCGACCGCGGCCTCGTGGCCGAGGGCATGCGCGCCGACCTCTTTCTCTTCGACCCCACCACGGTTGGCTCGGAGCCGGCCCGGTTGGTCGAGGACCTCCCCGGGGGCACCCCCCGGCTCTTCGCGGCGTCTACCGGTGTGGCGCGGGTCATGGTCAACGGCGTGGACACGATCGTCGACGGGGAACCCACCGGCAGCCAGCCCGGGACCCTGCTCCGCTCGGGGCGCGATACCTACTCGGTGGTGCCCGCCGCGCTCTGACGGGCCCGCTGTGCGGCCGCAGACCGGGCTGAGAGCACCCCGAGCGCTTCGTCGGCAAGGGCGAGTGGGACGAAGACATGGTCGTGGTGGAACCCGGCCACGACGTTGGCACTGATCCCGGCGGCCGCGAGCGCACCGGCGAACACCGCGGTGAGCCCGACGGCGCTCAAGGCGAGTGCAGGTCCAAGGTGAGCCACGCCATCTCGTCGGCCACCTCGAACCCATGGCAGCGGGCCTCGTCTGCGGCGAGCACCGCACTGGTGCCCTCGCGCTCTTCGACGGTGGCCACAGGCGTGCACCCTGCGGGCAGGCGGGGCGAGGTCACGAACACGAAGCTGCCGGGGTTGCGCCGAGGCGCCATGCCCTCGAGCAGCGCAGTGAGCTCGGCCTCCCGGGCGCTCAGGAGTCCCCCCAACCTTCGGACGGCTCGTAGGTGGTGTCGATGAGCGCCACCTCTTCGTGCCCGGTCGGCTCGAGGGTGACCGCATAGCCGTCGACGATGTCCACGAGGCGCACGGCGTCGACGTGGGGCCTCGTCGAGCCGCCCCATTTCGCCCGGGCCGCGGCACGAGCGCCGCGCACGTCACCGGCCACCACGAGGACCACCTCGTGGTCCTCGCTCAGCCGGCCCGGCGCCGGGTCGCCCCCGAGGTACACGGCGAAGAGCTGCGGGGAGGTCTCGGGCATCGGGCCACCGTAGCGACCGGCTCGGCCGCCGACAACGCCGGGCTCACTCGGTGCGCCGCACCACCACCATGGCCACGTCATCACCCAGCGGCTCGCCACTGCGGAGCCGCTCGATGAGGCGGTCCGCCACCTCGGGCGCACCGGCATCGCCCACCAAGGACAGCTCGCCGACCATCACCGCCGTCAGGTCCCGGGCGCGGCGCTCCACGAGGCCGTCGGTGTAGGCGACGAGCGCGGAGCCGACCGGGAACCGCACCGTCTCGGCGGTGATCGGCGCGCCGGGTACGCCGAGGGCCGGCCTCCTCGCCCCGTCGAGCAGCTCGACGCGGCGCCCGGGCGCCATGAGCACGAACGGCGGGTGGCCGGCGGAGGCGTAGTGGAGCTCCTCGTGGTCCATGTCGATCATGGCGAGCGCGGCCGTGCCGATGAAGGGGTCCTCCAGATGGGCGAGCAGCGCGTGGGCGTGCGTGAAGAGCTCGCCGGTGTCGGTGCCCATGCGCGCCAGGGTGTTGATCACCCCTCGAACCTGGGCCATCTTGGCCGCCGCCTCGATGCCGTGGCCGGCGATGTCACCCACGATCACCGCGATGCAACGGGTGTGCAGCGAGACCACGTCGTACCAGTCGCCGCTGAAGCCGATGTCACCCGAGGCAGGCAGGTAGCGCACGGCCAACTCCAGGCCCTCCACCGCCGGGATGACCGGCAGCAACTCGTCTTGGAGGGCGGTCACGAGCTGGCTCTGGGCGTCGGCCAGCCGGGTGCGCTGAAGCGTCTGGGCGCAGAGGTCGGCGACCGTTTCCACGCGCGCCTGCAGGCCCGCATCGAAGTCCACCTCGTCGAACCACCCGACACCGAGCGCCCCGAAGACCGCCCCTCGTGCATCGCGCATGGGCACGGTCGTGAACGAGCGGAGGTTCGACGCCGCCCAGTCCGCCACGAACTCGGGGTAGAGGGACTCGAACTCCTCGTCGCTGTGTACGAAGACCGTGCGCCCCTCTCGGATGGCGTCGCTCTGCGGGCGCGCCGTCTCAACCGAAAAGGCGCTTGTCCGCTGTGCGACGTCGTCGGGCAGGAGCGTGGGGTGCACCATGTGGACGAGCTTGTCGTCGCCAAGCAGGCCGATGTTCGCGTACTGGGCGCCGAGGGCCTCGGTCCCCGATTCGACGATGATGTGGGCGACCTCATCGGTGGTGAGCGCCGCGGAGAGCCGCCGGGCGAGGAAGGCCAGGCTCGAGGTGCGCTCCTGGTGGCGCTTGCGCTCGGAGATGTCGATGCCCGAATACACGATGGCGGTCACCCGGCCCGACTCGTTGACCGGGACCAGTGCGAAGTCGATGGTGGCGAGCGTGTCGTCCGCCACCCGCATCGTCATCTCATGGCGGAACGATTCGCCAGCCGCCGACCGCTCGATGGCCGAGCGCAGGTCCGACTGGACCGACGGGTTCCACGACCACCAGTACGTCTCAGCGAAGTGCTTCCCGATCACGTCGGACGGCTCGAGCGCCGCAGCCTCGAGGACGGCGCGGTTGGCCTCTGTCAGTACGCCGTCGGGCGTGAGCAGCCCTACAAAGGTGAAGATCCCATCGAACACCTGGCGCAGCCGGGCCCCGGCGATGTCCGCCCCGACCATCGCACGCTCGAGGGGCCCCGAGGTGCCCGGACTGTTGGACTCAACGTGCATTCCAGCTCCCACACCTTCTCCCGTGCCACTCGTTCTCGGTCGTTGCTGCTCAGTTGCCGGGCACTGGAACCACCCACCGCCTGAGCTCGACCGCTCGGCGGCACGTTCAGGCGAAGACCAGGGGCCCGAAAGTGCTGCAGAGGCCGAACGCTTCGATGATGAGGAACGCCCCCACGATGGCGAGCACCACCGGCACACGCCACCGTCGAGCCCGCGCCGTTGCCGCGGGCATGTACCAGTCAGGCAACGCTATCGGCCGCTGCCCCAAGAAGACCCCGATTGGCGCCACGCCCGCATCGGGCTCGGTCCGTACATCGGCGGCCAGGGCGAGCATCGTCAGCTCCTCGTCGGTGAATGCCGCCGCAGTGCCGTTCGTCGTCGCGTTCGCCATGGTGCGTGCTCTCCCCCGGTGGGCCGTCGGGGCTGATCGTAGCGGCGCCCCCCGATGGCTCGGCCCGCTTCGGTGGCAATCGGCGCTGCGCCCGGGCGGCCAAAGCGCCAAGCTGTCGCTTGAATCGGACTTCGATATCGACTATCGATACTGCATGGACGTGGCGCGCAGCTTCATCCGGGGTGCGGTCCGGGTGCACCTCTTGCACCACGCCGCCGAGGGCGAGATCCACGGTGTCGAGATGATCGAGGAGCTCAGCCGGCACGGGCACCGGCTCAGCCCGGGGACGCTCTACCCGATGTTGCACCGCATGGAGGCAGCGGGACTGCTTGTCTCTCGCACCGTGGTGAGTGGCGGGCACGCCCGTCGCCTCTATCGCGCCACCCCCGAGGGACGCCTCGAGCTCGAGCAGTGCCGGGTGGCCCTCGCCGAGCTCGCCGACGAGGTGGGCGGCCGTTGACCGAGCCAGTTGGCCGGGCGGTGACGCTGGCGACCATCGCCGGTGAGTGGTCCCGCATCGGGATCACCGGGTTCGGCGGGCCCCCGGCCCACATCGCGCTCCTGCGCACCCTTTGTGTCGAACAGCGTGGGTGGCTCACGCCCGAGCAGTTCGAAGACGGCGTGGCGGCGACGAACCTCCTCCCGGGGCCTGCGTCCACGCAGCTGGCGATCTTCTGCGCCTGGCGCCTGCGGGGGCGAGCGGGGGCGCTCATCGGGGGCGTGTGCTTCATCGTCCCGGGCCTGGTCTGCATCCTGGCTCTCTCGGCCCTCTTCTTCTCGAGTACCGCCCCGGCGTGGGTCCGCGGGGCCGCAGCCGGGGCAGGGGCGGCGGTCCCGGCGGTCGCACTCGCCGCCGCCCTGGGCCTCGCACCCTCGAGCTGGAAGAGGGCCGCCAACACGCGCCCCGGGCGGGTGCGCTGGACGGCCTACCTGCTCGCCAGTCTGGTGGCCGCGGCCACCGTCGGGCCCTATCTGGTCCTGGTGCTGCTCGCCTGTGGCGTCGTCGAGGTGCTCGCCCAGAAGCCCTGGGCAGAGCGCCGGCCGCTCGCCGTGATCCCGGTGTTCGGTGCCCAGACCGTGGCCCTGGCCGGCTTCGGCGCACTGGCCTGGGTCGCCTTCAAGGTGGGCGCGCTCTCCTATGGCGGCGGGTTCGTGATCATCCCCCTCATGCAGCACGACGTGGTCACCACCTACCACTGGATGACCAATGCGCAGTTTCTCAACGCGGTCGCGCTCGGTCAGATCACCCCGGGGCCCGTGGTCCAGACGGTGGCGGCGGTGGGCTACGCCGCCGGGGGCATCGGTGGGGGCCTCCTTGCGGCCCTGGTGGCCTTTGCACCCTCGTTCGCATTCGTCCTTGTCGGCGCGCCCCACTTCGAGCGCCTTCGACGGAATGCTCGGATGCAGGCCTTCTTGACTGGTGCGGGCGCCGCGGCGATCGGGGCCATCGCCGGGGCATCACTGCCGCTCGGCCTTGCCCTCTCCCATCTCTGGCAGCTCGGGGTGCTGGGACTTGCCGTGGCGTGGCTCATCGGGCTGCGTCGAGGTGTCGTCGCCGCCCTGCTCGGTTCGGGCGCACTGGGGGTCGTGGCCGCCCTCGCCGGGGCACCGGTCGGCCACTGACCCCCCGCACCCGGACCGCCGCTGCGGTCCGCACGCGTGTGAAACTCCGGCGTATGGCGGATCCGGACGACCTTCGCCTTGCCGCCAAGCTCGGGGTCAAAGAGGGCGCCAGGCTGGTGCTGCTCAACGCGCCCGCCGGGTTCGAGTTGGCGCTCCCCGCGGGCGTCACCCTCAGGACCCGGCTGGGCGGCCGTGCTGACGTGGCCCTCGCCTTCTTCACGGTGCGATCGCGCCTCCAAGCTCGCGCGACTGCGCTCGGCGCGATGGCCTACCCGGCCGGCGGGACCTGGGTCGCGTGGCCGAAGCGATCGTCGGGCGTCCCGACGGACCCCACCGATGACGAGGTGCGCACGGTGCTGCTGCCGCTCGGGTTGGTCGACAACAAGGTCTGTGCGATCGACGGCACCTGGAGCGCCCTTCGGTTCGTGTGGCGCACGGAGCGGCGCACCGCCGCCCTTTCCCCATCCCCTTGAAGTGCGGCGAGGTGGTGCGGCTGTGACGTTCGTCCCTAGTGGCGGCGAGACGTGCCTCCTACGCTGGGAACCAGGCGCACCTCGCCGGGAGTACGCGCCGCGAAGGAGGATCCATGTCCGAGCCCGGACCCCAGGCAGCCGGCCGCATCGTGGTTGGCATCGATGGCTCTCGCTCCTCGATGGCGGCTCTCGACTGGGCCGCCGAACAGGCTGTGTTGACAGGCTCGGTCTTGGAGGTAGTCACCACGTGGGAGTTGCCCGCGACCATCGGGTGGACGATGCCCCCCTACGACCCTGCCGCTGACGCGCAACGTGCGCTCGACGCCATCATCGAGAAGGTCCACGGCGACCTCCCCGCTCTCGAGATCCGCTCCTCGGTACTCGAGGGCCATCCGGCCGCCGAGCTGGTCGAGGCGTCACAAGGCGCCGACCTCCTCGTCGTCGGCTGCAGGGGTCATGGCGAGTTCGCCGGCATGCTCCTCGGCTCGGTGAGCCAGCACTGCACGACGAACGCCCACTGCCCAGTCGTCGTCATCCGCGGGCAGCGCTGATCGTCTGTCCACAGCGGCACGCATCTGACCGCACTGCTTCTCGATCTGGAGCGTGACGGGTGCGTCGAGCAGCAACCGGAACAGTGGCCAGGATCACCCGAACCGGTGAGAGCACCGCCCGACACTTGCGTGACACCGGCCCTCTGGCACTCCATACGCACGGGTGGGCGCTGCCGGGCTCGAACCGACGACCTGCTGGTTGTAAGCCAGCTGCTCTACCAACTGAGCTAAACGCCCCGGGGCGCCATTCTTTCAGTTCGCCGCGTCGATTCGCCCCTGAGGGCCATCGCAGACTTCACGCCTTCGGTTCGGCGTCACTGCCCAGCCCTGCGGACAGCGCCAAGAATAGGCTGTCGGTCGCGGCCGCAATCGGAGCCCGACGGGTCGTGTCGCGCACGATGAGGCTCTCGCCGTGGAGCTCCCCGACAACGGCTCCCGCCTCGGTACAGACGAGCATCCCGCCGAGATAGTCCCAACCATGAAGCCAGCTTCCCCCGATTGCAACGAAGCCGTCGAGCGAGCCGCGTGCCACGGCGCAGAGCTCGAGTGCCGCTGCACCGAGGGCCCGAAACTGGGCCCAGCCCGGGTGGACACGTGGAAAGCCGGTGATGCCGACGATGGCATGGGAAAGATCCGTGCAGCCCGACGCCTTGATCGGCACACCATTGCGGCGCGCCCCACCGCCGCGGACCGCCTCGAAGCGCTCCCCCGTGGCCTGGTTGACCACGAGGGCCACGCGTGCCCCGTCGTCGTCGAGCGCGCAGAGGCTGGTGGCGTACCAGGGGATCCCGTGGGCGGCGTTGGTGGAGCCGTCGATCGGGTCGAGGACCACGACCAACTCGCCGCCGCCCCCGGTTCGGCCCGACTCCTCGGAGACCACCGCCAGACCGGCGCCGTGGAGGACCTCGAGTGCCGCCGCGTCGGCTGCGAGGTCGATCTTGTACTGGCCCGGCCGCGTGCCGGCCAGCCCCCAGTCGTCAAGCGCGTCCGCAGCACGGTGCACCGCTTCAGCGGCGGCGGTCAGCACCTCGAGCACCGCCGCGTCGTCCACAGGGCGACCCTACCGGCCCAGGTCGTCGCGAGCGGACAGGCGCCTCCCTGCCAGGCCGTGGCCTCGGGACGCCCCGCTAGGCTGGTCCTCCTGTGGCAGCAATCGACGTCGCCGGCTATGTGGCCGACCTGAAAGATCACTCGGTGGACCACGGGTTCCACGTCCACGACGAGCGCCATTTCGTCGAGACCTACTCGCTTCGACAGGTGTGGGAGGTGGACCTGCACCCCGAGGAGGGCTGCGGCGGACCGCTCGATCTGCACCTTGCCCTCGACGTCGAGCCGCGGGTGCTCCTCTCGTTCGAAGACGCCGTGCTCGGTCTCGGCGAGGACGAAGACCCGCCTGACGAGTTCCACTTCCCCCTCACCTTCACGTGGGCACTGCCGCCACTGCCCAACGGCCCCGACCTGTTGCGCCTCCACATCGACCTCGCCGGCGTGGCGGGGATCGAGCTCCCGCTCGAGGTGTCGGCGATCGACTCGTTCGCCTCGGCCACCGATGGTCCCGAGCGGCGTCTCAACATCGTCGCCCGGCACCCGGTGTCCCTCGCCCGGGTCCTCTCGGGCGAAGAGCTCCTGTGCGACGTCTTCGACCGCTCGCTCGCGGTAAGTCGCTACCTCCTCGAATACGCAGACGCCTGGCTGGCCTGAGATGGGGCGGCGTCTGCTGGGCGCCTCGATGGCGGCGGGGCTCGGGCTCGGCGCCGTCCTGCTCGGCGGCTGCGGCGGCGGCAACGGGCTGAGCCTCGCGGAACAGGCGTGCGGCCACGTCCACACGTCGCTCGCCCTCTACGAGGAGTCGCTGCGCGACCCGGCGAACCAGGCCGCCCTCCAACAGCGGGCGGCCACCCAGCTGCGTGTGGCGCTCCCCCTGGCGGCGGCGGCCAACTCGGCCGACGGCTCGTGGAACCCGCTCATGACCGACATCAGCGAGATCTCCCGGGTCCCCGAGCAGTACCTGGTCCCCGGCCTCAGTGCGCAGTGCTCCCCGGCCGCACTGTCGGCTCCGGGACAGCCCCAGGCGACGCTGCCACCAGGCTCACCGTCGACCACGACAGGGACGACGGCGCCGGGGTTCTGAGGGCGCCATGCCTGGGTGCGCGCAGCTGGGAGGGGCCTGAACGGGCTGCCCCCGGTCGCCGGGTGCCGCTCGGTAACGTCGTGGGGGCCAATCGCAGACGTGGGCGGCCCACGCCATCAGGGAGCGTATGAACCAGCGCACACTGGGACCGGGAAGAGCGCGCGACGCGCGGCGTCCCGTCAGCGCCAGCGCCCGCCGGGCGACCGCCGCGTCGCCGCGCCGCTCACCTGCCGTGCTGCGGGCGCGCCATCAGCGCCGCTCCCTGGTGTTCGTCATTGCGGCCGTCGTCGCCGTTGTCGCCGTCGTGGGCGTGTTCGGAGCCCTGCGCTCAGGGCCCGCCCTCACGCCGCTCCAGGCCCGGATCGTCTCGATCGCCCAGTCCCAGCTCGGCTACAGCACCGACCCGTCCTCGTCGTACTGCAACAAGTTCAGCGCCTATTGGGAGTCGGGCACGAGCTGCGGCAACGGCCTCGCCGCCGAGGAGTGGTGCGCCGACTTCGCCGCCTGGGTGTGGCAGAAGGCGGGCGCCGATGTCACGTACCAGTTCATCAACGGCGACCTCAACTCCTCCTCGGCCAGCTTCTACGAGTGGGGCGTCGACCACGCGACGTGGCACCCGGTCGGCTCCCACTACCAGCCGAAGGCCGGTGACGTGGCGGTCTACGGGCTCGACGCAGGGGCCCTCACCGCCGAGCATGTGGCCGTGGTGGTGTCGACGACGCCCGGCCAGCGCGGGCCGAACGTGGTCAACGGCGACGGCAACCGCACTGGCTTCTCGGTCGTCGAAAGCGGGACGGACCAGTTACGCGCCGACGTGCACGGCACTGGCGGCCAGCTGTCGGGCTACGTGTCACCCACGCCGGCTGCGTGACTCAGAGCTGCGGCGTGTACCCCGCCGGAAGGCTGATCGACTTCGACTCGAGGAACGGCTCGAGGCCCTCGGGCCCGAACTCGCGCCCGACGCCCGACTGCTTGTAGCCGCCGAAGGGGGTGGCGAAGTCGATGGGCGTGCCGCTGTTGAGCATGTAGGTGCCGGTACGCACCTGGCGCGCCACACCGAGGCCTCGGTCGTTGTCGGCCGTCCACACCGAGCCGCACAGTCCGTAGTCCGAGTCATTGGCGAGGGCGACGGCCTGGTCGTCCCCGTCGTAGGGGATCACGACGAGCACGGGGCCGAAGATCTCCTCTTGGGCGATGCGCATTGCGTTGTTGACATCGGCGAAGACGGTCGGCTCCACGTAGTAGCCGCGCTCGAAACCGCCCGGTCGCCCACCACCGGTGGCCACCTTGGCACCCTCTTCCTGGCCGCTCCTGATGTAGCCCTCCACCCGGTCACGCTGGCGCGCGGCCACCAGGGGGCCGATGGCCGTACCGAGGTCGAGCGGGTCGCCCACCGGCCACGAGGTCTCGACGGCGTCGACCAGGGCCTCGACGACCTCGGTGTAGCGGTCCCGGGGGGCCAGGATTCGGGTCTGGGCGATGCAGGCCTGGCCGTTGTTCATCAGCGCATTGGGGAGCAGCGCCGGGAGGGCCTGTGCCAGGTCGACGTCATCGAGGAGGATGGCGGCGGACTTGCCGCCGAGCTCGAGCGTGCAGCGCTTGAGCTGCTCACCGCAAAGGCCGCCGATGCGACGGCCCGCCGCTGTCGAGCCCGTGAAAGTGACCTTGTCCACGTCCGGGTGGGTGACGAGGTGCTCGCTCACCTCACGGCCGGCCGGCACGACCGACAGCACGCCATCGGGAAGCCCGGCGTCAGCGAAGATCTCGGCGAGGCGGAACGCGTCGAGCGGGGTCTCGGGGGCGGGCTTGTAGACGACGGTGCAGCCGGCGAGCAGCGACGGGGCGAGCTTCGCCGAGGCCAGGAACAGCGGCACGTTCCACGGCGCGATGGCCCCGACGACGCCGACCGGCTCCTTCGTCACCAGCACTTCGGGGCTCAGCAGCCCGGTGCGCACCTCGTCGAACGCGAACGTCGCCGCCAGGCCGGCGTAGTAGTTGAAGATCATGGCCGGGGCGAGGACCTGGGCCAGCTGGGAGAAGATCAGGGGTGAGCCCATCTCGTTGGTGATGAGCTCGGCGAGCTCGCCCATCTGGGCGTTGATGGCGTCGGCCACCTTCGCCAGGATGACGGCACGCTCGGCCGGCGCCAGATGCGGCCATGGACCGTGGTCGAACGCGTCACGAGCGACGCTCACCGCCCGATCGATGTCCGCCGTCGTGGCATCGGGGACCCGGCCCATGACCTCTTCGGTCGAAGGCGAGACGACGTCGATGGTGCCGGTGCCCTCGGGCGTCACCCACTTGCCGCCGATAAACAGCTTGTCGTACGTCACAAGCGCCATGTCGTCCCCCTCGCCCGGCACGCAAACTAGAACGTGCTCTCGTTTTCGAGATGCTAACCCCGGGCCGTGCGTGCCGCGGCGCCACTGCCGGGCCAGAGAACCGCACAGCGCAGCGCACCCTTCCCCCCGAGCGGCGCAGACCCGGGGGCGGCCCCGGCCAGGAGGGTGAAGCGCTCGATCCAGTCATCGTCCACCTCACCCGCCGCCCGGAAGGCGAGAGCGTCACCTGAGAGCTGCGCGCTCGTCCCGTCCTCGGATGTGCCGACGCCGGCGGTGACCAGCAGGTGGCCGAGCCGGTGGCCGTGGCTCTGGGCGGTGGCCCCCGCCGGGGCGGTGACCACCACGACGCAGCGCGTCGTGTCGTCGGGCTCGCTCAGGCGCACCGTCGGCGCCTCCAGATCGACGTGGAGCTCCACGGGCCGTGACGTTAGTGGCGACATAGGCTCGCCCGATGCCCGACCTGAACGAACGCGATCCCATCGAGCTGCAGCGGACGCTGGCCGAGTGGCTCGCCACCAAGCTCGGGCCCGGGGCGGCCCCCGAGGTCACCGAAGTACTCGCCCCCGCCTCGAACGGCTTCTCCAACGAGACGGTGCTGTGCCGCGCGAAGTGGGACGACGGCTCCGGGAGCGAGGAGCACCGCCTGGTCTTCCGGGTCCACCCGACGAAGCACCTCTTGTTCCTCGACGCCGACTTCGACGTCCAGTACAAGGTGATGAAGTGCCTGGCCGATGCCGGCTCGGCGGTCCCACTCCCCGCTCTCGGCTGGTTCGAGGAAAGCCCCGAATGGCTCGGCGTGCCCTTCTTCACCATGGAGCACGTCGAGGGCCTCGTCCCCGCCGACAACCTCCCCTACACGATGGAGGGCTGGGTCCTCGAGGCCACCGCCGGTGAGCGTGCGCGCATGTGGTGGAGCGGGATCGAGGCGATGGCCGAGGTGCACCGCACCGACTGGCGCTCGCTCGACCTCGGCTGGCTGGTGCCGCCGGGCACCACCCCGGGGCTCGACGCCCAGCTCGACTACTACCGCCGGTTCTTGGACTGGACCGCCCAGGGTCGGCCGCAACCGACGGCCGAGGCGGTGTGGAAGTGGCTGGTGGCCAACCAGCCGGCCGAGAGCGGCGACGTCACGCTCTGCTGGGGCGATGCCCGGCTCGGCAACATCATCTGGCAGGACTTTGATGCCGCTGCGGTCATCGACTGGGAGATGGCAACCCTCGCCCAACCCGAGCTCGATCTCGGCTGGTGGCTGTACTTCGACCGCCAGTTCACCGAGGGGCTCGGCGTCGAGCGCCCCTCGGGCTTCCCGAGCCATGAGGCCACCGTCGAGCGCTATGGCGAGCTGCTCGGGCGCGACTTCGGCGATCTGTTCTGGTACCAGGTCTTCAGCGGGTTCCGCTTCGCTGTCGTCATGTGCCGCCTCTCGGACCTGCTGGTCGGCACGGGCGTGCTGCCGGGCGAGTCGGACATGGGGACCAACAACCTCGCCACCCAGTTCCTCGCTCAGCTGCTCGACCTGCCCTCGCCGGCCGAGGCAGGCTGAGAGCGGGCAGGACCACGTCGGTCGGCCCAGTTCGAGCCGGTTCAGTTCGAAGGGGTGACGGCGACGCCCGCGTCGCGGAGGCGCTCGGCGAGCCACTCGGCGCTGTTGGGCTGCTCCATGGCCTCGAGCCACCCGCCTAGCACCGACTCCACCTTGTCGCGTCCGTCGATGTGAGCGACCACGGCCACCGTCATGCTGTCGAACGTGGCCTTGTCGTCGATGCGGACATGGATGCCACCGAACGGGTCGGCCCACTCGGGCGGGGCCGGCTCGCGCATGACGTAGAGCTCACCGGTGTCCTCGATCCAGTTGAGCTCGTAGCGGACGCCTTTGGCGTCGTGCCAGTCCCCGCCCAACTCGATCTCGGCGGACTGCCGGCGGCGGTCGTCTGCGTCATAGAACTCCTCGATATCCACGTTGCGACTGTACTTGCTCCCCCGAGGTGTCCCCCGGGCGGCCCACCGGGACCCAGAGCGTGGTGACCGCGGCGGTGGGAGGACCGGTGGGAGGGGCAGGGCCGATGCTGCGGGCATGCCACGTATCGAACGACGACCCCTCGACAACCTCAACGCTGAATGGGCGGTGCTCGGCCGGAGCCGGGCGTCGGCTGACGCACTGGCCAGTCTCGGTGCACGCGAGCAAGCCATCGCGTTGCTCGGCTGCACGGACCTCGGCCACCTGGTCCGGGTGATGGGGCGAGGACCGGGGAACGTCGGCCGCAACGAAGCGGCCCAGCTGTTCCGCTACATGCTGCGCTCGGCGGACGCCCACCCCCTCGTGCCGCGGGCCATCCTCCAGGCGGTGGCGCCCGGCCTCGTCACGGTGGCCCGGCGGCTCAGCTGGGGCTCGGGCGGCGACTGGGACGACGGCGGCGCCTTCTTCGCTGACCTCACCGCTACGGCGTGGGAAGTGATCGCCTCGTGGGCCGGCGACGACCGCCCCTACGCCGTGTTGGACCTCCTCTCCGCCGTTCGCTGCCGCCTCCGCCGCCAGATGGTGCGCTCACGCGCCGAGCGCCAGTCGACAGCCGAGTTGCTCGATGACGACGGCCCGAGCACCTTCGGGGGGGCCACCGCCCTCGACGAGCTGGCCCGCTCGATCGACGAGCTGGCGGGGCGGGGACTCGACCCAGGCGACGCCGCAGTCCTCTACGGCCAACGGGTCCTCGGCCTCACGGTGGCAGAGCTGAGCGAGCTCACCGGACGGAGTCGCCGCCACCTCGACGGCTGCCGGCGACGCGCCGAGCAGCGGCTGTGTGCGTGAACGTGCTTATCTTCTTGGCGTGCCCGACGGATCGGAGGACGTTTCCGCAGCGCAGCGCCGGAAACCGGGTAGCCCGGCGCGCCCGCACAGCTGGGCGGTGCTCGCCGTCGCTCTCGGCCTCATGGCGGTGGTGATCGCCGCCACGGCCACGAGCGGCCGCCGCCATGGCCGCACCGACCCCGTCGCTGCCGTCGGGACGCAAAGCGGCACCGCCGGGCCCGCATCGGACCACCCACCGGGCACTCAGTCCACGGGGACCACCGAGCCGAACGCGCTCTCCCCGACGTCGGGCGGCGCGGCCTCGGGCGGAGGGACCACCGGCGCGGTGCGCCTGCCCGAGGCGGCCAACCCGGTCAGCGCCTCGGCCACCGTCGAGCCGACGACCGTCGGGGTCACCACCACGACGGCGACCGTGTCCCCGGTCACCGCGTCGGCGGCCCCGACGCAGGTGACTGAGGCGACCCCGGGCAACCTCGAGTACCCGACCAACATCTCGGCCATCTATCAGGTGAGCGCCACCGCTCCGACGCTCAGCGCGCTCACCACCTTCAGCGGCACGCCGGCCCTCGAGCTCGCACTCACCTGCACCGGCGGCCACGTGACCCAAGAAGTCACCAGCGGCACGCCCCTCACGCTGAACGGTGCGTCGGGCAGCTGCACGATGTCGGTCGCCCTGCCGAGCGGGGTCGAGTCGACGGTCTCGTACTCGGTCGCCCTCACCGGCGGCACGGTCGAGGGGGGCTGAGCCGTGGACGGGCGCGTGGGCAGGGTGTTGGGTGGGCTCGGCACGGGACTGGTGGTCTTCGTCGCGGTCCCCGTGGTCCTGATCGTGGCCGTCGGCGTGCCGCTGCCCCACGGCTCGGCCGGGCGGTCGGGCCGGGCCCTCGTCGACGTGCTCGCACTGGTCGCGTGGGTGGCGTGGGCCGCCTGCTGCTGGCCGATCCTGCGCGACGTGGTCGGCAGGGTCCGACGCCGGGACGGCAATGTCAGCGTCGACGCCCGGTGGCGCGACAAGGTGAGCGCCCGCATCGCCGGCGCGCTCCTGGTGGTGCTTCCCCTGGGCCTGCTCGGCGGTGCGGCCGTGGCGGGCGCAGCCGCCGCGACCGCCGCCGCCAGCGTCTCGGCTCCCGCCGCGACTTCCCCCTCGGGCCCTGCGCCCACACCGGCGGGGGCCCCGACATCGGCACCAGCGGCACCCCCGACGTACCTGGTGGCGCCGGGTGACTCCTTGTGGTCGATCGCCGAGCACCTCTACGGCGACGGGGCCGACTGGCAGGAGCTGGCTGCCCTGAATCTGGGCCATCTGATGGACGACGGCCGGCGCTTCACCGACCCGTCCCTGATCCTCCCCGGTTGGCGCCTGGCCCTGCCCGACGACGGATCGACCGCCGCGGCCACCCCCGCCGCTGCGCCGGGCGCGGCGCCAACCCAGCCGGCCTCCCCTGCTCCGGTCGGGCCGGCGGTGCCGAGCGCCGCGGGCGCCAGCACCGAGAGCGCATCGGACACAACGGTGCCCGCGCCGGCGCTTGGCTCGCCGACCAGAGCCCCGCTGCGCAGCGAATCGCTTGGCGGACTCGCGGGACCCGTCGTGCCCGAGCTGGCCGCCCTCGGCATCGGGGTGCTCGCCGCCGCACTGGCCGCGCGGCGCATCCGGCGCGCCCGGCGTATCGCCGCCGCCGGCCGACGGCGCGGGTTGTCCACCCCACCGCCGACCGACGAGGAGGCCGAGCTCGACACCGACCTCGAGCCGTTCGCATGCGCACCGCTCGTCGATTGGCTCGAGGCCGCCGATCGGCACCTCGGCTGGGCGCTCGCCGACGAATCCGATCCGCTCCCCGCCGTCCTTGCGCTGCAGGTCGGGCCCGACGGGGTGGAGGCGTGGCTTTCGGGTCCCGTCGACTGGGCACCGCGGCGCTGGTCCCTCGCCCGTGACGGGCACCGGTGGCTCCTCGAAGCAGCCACCGATCTCGACGAGCTGGCACGCGAGACCGAGGGACACCAGCCCCGGCTGCCTGCGCTGGCCGTCGTGGGCGCCAACAGCGAAGGCACGTGGGCACTCCCCCTCGAGCCGGGCAGCTGCACGCCGGTGATCGGTGAGGGCGCCGACGACTGCGTGCGCTCGATGGTCACGTCGCTCGGCGGTTGGAGCTGGTCCGAGCAGGTCCACGTGACCGAGGACCCGTTCGAGGCCGAGCGGCTCTGCGCCCTGTTCGGATGGAAGGACGACCAGCTCGAACGGGCCAGGGTGGTCTTCGTGGGCGACCCGGGACGGCTGTCGACGACCACGCTGTCGCGCTGCGCCGTCCTGACCACTGCCCCGGTTGCCGCCGGGGCTGTCACCGTGGCGGTAGCCAGCGGCGCCGCAACCCTCGAGCCCCTCGGCGTGGTCCTGGCGCCCGACCTGCTCTCGCCGGGCACGGCCCAGCGCATCGACGACGTGGTGGCGTCGGGCGCCTCGATGATCGAGAGCCCGACCGGACCCGCCGTGCCCGATGAGCGCGAGCTCCTGGGCGGGCTGAGCGCCGGTCCGGTGGAGATCCGTCTGCTCACGGCCGTGCCGCGCGTCGAGGGCCTCGCTGCCCCGCTCGACCCCAAGCGCGCCCGGCGCGCCGTCGAGCTCGTGGCCTACCTGGCACTCCACGCGCCCGAGCCCGTCACGAGCGACCGGCTTCGCTCGCGGGTCCTCGGGACTGCCGAGACCGATGCGGCGGCCAAGACCCTGTTCAACACGGCGGGAGCGGCCAGGAAGGCGCTCGGGCAGGACGCCGACGGCGTGGCGTTCCTGCCGGCGGCATCGAAGGCGGGCCAGTACCGCATCGACTGCCGCATCAGCGTGGACGTCGTCCGTGCGAAGTCCTTGTTCGCCGCCGCCGCCCACCAGGAGAGCCCCGAGACGGCAATGGCGCTCGGTCGGGCGGCGCTCGAGCTCATCGAGGGCGAGCCGCTCTCGACGGTGCTCTCGGGCTATGCCTGGTGGCGCGCCGAGGGGCACGAGGCCCGGCTGGCCGCGCTCGTGGTCGACGGGGCGTGCGCCCTGGCCGAGGTGGCGGCGGGGGCGGGGAACTTCGTGCTTGCCAGATGGGCGCTCGAGCAGGCCCGGCTCGTCGACCCCTACAGTGAGGCGCTCACCAGGAGCGCCATGACGCTGGCGGCGCTCGCCGAGGACCCCGACCGGCTGCGCCGGGAGTGGAACGAGTGCCTGCGGCGCACCGACGAGCTCGACCCGGGTGGCTACCCGAGCGAGCAGACCGAGCAGCTCTTCGGCGAGCTGTCCCGAAGGGCGGACGCGGCGGCGGGCTGAATCAGGCCAGCTTGGCGGCGATCGACGATGCGCCCCGCAGCACGAGGCCGTCGGCACCCGCTGCGCTGTAACGGTGGGTCGGTCGCCGCTGGGCCTCGGTGAGCAGGTCATCGAGGAGCTGGGCGAAGGGCACGGCCGGCTCGATCCACAGGTAGCGCGCCAGGGAGCCGGGGATGGTGTTGATCTCGTTCACCACCAGCTCGTTGCCGTCGGAGAGGAAGTCGATGCGCGTGACCCCGCGCACCGACGCGAGGTGCGCCACCGCCCTTGCCGCCTCGCGCAGGCGGGCCTCCAGGCTCGCGTCGAGGTCGGCCGGCAGCTCCCGGGGGGCGCTGGCCATGCCCTCGCCACCCACGTACTTGTCGGCGTAGCCGAGGATCTCGGGCTCACCGGCCGCGCCCTGCGCCCGCGGCGTGCGCAAAGGGCGCTCGATCGCCGAGAGCTCGAGCTCGGGCCACGTGCGCACACCCACCTGGAGGTCGAAGTAGTCGGACCGGTACGGCTCGAGCACCGCACCGGCGGCGAGGTGCGCGTTGGCCGAGAGCCGGGCACGCGCCGTCGCCAGGTCGCCCACTACGTCGATGCCGATCGACGAGCCGCCGAAGCGGGGCTTGACGATGTAGGGGCCTTCGAAGCCCACGTCGGTGGTCGACTCGGTGAGGGCGATGCGCTCGAGGACCGGCAGGCCGGCGGCGGCCATCACGGCCCCGAAGGCCAGTTTGTCCATCCCAATGGCCGCCCCGGCGAGGGTGGGGCCGGTGTAGGCGATCCCGGCCAGGTCGAGTGCGCCCTGGAGCGTGCCGTCCTCCCCGGGGGTCCCGTGGCAGCAGATGACCGCGGCGGACAGCTCGATCGGCTTGGCCTTGGCGAAGCGGCCGCCGGCGGCCACGAAGCCGCCGTCGGCACCGATGGCGAGCGCCAGGGGAGCCGCCCCCTTCGGGACGCCCTCGACGAAGGCGGTCGCCTCGAGGGCCGGGTCGACCTCGAACCACTCGCCGAGCTTCGACCAGTAGAGGGCCCGCACCCCTCCGCGGGCTGAGCCTTGCAGGCCGCGAGCGGCCTGCAAGCCGGTGAGCACGCTCACGTCGTGTTCGGGCGAGGGCCCTCCGAAAATGACGCCGACGTCGGACAACGGTGCCTCCAAGAAGCGCTTTAGGGGAGGGCCGAGGGTGGTCCGGCCGCTCCGGGGTCGCCTAAGGGTAGTGGTCCGGGAGGTCGTTCTCGTAGAGGACGGCGTCACCGATCCCGAGGTGGGTCCGGACCCACTGGACGGCCTCGTGGCGGTTGTTGACCGTGATGGGTGCGAGCGCCGCCCCGCCGCGCAACAGTGCGCGCCGGTTCGTCCGACCGACGACGACCAGGTCGGTGGCCACGCCCGTGGCGGCGGTCGCAAATGCGGCGTTGGCACGTGCCTGCTCACGCCCAAGCTCGACCATGCCCGGCGTCACCACGACCCGGCGCCGCGTGGCGTCAGCCGCCGCCAGCGCCACGAGGGCTGCGGCGGCGCCGGCCGGGTTGGCGTTGAACGTGTCGTCGATGACGAGGATCCCCGAGGGCGCAACCACCACGTTCTGGCGGTTGGCGACCGGCTCCATGGTGCGGAGCCGTGCGGCGATGGCCTCGTCGGGGACACCCAGCACGGTGCCGACGGCGATCGCACAGGCGAGGTTGGTGGGCTGGACGCCGCTCGCCAGCTCGATGCCGGCCGCGACCATCCGGCCGTTGACGACCACGGTGGCGGGGCCCGGTGCCCCGAGGACCGCCACATCGGCGCCGGCGTCGACGGCCGAGCACCGCAGCACGCGCACGGTCGGTGCCAGGCGCTCGGCGAGGCGAGCCAGGCGCTCGTCGTCGACGTTGAGCACCACCGTCGAGGCCGACTCGGTGATCTCCGCTTTGTTCTCCAGGATCTTGTCGAGGGAGCCCATGCGCTCCAGGTGCACCGGCCCGATGGTGGTGAGCACGGCGATCTCGGGCGGACACCAGGCACACATGGCGGCGATCTCCCCGGGGCCGTAGGTGCCCATCTCGGCCACGAAGACCTCGGTGCCCTCGGCCAGCTGCTCGTTCACCGAGCGCGCCAGGCCGGCCATGTTGTTGTACGACCTCGGCGTGGCGACCACCGCCTTCGTCCCGGCCACGAGGTAGGCGACGTGGTTCTTGGTCGAGGTCTTGCCGTAGGACCCGGTGATGCCGATAATCGTTGGTGCCACCCTGGCGAGCCGCTGCTGGGCGCGCTCGACGAACGGGGCGGCCAGGCGGCGCTCGAGCGGGGCAGCCAGCGCACAGGCGAGGTCGACCAGGACCGGGGCGAGGAGCGCAGCTGCTGCCGCGAACGGCGCCGGCAGGCCGGCGAGCACGCCGGCCACGAGCACCACGACTTCGGCCAGGCCCCAGACAGCGGCGAGCGTGCGGAGGCGGCGGGTCCAGACGAGGGGCGACGTCCTCCCCCGCACGGAGAGCCGCCAGGGGCCGACCGCCGCCACCGTCGCGGCAGCCAGGGCGGCCAGGGGCCAGGCGAAGGAGAGCGCCAGGCCGGCGACGCCCACGAACGCGAGGGCGATGTTCCCCGGCTCGCTCGCCCACCAGCGCAGGGCAAAGCGCGTGGCCGAGCCCGCCAGGTAGTGCTCGCGCTGGGCCACCCGGAGCCAGCGGGCCCCGGCCGGGAGGAGGGCGAGGGTGCAGGCGGCGTACGCCACCCAGGCGAGGGCGCCGCTGCTCGCGTCCCACACCGTGGCCACCGGGAGGCTCATCGTGCACCTAGCCGGTCGAGCGCGGCGCGCAGCTCGCGCGGCGCCTCGAGCGGCGTCATGTGGCCGACGCCGGGCAGGACGGTCAGGCGCGCGGAGCTGAGCAGCTCGGCGGCGCGCTCGGCCACGGCCGGCGGCGAGGCAGTGTCGTGGTCTCCCCAGACGAGCTCGACCGGGCACGTGACGCGGGCGAGCTCGGCGTCGTAGTGCTCCCCCACCGACTTCACCAGTATCTGGCGCATGACGCCCTCGGCCGCCCGGTAGTCCGCCGAGCCGTAGCGCTGTCGCGCCGCTTCCATGCGTGCGTCGCTCACCAGGCCGAGGCGGTGTGCCCTGCGCGTGAGGGCGAAGGCCCGCGCCGGCTGCACCGGGGCCTTGGTCGCCACCAGTGGGACACCGGTCAGCACGAGGGCGCGCACCGCCTCGGGGCGCTGCACGGCGAGCGCCACGGCCACTTTTCCGCCGAACGAGTGGCCGAGGACGACGACCGGTGCGGCCATCTCGTCGAGGACCCCGGCGACGAACGCCGCGTACTCCGCTGCACCCCACACCTCGGGGGGAGCGGGCGTGGCGCCGAAGCCGGGCAGGTCGAGGGCGACCGCATCGAGCGTCGCGCCGTCGGCCGGGGCGAGGGTGGCGTCGAAGTCCTTGTGGCTCCGAGCCCAGCCGTGGAGGGCGAGCACGCCGGGAGTGGCCGTGCCGGTGACCGAGCCGAAGATGGTGCCCCCCGCCAGGGCGCGCAGCACCATCAGGCGCCGGCCGGGGGCACGTCGCCGGTGCCCGGATCGACAGGGACCGCCCTCGGCGGCCGTCGGCGGCCCGTAGCGGCTCGGCGCCGCGCCTCGGCAGCCTGGACCTTCGGCAGGACGAAGAGCACGTAGCTGGCCGAGATGGCCGCGCACACCGCGATGATGATGAGCGGGGCCGGGTTGAACGAACCGTCGACCGAGAGCGACGCCACGAGGGCGAGCACCGAGAAGATGACGAGCCCGGCCACGCCGAGCACGGCGATCCCGCGGACCCGGAACGGCCGCGGGTGCTCGGGGGCGCGTCGTCGGAGCCTCAGGGTGCACAGTGCGGCCACGGCATAGATCATGGCCTCGAGACCGGCACCTACGGCGACCAGCACCTGCCAGGAGTGTGTGAGCGCCACCACGAGCGCCACCGCGAGCGAGAGGGCGCCGAGCCCGACCACCGGCACCCAGGGGACGGCTCGGTCGTTGAGTGCCGCCAGTTGGCGGGGCAGGCTGCCCTCGCGGGCCGTGCCGTAGACGAAGCGCGACGCGGTGATGAAGCCACCGTTGAACGTGTTGAGCGCGGTCATGGCCGTCACCACGGCCATGAGCCAGAGTCCGGCCTGGCCGAAGGCGGCCCGGCCGAGCAGGAGCTGGGGGTACGCCGACTTCAGCTGCTGGTGGTCGAGCACGTGGCTCATCGAGGTGGCCACCAGGGAGGTGACGACGAACAGCGCACCAATGGCGATGAGCATGCCGCGGTGGATGTGGGCCGGGTGGCGGACCTCTTCGGCGCTGGTGGTGACCCACTCGAAGGCGCTGAAGAGGAAGACCCCGAGGGCGACCGCCTCGATGAACGAGGCGGGGCTGTGGCCGTGCAGCGGGGAGAGGGGGAAGCGCAGCGCGTGGTGGCTCTTCGCCAGGGCCGCCACCCCGACGACCAGGGTGGCGGCGAGCACGAGGTAGGTGGCGACGTCCTGGAGGCCGCCGGCGATCCGCACCCCGCGCAGGTTGGAGGCGACCGCCGCGCCGAGGAGCCCGAGGATCCACAGCGCCGCCACCCACGAGGGCTCGGAGAAGGCGTGGGTAAGGGCGGTGCCGACGATGAACGCGTCGGCGGCGATGACGAGGACGATGGTCGTCATGTAGGTGAAGGTGATGGTCAGCGCCGAGCGGTCATTCATGGACCGCTTCATGTAGAGCCGGATGGCCGCCGCCGTCGGGAACATGGCATTGAGCTCGCCGAAGAATCCCCAGGCGAGCAGCGCCAGGAGCCCCGCCACCCCGATGGCGATCCACGCGGAGTCCCCCGCCACGTAGACGACGAGTCCGGCGGCCGCCAGGTACTCGACCGCGGCGAAGGCGAGGCCGGTGGACGTGGAGACGACCGTGCGCAGCCCGAGCGCGCGCCGAAGCTCTTCGCCGCCGTGATGGGTGGCCGGGACCGACTGCTCACCCACAGCGTGGCCCCCGGTGTCCGCGCGCCGGTCGGTCACTGGTCGAGGAAGGCGACCATGGAGATGGCGTCGAGGCGCATCACGTCCTCACCCGAGCCGGCCAGCTTGATCTCGCCGGACATGTACTTCTCCGAGGGGTTGAGGTCTCCCCAGAACATGTCGCAGAAGTCCTCGCTCGAGCCCGTGACGATGAGGTCGGGTTGGCCGACCCCGCCCCGAGTCAGAGCCGACAGCTCCTGGTCGAGCACCGACAGGGTGAAGGACTCGTCGGTGTCGGTCGTGTGCAGGTGCACGATCCGGTTCCAGCCGCGCACCATCTTGCGGAGCCGCTCGTTGCCGTTGCTGCGCGCACGCCAGTCGGCGTAGGCGTCGGCGATCTCCTCAGCGCTGGCCATCAAAGCCCTTCACCCGCGGCCTGGGCCCCGAGGCTCTCGGCCACCTCGGCGGCCACCCGCTCGCCCGACTGCAGCGCGCCTTCGAGGTACCCGCACCACTCGGTGGCGGTCTCGGTGCCCGCCCAGTGGAGGGGTCCGACCGGTTCGCGCAATGCGGGGCCGAAGCCACTGAGCGCACCCGGCACGCTGATGGCGACCGGCCCGCCCCGGGTGAACGGCTCGGCCGGCCAGTGCTGGGTGACGAGCTCGCGCGGGCAGCGGGCGTCGGGGCCGAAGGCCCGCTCCAAGTCGTCGAGGATGGCCGCCTCGCGCGCCTTGTCGCCGGCCGCCTCATAACGCCGGCAGTCGTTGCCGGCCACGAATCCGACCAGGGCACCGTCTGATCCGTCCGACGGCGAGTCGTCGAAGGTGCTCGACAGCGCCCCCTCGTCGGAGACCAGCTGGCCGTTGAGGCCGCGCTCGCGCCAGAAGGGCTCGTCGTAGATGGCGTGGACCTTGGTCACCGAGCCCATCGGCATGCGCATGCACAGCTGGTCGCGCCGCCCCGGGAGCGGCGGGTCGAAGGCGAGGCGGCCCGAGAGTGCGGGCGGCATGGCCAGCACCGCACGCCGGGCACGGATCTCGAGCGGTGCCGCGGCCCCGCCACCGGTGTGAACCACCACCGACGAGGGGCCGTAGGTGATGGCGTGCACCGGGGCGCCGAGGACCACCCGGTCGCCGAGCGGTGCGGCCAGTCCGACTGCGAGTTGCTGGGAGCCGCCGACGAAGCGCTCCGCCTGTGCGCCGCCGGTGGTGCGGGCCAGGTTCGACAGGCCACCGCCGGCATGGAGGTAGAAGAGGGCGAACAGCAGGCTCAGCTCCTCGGCGCCGGTGCCGAAGATGGCCTTTATCGCCACGTCGAGCATGACTCGCGCCGGCGAGGCACCCACGTGCTCGGCAAGCCACGTGGCGAGGGTCTGCCCGTCGAGGTCGGCGGCGCCGTGGGCCTCCCAGGGGGCGTCGACCGGCACGTCGAGAGCGGCGAGATCGAGGTCGAGGATCGCCTCGACGCCGTCAGCGGCGGCGTTCGGGTCCGACGTCGGGATCAGGCCGACATAGGTGCTGCGCTCGCCGGCGCGCCACTCGACGGCCTCGCCGGCCCCGAAGGTGGGGAAGGTGGTGACGCCGAGCTCGGCGGCGAGGGCAGCGGTGCGCGGCTGGTTCGTCCCGAGCCACTGCCCGCCGCGGTCGTAGGTGTGCCCGCCTGGGGTGGTGTCGGTCCACGACCGACCGCCGACCCGGTCACGGGCCTCGAGCACCACGACCTCGAAACCGACCGCCGTGAGGTCCCTCGCCGCACGCAGGCCCGAGAGGCCGGCGCCGACGACCACCACGTCACATGCCCTCGATTCGTCCATCGGTCCCTCCGCCGTCGCATCGCCCGTCACGGGCCATCGAATCGGAAACTCTAACGGCCCCGGTCCCGACTCCTGGGCCCACCGGGCCGGTCAGACCGTGGCGTCCCGGCAGGTCGGTACGATCATCGGGTGAGCAGCGCCACCGCCGACGATGGCCACTTCGTCCTGCCGGCCGGGCTGACGTCGCCCCAGCGTGAGGCCGTGACCGACCCGGGGCCCCTACTCAGCGTGCTGGCCGGGGCCGGGGCCGGCAAGACGCGGGTCCTGACGCTGCGTGTGGCCCGCCGGGTCCATGACGCCAGCGCCGAGCCCGAGCACGTCTTGGTGGCGACCTTCAGCCGCAAGGCGGCGACCGAGCTGCGCCGCCGGCTCTACGGCCTCGAGGTGGGCGGCATCGAGGCCGGCACGTTCCACCGCATCGCCCTCTCACTCATCCTGCGCCAGCGCGCCGATCGACGGGCCGCGCCGCCGACGGTGCTCGCTGACCGGCGCCCGCTCCTCTCCAGGGTGCTCGGCGGCAACAGCGCGAAGCCCCGGGGCGCGGCCGCTCGTGCCGGTGCGCCGACGCCACCTGGTCCGGGTCAACCGAGCGTGAGCCAGCTCGACAACGAGGTCGGGTGGGCCAAGGCACGGATGCTCGCCCCCGAAGCGTACGAGGACGCCGCCCGTCGGGCGGGCCGCCGGACGACGGCCTCGCCAGTCGCCATCGCCGAGTACTACGAGCGTTACGAGGTGCTCCGCCAGCGCCAAGGCGCGCTCGACCTCGACGACCTGCTGTGGCGCTGCGCGGACATGCTCGAGTCCGACACGGCGTTCGCCGACGCGGTGCGCTGGCGCTTCCGCCACCTCTTCGTCGACGAGATGCAAGACGTCAACCCGGCGCAATTCCGTCTCCTCGGCTTCCTGCTCGGCGACGAGCCCGACCTGTTCGTGGTGGGCGACCCCAACCAGTCCGTCTATGGATGGAACGGGGCGGACCCCACCCTCCTGCGCCAGCTGCCCGAGCTCTTCCCCGGCACCCGGGTGATCCGGCTGGAGGAGAACCACCGCTCGTCGCCCCAGGTGGTGGCCGTCGCCGCCGCCGCCCTCGGCAGCGCGGCCGATGGCGCACCGACGTCCAGTCGGCCCGACGGGTCGGTGCCGCGGGTCGTGGCCCACGCCACCGACGACGAGGAGGCGTCGTGGGTCGCCAACCAGGTGTGGCGCGCCCACAAGCCAGGCCGCCGCTGGTCCCAGATCGCCGTCCTGGCGCGCACGAACGCCCAGCTCCAGGCCGTCGCAGAGGCCCTCGGGCAAGCCCACATCCCCTACCAGCTGGCCGGCGGCGAGGCCGGCCCGGCCAGCGACGTGCGCGCCGAGCTGACCGCCAGCGCCGGGGAGGAGGAGGAGGAGGGGGAGGACGGTCCCGCCGGCGCGGGCCCGGCCGAATCGGGCGCCGACGGGGTGGTCCTCGCCACCTTCCACCGGGCCAAAGGCCTCGAATGGCCGGCCGTCTTCGTCATCGGCGCCTCCGACGGGCTCGTCCCGATCGCCTCGGCGAGGACCGCCGCACAGCGCGAGGAGGAACGCCGGCTCCTCTACGTGGCGCTCACCCGCGCCGTCGACGAGCTGACCTGCACGTGGGCGGCCGCACCCTCCGATGCGTCGAGGCGATCCCCGCGCCAGCCCTCACCGTGGCTCGCCGCCGTCGAGCGAGCGTGTGCCTCCTTCGAGTCGGCGGCCCGGATGGCCGGCCCCGAGGCGGTCTCGGCCCACCTCGCCTCCATGCGGGCACAGCTCGACGCCGAGGGCCTCGGATAAGGTCATCGCGCACGGGGACCGAGCGGCCGACGGCGCCGTGAGGCGGGGGGTGGGAGTGGACATCGTCGAGGAGCTGCGCACCACGCTCGGGCCGGCCCACGTGGCGGCAGGCGGCGCCATCGCGCTCGACGACACGCACGACGAGTCATTGGGCGATCGGTCCGTTTTGCCGCGCTGCGTCGTGCGGCCGCAGACCACCGCCGAGGTCGCCACGATCGTGACGGTGGCGGCACGCCACGGCTGCCCGGTCATCGCCCGGGGCAGCGGGACGGGGCTCTCGGGGGCGGCGGTGCCGCTGGAGGACGGCATCGTGGTGGCCTTCGACCGAATGGACGCCATCTACGAGATCGACGCGCAGAACCAGGTGGCCGTCGTCGGACCCGGGGTCACCCTGGCCCAGCTCGATGAGGCGCTCCTCCCCCACGGCCTCGTCTACCCGGTCAATCCCGGCGAGCTGAGTGCGTCGATCGGCGGCAACGTCGCGACGAACGCCGGCGGGATGCGCGCCCTGCGCTACGGGGTCACCCGCCAGCGCGTGCTCGGCCTCGAGGCGGTGCTCGCCACCGGCGAGGTCGTGCGCACCGGCGGCAAGTTCGTGAAGTCCTCGTCAGGCTACGACCTGACCCAGCTCCTCGTGGGCTCGGAGGGAACCTTGGCGCTCATCACCGAGGTCACCGTGCGGCTCGAGACCCGCCTCCCCCACGGGGCAACCCTGCTCGCGCCGTTCGCCGCACTGGGCGACATCACGACGGCGGTGCCGGACCTCCTGCGCAGCGGGCTCGCCCCGCACATCCTCGAGTACCTCGACGCCCTCACCATGGCGAGCATCGTCCAGAGCGCGGGCGTCGAGCTCGGCATCGACGCAGTGGTGCGCGAGGAGGCGCTGGCCTACCTGGTGGTCGGCCTCGAGAGCACCCACGCCGAGCGGCTCGACGCCGACACCGAGGCGGCGGCCACCGCCCTCGCCGGGCTCGGCGCCCTGGACGTCTACGTGCTGCCGCCGACCGCCGCCCATCAGCTGATCGCCGCGCGCGAGCGGGCGTTCTACGTGGCCAAGGCGGCGGGAGCCGACGAGATCATCGACGTGGTGGTGCCGCGTGCGGCGATCGCCGACTACCTGGCGACGGTCGGCGCGCTGGCCGAGGCCAACCAGGCCTTCGTCGCCGGCTGCGGCCACGTGGGTGACGGCAACGTGCACCTCTCGGTGTTCCAACCCGATGGGGGCCGCCGCACCGAGCTCATCGCCGCCATGCTGGCGGCGGGCCTCGAGGCGGGCGGCGCGATCTCCGGCGAGCACGGCATCGGCACCGCCAAGCGTGCCTACTTCCTGGCGTTCGAGCCACCTGCCCGGCTCGCACTCCTGCAGCGCATCAAGGCGGCCTTCGACCCCGACGACATCCTCGGCCGAGGCCGGGGACCAGGCCCAGGAGAATGAGCACATGAACGGTGGACAGGCCCTCATCCGCACGCTGGTCGACTCCGGTGTCGACGTGTGCTTCGCCAACCCGGGCACCTCGGAGATGCACTTCGTGGCCGCCCTCGACGACGTCCCCGAGATGCGCGGGGTGCTCGCCCTCTTCGAGGGTGTGGCCACCGGCGCCGCTGACGGCTACGCCCGGGTGGCCGGCAAGCCGGCGGCCACGCTGCTGCACCTCGGCCCCGGTCTCGGCAACGGGCTCGCCAACCTGCACAACGCCCGGCGCGGCCACACCCCGATGGTCAACATCGTCGGCGACCACGCCACGTACCACAAGCGCTACGACGCGCCGCTCGAGTCCGACATCGCCGGGCTCGCCGAGACGTTCTCCTCCTGGTACCGCTGTTCGCTGCGGGCCGAGGACGTCGCCGACGACGCCGCGCAGGCCGTCGCTGCCGCCTACGGACCGCCCGGGGGGATCGCCACCTTGGTGCTGCCCGCCGACGTGTCGTGGTCCGAGTCGACCACCGGGCCGGCAGCGGCCCGCCACCGCCAGGGCGCGCCCCTCGTGCCCGCCGCCGACATCGCCGAGGTGGCCAAGGTGCTCCGCTCGGGGGAGCCCACCACCGTGCTGCTCGGGGGCAAGGCCCTCGACGCCCGCGGGCTCCTCGCCGCCGCCCGCATCGCGGCCGGCACCGGGGCGCGCCTGCTCGGTGAGACGTTCCCGGCCAACCTCGAACGGGGGGCGGGGCTCCCCGCTCTCGACCGGCTCGGCTACCTCGCCGAGTTCGCCCAGGCCCAGCTCGAGGGCGTGCGCCACCTCGTCACCGTCGACGCCCTCTCGCCGGTCTCCTTCTTCGCCTACCCGGGGCGCCCGAGCGACCTGGTGCCTGCGGGGTGCACGGTCCACGTGCTGGCCACCGGCAGGGCCGACGTATCCGCCGCCCTCGAAGCACTCGCCGAGGAGGTGGCGGCCGACGAGGAGCCCGCCCTCGCCCAGGCGTTGCGCCCGGAACGACCGACCGGCGAGCTCACCATGGCCACCTTCGGTGCGGCTGTCGGCGCCACCCTCCCCGAAGGGGCGATCGTGGTCGACGAGTCCAACACGGCCGGCCTGTTCGTGGCCGGCGCCACCGCCGGCGCGCCGCGCCACAACTGGCTCACCCTGACCGGCGGTGCCATCGGCTACGGCATGCCCTCGGCCACCGGAGCAGCGGTGGCCGCCCCCGACCGGCCCGTCGTCTCGCTCGAGGCCGATGGCTCGGCGATGTACACATTCCAGGCACTGTGGACCCAGGCGCGCGAGCGCCTCGACGTCACCACCGTGCTGCTCTCGAACCGCAGCTACGCCATCTTGAACCTCGAGCTCGGCCGGGTGGGTGCGGGCGCTGGCGGCCCGGCGGCCCAGCGGATGCTCTCCCTCGCCGACCCCACGATCGACTTCGTCGCCCTCGCCTCGGGTCTCGGTGTCGAGGCACGCAGGGCCACGAGCGCCGAGGAGCTCGTGGCCGCCCTCGAATGGGCCTACGCCGAGCACGGGCCCCATCTGATCGAGGCGGTCCTGCCCGAGGGCCTCGGTTGACTCAGCGGAGCACGGCGATCGTGAAGATGATGGCGTCGAAGAGGAAGTGCGCCACGATCGGGCGGGTGAGCCGGCGGTTCTTCTGGAACGATCGGGTCACGAAGTAGCCAAACGGGACCGTCAGGATGAAGCCGATCCCGTAGTAGACGTGGTAGCTGGTGCGCAGCACCAAGCTCACGATGAGCGCACGCCGCGGCGACCAGCCGAGCTGGCTGAGCCGGGTGAGCAGGTACCCGCTCATCAAGGTCTCCTCGGCGATGGCCGTCGTGGCCGAGATGGCGAGCCCCCACACCACGTAGTAGGCGGGGACGTGGCCGATCGGCGTCGAGCTCACGAGGGACGGGACGTGGGCGAAGAGCGGCGCGAGCGGGATCAGCAGGGCGAACTCGGTGCCGAAGGAGGCGCCGATGAGGCCGAGGGCCGGCCAGACGTCCGCCTTCCAGCGCGGTCGGCCGAGACCGAGCCACGAGGGCGACTGGCCGGTGCGCGCCAGGAGGAACAGGGCCAGTGGGACCACGGCGGCGACCGGGACATAGGCGAGGATCCCGAAGACCATGTTCTCGAAGGGGTGCCCGGCCACCACCACGGGGAACCGGGTGAGCTGGCCCACCCCCGAGACGTGCTGGGCGAAGGCGACGACGGCGGCCATGACGCTCGGCAGGAGGAATGCCAACATCACGAACCAGGTCTCCCAGACGAGGCTCTTCCTCGTCGGGCCCTGCGTGGCGATGCCTCCGGGCGATGCCGTGGCCGCCACGGCGGGCGGGGGGAGGTCCGGTGGCGCCGCCGGTGGGGCGAGCAGGCGCCAAAACTGCCACTGCGCCGGTGCGCGCGGCCAGGCGGCGGGCGGCACCCACCCCGGCGGTGGCGTCCAGCCCGGCGGGGGGGCGGGCCAGTTGGGCGGGGGCTGCCAGGCCCAGCCCGGGGCGCTCATGGCTCTGTGCTGGGCTCGGCCGTGGTCAGTCGACGTCGAGGTCGACCACGACCGGAGCGTGGTCCGAGGGCTTGTTGCCGGCACGGTTCTTGCGGGCCTCCCGGTCGACCGCTGCCGATCGGCACCGATCAGCCAAGGGGTCGGTCAGCAGTACCAGGTCGATGCGCATCCCGTGGCCCTTGTGAAAGGCGCCCATGCGGTAGTCCCACCAGGAGAACACCTCACCATCGGGGTGAAAGCGGGTGAACACGTCGTCGAGGCCCCATTCGAGCAGCCGCCCGAGCGCGGCGCGCTCGGGCTCGCTCACATGCGTCATGCCGGCGAACGCCTCGGGGTCCCAGACGTCGACGTCGCTCGGTGCGATGTTGAAGTCCCCGACGACGGCCACCGGATCGCTCGGGGTGCAGGTCTCGTCGAGGTAGGTGGCGAGGCGGGCCAGCCAGGCCAGCTTGCCCGTGTAGTGCTCGGAATCGACCGAGCGCCCGTTCGGGACGTAGACCGAGTGCACGCGGATGCCCGCACACGTCGCCGCGATGATGCGCGTCCCCTGGTCGTCCTCCTCGGTCGAGAACCCCGCTACCGGGTCCTCCAGGCCGACCCGGCTGATGATGGCCACGCCGTTCCAGCGGCCGTCACCGTGGTGGGCGGTCTCGTAGCCGAGCGCGGCGAAGGCACCGTCGGGGAACGCCGCATCGGACTGCTTGGTCTCCTGCAGGCACAAGATGTCGGGCTGCTCGGTGCCCATCCAGTCGGTGACGTACTCCAGCCGGGCGGTGAGCGAGTTGACGTTCCAGGTGACGAGCCGCATCCTCAGCCTTTGTCCGCGATCACGAAGAGGAAGTCGACCTCGCACGCCGTCGCCCCGTCGACATGGGCGCGCCCATGCCCGGTGCCCGCACGCGCCGAGAGCCGCCCGACGGTCACCTCGAGCTCGAGTACCTCGCCGGGGACCACCTGGCGGCGGAAGCGCGCCCGGTCGATGCCGCCGAACAGGGGCAGCTTGTTGGCGTAGCGCTCGTCGGCCAGCACGGCGATGCCGCCGAGCTGCGCGAGGGACTCGACCATGAGCACGCCGGGAAGCGTCGGTCGCCCGGGGAAGTGCCCGGCGAAGAAGTCCTCTTCGCCGGTGAGCCGCCAGCGCCCCGTGGCGGCGACGCCCGGTTCGACCGAGACGATCTCGCTCACGAACAGGAACGGGGGTCGGTGGGCGAGGAAGTCGGTCGGTTCCACGGGCCGAGGATAACGGCTGGGCGCGGCGCGCTCTCGACGATCAGGAGCGGAGGACCGAGACGAGGGCCTCGGTGTCGGCAAGGTCGTTGAAGCAGGCGTCGGGCCCGAGGGCCGACAGCTCGTCGGGCCCGAAGCGGCCGGTTGCGACAAGGGCGCACCGCACGCCGCCGGCGCGCGCGCACGCCAGGTCGTTCGGCGAGTCACCAATGACCCAGACGGCTCCGGGCTCGTACTGCACGCCCCTGCGGGTCGCCGAGCGCTCGAGTGCGAGGGGCACGAGCTTGTTGCGATCCGCGTTGTCGCTGCCGTACGCCCCGTTGTCGGTGTCGAGGAACCGCTCCAAGGAGAAAGCCCGCAGCTTGACCAGCGCGTTGGCCGCCAGGTTCCCCGACAGCACGCTCTGGTGGCACCATTCGGCGCGCCCGAGTGTCTCGAGCGCGCGCTCGACCCCGGGGAGCACGTGGCCCTCCTCGGTGATGGTCGCCTCGCGGGCGGCGAGCTCTTCGGCCAGGTACCCGAGCACGGCCGGGATGTGGGCGTCGGGGTCCTCCAGGTCGAGCAGGCCGAGATGCTCCCGACAGATCTGGGGGTCGGTCTTGCCGCTCATGGTGATCCTCGCCGGCGGTCGCGAGCCGACTGCCCGCTCGATCGCCCGGTCGAAGACCTCTGCGCCCACGCCACCGGACTGGAGGAGGGTACCGTCGATGTCCCAGAGCACGAGGCGCGCCGAAGCGTCGGCCATCGCTGCCACGGCCGTCACGCTCAGCTTGCGGTGGCGCTCTGCACGCCGGGCAGCGCCAGCTCGGCCACCCGCCGGGGCGGGTCGAGACCGACGAGGACGAAGTGGCGGCGCTCGCCGCGTGCAATGACCTCACGAGCCTTGCGGGGGGCCGGGTTGCCGAGGCCCGAGAGCGGGACGTAGCAGTGCACGCCGGTCCCGTCGGGCAGCGTCACCTCGATCATCGCCCCGTGCGACGTGAAGGACACAACCTCGCCCTCCACCTCGCTGCCGATGGGGTAGGTGGCGACGAAGGTGATGAAGGCAAGGGGCTCGTTGACCGCCGGTGGCGGCGTGGCCGAGCCGCGGCGCTTGGAGCCCTTCTTGTCGTCGTGCTTCGTGTCGTGGTCCGATTTCGACTTCGCCTTGCGCTTGGGTTCGGCTTTCGCCTTGGCCTTGGTCTCCTTCGGCGGCGCCAGCGCCTCGGCGGTGGCCGCGCCGATCGCCTCGGCGATCTCGGGGTCGGCGACGGCCGCTCCCCTGCGCCGCCGGGCCGTCGGCGTGGCCGGGACAGCCGCGCCGGCACCGGCCGATCTGCCGGTGCCCTTCCCATCGGCAGCCACGTCGCCACCCGAGCCCTCCTCCGTGGCAGCCGGCTCCACGGCAGCCAGCACCGGCGGCGCGACATCGGTCGGCTCGTCGAGCACGTCGAGCGGGGACGCCACCCGGGTGGCCGCCTTCGTCGCGCTCGGTGCCTTCTTGGCCTTCTTGGCGGTCGTCTTGACCACCTTGAGGGGGGCGGGCGCCGCGGCCTTGGCCACCTTCTTCGCCACCTTCTTCGGCTCGGCGACCTTTGTCGCCTTCTTCGTGGTCTTGGTGGCCTTGGCTGCCCTCTTGGCCTTCTTGGCCGGGGCCGTGGCCCGCCCGGGGGCGGGCTCCTCCCAGACATCGCCGATCTTCGGGGTGGTGCCGTCGGCGTGCTTGGGGGCGCGCTTGGCCGCCTTTGCCACCTTCTTGGCCGCCTTCGCCAGCTCGGCCGCCTTCACCGGCGCGGGGAGATCGGCGCCGCTCTCGATGCGCTCGGCATCGCGCCTCGCCTTGCCCGTCGCCTGACGGCTCTTCGGCCCGCGCACCGGCGAGCGCGGCGTGAAGATCCACCCGACCCCGGGGACGGGCTTGCCACCGACCAGGCGCCCCTCCTCGAAGAGCCACGGGTGCTCACCGTGGAACTCCTGGAACGAGTCGTTGGAGAGGACGATCGCCCCGGTGCGCTCGGCGATGCGCAGGACGAAGGCGTCGCCGCGCCCTATGGCGCCAGCCGGCGGGGAGACGACCTCCCCGTGGAGCTCGGCCTGCTCATACTGCTCGCGCTCGGAGGGGTCGATCCGGTGCTCGAACGTGGCGTCGACCACGACGACGATCTCGGCCGTCGGGTCCTCTTCGGCATAGGTGCGCACCGCCTCGTCCAGCTGGGCGAGGCTGGGCAGGGTCCGCCCCTCGGTGGCCAGATTCGAGCCGTCGACGACGACGTGATGCTTTTCAGGCATATCGCCTGATAGTCAAGCACCCCAACCGGAGGGAGCCGGCGATGGGGCGGTCGGCATCAGCCCACGGAGCGGGCGAGGAGATCGGTCTGTTCGAGCTGATGGAGGGCACCGCTGCCGGTGGCCGGGCTCGCCGATTCCGCCCTCGTCACGTGCCGGAGCTGGTAGCGCTCGCGTGGCAGGCGGTGCAGGCGCGAGAACACGAACGACCAGGCGCCCATGTTCTCGGGCTCCTCTTGGAGCCAGACGAGGTCGCCGGCGAGCGGGTAGCGCCCGAGCACCGAGGCGATCCCCTGCTCGGGCCACGGGTAGAACTGCTCGAGGCGCACCACGGCGATGGCCGCCGGGTCGACGGCGTGCTCGCTCGCCAGCGTGTCGGCGGGGTTGGCCAGGAGGTGGTCCCGGCGGGCGATCGCCTCGAGGGCCACCTTGCCCGAGGCGAAGATGATGCGCTCCACGCGGCCCGGGTCCCCGACGCCCGGGTCGTCGAGCACCTCGGCGAAGCTACCGGTGGCGAGCTCGGACAGGGGCGAGCGCGAGGCGGGAGCCCGCAACATCGACTTCGGCGTGATGACGATGAGCGGCGTCTTGGCCGGGCGGAGCACCTGGGCGCGCAGCAGGTGGAAGTACTGCGCGGCGGTCGAGGGCTGGGTGACGCGCAGGTTGCCCCGGGCGCAGAGCGACAAGAAGCGCTCGATGCGCGCCGAGCTGTGCTCGGGGCCCTGCCCCTCGTAGCCGTGCGGCAGCAGCATGGCGAGGCCGGCGCGCTGGCCCCACTTGTCCTCGGCGGCCACGAGGAAGTTGTCGATGATGATCTCCGCGCCGTTCACGAAGTCGCCGAACTGGGCCTCCCAGGCGACAAGGCTGTCGGGGGCCTCGACCGAGTAGCCGTACTCGAAGCCCACCGCCGCGTATTCCGAGAGCAGCGAATCGCGAACAGTGAAGTGGCCGAGGCGCTCGGCGCCCTCGATGACCGACCCGACGTGGGCGAGGGGCACGTACTCGTTGCCGTTGGCGTAGTCGACGAGCACCGAGTGGCGGTGGCTGAACGTGCCGCGACGCGTGTCCTGGCCGGTCAGGCGCACGTCGGCGCCCTCGAGGAGCAGCGACCCGACGGCCAGGGCCTCGCCGAGTGCCCAGTCGACCTGGCCGCTCCCGACCAGCTTGTCCCGCTGGGCGAACTGGCGCTCGAGCTTCGGGTGGATGGTGAACCCCTCGGGCACGGTGCGCACCAGCTGCGCGAGGCGCACCAGCACGTCTTCGGGCACGCCGGTGGGGACGGCCGGGATGGCGGCGGCCGGCTCGTGGAGCGGTATGGCCACCGGTGGGCTGACGGCCTCGGCGCGCACCTCGTCGAGAGCCTGCTGGAGGCGGCCGTTGAAGCTGTCGAGGGCCGCTTCGGCCTCGTCGAGGGTGATGTCGCCGCGCCGGACCAGGACCTCGGTGTAGAGCTTGCGCACCGAGCGCTTGGCGTCGATGAGCTGGTACATGAGGGGCTGCGTGTAGCTCGGGTCGTCGCCTTCGTTGTGGCCGTGGCGCCGGTAGCAGACCAGGTCGATGACCACGTCCTTGTGGAAGCGCTGGCGGAAGGCGAAGGCGAGGCGCGCCGCGCGCATGCAGGCCTCGGGGTCGTCGCCGTTCACGTGGAAGATCGGCGCCTGGACCATCTTGGCCACGTCGGTGGCGTACATCGACGAGCGCGCCGCCTGGGGGGCGGTGGTGAAGCCGACCTGGTTGTTGATGACCAGGTGCACCGTCCCGCCGGTGCGATACCCCGACAGCTGCGAGAGGTTGAGGGTCTCGGCCACCACGCCCTGGCCGGCGAAGGCGGCGTCGCCGTGGACGAGGAGGGAGAGGACGGGGAACGTCATTTGCTCCTGGGCCAGGGCGGCGGGGGTGCCGTCGGTCGGCGGCAGCACGCGGTCCTGCTTGGCCCGGGCCATGCCTTCGACGACCGGGTCGACGGCTTCGAGGTGCGAGGGGTTCGACGCCATGGTGATCGTGAGGTCGATGCCCGATCGCCCGGTGAACTTGCCCACTGCGCCCTTGTGGTACTTCACGTCGCCCGAGCCCTGGACCGACTCGGGGTCGAGGTTGCCCTCGAACTCGCCGAAGATCTCCTGGTAGGACTTGCCGACGATGTTGGCGAGCACGTTGAGCCGGCCGCGGTGCGCCATGCCCATGACCACCTCTTGGGTGCCCACCTTGGCTGCCTCGTCCAAGACGGTGTCGAGGACGACGATGGTCGACTCGGCGCCCTCGAGCCCGAAGCGCTTCTGGCCCACGTAGCGGGTGTGGAGGAAGCGCTCGAAGACCTCGGCCGAGTTGAGCAGCTCCAAGATGTGCTGCTGCTCGTCCTTCTGCACGGTGGACGACACGCCCTCGACCTGCTCTTGGATCCAGCGCTTCTGCACCGGGTCCTGGATGTGCATGTACTCGATGCCGAGCGTCCGGCAGTAGGCGTCGCGCAGGACGTGGAGGATCTCGTCGAGCGAGGCCACTTCGAGGGCGGCCAGCCCGTCGGCCACGAAGCGCCTCGGCAGGTCCCAGATGGTGAGCCCGTAGGTGAGCGGGTCGAGCTCGGGGTACGAGTGCGGCGGCTCGGCGTCGAGGGGGTCGAGGTGGGCGATGAGGTGGCCCCGCACGCGATAGATGTTGATCAGCGTCTGCACGCGCACCTGCTTGGCCAATCGGGCGTGCTCGCCCTCGGCGGGGTCGTCAGCCGCGTTCACGTCGGCACGCCAGCGCACCGGCTCGTAGGGCACGCCCATCGACTCGAAGACTTCGTCGTAGAACCCGTGCTTGCCGGTCAGGCACTCGGCCATGTGGGCGAGGAACAGGCCCGACTCGGCCCCCTGGATGATGCGGTGGTCATAGGTCGAGGTGATGGTCACCACCTTGCCGAGGCCGAGCTCGGCGATCACGCGTGGGTCGGCGGCCTCGAAGCCGGCGGGGTACGCGAGCGCCCCGACGCCGATGATCGCCCCCTGGCCGGGCATGAGGCGCGGCACCGACTGGGCCGTCCCGAGCGTGCCGGGGTTGGTGAGCGACACCGTCGTCCCCGAGAAGTCGTCCGGTGTCGCCTTGTTGGAGTGGACCTTTCGCACGAGCTCCTCGTAGGCGAGGACGAACGAGCGGAAGTCGAGCGTGTCGGCGTTCTTCACGCACGGCACCATGAGCGTGCGGCTGCCATCGGGCTTCTCGACGTCGACGGCGAGGCCGAGCCCCACGTGCTCGTGGCGCAGAACCCCAGGGGTGCCCTTCTCGTCGATGCCCGCTACGAAGGCGGCGTTGAGCGCGGGAATCGCTTCGAGTGAGCGGACGAGGGCGAAGCCGATCAGGTGGGTGAAGCTCACCTTGGCCCCGGTGGTGCGGGCCAGCTGGTTGTTGAGGATCTGGCGGTTCACCTCCAGCAGGCGGGCCGGCACGGTCCGCACGCTGGTCGCGGTCGGCACGCCCAGGCTGGCCTCCATGTTGGACACGATGCGCGACGCGGCGCCGCGAAGGGGCGTGGCCCGGACGGGTTCGGGCCCGACGGGCGTGGTGACCTCCGCGCTGGGCGCCACCGTCGCCGCCACCGAGTCGGTGGCCAGGAGTGGAGCGGCGACCACCGGCGGCGCCGCGCCGTCACTGGCGGGCTCGGCGCCCTGGGTCGACGCCGGGGCGGAGCCCGCGTGGGTGGCGGCGGGGACCGGCGAGCGCTGGTACCCGGCGAAGAACTCCTGCCAGCTCTCGCTCACCGAGCCGGGATCGACGAGAAATCGGTCGTACATGTCGTCGACCAGCCAGGCATTGGGCCCGAACGATCCAGACGCTTCTTTGCTCACCACGCCATCCTCACCGGCGGTCGTCCCGCCTGATTGCTGTGCCCAGCCTACCGGGGCACCTTCGCCCAGAACACCGCCCGGTCGTCGAGAAATCCTGCTCAAGGTAGCGTCGCAGGCGTGCCGCCAACCGTACGCCCGTGTCGCGGCCCGAGGCTCGCACCATGAGCCCGTTCCCGAAGGGCCTCCACGTGGTCGACCGGCCACCCGAGGACGGCTCGTCGCCGCTCGACGCCCCGGTCGTCGTCTTGGTCCACGGTTCCCTCGATCGCGCTGCGAGCTTCCGGCGCGTCGCCCGGCGCCTCCCCGACCTCGAGCTCCTCACCTACGACCGGCGCGGCTACCAGGGCTCGCGCGGCGAGCCCGGCGATCCCGCGCCTACCCTCGGCACCCACGTCGAGGACCTGCTCGGCATCGTGGCCGCAGTGAGGGATCCGGGCCGCCGGGTGACCGCCATCGGGCACAGCCTCGGCGGCGTGGTGGTCATGGCCGCCGCCATCGCGGAGCCCGCCTCGTTCGCCTCAATCGGCCTCTACGAGGCGCCCATGCCGTGGCTTGGGTTCCGCCGGAGCCGGTCAGGGGCGCCCCAGCCGTGGCCGAGCGTCGCCGAGGACCCCGCCGTCGAGGCCGAGCGGTTCTTCCGCCGCCAGGTCGGCGACGCGACGTGGGAGCGGCTCCCCGAATCGTCGAAGGACGACAAACGCGCCGACGGGCCGGCTCTCGCCTCGGACCTGCGCTCCATCCGCGGCCGACCACCCTTCGACGTGGCCATGCTCAGCGTGCCGGCGGTGTTCGCCCACGGCGGCCCATCGAGCCAGGCCCACCACCACCGCACCATGGACTACCTGGCGGCCGAGATCCCCGGTGCCATCGGCTTCGCGATTCACGACGCCGGGCACGGAGCACACCTCTCGAGCCCGGACGCATTCGCCGAGTTCGTGCGCGCCGCGGTGGCGCAAGGTTCACGGGCCGGCGCGGGCGCGAGTCGCAACGAACCCCAGAGTGAGACGAGGTGAGCAGGTGAACATCCTGGTGAGCGGTTCCCACGGCATGATCGGCCAGGCGCTCGGCACGCGCCTGCGTGCAGAGGGCCACCAGGTCATCGCCCTCGTGCGTCCCGGCAGCCCGAGTGATCCCGCCGGCTCGGCGCACGTTGCCTGGGACCCGCCACAGGCCAGCATCGATATGGAGGCACTCGAAAAGGCGGGGCCCATCGACGCGGTGGTGCACCTCGCCGGCGCGGGCATCGCCGACAAGCGCTGGACCCCGCAGCGCCGTGACGCCATCTTGGACTCGAGGGTGGCGAGCACCCGCCTGCTCGCCGAGTCGCTGCCTCGGCTGCGCCCGGCCCCCGCCGTCCTCGTCAGCGGCTCGGCCATTGGCTACTACGGCGACCGGGGGGCCGAGATGCTGGGGGAGGACGCCGGGCCGGGCTCGGGCTACCTTGCCTCGGTCTGCCAGGCGTGGGAGTCGGCGGCGTCGCCCGTCACCGATGCCGGCATCCGGCTGGTGCTGCTGCGCACCGGGGTCGTCCTCTCGGCCGACGGTGGCGCCCTCAAGCGCCAGCTCCCGCTGTTTCGCGCCGGGGTCGGCGGGCGGCTCGGGAGCGGCACGCAGTACCTGAGCTGGATCGCCCTCGACGACGAGGTGGGGGCGATCGTCCATGCCATCGGCACCCCCGATCTCGCCGGCCCTCTCAACGCAACCGCGCCCGCGCCGGTGACCAACGCCGAATTCACCAGCGAGCTCGCTCGGGCGCTGCACCGACCCGCACTGCTGCCCGTGCCGCGGCGCGCCCTCGGCCTCGCCCTGGGCCAGGAGCTGGTCGACGAGGCGTTGCTCGCCTCCCAGCGCGTGCTGCCGGCCCGCCTGCTCGCCAGTGGCTACGCGTTCGCCTACCCCGAGCTCTCCGGGTGCCTCGCCGAGCTGGTGGGATCGGGCCACTGAGCAAAGGCTCACCCCTACCGGTCGACCGCCTCGCGCTGCTCAGCCGTGGCGTGCTCGCCATCGGCGTCCCCGCAGCGGCGCTGGCCATCGGGCTCGCCCCCCACGACGCGGCCGCGGCCGCTGCACAGAGCTGGCCCGCCTTCGTGCTCGTCGCCGGGCTGCTGCTGCTCGGGCTGGTCGCCGGCGCCGACGGCCTGTTCGAGGCGGCGGGCCGGCTGGTAGCGCGCGTCGGCGGGTCCCATGGCGTGGTGCTGCTCGCCGCCTCGTCGGTACTCATCGCCGTCGTGAGCGCGGTCTTGAACCTCGACACCGCGGTCACGTTCTTGACGCCGGTGGTGATCGTGGCGGCACGTCGGCGCTCCATGGCGGTCGAGCCCTTCTGCTACCTCACCGTGCTGCTCGCCAACGCCGGCTCGCTCCTCTTGCCGGGATCCAACCTCACGAACCTCATCGTGCTTGGCACCTCCCATGTGAGCGGGTCGACGTTCACGCTCCACATGCTGCCCGCCTGGATCGCCGCCGTCGTGAGCGTGCCGGTGGTCGTGGCGCTGTGGTGGCGCCGCCACCTCCACGCCGGTGCCGCCGCCGAGGGCAAGGACAGGGCACGGCCCAGGATCGGGGTCGGCCTGGTCGGCGTGGTGCTCGCCGTCGTGGCCATGCTGGTGCTGGCCCCGGGCCCCTTGGCGATCACCGTGGCGGCCATCGGGATAGCCGCCGCCCTCTGGCGGCTGCGCGAGGGCCGCCTCTCGACGAGTGCGCTCGCCACCACCCTCAACGCGCCCATGCTCGTCGGGCTCTTCGGTCTCGCCACCGCACTCGGCGCCCTCGGCCGGACCTGGTCGGGACCCGCCACGCTGCTGGCCCACTGCTCGTCGTGGGAGACCGCGGGCGTGGGGGCGTTGACGGCGGTCCTCGTGAACAACCTGCCTGCGGCGTCGCTCCTCGCCGCGCACCGTGTCGCCGACCCCTACGCGCTGCTGGTCGGGCTCAACCTCGGCCCCAACCTGGCGGTGACCGGGGCGCTGTCGGCCGTGCTGTGGATGGCCGCCGCCCGCCAGGCCGGCGTCGAGCCTTCGGCGCGGCGCTTCAGCACCATCGGCGTGGTGGTCGCGCCCATCTCCATGGCGCTCGCGCTGGCCGCCCTGGCCCTCGCCTGAGCCCTCAGGCGCGTGCCGCAGGCGGGGCCTTGGCGCGCTGCTCCTCGCTCTTTTCTACGACCGCGGCGAGGCGCTTCGAGCGGGACCGGGTCGAGAGCAGCTCGTCTTGGTGCTCGTCGGCCCCCTTCACGCCGGCCACGAGCGGCGAGTGGCACAGGACGCCGAGGCCGGTGAACAGCACGAGGAGCGAGAGCGCCTCGAGCGGGCCCCACGCGCCGTGGGTGCGCAGCTGGTCGCCGAACAAGACGATGCCGATCAGGATGCTGACGAGCGGGTCCACCATGATCAGCGTCGACTGCGACGCGGCGATGGGGCCTGCGTGGAAGGCGTTCTGGGCGAGGAAAAGGGCCGCCACGCCGGTGACCGCTAGCGCGTAGGTCTGCCAGTGGGAGAACATCGACACCCAGTCCGAAGCGATGTAGTCGGTGACGACCTTGGTGAGGGCCGCGGTGAAGGCGAAGCCGATGGCGGCGGCGGCCCCGAACATCGCCGCGCGCCACCAGCGCGGGCCGCGCAACGCGAGCGCCACCGAGACGCCGGCGAGGACCGCGCACGCCACGCCGACGACGATCCAGTTGGCGGCCGTCGGGGCCTTGGTCCCGCCCCCGGGCTGTGCGCAGTACAAAAAGCCGGCCAGGCCGAGGGCAGCCGCCAGGGCGGCCAGCCACTCGCGCACCCCCACGTCGAAGCGGAACCACACCGCCAGCAGCACGACGAGGAAGAGCAGCTCGGTGGTGAGGAGGGGCTGCACCTGGGTGAGTCGCCCGAAGTGCAGGGCAACCGCCTGGAGCAAGAAGGAAGCGACCATGAAGCCGAACCCCGCCAGCCAGACGCCACGGCGCAGCGCATGGGTGAGCAGCGACAGCTTGAGCGTGGCGTCGTCGGGCGCGTCCTCGAGGCCCATCCGCTGCAGAACGCTGGTCAGCGCATTGGCCAGCGCTGCACCCAGCGCGAGGAGGTACACCATGGCAACGTCGACTCTACGGCCCCGGGAGCCAAAGGCCAGCGCCCACCAGGGAGATGTTGCAATTCTGCTACGGGGATTGCCCCTCACGTGGACTCGAGAGGTGTGCCTGGTGGGTGAACGCGGCGTGACGAAGCTGGGAGCCGACTGTCACCAGTGTTGTGATTGCGTTACGGTACCGGCCAGTTGCGTCAACCGGACGCGCTTATGAGGTGACGGTCGTGGGTGCGACCGGAGAGGTAGGAGCAACGATGCAGAGATTCCGTGGAATCCGACGCATGGTGAGTGCAGGCCTTGCGGTCGGCGCGCTCACCATGGGATTGGTGGCGGCAGCGCCAGCAGTCACGAGTGGCGCTTCGACGCCGACCACGGCAACGTGGGCGGAGCTACCGAGCGACCCGCCGAACTACATCTTCCCGTTCATGAGCCTGGCGTTCTTCAGCGTCTCGAACATCAACCAGTTCCAGGAGCTGATGTACCGGCCGCTCTACTGGTTCGGGAACGGCTCCACGCCGAACCTCAATCCGTCGCTTTCCCTCGCCGAGAACCCCGTGTACTCGGACGGCAACACCACCGTCACCATCGACCTCAAGCCCTACAAGTGGTCGAACGGTGAGACGGTCACCGCCGAGGACGTCATGTTCTGGATGAACATGCTCCACTCGGAGAAGTCCAACTGGGCCGCCTACTCGGCCGGCACGCTGCCCGACGACGTGAAGAGCATCGTCGTGAACAGCCCCACGCAGCTGACGATGAACCTCACCGGGGCGGTCAACTCGTACTGGTTCACGTACAACGAGCTTTCCCAGATCACCCCGCTGCCCATCGCCTGGGACATCACCGCCACCGGTGGGGCCCCCGGTTCGGGCGGCTGTGCGAACGCACCGTTCGGCACCGTCGACACCCAGTGCGCCGCGGTCTACACCTTCTTGTCGAAGCAGGCGGGCTATGACCCGGCGAACCCGACGGCGACCAACAACTCGCTGTCGACCTACGCCTCCAACCCGATCTGGCAGGTCGTCGACGGTCCGTGGAAGCTGACCCACTTCGACGCCTCGGGCGACGTGACCATGGTCCCGAACTCGAGCTACTCGGGCCCGGTCAAGCCGACCATCAAGCAGTTCCAGGAGCTGCCCTACACGACCGACGACGCAGAGTTCAACGCACTCGTCGGCGGCAAGCTCGACGTCGGCTACCTGCCGTTCCAGGACGTGACGCAGCCGACGACGAACTCGCAGAAGGCGGGAGCGAACAACCCGAGACTGTCCAACTTCACGTTGGCCCCGCTCTACGGGTGGTCGATCAACTACTTCCCGTACAACTTCAACTCGTCGGCTGACGGCGGCAACGCCGGCAAGATCTTCTCGCAGCTCTACGTCCGCCAGGCCATCCAGTACCTGGTCGACCAGCCGCTGTACATCAAGAAGATCGACAAGGGCTACGGCGTCGGCACCTACGGGCCTGTCCCGGTCGAGCCGCCCAACTCGTTCGCCTCGACGACCGAGAAGAACAACCCGTACCCGTACAACCCGTCCAAGGCCATCTCGCTGCTGAAGAGCCACGGCTGGAAGGTCGTCCCGAACGGCACGACCACCTGCGCGTCGCCGGGCACCAACGGCAACGAGTGCGGTGCGGGCATCCCCGCAGGTGCGGCGATGAGCTTCAACCTGCAGTACGCGAGCGGGACGAACTCCATCCAGGAGCTCATGACGGCCGAGAAGTCCTCGTGGGCCGCGGCGGGCATCAACATGAGCCTCTCGCAGGCCTCGTTCAACACCGTCATCGGCACCGCCGTCCCCTGCTCGAGCTGCTCGTGGGAGCTGCAGAACTGGGGTGCGGGCTGGATCTTCGCCCCGGACTACTACCCCACGGGCGAGGAGCTGTTCCAGACCGGTGCGGGGTCGAACTCGGGGAGCTACTCCGACAAGACCAACGACTCGAACATCCTGGCGACCAACACCACACAGGCGCCGCTCACGGACTACGAGAACTACCTGGCCGAGCAGCTTCCGGTCATCTACCAGCCCAACGCTGCCTCCCTGTTGAGCGAGATCAAGCACGGCCTGTCCGGGGTCACCCCGCAGAGCCCGCTGATCGCCATCAACCCGGAGGACTGGCGCTTCGGCTCGGGTTCGTAGTCAGGGGCGCCTCCGGCGCACCGAAGCACGACAACTGCACTGTGGCAACGACCCCTCGGGTCCCGGTCCTGGACCGGGCCCGGGGGGTCGCCGCAGAAAGGCCAACTAGTGTGAGGGGCTCATGATCGGCTTTCTCGTCCGACGCATCGGACAAGCATTGGTCGTCATCCTCGGGGTGATCCTGATCACCTTCTTCCTGGCGAAGTTGATCCCCGGCGGTGAGGCCCGCGCGGTGCTGGGTACGAAAGCAACCCCGTTCAAGATCGCCCAGTTCGATCGCCAGAACGGCCTCGACGCACCGATCTACCTGCAGTTTTGGCGCTACATCGAGGGCATCTTCGTCCACCTCAACCTCGGCTACTCCTACAAGTACAACCAGGGTGTCCGCCAGGTGATCCTGGAGCGGCTGCCCAAGACCCTCTGGCTCGTCGGGACCTCGGTCGTCATCTCGGTCGCCGTGGCCATCCCCCTCGGCATCCTCCAGGTGGTCCGCCGCAACAAGCCCATCGACTACGCGCTCACCAGCGCCTCGTTCTTCTTCTACGCGATGCCCGCCTTCCTGCTCGGAACGCTGCTCATCATCTACTTCTCTTTCGACCTCAACTGGTTCCCGGTTTCGCCGCCCCAAGACGCGCCCCCGTGGGCGGTCATCACCGACCCCCGCTCGTTCGTGCTCCCGCTCGTCACACTGTGCGCCATCACGGTGGCCTCGTTCAGCCGCTACATGCGCTCGTCGATGATGGACGCCCTCGCCGAGGACTACGTGCGCACCGCTCGGGCGAAGGGGGCCAGCCACCGGCGCGTGCTCTACGGCCACGCCCTGCGCAACGCCCTCATCCCGATGATCACCCTTCTCGGGCTCTCCCTCCCGGCCATCGTGAGCGGGGCGCTCATCACCGAGAACGTCTTCAACTATCCCGGCATGGGCCTGCTCACCGTCCAGTCGGCGTTCAACAGCGACGTCCCGGTGGTCCTCGGCACCACCCTGGTCATCACCGTGGCGACGGTGATCGGCTCGTTGCTGGCGGACATCCTCTACGCCGCCGCCGACCCACGCATCCGCCTCGGGGGCTCCTGACATGGCCACGACCGACGACTTCGACGTCGATCCCGTCTTCAACGACCAAGAGGAGGTCATGCCCCTGCCGATCGGTGGCGGGGAGACCATGGCCTCGGGCGACACGCTCGATCAGGACGCGCCAACCCCAGAGGGCGGCGAGTCGCGCAGCACCGGGACGATCTTCCGGCAGATGTCGCGGGTCTTCCTCGAGAACAAGTTGGCGGTGGTCGGCCTCGCGGTGATCGCCCTCATGATCCTGTTCTGCTTCGTCGGCCCCCACGTCTACCCAACCAACCAGACCTCCACCCAGCTCGCCCTCCAGAACTCGACCTCGAATGCCGCCCCCTCGAGCGCGAACCCGCTCGGCACCGACGAGGTGGGCTTCGACATCCTTGGGCGCCTGATGTACGGCGGGCAGGTCTCACTCATCGTCGGCTTCGCATCGGCCATCGTGGCGACGGTGGTGGGTGTGACCTACGGGGCGATGGCCGGCTTCTTCGGCGGCTGGTCCGACTCACTGCTCATGCGCGTCGTCGACGTGCTGCTGTCGATCCCGGTGCTGTTCCTGCTCATCGCCCTCGTCACCATCTACCACCAGTCCGAGCTGCTGCTCATCTTGGTGATCGCCTTCGTGAGCTGGCTGATTCCGGCCAGGCTCATCCGTGGCGAGACGCTGTCGCTGCGACTGCGCGAGTACGTCCAGGCCGTGCGCGTCATGGGCGGCAGCCGCAAGCGCATCATTGGCCGCCACATCATCCCGAACGCGGTGGGCACCATCGTGGTGTTCGCCACCTTCCAGATCGCCGATTCGATCCTGCTCCTCGCCGCTCTCGGCTATCTCGGGCTCGGCGTTCCCGCCCCCCAGACGGACTGGGGCACCATGCTCTCGAACGGCGTGAACTCGGCGGCGAGCGGCTATTGGTGGCAGATCTACCCCGCCGGGTTGTGCATCGTCCTCGTCGTCGTCGCCTTCAACTACATCGGCGACGCGCTGCGCGACTCGCTCGAGGTCCGTCTCCAGCAGCGCTGAGCACGCCGCCCAGCTGCGGGTGGCGCTACCCGGCGGCGCCGCCGGAGGCGCCAGCCACGCTCAAGCCCACCGGGGTGCGTACCGGGAAGTGGCAGGCGGCGATGTGACCGCTGCCGAAGTCGCTCATCGGGGGCTCGACCTCGGCGCAGAGATCCTCGGCACGCGGGCAGCGCGTGCGGAAGCGGCAGCCCGACGGCGGGTCGAGAGCAGAGGGCAGCTCGCCTCGCACCGTGCTCTCCTTCTTCGCCTTCTGGCGGGCCTGCTCCACCTCGGCCGTCGGCACGGCGTCGAGCAGACCCACGGTGTAGTGGTGGGCGGGCCGGTCGTAGACCTGGGCAGCCGGGCCGAACTCGACGAGCTTGCCGAGGTACATGACCCCGATGGTGTCGGCCATGTAGCGCACCACGGCGAGGTCGTGAGAGATCATGACGTAGGTCAGGCCGTAGCGGCCCTGGAGGTCCTTCATCAGGTTGAGGATCTGGGCCTGGATCGAGACGTCGAGGGCCGACACCGGCTCGTCGGCCACGATGAGCTTGGGGTCGAGGGCGAGGGCGCGGGCCAGGCCGATGCGCTGGCGCTGGCCGCCGGAGAACTCGTGGGGGTAGCGCTCGGCCGCCTCAGAGCTGAGGCCGACCTCGGCGAGCAGGGACTCCACCTTCTCGTGCTGCTCGTCGGCGGTACCGACCCGCTGGACCTTGAGCGGTTCGCGGATGATCGAGCCGACCCGCATGCGGGGGTCGAGCGAGGCGTAGGGGTCCTGGAACATGAGCTGGAGGTCCCGGCGCCGGCTGCGGAGCTCCTTCGCCCCGAGCGAGGAGAGCTCCACCCCTTCGAACTGGATCGTCCCGGCGTTGGCCTTGTCGAGGGAGACGAGGAGCCGGCCGACGGTGGTCTTGCCGCAACCGGACTCGCCCACGAGTCCGAACGTCTCACCCTGGCGGATGGAAAAGGAGATGTCCGAGACAGCCTTGACGCTGCCCACTTGATGGCGGAAGACGCCACCGGACATGACGGGGAACTCCTTGACCAGCCCGTCGACCTTGAGCAAGGTGGGGGCGCCCACCAGGCTCTCCACCCGGTCGGCGAGGTGCTTGGCGGCAACTTCGGGGGAGACCTTCACCACCACCGGCGACGTCGCGCCGTCGTGGTTCACCGGGTGGAAGCACGCGAAGCGATGCGGGATGGCACCCGCACCGGCCACATCGGTGAGCCCGGGGTCCTCGGCGCGGCACGTGTCGGTCGCGTACTGGCAGCGAGGGGCGAAACGGCAGTTCGTGATCTCGTGTGACAGGTCGGGGGGAAGCCCCGGGATCGAGAGCAGCCGCTCGGCGGGGCTCTGGTCGAGCTTGGGCACCGAGGCGAGGAGCGCTTCGGAGTACGGGTGGCGCATGCGGCTGAAGAGCTCGGCCGTGTCGGCTTCCTCGGCCACCTTGCCGGCGTACATGACAACGGTGCGGTCGGTACGCCCGGCGATCACGCCCATGTCGTGGGTGATGAGCAGGACGCCCATGTGCAGCCGCTCGCGCAGCTCGTCGATGAGGTCGAGGATCTGGGCCTGGATGGTGACGTCGAGGGCGGTGGTGGGCTCGTCGGCGATCAGCAGCTTGGGCTCGCACGCCAGCGCCATGGCGATCATGACCCGCTGGCGGAGGCCGCCCGAGAGTTCGTGGGGGTACTGATCGAGGCGCTCTGCGGGGCGGGGCATCTCGACGAGGCGGAGGACCTCGAGCGCCCGGTCCCTCGCCTGTTGGCGGCTGGCGTCGCGGTGTAGGCGCACGCCCTCGGCGATCTGGCGCCCGATGGTCATCGTCGGGTTGAGCGAGGTCATCGGGTCCTGGGGGATGAGGGCCACCTCGTCCCCGCGGACGTTGCGCATCTCCTTTTCCTCCAAGGTGGCGAGGTCCCGGCCGAGCAGGGTGATGGACCCGCCCACGACATGGCCGTTGCCGGGGAGGAGGCGCATGATGGAAAAACCGGTGGTGCTCTTGCCGCAGCCCGACTCGCCCACCAGGCCCACGCACTCGCCCTCGGCGATCTGGAGGGAGACCCCGTCGACGGCCACGACCGACGAGTGGCGCATGCGGAATTCGGTGCGCAGGTTCTCGACCGTCAGAATCGGTTGGGCCATCGGCAAACTCTACTCGGGTCCTGCCCGCTCCCCCCAGTCGCGGACTGGGGAAACCCGCCGGTCAGCGCCAGGGAAGATCGCCTACGAACGACCAGCTCCGCCGGTGGATGGCGGACAGGCCGTAGCCGCGCAGGGCCATCTGATGCACGGCCGAGGGGTAGCCCTTGTTGGCGTCGAAGCAGTAGGCCGGGAAGTGCGCCGACTCCTCGCGCATGAGCCGGTCCCTCGTGACCTTGGCCAGCACTGAGGCAGCGGCGACCGCGGCGCAGCGGGCGTCGCCGTCGACGACGGGGACCCGCAGCGGCAGCTCGCCCACCTCGGGGAGCTCGATGGTGGCGGGGTCCGCCCGGCCGGCCGGGGGCAGAAGCTCGAGCTCGCCCTGCACGGGGCGCGGCCGGGGGGCGGCCAGCAGGTCGAGGGGACCGTCGACGAGGAGGGCGTCGGCCCGGCAGTCGAGCCCGGCGAGCGCCCGGTAGGAGGCCAGGCGCAGCGCGGCCGTCATCCCCCAACGGTCGCACTCCTCGGCACTGGCGTGGCCGACCGACCAGCACCGGCACCAGGCGGCGATCTCCTCGAAGACCCGCTCGCGGCGATCTTCGCTCAAGAGCTTGGAGTCTCGCAGCCACTCGGGCAGCTTGCGGATCCGGGGGCGCAGCACGGCCACGCCCACGGTGAGCGGGCCGGCCCAGGCGCCGCGCCCCACCTCGTCGAGCCCGGCCACCACCTCGTGGCCGGCGCGCCACAGCCGGCGCTCCTGTTCGAGGGTGGGGCGTTGCGCCCCGGCGGGCGCCAGCGGCCCGGCGTCAGCGCAGCTCATGGCGCAGCACCTTGCCCATTGCGTTGCGCGGCAGCGAGTCGACGACGCGCACGAGCCTCGGCCGCTTGTAGGCGGCGAGACTGCCGGCACAGAAGACCCCGAGCTCTTCGACCGAGGGCGCGGGGCCGTCAGTGACGATCCAGGCGGTCACCGCTTCGCCCCACTCCTCCGACGGCGACCCGGCCACGCTGACCTCGCGGATGGCCGGGTGGCGCACGAGAGCGTCTTCCACCTCGGCGGGGTACACGTTGAACCCGCCGCTGATGATGAGGTCCTTGGCACGGCCCAAGATGGTGACGTAGCCGTCGGGGGCGATGGCGGCGAGGTCGCCGGTGTGGAACCACCCCTCGGTGAACGCCTCGGCCGTCGCCTCGGGTCGCTCGAAGTAGCCGGCGAACACGCTCGGCCCTCGCACCCACAACTCGCCGCCATCGAGTTCGAGCTCGACCCCGGGCAGGGGGAGGCCGACCGAGCCCGGCCGGCGCTCGCCCTCGAGCGGGTTCGAGATGGTGAGGAGCGTCTCGCTCATGCCATAGCGCTCGAGCACCCGCTGGCCGGTGCGGGCCGCCAGCGCCTCGAAGAGGGCGATCGGCAGCGGGGCGGAGCCCGAAACGCACAGCCGGAGGGAGCGAAGCTCCCCGCACCCCGGATCGGCCGCCAGTCGGTGGTACATGGTCGGCACACCGAAGAACATGGACACGTCGCCGGCGGCAGCCAGGACGCGCCCGGGCGAGAAACGCTCGTGGACGACGGCGGGGGCGCCCGCCGTCAAGGAGCCGAACAGCCCGGCGCACAGGCCGTGGACGTGGAAGAGCGGGAGGGCGAGGAGCAGGCGGTCGTCGTGGCCCCAGCCCCAGGCGGCGACGAGGCACTCGACCCCCGCCGCCATGTTGGCGTGGGTGAGCACCGCGCCCTTGGGGCGCCCCGTCGTCCCCGAGGTGTAGACGATGAGCGCCGGGTCACCGAGGGCCGCGCCGTCGAGCAGGGGCGAGGGATCCCCAGGGCCGCCACCGGTGCGGACCCGGGGCTCGAGGGAGAGGTCCAGCACCTGGGTGGCCGGGGCCGCCTCGGCCACCCAGCCCCGGGCCTCGGCCCCCTCGACGATGGCGCAGGCCGCCCGGGCGTCGGTGGCGACGTAGGCGACCTCGGCGCGGGTGTACCCCGGATTGACCGGCACGAGCACCGCGCCCAGTCGAAGCACCCCGAGCGCCGCGACCACCGCGGGGAGCGACGTCGTGGCGCTCCAGAGCACCCGGTCCCCCGCCGCCACCCCGAGGCCGGACAGCGCCATGCCTGCAGTGGCGCTGCGCTGGTTCAGCTCGGCCGTGCTCACCCACGGCCCGTCGCCGAACCTCATGGCCGGTGCCGACGGGCTCCTCGCCCATTGCGCGGCCCAGCGGGCCGGGAGGGTCATCATGGCCGGGCCCGGCCGGGCCCCGGCGTGCAAGGCGCGCTGCGCTGACCCCTGCGATCCGACCACGCCAGCATGGTAGCCACGGCGCCGGCTACGCCCGTACTCTCTGGGGATGAGCACCCGCCGAGTCGCGATCGTCCCCCACACCCACTGGGACCGTGAGTGGTACGAGGCCTTCCAGACGTTCCGCCTCAACCTGGTCGACCTCCTCGACGGCCTCTTGGCACTCATGGAGTCCGACCCGAGCTACCGGCGGTTCCTCCTCGACGGGCAGATGGCCGTGGTCGACGACTATCTCGAGATCCGTCCCGAGGCGGCCGGACGGATTCGCGCCCTGGCGGCGTCCGGTCGGCTCACCATGGGCCCGTGGTACATCCTGATGGACGAGTTCCTGGTCTCGGGCGAGACCATCATCCGCAACCTGCAGCTCGGCCTGGCCAAGGGGGCGGCGTACGGCGGCGCCATGGACGTCGGCTACCTGCCCGACATGTTCGGCCACATCGCCCAGATGCCCCAGCTGCTGCGGCTCGCCGGCCTCGGCCACGCGGTGGTGTGGCGCGGCGTGCCCTCGACGATCACGAAGACGGGGTTCCGCTGGGAGGCCCCCGACGGATCGACGGTACGGGCCGAGTACCTGCCCGTCGGGTACGGCAATGCGGCGTCCCTGCCTGACGACGCCAAGCTCTTGGTGGCGCGCATCGCGGACCACGAAGAGGAGATCGGCCAGTTCCTCATCGACGACATGCTCTGCATGAACGGCTCGGACCACCTGCGCCCCCAGCCGTTCTTGGGCCGAGTGGTGGCCGAGGCCAACGCCATCCAGGACGACTACCGCTTCGAGATCACCTCGCTCGCCGAGTATCTCGCCACCGCCCCGACCGAAGGGCTCGAACGCCATGTGGGCGAGCTGCGCTCGGGGGCCCGGTCCAACATCTTGATGGGGGTGCTCTCCAACCGGGTGGACGTGAAGCAGTCGGCGTCGCGTACCGAGCGCGCACTCGAGCGCCGTGCCGAGCCGTTCCAGGCGCTCTTCGCCGATGCCTCCTCGTGGCCCACGCGACTCTTTGAACTGGCGTGGCGCGGCGTGATCTTGAACTCGGCGCACGACTCGATCTGCGCCTGTTCCATCGACGACGTCGTCGATGCCGTGCTCCACCGCTTCGCCGAGTCGCGCCAGATCGCCGAGGGCCTGGCCCAGCGGGCGTTGACCAGCTTCGCCCGCTCGCTCGCCGAGCCGGGCTCGGTCATCGTGAACCCGACGCACCGCAACAGAAGCGGCCTCGTCGAGCTGGTGATCGGGGGCGAGGACACCGACGACGAGCGCCTCCAGGTGGTGTCCGAGCGCACCGAGCTCCCCGGGTCGATGACCCTCGACGCCAACACGGTGCGGACCGTCCTCGGGCTCTTGCAGGGTCCCCGCATCGACAACGACGCCTGGGTCCATGACGTCCGCATCGACGAGGATGCCCACGGGATCGACCTCACCGTCACGATCGGGCCCGAGGAGCGAGAGGGCGTGCCCATCGCCCAGGTGAAGCAAGACCTCTACACCCGGCTCGGGGCGAGGCCCGACGTCATGGTCACCGTCAACCTTGACCAGCCCCCGATCCGCCGGGTGCTCGCCAAGGTCGAGGACGTGGCCGGCTTCGGCTGGCGGTCCTTCGAGCCTGCGCCGCTCGCGCACCCGGTGCGCATCCAGCGCGTCGTGCAAGCGAGTGACGAGGCCCCCGCCGGGGCGCTCCGGCTCGACAACGGCCTCGTGCGGGTCGTCGTCGACCCGGCCACCGGCACCTTCTCGGTGAACGGTCTGGCGGGGTTCGGTCGCCTCGTCGACATGGGCGACCTCGGCGACTCCTACAACTACTCACCCCCGGCGGTCGACACGGTCGTCGACGCCCCGGTATCGGTCTCGCTGCGCAAGGGTGAGCTCGGGCCGGTCCGGGCGAGCGCGGAGATCACCGCCATCTACGCGTGGCCCGACAAGGTCGATGGCGCCAGCCAGTCGCGTGTTGGCAGCCACACGGTCGAGGTGCACACCACCGTCACCCTCAGCGCCGACGACGACTCGGTGCGAGTGCGCACCAGGTTCGTCAACCCGAGCTGCGACCACCGCCTCCGGGTCCACCTCCCCCTGCCCACGGCGTCGGCCACCTCGACGGCCGAGTGCGCCTTTGCGACCGTCGAGCGCGGCCTCGAGGCGGAGGGCCGCTCGGACGAGTTCGGCCTTCCCACCTTCCCGTCCCGACGCTTCGTGACGGCGGGGGGCCTCACGGTGGTCCACGAGGGGCTCCACGAGTACGAGCTGGTCGACATCGACGAGGTCGACGGCAGGCGCGTCGCACGGACCCTCGCCCTCACACTGCTGCGCTCGACCGGCATGCTGTCACGCCTCGGGATGAGCTACCGGCCGTTCCCTGCCGGCCCGCTCACGCCGGTCCACGGCCTCCAGCTCGTGGGCGAGCAGATCGAGGCCAACTACGCCCTTTCGGTCACCCCTGTCGACCCCTACGAGCTCGCCGACCGGGTGCTGGTGCCGCTTGAGGTGGTCACCAGCCTGGGTGGCGGCTGGCGGCCCACCGTCGGCGCCTCGCTCAGCGTCGAGGGCGCCGAGGTCAGTGCCGTGCGCCGGGACAACGGCGTGCTCGAGGTGCGGGTGTTCAACCCCTCTCCCGTCGCCGCCCAGGTGCGCGTCGCTGCGAGGAGCGGGTGGCTCGTGGACCTGCGGGGCCGGCCGGTCGAGGCCTTCGAAGACGGCTTCGCCCTACGCCCCTTCGGCATCGCCACCGCCCGCATCGCCGAGGGGTGAGGCCGACGGAGAGCGCCCCACGTTGCTCAGCCGCTCCCACCGGCGGTGACGGCGCCGGTCGCTCCGTCGCCCGGTGCCGTCGACCACCTCGCCGGGGCGCCCGCACCACCAGAGCTGCAGCGTGCCCAGGTCCTTCAGCGTGCGTGGTTTCAGCGGCTGGCCGCTGAACTCACCGTTGGACTCGCGCTCGAGGAGTTGATGGAACTCGTCGGAGACGAGCACCGTCCCGGGATTGGCGATCTTGACGATGCGCGACGCCAGGTTGACCGGCGGCCCGTAGTAGTCGCCGTCGCTCACCAGGACCGGGCCGATGGCCATCCCGACGCGCACGTCGGAGAGGAGGTCGTCGTCGGCGTACGCCTCAGCCAGCCCGAGGCCAATGCGGGCCGCGGCCACCACGTCGTCGACGACAAACATGGCCTCGTCGCCGATCATCTTGACGACGCGGCCCCCGAGTGAGGTCACGAGATCGTGTGAGATCTCCTCGAAGCGCCGGACCACGGCGGCCAGGTCGACCGAGTCCAGGTGCTGGCTCAGCAGTGTAAAGCCCACCATGTCGGCGAAGCCCACCACCATGGTCGGGCTCGCTCCTCCGCGCATGCCGTGCGAGCGCAGCAGCATCATGTGGCGCGTCGCAGCTTGGAGGTGGCGTCGCCACGCGAACTCGATGAGCGAGGCCATGGTCGGTGCCCAGGTGTCGGCGAGGCGGACAGCATCGGCGGCCGCTTCCACGCTCCCCGGCTCGGCGCTGACCGACATGACGCCGGCCACCAGCTCCGCCTCGGCGATGCGTGCCATGGACTGGCCGATGACCCGCGCCATCTGAAGCCCCGTGTCAACGTCGGCTGAGCCGATCTGCAGCAGGGTGGAGAACTGCTCCACGGCCACAAGGTCGAGGTCGGTGAACGCGACGGCGTCGTCGTCGACGTCGAGGAACCCGAGCGCCCGCCAGAGCCGGCGGAGCAGCTCCAGCGCGACACCGGTGCGCTCGGAAAGCGCCCGGATGGAGTAGCGCCGGGCGGCCGGCACCAGCAGATGGTCGAGCGTGAGCAGGTCGATGACCCCGTTGGCCAGCGCGTCGTCGATCTCGGCCTCGGTGGCGCCAGTGGCGAGGAGCGCAGCACGCACCCGGCGGAGCGCGCTTGCGCCGTCCTCGTCCCCGTCGTCGGACGAGGGGCGCTCGGCGGCGGTCACCGGGCACCTCTCGAGAAGACCAGCACCTGTGCCGTGGTCCAGCGCGCCACTACCGGCGTCGCAGCCATCAGCGTCGCGTGTACCCGGCGCACTCCGTTGCGCGTCCGGCGATGAAGCACTGGCCCACACTACGGCCGGGAGCCGGTGCCACGGTGACGCCCCACGACCGAGACCGGGCGCCCCAGGACCCGTACACTGGCCCGGTGACCGTCGGCACCACCGCCGTTCGCCGACAGGCCGTCGGGCAGGGCGAGCCGTTCCTGCTGGGGCGCCACGCGGTCCTCGTGCCGGTCAAGGCGTTCGCACAGGCAAAGCGGCGCCTCGGCGCCGCCCTCGGCGATGCCGAGCGTGAGGCACTCGTGCGCGCAATGGCCGAGCAAGTGCTGGCGGCGGCCGCGCCCCTCCCCGTCGCTGTCGTATGCGACGACAACGACGTGGCGGTCTGGGCGCGCTCCCACGGGGCGCTCGTGGTCTGGGAGCCGGGGCGAGGCCTGAACGGCGCGGTCGAAGAGGGCGTCGAGCGACTTGCAGCCATGGGCGTGGTCCAGGTGACGGTGGCCCACGGCGACCTCCCGCTTGCGACCGACATCGGCAGCATCGAGCCTTTCGACGGCATCACCCTCGCGCCGGACCGCCAGGGAAACGGCACGAACGTCATCCGCCTCCCCGTGCGACACGGCTTCCAGTTCTCCTATGGCCCCGGTTCCTTCGAGCGCCACCTCCGAGAGTGCGAGCGGCTCGGCATGGCCGCGCGGATCCTGCGCACCCCGGGTCTGGCATTCGACGTGGACTGGCCCGCCGACCTCGGCTGGCATGAGTAGCGGGAGTTCAGAACTCCCCGACAACGTCCGAGCGGTGAACTCCGTGCAGACGGAGGGACAGATCACCCTCGACCTCCCGGTGCCGAAGGTGGCGCTGGCGGTCGGCGCGCACCCCGACGACATCGAGTTCGGCTGTGGCGCCACGTTGGCCAAGTGGGCATCGGCGGGCTGCGAGCTGCACCACCTCGTACTCACCGACGGCTCGAAGGGTGCGTGGGACCCCGAGCAGGACATCGCGCTTCTCGTGGCCACGCGTCAAGAGGAGCAACGCGAGGCAGCGCGTGTGCTCGGAGGTGGGAGCGTGGGCTTTTGCGGCTGGCCCGACGGGGAGCTGCGCAACGGCGTCCGGGAGCAGTGGGAAGTGGCCCGCTGGATCCGCATGGTCCGACCTGACGTCGTAATCGGCCACGACCCCTGGCGCAGGTATCGGCTGCACCCCGACCACCGAAACGCTGGATTCATCGTGACCGACGCGCTCGTCGCGGCCAGAGACCCGCTGTTCTTCACCGACCAAGAGCTCCCCCCCCACCGACCGGCGGCCCTCCTCTTGTGGGAGGCCGACGTCGCCAACCACGTCGAATCGGCCGGTGGCTTCGAGCAGCAGAAGCTCGATGCGCTGCTCGCCCATCGGAGCCAGCACGAGAGCACCATGGGCATCGACGGCGATGCGACAGGTGTCGATGCCTTCCGACGCCACGTCGTCGCGCAATTGCGCAAGCATGGCGCCCTCGCCGGGGTTACGGCCGGTGAGAGCTTCCACCTGATGACCGACATCTGACGGCGAACACGAATGATGGTGGCCCGAAGGCCCCCATCATCGAAACTCCCGTGTTGGACCACTAGGTCCGAGCAGCTAGGCGCGCTTGGCAGCTCGCTTGGCCGGAGCCTTCTTGGCCGTCGTGCGCTTGGCCGGAGCCTTCTTGGCCGTCGTGCGCTTGGCCGGAGCCTTCTTGGCCGTCGTGCGCTTGGCCGGAGCCTTCTTGGCCGTCGTGCGCTTGGCCGGAGCCTTCTTGGCCGTCGTGCGCTTGG